>ENA-OROZ01000479-OROZ01000479.1-human-gut-metagenome-genome-assembly--contig:-NODE-479-length-45787-cov-4.450800_pt1 | contig 45787 bp, 38 predicted proteins | sample MGYA00242138_ERZ509066 | MGnify/ENA primary metagenome ERZ509066 (study PRJEB26280, sample SAMEA2338691) | human gut metagenome | biome: human gut; feature: human-associated habitat; material: faeces... | reverse complement strand
CCCTAGACCCTGTCGGGGGCTACGCCCCTGCGACCCCGTTTTTATATAATCAAGAGGTTTATCGACAGTCTGAAATCAGAACCCCCGTCGTGTGACGGGGGTTCATGTTATTTACTTTATATCTGCGTGGTGTGCCTGAATTGACTTTACGCCGAAGTGTTTGTTTGCTTTAAGTGACTTTATACCCTCGATGCTTGCCTTAGCGGCCGCCATTGTTGTGATATAAGGCACCTTATGTCTGATTGCTGACTTGCGGATGTAGCTGTCATCGTTTGCACTCGTCTTTCCTGCGGGTGTGTTGATGATAAGCTGAATATCGCCGTTTGCTATTGCATCGGTGATGTTGGGTCTGCCCTCGTACATCTTGTTGATACGTTCAGCGGTGATGCCTGCGTCCTTTATCATATCATAGCTCTTGCCTGTTGCAAGGATACGGAAACCAAGCTCGCTGAATGATTTTGCGATTTCAAGCAGCTCGGGCTTATCTCTGTCGCATACGCTGAGGAGAACAGTTCCCCCAAGAGGAAGCTTTACCTGTGTTGCTTCCTGAGCCTTGTAGTACGCTTCTCCGAAGGTGGGAGCGATTCCGAGAACCTCGCCTGTTGAACGCATTTCGGGACCGAGAACGGGGTCAACCTCCTGGAACATATTGAAGGGGAATACCGCTTCCTTAACACCGTAGTGGTTGATAACCTTGTCGTGAAGCTCGGGTACGGGGGAGGGCTTGCCTGTCAGCGATGATGTGATTATCTGAGTAGCAAGCTGTACCATGTTTATATTGCAAACCTTTGATACCAGCGGTACTGTACGGGATGCTCTGGGGTTAGCTTCAAGAACATAGACAGTATCGTCTTCAATAGCGTACTGCATATTCATAAGACCGCATACATTCATTTCAACAGCAATCTTCTTTGTGTAATCCTTGATTGTTGTGACTTGCTTTTCCGTAAGGTTCAAAGAGGGCAGGATACAAGCGGAGTCGCCTGAGTGAACGCCTGCAAGCTCGATATGCTCCATAACAGCGGGAACAAAGCAGTTCTTGCCGTCCGAGATAGCGTCAGCCTCACACTCTGTTGCGTGGTGGAGGAAACGGTCGATGAGTATAGGTCTGTCGGGGGTAACACCGACTGCCGCAGACATATAGACCTTCATCATTTCATCATCGTGAACAATCTCCATACCTCTGCCGCCGAGAACGTATGAAGGACGCACCATTACGGGATAACCGATGCGGTTAGCGATTTCAAGTGCTTCGTCAACGTTTACAGCCATTCCGGATTCGGGCATCGGGATTCCGAGCTTGTCCATCATAGCACGGAAGTGATCTCTGTCTTCCGCAAGGTCGATAGTTTCGGGAGTTGTGCCGAGAATGTTTACGCCGTATTTCTTAAGGTCGCTTGCAAGGTTGAGCGGCGTCTGACCGCCGAACTGAGCGATAACGCCGAGCGGCTTTTCCTTATCGTGAATTGAAAGAACGTCTTCAAGGGTGAGCGGCTCAAAGTAGAGCTTATCCGATGTATCGTAGTCGGTTGAAACTGTTTCGGGGTTGCAGTTTACGATGATAGATTCAAAGCCGAGCTTTTTGAGCGCAAGCGCCGCATGAACGCAGCAGTAGTCAAATTCGATACCCTGACCTATTCTGTTGGGACCGCCGCCGAGAATCATTATCTTGGGCTTGTCGCTGACAGGGCTTTTATCCTCGTCAAGATGATAGGTGGAGTAGTAGTAAGCCGCATTATCCGTACCGCTTACATGAACGCCTTCCCACGCTTCCTTTATGCCGAAGCCGATACGGGCATTTCTGATTTCTTCCTCTGTAACCTCAAGAAGTGAGCTTAAATAACGGTCGGAGAAACCGTCCAGCTTTGCCTGCTTTAGTACAGCCTTTTCGGGAACAGAACCCTTGATTTTGAGCAGTGCTTCTTCTTCGTCGACAAGCTCCTTCATCTGCTGTAAGAACCAGTCCTTAATCTTTGTAAGGGCATGGATTTCTTCAATAGTAGCACCCTTGCGAAGTGCTTCGTATATAACAAACTGTCTTTCGCTTGTGGGGTATCTCAGCTGCGCTAAAAGCTCTTCCTTTGTCATATCGTGGAAGTTCTTTGCAAAGCCAAGACCGTATCTGTCCTTTTCGAGTGAACGTATAGCCTTCTGGAAAGCCTCTTTATAGGTCTTGCCGATGCTCATTACTTCACCGACAGCTCTCATCTGTGTTCCGAGCTTATCCTCTGCGCCCTTGAACTTTTCAAATGCCCAACGTGCGAACTTGATTACAATATAATCTCCGTCAGGGTAATACTTGTCGAGTGTGCCGTACTTACCGCAGGGAATATCCTGGAGCGTCAGACCGCAGGCAAGGAGGGCGGAAACGAAGGCAATAGGGAAGCCTGTAGCCTTTGAAGCAAGAGCGGAAGAACGTGATGTTCTGGGGTTTATTTCGATTACAACAATACGTCCTGTTTCGGGATTACGGGCAAACTGACAGTTGCAGCCGCCGATAACCTCGATGGATTCGATAATGCGGTAAGACATTTCCTGAAGCTCTTTCTGAACATCTTCGGGAATAGTCAGCATAGGAGCAGAACAGAACGAGTCGCCCGTATGCACGCCGATGGGGTCGATGTTTTCGATAAAGCAAACGGTGATTTTATTGTTGTCGGCATCACGGACAACTTCAAGCTCAAGCTCTTCCCAGCCGAAGATACATTCCTCGACAAGAACCTGACCTACAAGAGATGCCTGCAAGCCTCTTTCGCATACAACCTTAAGTTCGTCTACATTATAAACCATTCCGCCGCCGGCACCGCCCATTGTATAGGCAGGACGAAGAACAACAGGGTACTTGAGTTCCTCGGCTATCTTGACAGCTTCATCAATCGTGTAAGCAACTTCACTTCTTGGCATACCGATACCGAGATCCTTCATTGCATTCTTGAACTCGATACGGTCTTCACCACGTTCGATAGCGTCAACCTGAACGCCGATTACCTGTACGTTGAACTTTTTCAGTACGCCTGCCTTGTCAAGCTCAGAGCAGAGATTAAGTCCTGACTGACCGCCGAGGTTGGGCAGAAGCGCATCGGGACGTTCCTGCTCGATAATCTGAGTAAGTCTGTCGAGATTGAGCGGTTCAATATAAGTGATGTCCGCTACATCGGGGTCGGTCATAATAGTTGCGGGGTTTGAGTTTACAAGAACTATCTCGTAACCGAGCTTCTTGAGTGCTTTACAAGCCTGTGTGCCTGAATAGTCAAACTCACAAGCCTGACCTATGATGATAGGGCCGGAGCCTATTATCATAATTTTGTTAATGTCCTGTCTTTTTGGCATATTTCTCTTCCTTACCGCACTTTTGCAGTGCGAAATTTTTATTTGCCGTATTGTTGGCATATTTTATTAGGATAATAATATCACAAAATCCGACAGAATGCAATAGAAAACTTCTTAATTAAGGAAATTTCAGACGTCGATAAACTTAACATTCAATCAACATTTCTTGATTGAATGTTAAGTTCACAATAAAATAAAGCCGACCCGCTGAAAGGTCGACTGACAATATCCGGTTATGCTTTTTCAAATATAAGAATCTTCTGTGCGATTTTCTTTAAAAAAGGTAGCTTTCTGAACGGCTTCAATACCGGCATTATAACTGACATACCACGGATGATATCGTCATTTTTTATACATCTGAAACCGTCTGCCGCTTTACCTAAATCATCAAAGGTATCAGCACCAAACACGAATTTTGCACCGGTGTCCTGAATTGATTTTTCGGTACGTTCCTTGTTTACCCACTTTTTAGCAAGGCACTCCATAAGCACTGTCGCATTATCGAATTTATCTCTGATAATCGACAGCATCTGAGCGTTTTCATCAGAGGTAAGGTACATTGAAAGACCTTCGATTATAAAAAGCATTTTCCCTCTTTTTGTTACCTTGTCAGCCCAAGCGGGATCGGTTGCGGAAATGCCTATTGTAGACACCCTGCCTGATTCGTGATATATTGCGTCACGAACCTCTATAGTTTCCGGCAGATCGACATTGTACCACGTTATTCTGCCGTTATCCATACGGTAAAATCTTGTATCAAGACCGCAGGCTATGTTTACAACTGTGCAATCGGGATTTTTGTTTATAAAGTCTTTGACCAATTCGTCAAATACGATGGTTCGTGCGATTACTCCGTTGCTCATCGTAGAATCCTTTTCCGCTTTTGAAAAGTCATAATCGATTTTTCCGACAAGCTCTATTGCCTTTGCGTCATAAAATTTAGCATTCTTTTTTCTTGAATATTTGGCTCTTGCGTAAAAACTCTGTAGCATAGTTTCTGCTGAGCCTGTAAGCAGTGGATTGATTTTTTTGTCTTCCATAATATCTCCGTTAATACACAAATACATTTTGGTTAATCCTGACTAACCAAAATCATTTTACCACAAAAATGCGCCTCTGTCAATAATAATCCAAGAGTATTGCGGCTGAAGAGCGGATTTAAGCAGGGTATAATCGGTTATAAATCAAAATTTCATAATATCGAAATAAAATGTAAAAAAAGACTTGACAAAGGAGTCAGGATTTGTTATAATAAATCACGTTGTGAAAACAACCCAAAAGTTTATAGCTTTTGAGCCACTAGCTCAGGCGGCAGAGCACCTGCCTTTTAAGCAGGGTGTCCCGGGTTCGATTCCCGGGTGGCTCACCAAAGTCCTTCGATTAAATTCGGGGGACTTTTTTATTTGTGTTTTGATAAGTACCGAATTGCACTGACTGAAGCTGTTTTTGCGGTATCGGAAAAAATTTTGCGACAAAACTTGACATCGGGGCAGATATAGTATAATATATAGTTATAATTATCAGAAAAGAGAACTGTATGACAAAAAAGGAAAGAGCAGGGCTTGTTATAGACGGGCTTGCCGAGTGCTATCCGGACGTGAAATGCGCTCTTGTTTATAAAAAGCCGCATGAGCTTCTGATAGCGACAAGGCTTTCGGCACAGTGTACAGATAAGCGAGTAAATATGGTTACTCCCGCACTTTTCGAAAAATTCCCCGATATTGACAGCTTTGCGGCGGCAGAGCCTGACGAGGTTGCGGAATATATACATTCGTGCGGACTATATAAGACAAAAGCTGTCGATATTGTTATGATGTGCAGAATGCTCCGTGATGATTTCGGCGGTGAAATTCCCGATACAATTGAAGAGCTTGTAAAGTTGCCCGGGGTCGGAAGAAAGACAGCTAATCTTATAGTAGGCGACCTCTACGGTAAGCCTGCTCTTGTATGCGATACACACGTTATAAGAGTGAGCGGAAGGCTGGGTCTTACCGACGGAACAAAGGATGCGCTGAAGGTTGAAAAACAGCTTGCCGCAATAATAAAGCCGGATGACAGATTGATGATGTGTCACAGGCTTGTGTGGCACGGTCGGCTTGTGTGCAGTGCGGCAAAACCGAATTGCAGCGAATGCAGGCTGAGCGGTTTTTGCAAGTTTTTTTCGGGGACAAAATAAAATAACGGCTTGGAGTGAGTATTATGAAAGGGAAGGTACGCAACGCAATAATAATTGCCGCAGGCGTGCTTATCCTTACCGTAATGCTCACTGTTGTTTTATATTACTATAACGACAAAGTAATGCGTGATAACGCATGGGTGTTCTCTGTGGATGAAACCTCATACGATGAAAGCTCGTATTCGTATGTGCAAAAACCGGATCTTAATTCAGCAGATCTTGAAACGCTGATGCAGATAAAAGGCGTTGGACGGAAAACGGCACACGATATTATAAACTATCGTGAAAAGCACGGAAAATTTGCATCTATGTCACAGCTTAAAGAGATAAGTTCGGTAGATGATGAAGTATATATGATACTGTGCAGTCGGTTTACTGTTGCCTCGTCGGGATATTACACTAAAAACGAATCTTACGGCACTCGCAAGGTAAACCTCAATAAAGCTACCGTAGACGAGCTGATGAGCGTTGAGGGAATAACGGAGGAAATCGCAAAGAATATTATATTGCGCCGTAAAGACCACGGGGATTATACCTCTGTAAGAGAACTTCTTGATACCGAGGGCGTGACGATAACTCTTTACAGCAAAATTTCCGATAAACTGACAGTTTGATTTTATATTATTTTAGTTAGAAATCGCCAAAAAACTATTGATTTTATTGCAGTGATTTGGTATACTTAATTAATAAAGCATAACGCTTTATATATTTACAGGAAATACAAGGCGTTACGGAGGTCATTATGGATTATAATATCAAAGACGTATCCGGCAGACTGAAAAGCACAAGAGAGTACCTTGATATATCTGTCGGCGAAATGGCAAACAAAACAAACGTCACTACAGACGAATATATTTCACTTGAAAACGGAGAAAAGGATTTTTCGCTTTCATTCCTGAATCAGGCGGCGGACGCACTCGGCATTGAGCTTATAGAGCTTCTTACAGGTGTTACGCCTAAGCTCAATACATATTCGATAGTCCGTAAGGATCAAGGCTTACCGATCGAGCGTCGGGAAAGATTTGCCTATCAGCACCTTGCCTATCTTTTTAAAAACAAGAAAATAGAGCCGTTGCTGGTAACAGCTCCTTATGATGAAGATGAGCAGAAAAAGCCTATACACCTGTCAGTACACGACGGTCAGGAAATGGACTATATAATATCGGGAACGTTGAAGTTCCAGATAGGCAGTCATATTGAAACGGTAAGTGAAGGCGACTGCATTTATTACGACAGCATGAATCCGCACGGAATGATAGCCGTTGACGGCAAGGACTGCAAGTTCTTGGCGATACTGATCTGATAAACAAAGGAACGGAAAGAAAAGTATATGGAACAGGTTAAAGATTACTACAAGAGATTTGTAAAAGAAGGCTTTGATGAGAACGGGATACTGAATAAGTTCGAGATAGATTGCCCCGATAACTATAACTTCGGTTACGATATTATAGATAAGTTCGGAGAAATCGACCCTGACAGGAGAGCGCTTATCCACATCGACCTTCAGGAAAACCGTCACGATTTTTCCTATTCACAGCTTTCGAAGCTGTCAACGCAGGCGGCAAATCTTTTCAAGTCATACGGTATAAAAAAAGGCGACAAGGTAATGCTGGTACTGAAAAGAAACTACCAGTTCTGGATTGCGATAATCGCTCTTATCAAGCTCGGTGCGGTTGCTATACCCGCAACGCATCTGCTGACAACACACGACTTTACCTATCGCTTTGAACGTGCAAGCGTAAAAGCTATAGTATGTACCGGCTATAATCCCGATATAGCCAAGTATGTCGATGAGGCGCAGGAAGAGATCCATGCTGACGGCCTTGTTAAATTTATAGCAAACGGTCACAGGGACGGCTGGATTCCGTTCGATGATGAAATTGCCGGAATGCCCGAAACTATGGAGCGTGTGCAGACGGATACAAGGGAGCATATGCTGTTATATTTCACATCGGGTACTACGGGCTATCCCAAGATGGTTGTCCATAATCACAGATATGCACTCGCACATATTCAGACGGCGGCACATTGGCAGAATGTCGATTCTGACGGTGTTCATCTTACAATATCCGATACAGGCTGGGGAAAAGCCGCCTGGGGCAAGCTGTTCGGTCAGATGTCGCTCGGTGCGTGCGTGTTCGTGTATGATTTTGACAAGTTCATACCGACCGATATGCTGAGGATAATGCAGAACTATAAGATAACCTCATTCTGTGCGCCTCCCACCATGTTCCGTTTCTTTATAAAGGAAGGACTTGAAAACTACGATCTTTCGAGTCTTAAATATTCCGCTATTGCAGGCGAGGCACTCAACCCTGAGGTGTATAACAAGTGGCTTGAGTTTACCGGCCTTAAGCTGATGGAGGCATTCGGTCAGACCGAATCGACAGCACTGCTTGCAAATCTTGTAGGCATGACGCCTAAGCCCGGCTCAATGGGCAAGCCTACTCCGCTCTATGATGTCGACATTGTCGATGATGACGGAAATCCGGTGCCTGTCGGAGAAGTCGGTGAAATAGTTGTCCGTGCCGAGCGTGGCAAGGATGGTCTTTTTGACGGCTATTACCGTGACGATGAGCTTACCGCTCAGGCATGGCACGACGGGCTTTATCATACAGGCGATACCGCTTGGAAGGATGAGGACGGCTACTTCTGGTATGTCGGAAGAAATGATGATGTTATCAAGGCGAGCGGTTACCGTATAGGACCTTTCGAGATCGAAAGCGTTCTGATAGCACACCCGTCTGTGCTTGAGTGTGCCGTTACGGGTGCGCCCGACCCTATAAGAGGTCAGGTGGTAAAGGCAACAATCGTTCTTGCAAGAGGATATGAACCGTCTGAAGAGCTTAAAAAAGAGCTTCAGACTTACGTTAAGAAGAACACTGCGCCTTATAAATATCCGAGAATAGTGGAGTTCGTTGACGAGCTTCCCAAAACTATCAGCGGCAAGATAAGAAGGGTACAGATTCGTAACGAGGATAACAAGAAAAACAGTTAATGACAGAATTCGCCGCAGGTAATACTTGCGGCGATAGTTTTAGAGGGCTTTATGGAGTATTACATCTATCTGTTGCAGATATTCGGCGGCGGTAACCCGAAAATTCACGAGGTGATAAAGGCATACGGTAATGCAAGACTTGCGTATGAGCATATCAGCAGTGGCGATATGTCGCATATACCTTCTAACCGTCACGAGTATGTCCGCAGAGCGTCGCTCGAACGCTCGAAGGTGATAATGGATTATTGCGCCGGGAATAATATCGGCATTGTCACAATTGACGACAGGAATTATCCCGAACAGCTTAAGAATATATATAATCCGCCCGTTCTGCTGTTTACTGCGGGAGATATAAACTGCCTGCAGGGTAAGCTGGCAGTGTCGATAGTAGGCCCCAGAAAGCCGTTTGGCAATGCGATAAGGCTTGCGGAAAACATCTGCTACAATCTTGCGAGAAGCGACATTGTTCTTGTAAGCGGCTTTGCACTGGGCATAGACAGGATAGCGCACAACAACAGCATCCGTCACCACAAGCCGACCGTGGCTGTGCTTGCCTGCGGAATAACTATTGATTATCCGAATAATTCATTCGGGCTGAGAAAGAACATAATCGACAACGGAGGACTTATTCTGTCGGAACTTCTCCCGGACACGCCGTGCAATTCCGATTATTTCAAATTCAGAAACCGTATTATTTCAGGACTTTCAAAGGGTACTGTCGTGATAGGCGGCTACAACGGAAGCGGAAGCCTTATCACTGCAAACCATGCGTTCGAGCAGGACAGAGAGGTGTTCTTTACTATACCTGACGATACGCTGAATAAGAAATACAGCCGTGTTATCAGATTTCTGCGTGACGGGGCGCATTCCGTTTATGATTTCTATGATATTATCAATGAGTTTTATCCTACTTATCGTGACATAATCGACGATACATATCTTGATAAGGAACAGCTGACAAGCTTTGTGATGCACGAGGATGTCAGGGAAACAGCGCCTGCTGAGGATGAGCCAACGGTTTGTGAAGCAAAGGAACCTGAGCCGGCGAAAAAAGATGAGAAGAAGCCTCTCCCTAAGGTGAAGGCGGCAGACGCACCACGCTTTAAAATTACAGGTGTCAAGGATAAGGAAAAGGAAATAGATTATTTCCGAGTAACTCCCGAAAATGTGCTGAAAAAGCGGAAAAAAGCGGGAAAGCCTGCTACACTGAATGACACGGCAGTAAAAGAAAGAATTCCTATAATAGCGCCGATTGCCGAAACCGATAACACAGACGTGAGTAAGGCAGAGCTGGTAACGGATACGGAAGAAAAGCAGAGCGGACAAATTGCGGAAGCCGCAGAAATTCTCGGCATCATCGCAAACAGTGACGGAGTAACGCTTGATACGTTGCTTTCTGCCTGCAGTTTATCATTCGGGGAACTCAGCGAGATACTCGCCGACCTTGAAATAAGCGGCGCTGTATCCTGCGGTGCGGGCGGAATATACACGGTAAAGAAGGAGCGGCAATGAATCGTTCACAGCTTGACAAATACATAACCGACTATTACGGCGTCAGAGCCGAAAGATTGTTTGAAAAGAATCCCGGGTTTCAGGCGTATCGTCATAATGATACGAAAAAGTGGTTCGCTATGATAATGGATTTACCTGAAAGCAGGCTCGGACTTGACGGGCAGAAAACTATAGATGTCGTCAATCTCAAGTGCGACCCTATCCTCATCGGATCGCTGAGGCTGGAGCAGGGCTTTTATCCTGCGTATCATATGAATAAGGAAAACTGGATAACGGTCGCCCTTGATGAAAGAGTACCCGATGAAAAACTCAGGATGCTTGTCGATATGAGTTATGAGCTGACAAGGAAAAAGCTCAGAAGAAAAAATAAGTAAAGAATACCGCCTGTGAATGCAGTGAGCAAACACGGGCGGTAAATGTTTTATTTACTTTCTCATAAGTCTTAATGAATTGAAGATAGCGATTATCGAAACGCCAACATCTGCGAAAACAGCCGCCCACATATTAGCAAGACCTAAAACGCCGAGTACCTGAATTATCAGCTTTACACCGAGTGCAAATATGATATTCTGGAGAACTATGCGGTTTGTTTTTTTGCTGATTGCAAATGCGTCGGCAAGCTGCATAGGATCATCCTTCATAAGAACGCAGTCTGCGGTTTCTATGGCACTGTCTGCGCCCGAGCCGCCCATTGCAACGCCTATGTCGGCAGATGCGATAACGGGAGCGTCATTTATGCCGTCGCCTACAAACATTACCTTTTCATTGTCAGGAAGCTCCGATTTCATCTTAAGCGTAATTTCGCTCTTGTTTTCAGGGAGAAGCTCTGCGTAGTAATCTGTGATACCGAGCTTTTCAGCCGCCGCAGCCGCCGCAGACCTGTTATCGCCTGTGAGCATTACGACCTTCACACCGTGATTTTTAAGCATCTTTACGGCTTGGGCCGAGTGTTCCTTAGGCATATCTGCGATTTCGATAAGACCTGCATATTTATTATCAACAGCCACATAAAGCACTGTGCCGTTTGCTTCGGGGCAGTTTATGCTGTAGTCAGCCATAAGTCTGCTGTTACCGCAGAGAACAGTCGAACCGAAAATCACAGCCTTGATGCCCTTGCCGGCTATCTCACTACACTGAGTAATCTGCGACTGGTCAATATCCGTACCGTATGCCTTTCTTACCGAAACGGCTATAGGGTGGTTGGAGTTGCTCTCGGCATAAGCCGCATATCGTAACAGCTCATCTTTACTCATTCCTGCAGGCTCTGTCCTTGTGACCTCAAACTGACCTTTTGTAAGCGTGCCTGTCTTATCGAACAGTACGACCTTAGCCTTTGAGATTGCTTCAAGGTAGTTACTGCCTTTTACAAGTATGCCCTTTGACGATGCCTTGCCGATACCTGCAAAGTATCCGAGCGGTACGGAAATAACCAGTGCGCACGGGCAGGAGATTACGAGGAAGATAAGACCTCTTTGTACCCACGTTATGAAATCAAAGCCTGTGAACTCTGGGAAAATGAGTTTACCTTTAATTATTCCATTGATAAAGGGTTCGTAATTAAAACCGGTAAATAAGGGTGGGAAAATTGAAATTATCACCGCCGCAAGTACGACTATTGGGGTGTAGTATTTTGCAAATACCGAGATGAAGTTTTCTGTCTTTGTCTTTTTCTCGACGGCGGACTCGACCATCTGAAGCATTTTGTATACCGTGCTGTCGGTGAACTGACGTGTTGTTTTAAGCGTGATGACACCTGAAATGTTGATAGCGCCTGCGGGGACTTCATCACCTGACGTAATATCTCTCGGTAAGCTCTCGCCTGTGAGGGCTGACGTATCTATTGATGTGTTACCGCTTTCGATAATGCCGTCAAGCGGTATTTTTTCGCCGGGCTTTACTCTTATTATACTGCCGGTTTCAACGTTTTCGGGATCGACTGTTATATATTCGCCGTCAATAAGAACATCGGCTGTTTCCGGCTTTGTCTTGATAAGAGAAGATATGCTTCTTCTTGACTTGTTCACGGCTATCGACTGGAAGAATTCTCCGACAGTGTAGAACAGCATAACGGCGACCGCTTCTTCGTATTCTCCGAGTACGATAGCGCCGATGCTTGCGATAAGCATAAGCGTGTTTTCGTTGAAGAAATTCTTCTTTGCTATTGCCTTTATTGAAGTGATCGCTACCTCAAGTCCGCAGATAACGTAGGCTACAAGATACATCGAAAGTATCGCTATCTTTGGTACAAGCTGTTCTGTACCGATAGTTTTTTCAAGGATAAAAGCGACTACGAACAGAATGCCTGCACTTATCATCTTGACTATATCTTTAGTATAGCTTACCTTTTTCTCAACGTGGTTTTCCTTTTCACTGACCGTTACATCGGGTTCAACGGCAGTTACCGTTGCTGTTACCTGCTTTAACAGCTCCTTGTCGGAAATTATCTTTGACGGTGTTACGGTAAGCTCCTTTTTGATGAAATTCATCTTTGCGTCGCTCGCATAGTCGGATTTTTCGATAGCTTCTCTTACTTCTTCCGCACACTGTGCGCAGTCAAGGCCGTCTATTATATATTTCTTTTCTTTAAAAGTCTGTCTTTCCCTGACGGTTACATCGGGTTCGTGCTTAGCGACAACTTCGGTGACCGTTGTCATAAGCTCATCGTGCGAACATGAATTTTCCGCTTCAACGGTAAGCTCCTGCTTCATAAAGTTCATTTCTGCTGATTTTATATGTTCGTCCTTTTCGACTTCCGCACGGATCTCCTCTGCACAGTTAGCGCAGTCAAGACCTTCTAAAATATAGATTCTTTTCATAAGCTACCACCTTTGATATGCTTGAAGTTTTGAACAATTGAGTAATTGTTCAAATGTATTGCCCGAAAAAACAGGAGATGCTATCTCCTTTGATTTTTCCCGTTTTACTCCATAATATGCTCAAGTGCATTGCTGAACACCGTGTTTACATGGTTGTCGCTGAGCATATAGTAAACGACTTTGCCTTGCTTTTCACTGCGTACAAGCTCTGCTTGCCGTAATACTCTCAGCTGGTGAGAGATTGCCGATGCTGTCATTCCGAGCAGGGCGGCGAGGTCGCACACGCACATTTTAGAGCGTGACAGCGAGTAGAGAATTTTAATCCTTGTTTCATCGCTTATAGCCTTGAAGAACATTGACAGCTTTTCAAACTGCATCTGTTCAAGCATTCTCTCACGCACATAGTTTACTACGTCCTCGTGTATCACATTGCAGTTACAGAATTCATTTTCGTCTTTTGCACTGATATTTTCCGACTTTTCTGATTTGCTGACCGCCATTTTAACCTCATTTCATTTGAACGGTTGTTCAACTGTTTGTATTATAACACCGTCATACAGCATTGTCAATAGTTTCTTTATGATTTTTTGCTTTTCCTGCAAAATATTTTTCTGCGATACAGGAAAAGAATGTTGTCTTATCGTTTTCGGTGAAATCCTCATCGTCAAGCATAGCCGATACTTCGCTCAGAAGCACATCGGCCTTTTCTCTTGTTTCTGTCGGAGAAGTGCCGTTGAAATACAGCTTTTCATCTCCCGACAGGATAAGATCCACAGTGTCGTCTGTCAGCAGCTCCTCGCTGACACCGAGAAGTACAGCCATATCGGAAAGAGTTTTCGCTCTCGGGGTCCTTGCACCGCTTATGTAGTTTGCAAGCGCTCTGTAGGTTATGGATACGGCAGACGCAAAGTCCGTCTTTTTATAGCCGTTTCTTTTAATAAGTATTTCCAGCTTGTCCTTAAGTTCCATAATTCCTCCGACTGAATTTCCTTTTACTATTATTATATCCTTACATTTACGGCTTGTCAATCAAAAAAATACATAAAAATTCGCTAAAATTCAACAAATATTCATTATATACAGTATATTATGCAGTTTACTGAATAAAAATACTTGACTTTGGTACAAAAAGGTGTATAATATTCAATGTGAGTTAAATCAGAAAGCAGAACGCCAGAAAGCGTCTGTGAGATAGAAAGGAAATAATAAAATGGCTAAAGAAATCAAAAAGATCGTACTTGCTTATTCAGGCGGACTTGATACGTCCATCATCATTCCGTGGTTACACGAGAATTATCCCGGCTGTGAAGTAATCTGCGTAGCAGGTAACGTAGGACAGGACTCTGAAATAGTAGGTCTTGAAGAAAGGGCTAAGAAGACAGGCGCATCCAAGCTCTACATAGAAGATATACAGGACGAATTCGTAAACGACTTCATATTCCCTACACTTAAGGCAGGCGCAAAGTACGAGGGTTATCTGCTCGGTACTTCATTCGCTCGTCCTCCTATAGCTAAAAGACTTGTTGAGATAGCTAAGAAGGAAGGCGCTGACGCTATCTGCCACGGCTGCACAGGTAAGGGTAATGACCAGGTACGTTTTGAGCTTACTATCAAGGCTCTCGCACCCGAGCTTGAGATTATCGCTCCCTGGAGAATATGGAATATAAAGTCAAGAGATCAGGAAATCGAGTATGCAGAGGCACACAATGTTCCGATAAAGATTACCCGTGAAACCAACTACTCAAAGGATATGAACCTCTGGCACTTATCACACGAAGGTCTTGACCTTGAAGACCCCGCAAACGAGCCTCAGTACAATAAGAAAGGCTTCCTTGAACTTGGCGTTTCACCCGAACAGGCTCCCGACAAGCCCACATATGTTACAATACACTTTGAAAAGGGTATCCCCACTTCGCTTAACGGCGAAAAGATGGACGGCGTAAAGCTTATCAAGACTCTTAACAAGCTTGGCGGCGAGAACGGCATCGGTCTGTTCGACGTTGTTGAAAACAGACTTGTAGGTATGAAGTCGAGAGGCGTTTACGAAACTCCCGGCGGAACAATCCTTTATCACGCTCACGAAGTTCTTGAAACTATCTGTCTTGATAAGGAAACACAGCACTACAAGTACGGTCTTGCACAGAAGTATGCAGACATCGTATATAACGGTCAGTGGTACACACCTTTAAGAGAGGCTATGGACGCTTTCGTTGACAAGACACAGGAAACTGTTACAGGCGACGTTAAGCTCAAGCTCTACAAGGGTAACATCATCAACGCAGGCGTTACATCACCCTACACACTGTACAGCGAAGACTTTGCTTCATTCGGTGAGGACGATGTTTACGATCAGACAGATGCAAAGGGCTTTATCAACCTGTTCGGTCTGCCGATAAAGGTCAAGGCTCTGCTTGATGCTGAGAGAAACAATAAGTAAGCTATAAAAGCGTTACGGTAAATCCCGCAAGGTGTAAAACTATGCCTTGCGGCTTTTACGGTTTTTAAGATGCGATTTAAAACACGGTCGTTTCGGCTGTGTTTTAAAAAGCATTTTAATTACTTTTATATTTATAACGGAAAAAACAAAACGCTTTTTGCGTTATGAACATAAATCTGAAAGGAAATAACAGTATGTCTAAAATGATGTGGGCGGGAAGATTTTCAAAGGAGGTTGACTCAAAGGTCAACGATTTCAATTCTTCCATCTCATTTGATGCAAGAATGTACAAGCATGATATAAAAGGCTCTATAGCACACGCAACCATGCTCGGTGAGTGCGGCATTATCGACCCTGCGGACAGCAAGGTGATAATAGAAGGTCTTAACGGAATTTTAAGCGATATTGAAAACGGAACACTGCATTTCGATCCCAATGCGGAAGATATTCATATGTTCGTTGAAGCTGAGCTTACCGCACGAATAGGCGATGCGGGAAAACGTCTGCACACCGCAAGGAGCAGAAACGATCAGGTGGCTCTGGATATAAAGCTCTATCTCAAGGATGAAGTCGATGAGATTGCAAAGCTTGTCCGTGAGCTTATAAACACTGTTATAGATATTGCAAAGCAGCATACAGAAACGGTAATGCCGGGCTACACCCATTTACAGCGTGCACAGCCTGTTACATTCGCACATCATCTTATGGCATATGCGCAGATGCTGACAAGAGATCTGACAAGACTTGCAGACTGCAAGGAAAGAATGGATGTAATGCCGCTCGGTTCGTGTGCGCTTGCAGGCACTACATACCCTCTTAACAGAAAGAGAACAGCCGAGCTTCTCGGCTTCAAGGATATTACGATGAACAGCCTTGACGGCGTATCCGACAGGGATTTCTGCATTGAGCTATGCTCCGATATTTCGATGCTTATGATGCACCTTTCGAGATTTTCGGAGGAAATAATCATGTGGTGCTCGTGGGAGTTCAAGTTTATCGAGCTTGACGACGCATATTCTACAGGCAGTTCGATAATGCCGCAGAAGAAGAACCCCGATGTTACGGAGCTTATAAGAGGCAAGACGGCAAGGGTATACGGCGATCTGCAGACGCTTCTCACAATGATGAAGGGACTTCCGCTTGCATACAACAAGGATATGCAGGAGGACAAGGAGGCAATATTTGACGCAGTAGACACAGTAAAGCTGTGTATCTCGACATTTACTCCTATGCTTGCGACTATGACGGTACTTAAAGACAATATGCGTACTGCTGCCGCAAAGGGCTTTATCAATGCTACAGACTGCGCAGACTATCTTGTAAAGAAGGGACTTCCTTTCAGAACGGCATATAAGATAACCGGTACACTCGTTGCACTTTGCATCGAGAAGAATACAACGCTTGAACAGCTACCGATAGAAGAATACAAGAAGCTGTGCGAAACGTTTGATAATGACGTATATGACGCTATCAGCCTTGATACCTGCGTTATGCAAAGAGGCGTTGACGGCGGACCCGCTCCGGATGCGGTAAAGCGTCAGATAGCTGAGCTTGAAGACAGACTGGGTGGTATCAACATCTGATGATAACTTATGAATACAGATTGCCGCACGATATAAATTCGTTCAGACGAAGCGTAGGCTGGTATGAGCTTTCGCCAAGACAGCTTAACTGTGCGCTTAAAAGCTCGGTGTTTGCGATAACGGCGCTTGACGGAGAAAAGGAAGTCGGCTCGGCAAGGGTAGTCGGCGACGGAGGCTATCAGTTCTTTATCAGCGATGTTATTGTACGTCCCGAATATCAGGGACAGGGAATAGGCAGAGAGATGCTTTCAAGGCTTATGGACAAGGCGTTGTCGGTAGCTGACGAGGGCGAAACGATAATGATAAATCTTATGGCGGCAAAGGATAAAGAGCCGTTTTACGAAAAGCTCGGATTTATGCGCAGACCTAACGATGAACGTGGCTGCGGAATGACAAGATTTCTTAAAAAATAAGAGGTGCTTATATGAGCGTAAAGGTGTATATTGACGGTCAGGAAGGAACGACCGGACTTAAAATTCTCGAACGTTTCAAGGATAGAAACGATATTGAAATAATGAAGATAGACGAGGACAAGAGAAAGGATAACGATGAGCGTAAGAAGTTTATATGCTCGTCCGACTTCACGTTCCTTTGTCTGCCCGATGCCGCCGCAAGAGAGGCGGTAGAGCTTGCAAAGGGCAGTAACGTCCGTATTATAGATGCTTCTACGGCACATCGTACAAATCCCGACTGGGCATACGGTTTTCCCGAGCTTTCAAAGCAGCACAGAGAAAAGATAGCGGCTTCATCGAGAGTGGCTGTTCCCGGTTGTTATGCAAGCGGTTTTATTTCGCTTGTATATCCGCTTGTAAAGGCAGGCATAATGCCGAGCGATTATCCTGTTGTCGCTCATGCGGTATCCGGTTACAGCGGAGCGGGAAAGAAGGCTATCGCAGTGTACGAAAGTGATGAAAAGCCCGAAGAATTTTACAGCCCAAGACAGTATGCGCTTCCTCAGGAGCATAAGCATTTACCTGAAATGATGAAGATAAGCGGACTTGATTACAAGCCTGTGTTCAATCCGCTGATATGCGATTATTTCAGCGGTATGGTCGTAACTGTTCCGGTTCTCACAAGACTTCTGCCGAAGAAATATACGCTTGCCGATATTCATAAGGCTTTCACTGAGCATTATGCAGACGCAAATCTTGTAAAGGTAATGCCTGTTATGGGCGAGGGCGTGCTTGAAAACGGTTTCCTTGCCGCAAACACATTATCGGGTAAGAACAATATGGAAATATTCGTTTGCGGAAACGATGACCGTATAGTGCTTTGCTCAAGACTTGATAACTTAGGCAAGGGCGCAAGCGGTGCGGCTGTTCAGTGCCTTAACATAATGATGGGCATTGACGAAACGACCGGACTTGTATAATAAGTGAGGTAATAACAATGGTTGAATTTGATAATTATAAATTAGTGGATAAGGGTGTATGCGCCGCAAAAGGCTTTAAGGCTGGCGGAATCAATGTCGGTATAAAGCCCGGCTCGAAAAAGCGTGACCTTGCTGTGATAAGCTGTGACACAAAGTGTACTGCGGCGGCAATCTACACGCAGAACAAGGTGAAGGGCGCACCGATAATCGTTACAAAGGAACACCTCAAGAACGGCATTGCTCAGGCTGTTATCGTAAACAGCGGCAACGCAAACACCTGTAACTCAAACGGTATTGAGATTGCAGAGCAGATGTGCGAGCTTTGTGCGAACGAACTCGGTATTGATAAGAATGATATGATAGTAGGCTCTACAGGCGTTATCGGACAGAAGCTGTCAATCGACCCTGTGAAGAACAATATCAAGACACTTGTAGACAGCATAAGCGAGGACGGAAGCTCGCTTGCGTGCGAGGCGATAATGACGACCGATACACGCAAAAAGGAGCTTGCAATAGAGTTTACGCTTGACGGCAAGACCTGTCATATCGGCGGTATCAGCAAGGGCAGTGGTATGATAAATCCCAATATGGCTACAATGCTTGCTTTTATCACGACCGATGTAAAGATAAATGCGGAGCTTCTGCATAAGGCACTGAAAAGAACAGCCGATATAACTTACAATATGGTAAGCGTGGACGGTGATACATCTACAAACGATACACTGTGCATAATGGCGTCGGGACTTGCAGGAAACAAGGAGATAACGGCAGAGGACAAGGATTATGAAGTGTTCATCAACGGTCTTTACGCTGTAATGATGAACCTTGCAAGAGAAACCGCCCGTGACGGCGAGGGCGCAACGAAGCTGATGGAATGCGTTGTTGACCACGCACCTACAGAAGCTGTTGCAAAGAGCGTTGCACTGTCTGTTATAAACAGCAGTCTTTTAAAGGCGGCTATATTTGCGGCGGACGCCAACTGGGGACGTATTCTCTGTGCAATAGGTTATGCCGAGGGCGATTTTGATATTTCGAAGGTCGAGGTCGTTCTGTCATCTTCAAAGGGTAGCGTAAAGGTCTGCGAGAACGGTGCAGGTGTTGACTTCTCGGAAGACGAAGCATTCAAGATACTGTCCGAAGATGAAATTGTTATCAGAATTGATATGCACGACGGTGCCGATAAATCGGTAGCGTGGGGCTGCGATCTGACTTATGAATATGTAAAGATAAACGCAGAATACAGAAGCTGACACCGAAAGGACAAAAGAAGATGGAACTTGAAAACGAAAAGAGAGCAAGTATACTCAGCGACGCACTTCCTTATATACAGCAGTATTCAAACAAGGTAGTAGTAGTCAAGTACGGCGGTAACGCAATGACAAACGACAGACTGAAGCAGGCGGTAATGTCCGACCTTGTTCTTCTGTCGCTCTGCGGTATCAAGATAGTGCTTGTGCACGGCGGCGGACCCGAAATAAACGCAATGCTGAAAAAGGTCGGCAAGGAGAGCAAATTTGTAAACGGTCTTCGTTACACCGATGAAGAAACGATAAACATCGTTCAGATGGTGCTTTGCGGTAAGGTAAACAAGGATCTTGTCGATCTGCTTTACAGCCACAAGGGCAGAGCGGTAGGTCTTTGCGGTCTTGACGACCATATGATAGAGGCAGAACAGCTTGATCCGGATTTAGGTCTTGTAGGCGAGATTACTCAGGTAAACGTAAGCCTTATAAACGATGTTCTCGAAAAGGGCTATATCCCTGTAATTTCGACCGTTGCGGCAGGCAAGGACGGAACCGTATACAATATCAATGCGGATACGGCGGCGGCAAGAATTGCGGCTGAGATGAAATCCGAGAACCTTATCCTTATGACAGATATAAAGGGACTTCTTGAGGATAAGGACGATGACAGCACTCTTATACATACTGTCGGAGTTTCAGAAGTGCCTTATCTCAAAAAGCAGGGCATAATCTCAGGCGGTATGATACCTAAGATAGATTGCTGTGTCGAGGCTGTCCGCAGAGGTGTAAAGAAAGCGAATATCATTGACGGCAGAATACCTCATTCAATACTTATAGAGCTGCTTACAAACGAGGGCGCAGGTACTATGATTATCTGACGGCAAACGATGCAGGCGGAAAGGACAGATATGAATACTATAGACAAATTCAATTCTCATATAATGGGATCATACGGCAGGCTGAATGTTGTTCTTGACAAGGGCGAGGATGATAAGGCGGTTGACGAAAACGGCAAGACGTATATAGATTTCGGAAGCGGTATCGGCACAAACTCGCTCGGTTACTGCAACAAGGAATGGGCTGACGCTGTGTGTGAACAGGTACGCAGTATACAGCATACCTCAAATTATTATTACACAAAGGTACAGGCTGAGTTTGCCGAGAGATTATCGGAAGCGGCAGGAATGAAGAATATGTTCCTTTGCAACAGCGGTGCTGAGGCAAACGAATGTGCTATCAAGATTGCAAGAAAGTACAGCTTTGACAAATACGGCAAGGGCAGACATAATATAATAACCCTTGTAAATTCATTTCACGGCAGAACGCTTTGCACGCTGTCGGCTACGGGACAGGACGTGTTCCACAACTACTTCTTCCCGTTTGTTGACGGATTTATAAATGTTGAAGCGAACAATATAGAGGATCTTAAGGCAAAGCTCGATGATACGGTATGCGCCGTAATGTTCGAATATATACAGGGCGAGGGCGGTGTTGTGCCGCTGGAGCAGAAGTTCGTTGACGCAATATTTGAGCTTTGCGCCGAGCGTGATGTGCTGACGATTTCGGACGAAGTACAGACGGGCGTCGGCAGAACGGGTAAATTCCTTGCAGGCGATAATTTCGGAAAGAAAGCCGATATAATTACGCTTGCAAAGGGCATAGCAGGCGGTATCCCGATGGGTGCGTGCCTCAGCGGCGACAAGTGCGCAGGTGTACTTACTCCGGGAACACACGGTTCGACATTCGGCGGAAATCCTATCGCTTGTGCAGGCGCAATTGAGGTGCTGAAGAAAGCGGCAGATCCGATTTTCTTGTCGCAGGTTGCAGATAAGGGAAGATATATAGCTGAAAAGCTGAAAGAGATACCCGAGGTCGAATCGGTTACGGGTATGGGTCTTATGATTGGCATAAAGCTAAAGACCAAGAATGCAAAGGATATACTGAATGCCGCTCTTGAACACGGACTTCTTATCCTTACCGCAAAGGATAAGTTAAGGCTTCTTCCTCCGCTCACTATCTCTTATGAGGATATTGACAGAGGTCTTGAAATACTCGCAGAACTTTTAAAATAAAATAAAAACTAAAACCGAAAGGAAAAAATTATGAAACATTTACTTAAGATGATGGATCTCAGCACAGAGGAAATCATTGAGATTCTCAATCTCGCAGATCAGCTCAAGTATGAGCTTAAGCACGGCATCCCCCACGATCATTTAAAGGGTAAGACGCTCGGTATGATTTTCCGCAAGGCTTCTACAAGAACAAGAGTTTCTTTTGAAACAGGTATGTATCAGCTTGGCGGCAATCCTCTTTACCTTTCAGCAAGCGATATGCAGATAGGCAGAGGCGAGCCTATACAGGATACTGCAAGAGTTTTATCACGCTACATTGACGGTATTATGATAAGAACATTCGATCAGGCTGAGGTTGAAAATCTTGCTGAATACGGCAATATCCCTATAATCAACGGTCTTACGGACCTTTCTCATCCTTGCCAGGTGCTTGCTGACCTTATGACAATCCGTGAGTACAAGGGTAAGCTCGACGGTCTTAAGATGTGCTACATAGGTGACGGCAACAATATGGCAAACTCACTTATTGTAGGCGGCTTAAAGACAGGTATGAGCGTATCTGTTGCCTGCCCTGAGAACTACCACCCTGCCGCTACAACACTTGCGTTTGCCAAGAAGTATGACTGCTTTGAGCTGACAGACGATCCGATAAAGGCTGCAAAGGACGCAGACGTTATCTTCACAGACGTATGGGCATCTATGGGTCAGGAAGGCGAAGCCGAAATCAGAAAGAAAGCATTCAAGGGCTTCCAGATAAACGATGAGGTTATGGCTGTCGCTAAGCCCGACGCTATGGTACAGCACTGCCTGCCCGCACACAGAGAAGAAGAAATTACAGCCAAGGTATTCGAAGAACACGCAAACGAAATCTTTGACGAGGCTGAAAACAGACTCCACGCACAGAAGGCAGTAATGGTACTGCTTATGGGCAATAAGGATTAATCCGGATAAAACTTAAATATCCGATACGGAGCAACGCATTATGTTGCTCCGTATTCGTGTAATATGGAGGAATAGTCATGACTAATCTGCTTATAAAACTGTTTGTAAAGGACAGCAAAAACACATCAGATCCAGCTGTCAGAAAGCGCTACGGGTATCTCGGAGCATTTACCGGTATCGTACTTAACATACTTTTGTTCCTCGGAAAGCTGATTGCAGGTATATTATCCGGCGGTATCTCCGTAATCGCTGATGCATTCAATAACCTTTCGGACGCAGGTTCATCAATAATGACCTTTGTCGGCTTTAAAATGGCAGGAATGCCTGCAGACAGCGAACATCCCTACGGTCACGGCAGAATGGAGTATGTTTCGGGCATAATAATTTCTTTTATCATAATGATGATGGGCTTTGAACTTGGTAAAAGCTCGGTCGAAAAAATCTTCTCGCCCGAAAAGTCGGAGTTCAGCATACTTGCCGTATCGGTGCTTGGAGCGTCGCTTCTTGTGAAACTGTGGATGGCACTGTTCAACACAAAGCTCGGTCGGAAAATAGACAGCGCCACAATGAAAGCTGCAGCGGCAGATTCGCTGTCCGACTGCATTTCTACATCGGTAGTAATCATCTGTATGTTCATACAGCTGTTCAGCGGTTTTGAACTTGATTCATACGCCGGTATCGTTGTTGCGCTTTTTATCCTCTACACAGGCTTCAATACATTCAAGGACAGTCTTACTCCGCTGCTTGGCACTAAGCCTAAAAAGGAACTGGTGGAGGAAATTGAAAACACTGTAATGAACTATGACGGAATAGTCGGCGTACACGATCTTATGGTGCATGATTACGGTGTAGGCAGAATGGTAATATCGCTCCACGCCGAAATAAGCAGTAAAACAGATATAATGCTTGCACACGAGCTTATAGATCTTATAGAGGACGATCTCAGGGAAAAGTACAGATGCAGTGTTACGATACATATGGATCCTGTCGTTGTGGATGACGAGAAAGCGGACGAGGTAAAAAAGGTGGTTCTTGATATAATAAAAAATATCGACAACAGCCTTACTATCCACGATTTCCGCATTACCGACGGTGTTTCAAGGATAAATGTAATATTCGACCTGGTAACGCCATTCGGCTTCAGATATAAGGACGGGGAGCTTGCTCTTATGATAAAGAACGCAATTGCGGAAAAGGACGGCAGGCTCAATGCCGTAATCACCGTTGAACGTTCAATGTGCTGAATAATGCTTTTTAACGCACAAAGTCACAAAAGGCTTTGTGCGTCAGTCTGTCTAAAAACCTTTTGTTTATTTAATAATGGGGTCGCAGGGGCAGAGCCCCCGACAGGGTCTAGGGGCGGTAGCCCCAGTAATATAGCCCCTTTCCAGGGGAAAGGGGTTTGGGGATAGGGATTGAGGACAAGCACTTTTTATAAAACATACTTTTTCTACAAGCTAACGCACAAAGTCACAAAAGGCTTTGTGCGTTTATTTTAAGTTGACTTGACACGGATTTTGTGATAAAATAAAACTATACTATATTATGAGAGAGTGTTTGTATGAACAGCAATAACGGAAAATGCGGAAAACTGTTTGTTATAGAAGGGCTTGACGGCTGCGGTAAAAGCACACAGCTTGAGATGCTGAAAGCAAGCGCAGACAGCAATATCCGTTTCATCAGCTTTCCGAATTACAACAGTGCAAGCGGTGAGATAATCAAGGACTATCTCAGCGGTAAATTCTGCGAGGAAAACGGCAGAACGGGCGCATATACGGCCGGCAGTTTCTATGCGATAGACCGTTATATCAGCTACAAGACCGACTGGGAAAAGGATTATAAAGCGGGCAAGACCATAATAGCCGCAAGATACACCTCCTCAAATGCGATATATCAGATGGCAAAGCTGGAAAAGTCCGAATGGGACGAGTACCTTGAGTGGCTTGAGGACTACGAATACGATAAATTCGCAATTCCACGTCCCGAAAGGATTATATTTCTGGATATGCCCGTAGAGGTGTCGCAAAAGCTCCTTTCCGCACGTTATGGCGGAGATGAGGCAAAGAAGGATATTCACGAAAGCAACGTTGCTTTTCTGAAGGCCTGTCGGGAAACGGCACTATACACAGCCGACAAGAAGGGCTGGTATATACTGCCGTGCTCGGACGGTGAAAATCCTTACACTCCCGAAAAGATAAACAAGGAATTATCGGCGCTGATTTACGGCTGATAACAGACAAAAGCAAGGTAATATAAAGTGTTGGAATTAAAGAAAATTGAACTCAGCGACAAGCAGTGGATAGATCCGCTTCTGAAGCTGTCTGATTTCAGAGGTTGTGAGTATAACTTCACAAACAACTTTGTGTGGAGCGGTGTTTACAACATTACTGTAGGACGTTTTCAGGATTTTTATGTATCAAAGCACGGAAACTGTTTCGTGTTTCCCGCAGGAAAAGGCGATACGGACGCACTGCTTTCAGAACTCAAAAATTACTGTGACAGTACGGGAATACCGTTTGAATTCTGCAGTATGGATATAAAGGACAAACAGATGCTTGAACAGCGTTATCCCGGTATGTTCACCTTCGATACAAGCGAAGATCTGTACGACTATGTGTATCAGTCGCAGTCGCTTGCAACGCTCGGCGGAAAGAAGCTGCATTCAAAGCGTAATTATATAAACCGTTTCAAACAGCTTAACTGGAGCTTTGAGGATATTACGCCGGACAATATTGACGAATGCAAGCAGATGAGCCTTGAATGGTGCATACGCAACGATTGCGATAAAAGCGAGGATAAATCGGAGGAAATGTGCGCTGTCGGAATAGGACTTGAGCATTTCTTCGACTTAGGTCTTGTCGGCGGTATACTGAGAGTCGATGGCAGGATACAGGCGTTTTCGTACGGCGAACAGCAATGCAGTGATACGTTTGTAACCCACGTTGAAAAAGCGTTTACCGATTATGACGGAGCATATCCGATGATAAACTATATGATGGCAAACAGGTTCTGTAAAGGACTTGAATATATAAACAGGGAAGAGGATATGGGAGAGGAGAATCTCCGCAAGGCGAAGAAGTCTTATCACCCGTGTTTTATGGTTGAGAAGTTCAGTGCGGTTTATAATGCCGGGAAAGGACAATCAGAATGATATATGTATTTTTAGCGGACGGATTTGAAGAAACCGAGGCAATTGCCCCGATTGACATTTTAAAGAGATTCGGAAAAGAGGTAGTTACCGTCGGAATAGGCGGCGGTAAGATTACAGGCGCACACGCAGTTACGGTTATTGCCGATATTACCGACAGCGATGTTATTATGACAGATAAGGTCGAGATGATAGTTCTTCCCGGCGGTATGCCCGGAACGCTTAATCTTGAGAAAAGCCCCGTTGTACAGGCGGCTATAAAATTCTGCGCCGATAATAAGAAAGCGATAGGCGCTATCTGTGCCGCTCCGTCTATAATCGGAAAGCTGGGACTTCTGAAAGGCAAAAAGGCAACTTGCTTCCCCGGTTTTGAACAATTCCTTGAGGGTGCAATGTTCACGGGCGACCTTGTAAATATTGATGATAACATAGTTACAGCAAAGGGAGCAGGTGCGGCTGTAGAATTCGGACTTGCGCTCGGTGCATTGCTCTGCGGTGAAGGAAAAGCAGAAAAGACAGCTAAGTCTTTACAGTGCAGATGAGCGTAAACGAGCAGAAAAAACAACTGAGAAAAGCCTTGCTACAAAAGCGAAAACTGCTTTGCGACAGTGAAACGGCTGTTAAAAATGCCGCTATAACAGAGAATCTTTTAAGCCTTGAAAAAGTGCGGACGGCGGATATTATACTGCCGTTTGTTTCGACAGACGGCGAGGTGGATACGAGAGAATTCATAACGCAGTGCCTTAAGGCAGGAAAGAATGTCGCTGTACCGAGATGTATAGACGGCAGTAATATGGAGTTTTGCGTGATACATACGTTTGACGACCTCGAAAAAGGTATGTACGGAATCGACGAGCCGAAAAAGAGCTGTGCTGTGATTGATGCCGCCGGTGCGGAAAACAGCGTGCTGATAGTTCCTGCACTCTGCTTTAATGCTAAAGGCTTCAGACTCGGTTACGGCAAAGGCTATTATGACAGATTTATAAACGGTTATAAGGGCTATACTGTCGGAGTATGCTATGAAGAATTTCTGACGGAGGATATACCTGTCGATGATTACGACAGATGCGTTGATATAGTCATTACAGAAAAACGGAAAGGACAAAAATATGGAGAATAATCCTATGGATTTAACTCATAAGGATGAAAATACCGAAAGCACCGAAGAACGCACAATTATGATGGATTCGATAAAAGCGCTTCATACAGGCGAAGTGCGGAACGAAGATTCATCTTATGACAGCGGATACGAAAGCGTTCCTGGCGGTGAAAAATCGCATTCTGGGGACGGTGAGCCTGCGGAGGACGAGGTAACCGAAGAAGAATATCAGGAATATCTTGCGGCAAAAAAAGAACGCAACAAGAAAATCAAAGCGAAAAACCGCCACAGGAGAACATTTTCACATATTCTCACAGGTGTTCTGCTGTCTGTTTTCATCATATCGATTTCTGCGTTTCTTGCTACATACATTGTAAAGTCGGCGCTTGATTTTACGGGTATCGGAAAAACTTATTGCCAGGCTGAGATACATATAAACGAGGATTCGACAACAGATGAAATCGCTCAGGATCTCGCAAATCTCGGTATTATAAATATGCCGGATGTGTTCAAGCTCTATACCAAAATGTTCGGCAAGGGCGATAAGTTCATAAAGGGTACTTTCACGGTTGACACAACTATGTCGTACAGTGCGCTTATTTCTGAGCTGCAGACAGTGTCTACTGTAAATCAGACGGTTTCAATACAGATAACCGAGGGCATGACTATTGATGAGATTGCTCAGATGATGGAGGATAACCGTGTCTGCCGTGCCGAAGATTTCATGGAGCAGTGCAAGACGCTCGGAGATACTTACAAATTCCAGAAACGTCTTGAGAATAAAAAGCTGAAATATTATCAGATGGAAGGATATATATTCCCCGATACATACGAGTTCTACATTCTTCCTGCCCTTGAGGACAATAAGGAGCTAGATACGAGCGAGTATGCCGCAGATGCGCTTGATATTATATATCAGAACTTCAATAACAAGCTGACGGCACGTTACTATAACCGTATGAGCGAGCTTGGGCTTACGCTTGACGAAACCATAACGCTTGCTTCAATAGCACAGCGTGAGGCGGATAATACGACCAACATGGGCAATGTCGCATCGGTATTCTTCAACCGTATGGCTGATGCGGAAGCATTCCCGCATCTCGAATCAGACGTTACCGTGCATTATGTTGATGAGCATATAAAACCGCATCTCACTTCATCGCAGTACGATCAGAAAATGTTTGACGCATATAACACTTATAAGTGTGACGGTATACCGATAGGACCTATCTGTAACCCTGGTCTTGACGCTATAAAGGCTGTACTTTATGCGCCTGAAACAAGCTATTACTACTTCTGTGCAGATCCCGAAACAACAGAAATGTATTTTGCAGAAACTATTTCGGAGCATGAGGAAAATCTCCGCAAGTGCGGACTGGATCATGCGATAGCCGAATAATCAAACAATCAATATTCCGCCGCAGAGTTCTCTGCGGCGGAATGTCATAATAAGGTAAAAGAAAGGTTAAGTTTATGTTAGAACTTTTATCGCCGGCGGGCGATCTTGAATGTCTTATGTCAGCCGTTGATTACGGTTGTGACGCTGTATATCTCGGAAGTACAATGTTCGGTATGAGAGCCGGTGCGGCAAAATTCGATCCCGAAACGCTGAGGAATGGCGTTGAATACGCTCACGCAAAGGGTGTAAGAGTATATCTTACCTGCAATACCGTACCGTCAAACGATGAGATAGAGTTGCTTCCTGAATTTATAAAAACCGCATACGATTGTGGAATAGATGCCGCAATAGTAAGCGACATCGGCTGTATTGCTCTTATAAAGCGTACTGTTCCAGAGCTTGAAATCCACGTTTCTACACAGGCGGGAGTAGTAAACTATGTAACTGCAAACGAGTTGTACAAGATGGGCGCAAAGAGAGTAGTGCTTGCCCGTGAGGTAGATATTGAAAATATAAAGCGTATAAGGGATAACATACCTGAGGATATGGATATTGAAGTGTTCGTTCACGGGGCAATGTGCGTTTCATTTTCCGGAAGATGCCTGCTTTCCGCTTTTATGACAGGCAGAAATGCCAACAAGGGCGAATGCGCTCAGCCTTGTCGCTGGAAGTATCACTTAGTGGAAGAAAAACGGCCGGGCGACTACTATGAGCTGTCTGAGGGCGATGGCGGCTCTTATATCCTTAACGCTAAGGATATGTGTATGATAGAGCATCTTAAAGAGCTTAAGGATGCAGGCGTTACTAGCTTCAAGATTGAAGGCAGAGCGAAATCCGCATATTATACGGCAACGGTTACGAATGCCTACAGAGCTGCACTTGATGCAGTGAAAAACGGTGAACCGGTTCCGAAATGGGCGGTTGATGAAGTGTATAAGGTAAGTCACAGACAGTATTGCACCGGCTTTTATTTCAACAAGGAAGACGCAAACCAGTATTACGAGAACAGCGGCTACATCCGTGAGTGCGACTTTGTCGGCATAATTGACAGCTGTGAGAACGGCAGGGTGAATATCACGCAGAGAAACTATTTTACCGTTCACGATGACCTTGAAGTGCTGTCGCCCGGAAAAACGCCGGTAAAGCTGGATATTCCTTATCTGATAAATTCAAAGGGCGAGCAGACAGAGATAGCAAACCGTGCGACAGAAAAGATGTACTTTGACTATCCCGTTTCTTTCCCTCCTCATTCGATAATAAGAAAACCGTTGAGCAAAAAGTAAACTACGGAGGAAACTATCATGCTGAAAGCTCCGCAAAACCTGTTCGCTACCGCTTATGACGGATCGGTGCGATCCGACTGGCAGACGGTAGAGGGCGCAGACGGCTATATATTGCAGTTCTATAATGCAGATGAACCGGAAAAGTGCATTAAAACACGCTATGCACAGAATAATTCAAAGCTGATACTTGGGTTTCGCAACGGCAGAAAGTATGTTGTACGGGTAAAAGCGTTCAGCTATCGTGACGGGAAAGAGGTATACGGTGAACTGTCACAGCCGTCAGAATTTACGCCGATGTGCCATCACCTTAAAGCTCAGAATGTAATCACGATGAACAAGGGCGAAACGTCGCAGATAGTATGGGAATGCAGAAATAAAGTGCCTGCCGTTACTTTTGAATGCGATGACAGCGATGTGGCGACCGTAACAAAGGGCGGACAGGTTACTGCCGTTTCGGACGGTACGGCTGAGATAAAGCTGACAGCTGATGACGGTCAGACTTTTACTGTTAAGATAGTTGTCGGCAGGGATATGTCACGTTATCCGGCTACGGCAAGGATCATGCTCTGCGGCGATATAATGTGTTCGCTTGAGCATCAGCGGAAAGCCGCTTTGCGTTCGCTTGATTTTACAAACGCATTCGGAACGCTTAAAGATACGGTCAGCTCAGCCGATTATTCTGTAGCGGTGCTTGAAACCACCTGCTTTGACGGAGCGCCGTTTGAATATGAAAAGATACGCACTGACAGCGGAAGTCCCAATTGCAATTCTCCGTCCACCTTCATAGATGCAGTGAAAAACTGCGGATTCAATGCACTGGTAACCGCAAATAATCATAACTGTGATACAGGGCTTGAAGGACTTAACGCTACCGTACAACGTATCAGAAACAGCGGTATGGCAAATATCGGTACGCTTGACGATGAAACTCATATTGCCGATATAAACGGCATAAAAGTAGGATTTGTCGCAGTAAATTCAATATCAAACGGGCTTGAGAAAAATATACCATCCGAAATTATCGGGAAATATGAGCCTGAACACTTCAGACAGCTTGTTGAAACGCTTAAGAATGAAGGCGCAGAATATATAATCGCATATCAGCACTGGGGCGTTATGAATTCCGTTACTGTCCGCAATTCTCAGATAAAGACAGCTGAATATATGGCACAGTGCGGCGTGGATCTTATTATCGGTTCTCATCCGCACGTTATGCAGAGGGTCGGTAAAATACACACATCCGCCGACAGAGAGGTGGCGTGCTTCTATTCTCTGGGCAATCTTTTGTCATCTATGAAAGAGCTTCGTGAAAACCGTGAGAGTGTAATTGTAAATCTGATTCTCACAAGGACCGAAAGCGGAATAAAGTCCGATATATCGTGCATTCCGACTCTTTGCAAGGATACCTCCGACGGATATACGGTAAGCGTTCTTGACGGGTCGCTGACACAAACAGAACAGATTTCCGAAAATCGCATAAGAGATATACTCGGCAATGAGGTCGTTATACGAAAATACCCTAAATTCTTGCTGCAAGGCTCAGCCGTGCTGAGAAATATATTCCGTGACAGCGGTTTTTCTTATGATGATACCGCTCTTATTCTGTCGCCGTTATCGCTTGTAAGCAATAAAAGCAATCTTTCGGGAAAAGCCGGCAGCCAAAGAAATAAAATTGATATAAATAAAAATTTCAAATCGTTTTTAGACGGCTCAGACAGCGATTATATCGTAATAGACCTTTATACAGCGGCGGCTGTTTCGTGCTACAGGTACGGCGACAGCTTCTATACGGCATCGGGCAGTTTTATTTCTTCCGATTTTTACAATTCCAATAAAGACAGGCTTGAAAAAATATCTCCGCCTTTTGACGAAAAAGCAGTAAAATCTGCACTTAAAGAATATGCGAAAATTGTCTTGTCAAAATACGATAAGGATAAAATCATATTAGTGCGGTTAAAATTCAGTAATATCTGCGTAAAAGAAAATCAGCTAAGAAACGGTAAAAACAGAAATGCGCTGAATAAGCGGTTGAGACAGTATGAGGATTATCTGATTTCGCTTTTACAGCCGGTGGTTATTGATGTTTCCGGCAATTATTTTATGGCGTCAAAAAGTGACAATATGATGTCCTTTGAGCCGCTTTTCTACGATGATGTAAGAATCAAGCTGAACTCAGCGGTAAAACGTATCTGTAAGGATACATATTTTTCTGCACCGGAAATAAGGCTGCAGCTTATGCGTGTCATAAAATATTATGATAATATGACGGCAAGAGCCTATCAACCTGAACTGCTTGACAGAAATTATGTATCGGACAGAATGGCAGAGCTTACGTCAAAACAGTTTGTCGCTGAGAATTTCGAGTATTTTGTATATCTGCGTGAAAATGAAATTCGTACCTATGATGATGCAAAAATCCTGCTTTCTGCTAAAGCCGGTGCAGAAAGGTTTATCTCGGCAATAAAAGCCGCTGAGTGTATTGACGGCGACCTTGGCGATTGCAGTTACGATGATATAAGGATTGTTATCGATGAGAACTTCCTTATGAAAAAACAATTATCCCGTAAACTTTCTGAGGTTTACAAATATACTGTTCCCGATAACTGTGAACATATTTTCCTTATCAGAAACGACCGCAAATTGCTTGAAGACTACGAAGCACAACACAAACCTGTATTGGTTGACATCTGGGGCAGCTGTATTTCCCGTGAATCTGTTAACCGTAATTCCTCAGGTATCTATGTCGATAAGTACATTTTCAAGCAGCCGTTTTTGCTTGCGGACGAGCCTGAAATACCGTTTGACAACGATTTGTCGGCTGATAAATTCTGCGGCAGTAAGTGGCGAAGGCGCACTGTTAAAGAGGCGTTTTTGCACGAAGGAAAACGCATTCTATCTGACAGTAACGCTGAATGGCTGATTGTTGATATGTACGACCTTATCTGCAATATGCGTAAGTATGGCGATTCGCTTTTCGAGGTGGATGATTTCATACTTCGCACCGCTTTTTACAAGTCGATTTCCGATAAATGCGAAAGTACCTATTTATTTAACGAAAGAAGCCGTGAATATCTCGAAAGAGCGCTTGAAAACTTCTGCAAATTTGTCACTGAGCGCTATGGAAAAAACATCATTTTAATTAAAGCAGACCTTAAAGACCGTTATATTTCGCTTGACAATACGTTAGAAATGTTACCTGACAGCGACAACACATTCAAAACCAAAAAAGCATTTATAAACGGATTTGAAGAAGAATTCGCACGTCTTACCGATTGCTGTGTAATTGATATTTCTAAAAGGTTTTATGCCGATGACCGTTTTGCACTGGGCGGTGCACATATCGTCCATTATGAAGATGAGTTCTACAGTCAATGCTGTAAGCATATAACAGCTTTCCTCGGCGGTGCCGACAGCCGCTATACCGATAAGGTCGATGAGGAGTATGTCGCTCTGAGAGATATGAAAATTAAATAAAGATTGGTTATCCCCGTACAGTTTAATTCTGTACGGGGATAGTTTTGTATATATGTCCGTTTTATCGGACAGAAGATGTGTTAAAATTTGTAATGGTAAGCTGAATGCACTTCTACACAACGAGAGCCGCACAGACTTTCGACTGTGCGGCTCAGGTTGCTGCCGAACTTAGATACAACATAAAAATTATTTCAATCCACCGATATTACCTACCGGACCTTTATATTATACAGTTTATGCGAAAAAATTTCAAGATGATACCGAACTATATAACGAGATTGTCGTTACGCACAAATGCAATGATTAAAAATTGTTGATTTTCATGATTGACATAAGTGTATCATTACTATATAATGTAGAAAAGCAGCAAATCACGCTACTTAAATATTACATATAAATTGAAAAAGGCATCAATAAATTCGACAAATTCTTTTATGAATTTGCAAAGAAATTACTTTTTATTTCAAAAAAGCATTGAAATTTACATTTGCTGATAGTATACTGAATTTAGTGATATAATTTGATGGAGGATTATTATGGATCATATTGCACATATTAAAAATATAGGCGGCTTAGATAACGATAGTGTTACCGAAGAAAAAGTCAGCGAGCATTGCAAGAAAGTTGCTTTGCTGGCTCGCAGTTATTCAGCCTCGCTTAATTTGGAAAGCACGGTTAACGTTTCTGCTTTATTACACGATATGGGAAAGTTAAATTACGATTTCGACGGATATATAAAGCACGAGAACGGCATTAAAAGAGGCGAAATCGATCACAGCTATGCGGGAGCAAAATTTCTTTTGGAACTGGTTTCAAAGGATAATAATAAATAAAAAATAGAAGTCGCAAGATTGATTGCGAGAATCATCATATCTCATCACGGACTGAATGATTGGTATACACGGAACAATGACGATTATTTTGATTACAGATGCAGTAAAAATGAACGTTATGACGAAATTAAGGACAACATAGGCGAGCTTGTTTCCGATTGCGACCTTAATGAATCGCTTGCTAAAGCGGCTGATGAATATCGCAGAATTTTTAAAAAGATGAAAGAAATCTGCTGTGCCAAAGACAGAAAACAATATTTCACAACGCTAGCTTTTTATCACGGATTGTTGGAAAGACTGACCGAGTCATGCCTCATTGACGCTGACAGAACAGCAACAGCCGAATTTATGGATGGTATTGAAATTACAGAACCGTCTGAAGATGAAATACAACGTAATTGGCTTGATATGAAACAGCGTATGGATAACAAATTGAGTAAATTTTCCGGAAGTGACAGTGTAGTATCAAAACTGCGAATGAACATTTCGGACAGATGCTGTGCATTTGCCAAAAATGATGTAGGTATAGCTCAGCTCATTGTTCCTACAGGTGGCGGCAAAACGCTTTCGGCATTGCGTTTTGCGATTGAGTATGCTGTTGAGCATAAAAAGGAACGCATTTTTTACATTTCTCCGTTTATGTCTATACTTGAGCAGAATGGAGATGTGATCCGTGAGATAGCGGGAGATGATAACTACCTTGAGCATCACTCCGATATGTATTGCAAGATTATCGATAATAAGCATAAGAATAATGATGAAGTCACTGATGAACTTGAGGACTATGAGCTACGCTGCAGGCATTGGGATAAACAGGTTGTTTGCACTACTATGGTGCAGTTCTTTGATACATTATTCTCGTCCAGGACCGAAGCTCTGAGAAGGATGCACAGATTTGCTGATTCGGTAATCATAATTGATGAAGTGCAATCAATACCGATAAGGTGCGTATACTTGTTTAACCTTGCTATGAATTTTCTTTCCGAATTTATGGGATGCACGATAGTGTTATGTTCCGCAACACAACCTACATTTGAACAGTGCAAGTATCCTATAATGCTTGATAAAGATAGCTCGATGACAGGAGATTATACAAAGGATTTTGAAGATTTTAAAAGGACTGAAGTTGTATCGTTGCTGAATAATCAGGGAAACACTTATGAAGAAGCTGCGGTAATATGTATGGACAAGTACCGTGAGAATGGGAATCTTCTATTTGTAGTCAACACCAAAACTGCGGCGGCTGAGATATATACGAACGTCGTACAACTTAATGCCGAGGAAGAAATCAAGGCAAAAGTGGTTCATCTCAGCACAAATATGTGTCCGGCGCACAGACGCAAGGCGATTGATGATATACGCCGTATGCTTGATAACAATGAACGTGTGATATGTATAACGACACAGCTTATAGAGGCAGGGGTCGATATCAGCTTTAAATGTGTAATACGTTCAAGTGCAGGACTTGATAACATAGCTCAGGCGGCAGGAAGATGTAACAGAAACGGTGAAGATGATTCAGGAATGTATATATAATCAAACTGAAGGATGAATATATCGAAAAGCTCGGAAAACTTAAAGAGGCACAGCGCCAATGCGGTTTGATAGTACGAAAATACGGATGTGAGCAACTGTTGTCGGTTGATATTATGAAAAGATATTTTCATGATTACTATGAAGATTGTGCCCGTGACAGTAATGGCGATATGCTTGAATATCAGATTAGCAACTCAAATTACAGTCTTCTTGATCTGTTGTCTCGCAATATAATTTTCAGCAATGATAAAGGAGATTGGAAGTCAAGGCAGGCATTCAAAACTGCTGGCGATAACTTCAGAATGATAGATAATAACACTATTGATATAATAGTGCCGTATAATGAAGAAGCAAGCAGAATAATCGAAGCTCTTAACGGTGAAACAACTATATCGCAGGCTCTTGAGCTTCAGCGTAAAGCACAGCAGTACATTGTAAATGTATACGATTATACATTTAAAAAGCTTGCTGAAAACGATGCTTTAAACGAGATTAAGGTAAGGCAGGATGAAAAAATGTGTATCTATGCGCTGAAAAAAGAGTTTTACAATAATGCTACAGGACTTAATACCGAGGGTGAACCTCAGGAAGCAATGTTCGTCTGAGTTTACCGCAAATATCGGATATATACAACACGATATGTGACCTGTCTGTTAGAACAGGCTGACATAAATATCAAAATGCAAAATACGGGTAAAAGCGAAAGCACAAACCCGAAAATAAAGGAGGTAAGAATTTTGAGCAAAACCGAACACGATAATATTGTCGAGTTCAAGGTGAGCGGAGATTTAGCACTGTTTGCAGACGTGCTGACACGTCCGGGCGGAGAAAAATTCAGTTATCCCATACCGACTTATGAGGCGCTGAAAGGCATACTCATGAGCGTATACTGGAAGCCGACTATCATATGGGTGATAGACGAGTGCAGGGTGATGAATAAGATCTCTATGGAACGCAAAGGTATCCGTCCGATAAAATACGGCGGAGGTAACGACCTTTCGTATTACACCTATCTTAAAGATGTGGAGTACAAGGTAAGAGCTCACTTTGAATGGAATGACAACCGTCCCGAGCTTGAAAAAGACCGGAACGAAAACAAGCATCATAACATTGCAAAACGCATGATACAGCGTGGCGGAAGGCGTGATATTTTCCTCGGTACAAGAGAATGTATGGGGTATGTCGAGCCTTGCAGCTATGATGAAGGTGTAAGCTATTATCAGGGTACAGAAATTCCGTATGGTTTTATGTATCATGGCATTACTTATGCAGACGAAGCTGAGAGGGAAGAAGACAAGGGCAAACTTACCGTCAGATTCTGGCGACCTGTTATGAAAGATGGGGTTATAAAGTTTGATCATCCGAATGATATTCCCGAATCTCAGAAAAGGCATATCCGTGATATGAAAATAAAGCCGTTCGGTAAAGATCTTGATAATTTCAGCGGACTTGAAGAATTCGACTTTATAGGCGGGGGTGATGATATTGAGCTGGACTGATGAATTGATGAGAGCATATGACATTCTGAATTCAACGAATGACCGGAATTTGCTTCCGCTTTGTCATTCGACACAGAATGCACAAATTACAATAGATATCAATTCAGATGGAACTATACCGTCAATAGGATTCGCAGAAAAAGTCGAAAAAGAAGATGCTGTTACAATAATTCCCGTAACAGAGGATTCATCGTCCAGAGGAGCAGGTATCAATCCCCATCCGCTTGCAGATAAACTGATATATATTGCAGGCGATTATCCTAAGTATGCAGACGTCAAAAAAAGCGACAACAGCGATTATTATAATGCGTATATCGAAAATCTGAAAAAATGGTGTGAGTCAGGCTCTGCACCGCAGGAAGTAAAGACTGTATACACTTATCTTTCCAAAGGCACTATAATTGCTGATCTGATTGACGCAGGTATATTCACTTTGAATGAAAAAGGCAAATTATCCGATGAAAAGATAGCCAATACCGATCCCGCAGATTGCTTTGTGAGATTCAGCGTTGACGGAAAAAAGCTATGGAAAGACGAGAGCTTGTATCAGGCATATATAGCGTATGCCTGCGGCGATTGTGCAACTTCGGATATTTGCTATGCTTCAGGTGAACACGGCGGTATAACATATAAGCATCCGTCTAAAATACGAAATACCGGCGATAAAGCAAAGCTGTTTTCCACAAACGATGAAAGCGGTTTTTCATATAGAGGAAGATTTGCGGATAAAACTCAGGCTACCGCAATCAGCTTTGACTACTCGCAGAAGTTACACAATGCGCTTAAATGCCTGATAAAAAAGCAAGGCTATATCGTAGACGGTCTGTGCATTCTGGTATGGGAAAATAATCTTGAAGAAATTCAAAAGCCTTTTGAGGGATGCAGCTTTGATGACGATGAAGATGGCTATATTCCTGAAAGCAACACCGGCGAAATAAACAAAACGCTTACGATAGCTTCTATTACGGGTACCAAAAACAAATACAAAAGCGATTCTAAAACTCTTTTGATTATGTTCGACAGTGCTACAACGGGAAGACTTTCAATGACGGAATATGCTGAGGTTGCAACCTCGGACTATCTTTCTAACCTTGAAAAATGGCATAGAGATACCTCATGGATATGCTATGGTAAACGCCGCTCTTTTTCTGTATACGAAATTGCCGCCTGTGCTTATGGCAATGAAGAAGGAAGTGTGCTTAAGCCGGGCGAAAAAACAAAAAAAGATGTTTATCAGCGACTTATTCCATATATCGTATGCGGCGGAAGAATACCGCAGGATATAGTAAATCAACTGTTCATCAGAGCTTGCAGATACAATGCTTTTGATAATAAAAGCAACAACTGGCAAAGAGTTGTTAACTGTGCCTGCGGCATGATACGAAAAAGAATTATCGAAACAAAAGGAGAGTGTACAATGTCACTTGATAAAGAAAGCCGCAGCAGAGATTATCTTTATGGCAGACTGCTTGCGGTAGCTGACGTGGCGGAAGCATCTACATATACAAAAGAGGAGAGCCGTCCAACTAATGCCAAACGCTTTTTCGAGGCGTTTTCAAATCATCCTTATCAGACGTGGGATGTTATATATAAGAGTCTGCGACCTTATCTTGACAGAATGGGCAGAGGTGGAAGCGTTCGCTATGAACGTAAGATAAATGAAATAACTTCAATGTTTGAACACGACGAGTTCATGAACAATTCGCCGTTGTCCCCGGAATTCCTGCATGCTTACAGCTGTCAGGTAAACGAATTATACGGTAATAAAACAGACGACAATAACAAGGAGGAAGAATAATTATGAGTACATTAACAAATAAGATAGATTTTGAGGTTATTATCTCAGCTACAGACGCAAACCCCAACGGCGATCCTTTAAGCGGTAACCGTCCCAGAATAAATTCAAAGGGCTTAGGTGAGATTTCGGATGTATGCATCAAGCGTAAGATACGCAACAGACTTCAGGATATGGGCGAAAGAATATTCGTACAGAGCGATGACAAGTGCGATGACGGATGCGACAGCTTAAGAGCAAGAGCGGATTCTTGCGATGAACTCAAAAAAGCATCTTCAGGCAAGAATACTAACAAGGATGAATACGCAAGGATTGCTTGTGAACAGTGGATAGATGTCCGCAGCTTTGGTCAGGTGTTCGCTTATAAAGATGGCGTTTCAGTAGGTGTAAGAGGTCCTGTATCAATAAGCATCGCAAAGAGCGTATCACCGATTGAAATAATCAGTATGCAGATAACAAAGAGCGTAAACGGAGAGAGCGGTAAGAACGGTAAAGCTTCTGATACTATGGGTACAAAAAACCGTGTTGGCTTTGGTCTGTATGTATTCAAGGGCAGTATCAACTGCCAGCTTGCTGAGAAAACAGGCTTCAGCGACGAAGATTCAGAAAAGATAAAAAAGGCACTTGTAACGCTGTTCGAAAACGATTGTTCTTCAGCGCGTCCCGAAGGAAGTATGCAGGTATGCAGAGTTTACTGGTGGAAGCATGACGGTAAAACGCCGAAGGTATCCTCTGCAAAGATACATAATGCTGTTCAGATAAAGGAAAAGGCTGAGCTTAACGGAAAGGAACCTAACTCTGTAGCCGATTATGATATTATACTCAACAATCCCGAGGGCGCAGTACAGCCTGAGATAATTGACAATATTTAATGAACTACAGCGAAGATGAATATCTGATGATTTCCGGCATACAGCATTTTGTGTTTTGCAAACGACAATGGGCATTATTGCACATTGAACAACAATGGAACGAAAACTACCTCACGGTTGATGGCAACATTCTTCATCGTAATGCACACGACGGAGATTTTACCGAAACGCGTAGGGATGTTATTGTTACCAGAAGTATGCCGGTTTCATCATCAGAATATGGTATCAGCGGTGAATGCGATATAGTTGAATTTCACAAGTCAAAAGACGGAATATGTCTTTTTGGCAGAGAAGGAAAGTACAGCGTTATCCCCGTAGAATATAAAAGGGGAAGACCTATTGACAGCGACTGTAACGATCTTCAGCTTATCGCACAGGCTGTTTGCCTTGAGGAAATGCTGTGTTGCAGCATACCGTACGGATATATGTATTACGGGCAGATAAGACGCAGGGTGAAAGTTGAGTTCACCGATGAACTAAGAGTAAGACTTTCGTCTGTGTTGAACGAAATGCACAGGCTGTATCAGGCACACCATACACCTGTTGTAAAAAAGAGCAGGAGCTGTAATGCCTGTTCGATGAACAATTTGTGCTTACCGTCGGCAACATCTTCGTCAGCATCGGAATATATTAAAAATTGCTTGGAAGGGGACAGTATATGAGAAAGCTCAGAAATACGCTTTATGTGATCACGCCGGACAAATATCTGTCCCTTGACGGTGAAAATATAGTAATGCACAGCAAAGACGATACGCAAACACGTCTTCCTTTGCATAATGTCGAGGATATTGTGATATTCGGCGGCAGGGGAGCCAGTCCTGCATTGATGAATAAATGCACTGAAGATAATATCGGGCTTACATTTATGAGCCGCAGCGGAAAATTTCTTGCAAGAGCAGAGGGAGCAATCAGCGGAAATGTGTATCTGCGACGGGAACAGTTCAGAATAGCGGATGATGAGGCGAGAAGTCTTTCTGTAGCAAAGAATTTTATTATCGGAAAACTGTTTAACAGCCGCTATGTTATCGAAAGAGCAGTAAGAGATCATTCTTTACAGGTTGATGTCAATAAACTGAAAAATCGTTCCGACCTTCTTTCACAGGCTATAATCAAGTGTCAGAGCGTTTCTGATATTGATACTTTGCGCGGAATCGAGGGAGAATCTGCACAGCTCTACTTTTCGGTTTTTGACGAATTTATACTTCAGCAGAAAGATGAGTTCCGTTTCGTAACAAGAAGTAAACGACCGCCGCTTGATAACGTCAATGCTTTACTGTCTTTTTCGTATTCTGTTGCAACCGGTATGTGTACCTCTGCACTTGAAACTGTAGGGCTTGATCCTTACGTCGGGTTTATGCACACAGACCGCCCCGGCAGACGGTCGCTTGCGCTTGATCTTGTAGAAGAATTCCGAGCGATAATGTGCGACAGATTTGTTATAAGTCTTATCAACAAGCGCATTATAAATAACGGTGATTTTGAGAAGAGGGAAGATGGTGCAGTATTATTAAGCGAAGACGGCAGAAAGGTCTTTTTGACGCATTGGCAGAACAGAAAACAGGATGTTGTTATGCATCCGTTTTTAAAAGAAAAGGTTGAATGGGGCTTGCTTCCTTATATACAGGCACTTCTGCTTTCAAGATATATCCGAGGCGATCTGGATGAATATCCTATGTTGCTCTGGAGGTAGTTATGCTTCTGCTAATAACTTATGATGTCAACACCGAAACATCGGCCGGGAAAAGTCGACTTAGAAAAGTTGCAAAACAATGTGTCAATTACGGTATCAGAGTTCAGAATTCGGTTTTCGAATGTGTTGTTGATGCAACTCAGGCACACGAACTGAAATTTAAGCTCAAGAAACTTATTGATACAGAAAAAGACAGTCTTAGATTCTATAATCTTGGCGATAAATATACAAATCGTATTGAGCATTACGGAGCTAAGTCTGCAATCAAGGTTGAAGAACCTTTGATTTTTTGAATTTGTGCGAATGTGTAGTGTGCTGAATTTTCTGTAGACATTCGCACATGATAATTTACTTATAAAGGAAATTATCAAAGCGCAAATTTAGTTATTAATGATTTTATTGAGGGGAAATGTCCGAAATGTGATATTTAGCTTCAAAATATAGATAATCATTGTATAAATTTGCTGTCGCCCTCTTCACGAGGGCGTGGATAGAAATGTGATTGCAAAGCTGATTGCTTTTGCGATAACAGGTCGCCCTCTTCACGAGGGCGTGGATAGAAATAAGTTCGATAAGAAACATAAGGTTACAAGCACAAGTCGCCCTCTTCACGAGGGCGTGGATAGAAATACCGATGCAACCACAGGTGCGCTCGGAAATAGTCGTCGCCCTCTTCACGAGGGCGTGGATAGAAATATCGACCTCATAAGGATAGCGACAGGCAGTTACCGTCGCCCTCTTCACGAGGGCGTGGATAGAAATATAATCAGACTGTACACGATTTTGAGAAATAAATCGTCGCCCTCTTCACGAGGGCGTGGATAGAAATATCGTACAGCGGTACAAATTCGGTTAAGTCAAACGTCGCCCTCTTCACGAGGGCGTGGATAGAAATTGCTTTGCGTTTATCCGCTGGTACTCGTTGGCTACGTCGCCCTCTTCACGAGGGCGTGGATAGAAATTGCTTGTAAAAGTCTTTGTACTCGCCTTCTGCGATGTCGCCCTCTTCACGAGGGCGTGGATAGAAATAAGCATCATACGCTTTGCCTTCTCCGACCAAGCGGTCGCCCTCTTCACGAGGGCGTGGATAGAAATGTAAATAGTCATGATAAATCCTTTACGCTTAAAGCGTCGCCCTCTTCACGAGGGCGTGGATAGAAATAATACCTTATATCCTATAACATATCCCCGCCTAGTCGCCCTCTTCACGAGGGCGTGGATAGAAATGTAAATAGTCATAGTAAAACCCTTCCAGTGCAAAGGTCGCCCTCTTCACGAGGGCGTGGATAGAAATATTTGTCAATAGGTTTTTAAAAATTTTTTTAAATGTCGCCCTCTTCACGAGGGCGTGGATAGAAATTCACTGACAGAAGGGCAGACACTAGGAGCGCCTGGTCGCCCTCTTCACGAGGGCGTGGATAGAAATAAACCTTTACTCCCTTGTTGACGGGCAGACTTACGTCGCCCTCTTCACGAGGGCGTGGATAGAAATGAACTAACTCGCGCTTTATCACACTAAAGTGATAGTCGCCCTCTTCACGAGGGCGTGGATAGAAATAAAATACTTTTTATATTTGCCTTATATCGGCTTTGGTCGCCCTCTTCACGAGGGCGTGGATAGAAATGTATTTCTCCGTTTTGTGCCTTTGACGTTACCGGTCGCCCTCTTCACGAGGGCGTGGATTGAAATAACGGCAATACGGAGAGCGTGCAAGGTCGCCCTCTTCACGAGGGCGTGGATTGAAATGTGTTATGGTAAATACCTGCTCTTGATGTGTCTTGTCGCCCTCTTCACGAGGGCGTGGATTGAAATAAGCGTCGGTTTTCCTATTGCCTGTTGTATTGCTGTCGCCCTCTTCACGAGGGCGTGGATTGAAATGGTACATCTTTTGACAACAAAATCTTTGAAAAAGGTCGCCCTCTTCACGAGGGCGTGGATTGAAATAACTGCCGAAAAAAACAAACTTGATAAAACAGGATGTCGCCCTCTTCACGAGGGCGTGGATTGAAATAAATTCCAACCAAATTATGAAAAATTTAGGAATGGTCGCCCTCTTCACGAGGGCGTGGATTGAAATAATTTTATGGGGTATGTGTTTAAACGCAGTTTGCGGTCGCCCTCTTCACGAGGGCGTGGATTGAAATACCTAGCAGCGATTTTGTAGCAACATTAAATAGAGTCGCCCTCTTCACGAGGGCGTGGATTGAAATCGTTTACAATGACCGTGGAAAAGGCTTTTCTTAAGTCGCCCTCTTCACGAGGGCGTGGATTGAAATTGTTGCGGAATTTTACAAGAACAAAAAGTATTTAGTCGCCCTCTTCACGAGGGCGTGGATTGAAATAAGGGGAAAAACCACTAATTTAATTTTATGGGGTGTCGCCCTCTTCACGAGGGCGTGGATTGAAATGGTTGGAATAACCAAATGTTGACAAGTATAACAGGTCGCCCTCTTCACGAGGGCGTGGATTGAAATGGATTTTTCTACAACTTCACCGTTTTCGTCAATCAGTCGCCCTCTTCACGAGGGCGTGGATTGAAATGTTATATTTGTTAAATATAGTATTACAGCCTTTGTCGCCCTCTTCACGAGGGCGTGGATTGAAATAACGCAATCAACAGCCACTTTTACAACGGCGAACGTCGCCCTCTTCACGAGGGCGTGGATTGAAATATTAATTATAACAGGCTTAATTATAGTAATACCCATGTCGCCCTCTTCACGAGGGCGTGGATTGAAATATTACATCTTTAGGATTTCTCCTATCCACCTTGTGTCGCCCTCTTCACGAGGGCGTGGATTGAAATATTTACGCTGACTTTATAAGAGATTAGTCAGCGTGTCGCCCTCTTCACGAGGGCGTGGATTGAAATTTGTCCATAGCAACACCGACACCGACACCGACACGTCGCCCTCTTCACGAGGGCGTGGATTGAAATAGAATGAGTTTCTTTCGGCGCTTATAAACAGAATGTCGCCCTCTTCACGAGGGCGTGGATTGAAATTCATAGCAAATGCTATTCTGAATATGGACTAAAACGTCGCCCTCTTCACGAGGGCGTGGATTGAAATAGAAGTGGAAGAACATACTATCCGAAAAAGGATGTCGCCCTCTTCACGAGGGCGTGGATTGAAATAGTGTCCGCAACAGTCTTAAGCACAGTAAACAAGGTCGCCCTCTTCACGAGGGCGTGGATTGAAATTCTCATTGTTTACCCACCGTTCCTTTCGTTTCATGTCGCCCTCTTCACGAGGGCGTGGATTGAAATTTACCGATAACATTACACATCTGCTTGAGGGCTTGTCGCCCTCTTCACGAGGGCGTGGATTGAAATATCGGAGCTATTATCTCCGTCACCTTCTTCGGGGTGTCGCCCTCTTCACGAGGGCGTGGATTGAAATACTTTTTGGGGAATGTCAATTTATATGAAAGGGGAAGTCGCCCTCTTCACGAGGGCGTGGATTGAAATATTTACATCGTTGTAAGTCTGACCGTCTACAAGCGTCGCCCTCTTCACGAGGGCGTGGATTGAAATCCTATCGCTTGTTGTATCGCTATGTTTTTACAGCGTCGCCCTCTTCACGAGGGCGTGGATTGAAATATTAAAAATCGGGGTAAAAAGTTACAAAATTGTTGTCGCCCTCTTCACGAGGGCGTGGATTGAAATAGATACACATTGATATATAGTGCCGTAACAACAGGTCGCCCTCTTCACGAGGGCGTGGATTGAAATGGCACAGATGTCAACAGTGCTGTTATATCTGCCCGTCGCCCTCTTCACGAGGGCGTGGATTGAAATTTCATAGGAAATACAATCTTTTTTGCATTCATTAGCGTCGCCCTCTTCACGAGGGCGTGGATTGAAATATCAACGAGTTCTGAGGTATCGTAAAGGGTACGAAGTCGCCCTCTTCACGAGGGCGTGGATTGAAATGAAACATCTTTTTTTATACAGTAAAGCCGCTTTGGTCGCCCTCTTCACGAGGGCGTGGATTGAAATCTTTGTGTTTGCTATCGTAAAAGTGCCTTGAGGAGTCGCCCTCTTCACGAGGGCGTGGATTGAAATCATGCTTTCTTTTATCAGATTTTCGTACTCTTGCTGGTCGCCCTCTTCACGAGGGCGTGGATTGAAATCATTGCGTCAAGTGCTTTATCCGTTGCGGCGTGTGTCGCCCTCTTCACGAGGGCGTGGATTGAAATATTCGATTTCGTCAATTTTGCGCATTACCGAGTTGTCGCCCTCTTCACGAGGGCGTGGATTGAAATATTGACTACAGCGGAAAATGTCGCAGGATATGTCAACGTCGCCCTCTTCACGAGGGCGTGGATTGAAATTCAATCAGAACAATACAATTATCAGGAGCATTTAGTCGCCCTCTTCACGAGGGCGTGGATTGAAATTTGTTGTACACGAAAGTGGTAAAACAATGATGTTGGTCGCCCTCTTCACGAGGGCGTGGATTGAAATTTCATCAACGGCGATGAAAACGGAATGATAGAAATGTCGCCCTCTTCACGAGAGCGTGGATTGAAATAGCGTAGATGAGGTGGAAAGAGTGCAGGAGTACCGTGTCGCCCTCTTCACGAGGGCGTGGATTGAAATAGATGCTTGTCGTGAAATCGTCCGATGATGAGGAAGTCGCCCTCTTCACGAGGGCGTGGATTGAAATGTTGAA
>ENA-OROZ01000477-OROZ01000477.1-human-gut-metagenome-genome-assembly--contig:-NODE-477-length-45879-cov-8.899179_pt1 | contig 45879 bp, 38 predicted proteins | sample MGYA00242138_ERZ509066 | MGnify/ENA primary metagenome ERZ509066 (study PRJEB26280, sample SAMEA2338691) | human gut metagenome | biome: human gut; feature: human-associated habitat; material: faeces... | reverse complement strand
TCTTGCAACTTATGGCGGGGCTGATGATGCGAGCATTGCAGCCTATGAGAATGTCATTGATGAACTTGCGGAGCTGTTCGATGTGTCGAGGCAGGCAGCCAAGGTTCGCCTGATGGATCTGGGGTATTCCAAAGCTGAGGGTGCATATCCGTTTGTGGATGGTCAGTATGTTCGCGGATATTCATTTGAAGCCGGTGCCTTGGATAAGAATCAGACATTCACTATTCCCTATGCCGATTTGTTTAAGGCATACTGCTTTGACCGTGAGTTTAAGAAGCTGATTGACAGCGGACAGTTTATTTTTGCAGATCGTCATCTCGTTCTCAATAACGAGAAATACATAGCGAGAGATCAGTCCGGGAATGCTACGCTGTCAGAATATGCGCTCTCGCACATGGATGAATGCTGCGTCGTCTTCTCGAAGGGATATAGTTATCAATCGAAATATCAAGGGGCGAGGTATTACACGCAGTTTATGCGTAATTCAGCGCCAGTTGAAAATCAGGTCGAGTATTCCTTCGAGCTTAATGCACACAACAAGGCACTTCTTGATCAGATCAAGAACGCAAAGCGCCGTTCTGAAGCATTACGCAGATATCCCGGCTCTTTTGCAGAGACACTGGTCGCGTTGCAAAAAGAGAAAAAGCTCTCAAATAAGCAATTGGCAGACCGCTCGCTTGTTGGCGAAAAGACCATACAGCGGTTGAGAAATGATGAGGAATACCCGACTTCAGTTCAGACAGTTCTTGCATTATGCGTAGGTCTGAAGTTGCCTTTGCCAGAGGCTGAGATGTTTCTCGGTAAAACGGATTTTAAATTGAATTCGATGAAAAACGAAGGTTACGTTTATCAATGTGTTTTAGCGGCCTGCGCTGAGAATTCGATTTATGAAATAAATGAAATGCTCAAAGATAACGGAATTACACCTCTGGGGAGCGATCCCGATCTTCAGTGAGTCAAGGAGGAGGACTAACCATGGCAGTGCCAAAATACGATGAATTAATGAAGCCTTTACTGGCAGCAGTAAAAGACGGTGAGGTCTATAAAATTAAGGACGTTACTGCCGTGTTAGCTCAACAGCTAAATTTATCAGCAGAAGACCTCGCAGAAATGCTTCCGAGCGGTAGGCAAACCGTGTTTAAAAACAGGGTCGGATGGGCGAAGACTTATCTGAAAAAAGCTGGACTCCTTGATAGTCCTGCCCGCGCCACTATCGTCATTACGGAAGCTGGAAAGAAAGTAGTTGCAGAAAATCCAGAGAAAATAGACTCCAAATATCTGGAACAGTTTCCCTCGTTTGTAGATTTTGCATCCGCCTCTGATCCTGTAAATGGAGATGATTCGGTGTCTACGATTTCAAAGCCGACGGATCTTACGCCCGATGACCAACTTGAAGACGCATATAAGCAGATTAATGCAAGCCTTGCATCTGATTTGTTGAGTGAGGTTCTGAAAATCTCGCCATACACCTTTGAAAAGCTCGTTGTTGATCTTCTTTCAAAGATGGGTTATGGAACTGTGGCTTACGGAAGTCATGCAACAGTCGCTTCCGGTGATGATGGAATTGATGGAGTCATCATGGAGGACAAGCTCGGATTCTCTTTGATTTATATGCAGGCTAAGGAATGGGCACCAGATAGAGTTGTTGGCCAGCCGGACATTCAGAGCTTTGTTGGTGCGATTGCCGGGAAGCACGGCGATGGACTTTTCGTTACGACAGCTAAGTTCTCACAGAAGGCTAAGGATTACGCAAATACTCATCACATTATTCTGATTGATGGTGAGAGACTTGCTAATCTGATGATTGAGTATAACTTCTGTGTGTCAACACGGAAAACGTTTGAAATTAAGGCAATCGATACGGATGCTTTGGCTGAATATCAGGATGAATAATTTGCTTGCGAAAAAGCAGGAAGTTGGAGGGAATACATTATGGCAAATGAGCTGCAGCCATTGTCGCTGCTCTTTCAAAATAGATTATTCCGGATACCGGACTATCAGCGTGGCTATGCGTGGTTGCAGCAACAGTTGGTGGATTTTTGGGATGACCTTGTAAATCTTCAGGCTGACCGCTATCACTATACAGGTCTCCTGTCCCTTAAGCCTCTAAAAAGCAAGGAGACCGTCAGCTGGGGCGAGGACTTGTGGTTGGTCGAGAACGGATATAAGCCTTGTCATATCGTTGATGGCCAGCAGCGCATCACCACGTTTGTCATTCTCTTGAACGAGATCGTGGGATTTGTGCGTGGCTTAGATGAGAACAAGGGTAAGTCTGATAAGGAAATCACGCTGGGGTATGAAACGGTCGAAGAGATTGTCTCAAAATATATCTGTCGAAAAAGACCGCCAAACGGAGTAGTAACAACATACCTTTTTGGCTATGAGGTCGACAATCCCAGCGCAGAATACATGAAATATAAGGTGTTCGATGAGCCGTATTCCGGCGCAGTGAATGAGACATACTATACGAAGAATCTAAAGTTTGCAAAGAACTTTTTTGCAGAGAACATCAGAAAGCTATATGAGGAGTCCGGAGAAGGCGGACTTGAGGCAGTAAATACTCTGTACAAGAAGCTCACCCAGCGCCTGATGTTTAATCTCCATGAAATCGACGATGATTACGATGTGTTTGTAGCTTTCGAGACCATGAACAATCGTGGTAAGAAGCTGACGAATCTTGAATTGTTGAAAAACAGACTGATCTATTTGACCACGCTTTATGATGATGAGGTATTTGACGAGAAGGACAAGTCTGCCCTCCGTAAGAAGATAAATGACGCTTGGAAGGAAGTCTACTATCAGCTTGGTAGGAATAAGAGTGTTCCGCTTTCTGATGATGATTTTTTGCGTGCGCATTGGATTATCTACTTCAGGTATTCCCGTAAACGTGGCGATGACTACATCAAATTCCTGCTAAGCAAGTTCTCTTCAAAGGGCATATTTGAAAAGGCACCTGTTCTGGTTGAGACAGAGGCCGAGTCGGTTATCAGCGATGATGTCACTGATGCAGGCGACACGGAAGTTACTGAAACAGAAGAACAGGAAATCATAGAGGTATCCAAACTCCAGCCAAAAGAAATCGAGGACTATGTCAATAGCCTCAAAGATATGGCGAAGTACTGGTATGGCACCTATTTCCCATTTGAAAGTGCTAATCTTACTCCTGAAGAGCAAAAACGAGTCGATAGGCTTAACCGTATCGGCATCGGACATTTCAGGCCGCTGGTTACTGCGGTCATCAGTCGGCGGGATATTTCTGCGAACAGCAGAGTTAAAATCTTTGAAGCAGTTGAGCGCTTTATCTTTGTTGCATTTCGCTTGGGTAATTTTAATGCATCCTATGGCAGCAGTGATTATTATCGAGCTGCACGTCAGGTGTATGTGAAAGAAACGGATGTTGATGAGCTCTGCAAAGCAATATATGACAGGACAACGAACGATATCGATTTTGCCACGCAGAACTTTGTCACCAGAATTGAGAAATATTTTTCTACAGGGAATGGCTACTACGACTGGAACAGTCTGCGATACTTCTTTTATGAATATGAGGCTAAGCTGGCAGAGAAAAATAATATAGATCGTTTCTGCACGTGGTCAATGTTTACAAAGTCCGAGAAGGATAAAGTGTCTATCGAGCATATTCTCCCTCAGACACCGACGAAGTATTACTGGCGTAATATGTACCGGCAGTTTAAGGATTCAAAAATCAAGATGCTTTCCGGAGCACTTGGGAACCTTCTGCCGTTGTCTCAGAGCGTAAACTCGGCTTTGCAGAATGACAGTTTTGAGGATAAGAAGCATTCCAAAACCACAGGACGTCGCGGGTACGAGAATGGATCTCACTCAGAGATAGAGGTATCCAAGCTGCAGGATTGGACTGCATTTGAGATATACAGCAGAACTGAAAAGCTTCTCGTTTTCATGCAGGAACGCTGGAACCTGCAATTCGACGAAGAACAGTTGGAAAAGCTGATCGGCATTTCGTTCGTCAAAGATGGACGAGAAATCCCGGAGGAGTTGGAGAAAGTATCGGCAAACGTACCGAAATCCGAGAAAAGTGCAGAAGGCTCCGGAGATGATCAAAAACTGCAATTCTGGACAGCATTCGTAAACTATGCTTATGAGCACGGCAGATCAAGTGATATAGCAAAACAGAAAGCTGCTGGTCGTACATATTACGATGTGCACATAGGCGCGAACGGCTATCACTTATTCTTTTCCATTCCCTATGGTAAACGAATCAAGATGGGCATCTACACCTATAATGTGGATACCTATAACCGTCTGAAAGAATTGAAAGATCAGATTGAGACCGAATTTGGTGAGAACCTAAATTGGGAATACTCAAAATCGACAGGTACAACACGTTCCATCGTTATTGAGGAGAAGGCTGATGTATTCAATCCAGCAGAGCAGCCGAAAATATTTGATTGGATCATCGACCATTTTGACCGGATCACGACAGCATTATCTATGGCCGGAGAACGTCTCAATATAAGCGGTGATTCCTCTGAAACGAGGTTTGAGATTAGAAAACGCTACTGGACGTATGCCTTAACCCAAATCCATGAGGCACATGGTAATCCCGGCTCTTTCAGCAATGTGAATCCGAGTACGGACAACTGGATAAACGGATTCTTTGGCATTGGAGGTTTCTACCTCTGCTGTGTTGCGAATTTTGACTCTGCACGTTCAGAGGTCGTATTTGCCAGAGCGGAGAGATCAGAGAATAAAGCTGCGTTTGATGCTCTTTACCAGCATAAAAGCGAGATTGAATCGAAGCTGGGAACGGAGCTTCAGTGGAACCGTGGAGATGATATCAAATCCTCGAAGGTATTTATTCAGCTTGATAATGTGAGCATTGAAAACGAGGATGACTGGCCGCAGATGGCAAAGTTCCATGCAGAATGGTCAAAGAAGTTCTACGATTTGATTGTGCCGTATATAACGGTAGATTGGCAATAGTCCACTCAGGACGAGGAGCACTGATGGCAAATTTAAATTCTGAGAATCCGCACGTCGGACGCAAGTTCCAAGAATTTGTGCAAACGATTCTCAAAGAAAAATATAATACATATTTTGAGCAAGAAGCAGCAATCCCCATCGGCAGACCGCCAAAGGAGCACAAGTTTGATCTTGCCAATGCAGACAGGTCTATCGTGGCTGAATGCAAATGTTATACGTGGACTGATTCCGGGAATGTTCCGAGCGCAAAGTTGATGGGCTTGGACGAGGCTGTATTTTACTTTGGCTTTCTGCCTTCTGGGACAAAGAAGCTGCTTTGTATGAAAAAAGCAGTGTTTCGTGGCAAGCAGGAAACACTGGCTGAGTATTATGTTCGAGCACATGGGCATTTGCTTGAAGATGTCTCTGTAATAGAAATTTCTGATGATGGAACAATCAAGATTGTCAGAGATGGATCATCGATCCCAGCAGAGGCATATTAGGGCTACGACGATGAAATCCCATGCACTTGTGGAGCCGTCAAAGGTTGAGGCGATTTAATGCTTGATAATATGAATGGAGAAAATGCATGGTTTTTAATACATTTATAAAATGTCAGGTTTGCGGAAGTATTACCAGAGTCCGATTACAGGTTGGATGGCAAGAAGAACATCCTATTGTTGTGGCTTGCGGTAAATGTGGTACTTCCTTATCTGGCAGCGTTAAGATAGGACAAGACCGACCGGGGCTAAAGTTTTCTTTTGACAATGCGGATGAAATCCCGGATGCTGAAGCTGATTACATGGTTGAATGCTCTGGTGAATTTCCGACCGTGAAACAAGGCAAAGCAGCGGAGTTGGAAGAAGTCGTCATTACTCCGTTTATCCGCTATATGAATCGTATGAAGACGGATGATTCATATGAGCAGTTCGGAAAAGCGGTATCACAGCTTAATGCAACAGAAAAGAAATGGAAGAGCTATAAAAGAATCATTGACCTCTTCAGAAGTAATAGTGAATACCTTGTTCAGGAGATACAAAAGGAATTCTCCGGACAATACTTTCAGTGCAGAGATGAGTCTGAGGTATTGAGAGCTATTCATATGATTGAGGTTCATGGGTTTTATTCTGCACTCAAAAAAGATATCTTGGATAATCTCTCTTTTAGTGCAGGAATTATGAAACTGGACTCTGTTCAGCTGAAGAGCTTAGTAGACTTCTTAAATTCACATGATGGTTATCATTTTGAGGAGCTACAGGATTTGATATATAAGGTCTATGATGATTTTATAAAAATATACCAGCGCCTCATTCCTGCTCTCGCTTTACAGTATTGCAAAGATGATTCTTTTGATTTCGAAGTTGAAGGCTCGACAACAAGTAGCTTTGATAATGTAAAACAGTTCTATTTGGATGTTTATGAAGCCCTTGGTAATTTGCTTGTTATCCCGGTCGCTCTTAATAACATAAAATACAGGGCTGACGCGAATTCAATGAATCCTTTGGAAAAGAATGTATCTTCTTTAGAGGATTATATAAAGCTCACAAAGGCATCAAGGTATCATTTTTGCTTGAACACAGAAGTCTATACCGATTTCTTGGATGTTGTAGTAAATGCAAAACTGAGAAATGCGATTGGACACAATGATGTTGAATATGACGCGGTGAGTCAGGTTATTACTTACATTCCAAATCCAAAAGACAGAACCGTAAAGAAAACGGAATACCTTCTCGAATTTGAAAATGAAGCGATGCACATGTTTCAGGCCTTATTGGGTGTTTCAGAATACCTGTATCGACTAAGAGAGCTTTCTCTTATGTATGATGGCAAAATACCACTTATGGTTCAGGAAAGAGCAAACTGGCCAAAGAAGATAGGACGTAATGATCCATGTCCATGCGGAAGCGGAAAAAAGTACAAATTCTGTCACGGGAAGAATTAAGGTTGAGACGATGGGATTTCATACTTGTTCCGTCAGAGCGAGGTCTTGAAGCGGTCGGCAAAACTGTGTGTTTGCATATTATAGGTAGGAGCAATGGCATTGACCTGTTTCCGAGAACGCACAAGAGTAAAAATGGGTGTATTTTATGAAAAAAACACGCTTTGATAAATTCCCGCGAACGAACGCGAATTTGGCTACACACTCGACATCAATCTGGAGCAATCGTGCCACGTGGAGTGCGTGGTGGTGATGTCAAGGAAAGATAAATAAAGGTTGAAAGTGGCGTATTTCTTTGCTTCTGACCTGTTCGTCACCCTCCTCGTTTTAGTATATTCTTTTGAGCGTGGGTGTCAAGTTTTATTATACAACAAAAACTCGTTTGGTTTAGCTTTAGCCAAACGAGTTTTGTTTTTTACTCCCTGAGATTTTCTTTGAGTTTTACTTTTCGATATTCTTTTGGCGACATACCAATGTATTTATGAAACAGTCTGCTGAAATAAAGCGAATTGGTGTATCCAACCATATTTGCAATTTCAGTAATGGTGTAGTACGTATTTTCTAACAAACTTTGTGCGTTGGAGATTCGCAGCTTTAAGATATATTGCAGCGGACTGGAACCTGTGATTTCTTTAAAGCACTGAATAAACCAACAGTTGCTAAGCCCTCTGGATTCGGAGTACTCCTCAATGCTGATTTCTGTGTTGTAATTCTTACGAAAATAGTGCATCGCAAAAGCAACTTCTTTTTCACTGGTGCTGCTGAATTTCTTTGCACTCATGATTGCACGGCTTATCAAAACAAAAATATTTCGCAGCTGCAAAGAAATCAATTCATCATACCGTGGTCTGCAAAGCTGCAATTCCTGAATCATCTGACCAAATAACCACTGATAATCGGGAGATGTTCCAATATAGAGAATATTATTTTGCAGGTTGATATTGTAATACTTTAAAATTTCTTCTACTTCATTTCCGGTAAAATGCACCCAATAAACATCGGTTTGATCTTCACGATAATAAACATATTCCTGTGGTTGATCCGGCAAATATATAATAATATTTCCGGCTGAAACTGTTTTTTCTTCTCCGTGAATGAAAAAATGTCCTTTTCCGGAGGCAATATATAAAAGCTGATAATCTTTTCTTCCCTTCGGACGATGTGTTACTACTTCAGAACGATTTTTCACACGATAATTTCCACAGCTTGTTACAATCAAAGGTTTCGTATTATCCACTACAGTAGATGTAGAGTTGTTTAAATAGGCAACATTCATAAACATAAAAAGCACCTCCTTGCTTCTATAAATATAGTATATCACACCTGATCACTGACTACAAGAAAATTCCTAAATTTTGTGCATATATTTTATAATATTGTGTATTTTTTAAGCCGTTTTGTGTGGTATAATAGAATTAAGAAATGAGAGGAAAGAATTAAAAAAGACGTCTTTCATTGTAATTCCATGTTGAATTCAGTAAAAATTCTTTATGCTCAAAAAAAATAATCATCTATTCTGACGATGGCATTATTTCGTTTTTGCAAGATGAAAAGCAGTTCGTATCATTCATCATGGGAAAATTCTGTCCATGTGGGCATACAAACAATGAAAGGAGCTCTATTATGAGCAAAGAAAAAACATACTTAAAGTGGTATAACAAAGTCGGTTATGGTTCCGGCGATGTTGCAGGGAACATTGTCTATGCATTGTTGACATCATTCATAATGATCTATCTTACCGACACGATTGGATTAAACGCAGGTGTTATTGGCGTTCTCATTGCTGTATCGAAGATTTTTGATGGAATAACAGACATCATTTTTGGTACGTTGATTGATAAGACACATACGAAAATGGGCAAGGCAAAACCGTGGATGCTTTATGGTTTTATCGGCTGCGCAATTACCTTGATCGGTGTATTTGCAATCCCGATGAACATGGATAATTTTGCTCAGTACGCATGGTTCTTTATCTGCTACACACTTCTTAACAGTGTATTTTATACGGCAAACAACATCGCATATTCTGCTCTGACCGCTCTTGTTACAAAGAACAGCAAGGAAAGAGTTCAGATGGGTTCTTATCGCTTTATCTTCGCATTTGGAACAAGCCTCCTGATTCAGGCTGTTACATTCCAATTTGTTGAAGCAATGGGCGGCGGTGCAAATGGCTGGAGAACAGTCGCAATTATTTATGCGGTTATCGGTCTTATTGTAAATACAATTTCCGCTCTTTCTGTAAAAGAACTTTCTGATGTGGAACTTGCAGACAATGAAACAAAAACAGAAGAAACCAAATACAGTTTTGGAGAAGCATTCAAAATTCTCGTACACAACAAATATTATGTGATGATCACAGTAACCTACATTTTGCAGCAGTTCTATGGTGCGATGATCGGTGTTGGAACATACTATGCAAAATATGTTCTCGCAGATGAGAATATGTTCGGCACGTTTGCGTGGTTTATCAATATTCCTTTGATTATCGCCTTGATCTTCACTCCTACCATCGTACAAAAATGGAACGGCATGTATAAGCTGAACAAATACAGCTACATAGTAGCAACAGTTGGCAGACTTCTGGTAGCAGTTGCCGGATACATGGGAAACATTCCGCTGATGCTTGCATTTACAGCACTTGCAGCACTCGGTCAAGGTCCATGGCAAGGTGATATGAATGCAGTCATCGCATCATGCTCTGAATATAGCTGGCTTACCAAACACAAGCACGTTGATGGAATCATGTACTCCTGCACATCACTTGGTGTAAAAATTGGTGGTGGACTTGGAACAGCAATTGTCGGTCTTTTGCTCGACTTTAGCGGATTCAAGGGCACTTTGACAGTACAGCCTGATTCTGCTATCAATATGCTTCACATTATGTATCTGATCGTTCCGTTTGCACTGGATCTGATCATCACATTTATTCTTTCTAAGATGAATGTTGAAAAGGCAAATGCGGAAGTCAAAGAAAAACTTGGAATATCCGAAAATGAAGTTATGATGGAATCACAGAACTAAAATGGAGGGAACAATATGAAATATACACTCGACTGGCTGACCAATCCGGAAGTGTTTGCAGTCAACAGAATCGCAGCACATTCCGACCACAGAATCTATGCAAACCATTTGGAAGCCGATGCAGACAATTCCTCTCTGATTCAGAATCTGAACGGCACATGGAAATTTGCGTGGGCAAAGAATCCGTCTGAATGGCGGCAAAAGTTCTATGAAGAAAGCGACAGCACTGACAATTTTGACAACATTCAGGTTCCGGGACACATGGAATTGCAGGGATACGGCAAACCGCAGTACGTCAATACCATTTATCCTTGGGAGGGACAGGAGCATCTCCGTCCGCCGTTTATCTCTGAAAAGGACAACCCTGTCGGCAGCTACGTCAGATATTTTGACTTGAACGATGCTCTGAAAAACAAGCGTGTATTCATTTCTTTTCAGGGTGTGGAAACTGCTATGTATGTCTGGCTGAACGGCGAATTTATCGGCTACAGCGAGGATTCTTTTACACCGTCTGAATTTGAACTGACACCATATATCCGTGAAAAGGACAACAAGCTTGCTGTTGCAGTGTTCAAAAGAAGTTCTGCAAGCTGGCTGGAAGATCAAGATTTCTGGAGATTCTCCGGCATTTTCCGTGACGTATTCCTTTATGCGGCACCGTCTGCCCATGTTCGTGATATGAGAGTGATTGCAGATTATGACGGTACAAATGGTATCTTCTCTGCAACGCTTGATATTGCGGGCAAGTGTTCTGTGAAATCGATCTTGACAGATGGAAATGGAACGGTCATCGCAGAATCCAATGAAAAGGAATCTGTAAACCTGACAATTGAAAATAGCAAGCCTTGGAGTGCCGAAATACCGAATCTCTACACGTTTACAGTGATTCTGACAGACGAAAGCGGAAATGAAATCGAGGTCAGCAGAACCAAGGTTGGATTCCGCCGATTTGAACTGAAAAACGGAATCATGTGCCTGAATGGAAAACGTATTATTTTCAAGGGTATCAATCGACACGAATTTGATGCGAAAACAGGCAGAGCAATCACAAAGGAAGATATGCTGTTTGACATCCGGTTCATGAAGAAAAACAATATCAATGCAGTTCGTACCTGTCATTATCCGAACAATTCTCTTTGGTATCAGCTTTGCGATGCATACGGCATTTATCTGATTGATGAAACCAATCTGGAAACACACGGTACATGGCAGAAGCTCGGTGCAACAGATCCGTCTTGGAATGTACCGGGTTCACTTCCGGAATGGAAAGAAGCTGTGCTGGACAGAGCAAAATCAATGTACGAACGGGACAAGAATCACGTAAGCGTTCTCATCTGGTCTTGCGGAAACGAATCCTACTGCGGAGAAGATATTGCTGCAATGTCGGAGTATTTCAGAAGCGTAGACCCGACAAGACCGGTACACTATGAGGGTGTTACAAGAGTTCCGGACAATCAGTATGATTTCATCACGGATATGGAAAGCCGTATGTACGCAAAACCGCAGGAAGTGGAAGAATACCTGAAACAGAACAGCGGCAGACCGTATATTAGTTGTGAGTATATGCACGCTATGGGTAATTCTCTTGGCGGTTTGAGCCTTTACACTGACCTCGAGGACAAATATGAGGCTTATCAGGGTGGTTTCATCTGGGACTACATCGATCAGGCAATCGAAACCCAAAATAACGACGGGGAAACAGTTCTGGCTTATGGCGGAGATTTTGAGGACAGGCCAAGCGATTACGGATTCTGCACCAACGGTGTGATCTATGCTGACAGAACCTACTCTCCAAAGGTTCAGGAAATGAAGGCTCTTTACTCCAACATCAGAATGTCTATTCAAAACGGAATGCTTACCGTAGAAAATCGAAATCTCTTTGCAGATACAAACAACTTGTCCTTTGTTGTACGATTGGAAAAGAACGGCGTTGTTCTGAAATCCGATACATTTTCTCTGAATGTTCCTGCCGGAGAAAGCAAGACAATGAAACTGACACTTCACAAAATAGACAGTGCAGGAGAATATGTTTATCATGTTTCCGCCGTTACCGCAGATCAGACACTATGGGCAGATGCAGGGCACGAAATTGCCTTTGCTCAGGAAGTGTTTGAAGTGAAAGATAATCAGATTCCGGAAACCACATTGCAAAAGCCAACGATTGTATACGGCGATGTTATCATTGGCGTTCACGGAGAAAACTTCTCCATGATGTTCGACAAAAAAGAGGGCGGCATCAGTTCTCTGAAATACAATGATTTTGAATATATCACACGCACGCCAAAGGTCAGCTTCTGGAGAGCGATGACAGACAATGACACCGGTGCTTCCGAGCCGTACAATCTTGCACAGTGGTATGTCGCAGGCAAATTTGCAAAGTATAAAACCGTTTCATGGCTGGAACAGGAAGATGCTCTGAAAATCACATTCACATATCAGGCTGCCTGCATTCCGACTTTTGAGTTTACTGTAACCTATACCGCACACTTTGACGGAAAGCTGGGCGTAAGTGTAAATTATGCAGGAGTAAGCGGTATGTCCGATATGCCGGTTCTTGCATTGGACTTCAAGATGAAAAAACAGCTTTGCAATTTTCAGTATTACGGACTCGGCCCTGATGAAAATTACAGCGACCGATGCAAAGGAGCAAGACTGGGATTGTGGAAATCTACGGCAAAAGAAAATCTTTCCGGCTATCTCAATCCGCAGGAATGCGGCAATCGTACCGGTGTAAGAACGCTCTCTGTCCATGATGATATGCAACATGGTCTGACGTTCCAAAAGGCATCTGCTCCGTTTGAAATGAACGTACTGCCATACAGTGCCTATGAACTCGAAGATGCAATGCATCCAGATGAACTTCCAAGTGTTCGCTACACATGGGTCAGAATTGCTGCAAAGCAAATGGGTGTCGGAGGCGATGATTCCTGGGGTGCACCGGTGCATGAGGAGTACAGAATCCATGCAGATCAGCCGATGAAATTGGAATTTGTAATTATGCCCTTAAGATCGTAAGAAGAAAGGGAAGCAATGAAAATACAGGATTTTCAAGACAATGTTACTTGTGGTGGATTTGATAATATCTTCGCAAATATTTATAAGCCACAGGATATAGAAAGTCAGAAATCACGATATATGAGTGCTGTGGAGAAATTCACAGCACTGTATCCGAATAGAAACGATATACACGTTTATTCTGCTCCGGGTAGAACAGAAATCGGCGGTAATCATACCGATCATCAACATGGCTGTGTCATTGCAGGAGCAGTTGACTTAGATGTTATCGGTGTTGTAGCATTTCATGATGAAAACATCATCAGAATTAAATCAGAGGGATACGATGAATTTGCAGTTTCACTGGACGATTTGGATGTTCATATCGGTGAAAAAGGTTCTTCTGAAATTGTCAGAGGGATTGCAGCTCGCTTTAAGGATTTAGGTGTAGAAATTTCCGGATTTGATATGTATACAACCTCAAATGTACTTGGCGGAAGCGGTATTTCTTCTTCTGCTGCATTTGAAACATTGATTGCAACGACAATTGACAGCTATTACAATAACAATCAGATTGGTGCAGTAGAAATCGCAAAAATCGGACAATATGCAGAAAACTTTTATTTCGGCAAGAAAAGCGGATTGATGGATCAGATGGTTTGCTCCGTTGGTGGATTTGTTTTTCTTGATTTTCAAAACATTCAAAATCCAATTATCCAAAAAATTGATTTTGACCTTTCAAAAACCGGCTATGCATTGATCATCACAGACACCAAAGGAGATCATTCTGATTTGACAGATGATTATGTAGCCGTTCGTACAGAAATGGACGAAGTTGCAGAATATTTCGGCAAAAAGGTTCTTCGTGAAGTTGATGAAAATCAATTTTGGGATAATCTCCCTGATATTAAAAAGAAGATTTCTGACAGAGCTGTCTTGCGTGCAATTCACTTTTTTGGCGACAATTATCGTGCAAAGGCAGAAACGGAAGCTCTCAAAAACAACAGATTTGAGGATTTTCTCACGCTTGTAAACGAATCGGGAGATTCCTCCATGAACTATCTGCAAAATTTATACTCATGCAGAAAGCCAACGGAACAAGGTATTCCACTTGCAATTATGGCGGGGAAACGAATATTAAAAGGCAATGGTGCTGTAAGAGTTCACGGAGGTGGTTTTGCAGGGACTGTTCAGGCATTTGTACCAAATGATCTTGTCAATGCATATAGATCGGAAATGGACAGAATATTCGGACAAAATTCGTGCTACATTATGACAATCAGACCGTTTGGCGGTATTGAAATCAAATAATAGGAGGGGAAAATAATGAGTATACTTGTTTTAGGCGGTGCAGGATATATCGGTTCTCACACAGCTTTAGAGTTGATTCGCACCGGAGAAAGCGTTATTATTGCAGACAATCTTGCAACCGGACACATCGAAGCTGTTCCGAAAGATGCGAAATTTTATCCGGGTGATCTGCATGACAAGGCGTTTCTTGATAATATTTTTGAAAACGAACAGATAGATGCAGTGATTCACTTTGCGGCATATTCTCTTGTTGGAGAAAGCTTTGTCAATCCACTCAAGTATTACGATAATAATCTCTGCGGAACAAAAATTCTTTTGGATTCCATGGTTGAACACCATATTGATAAAATTGTATTTTCCTCAACCGCTGCCACCTATGGTGAACCGGAAAATATTCCGATTCTTGAAACAGACAGAACACAGCCAACCAATCCATATGGTGAAACCAAACTTGCTATGGAGAAGATGTTCTATTGGACTTCAAAAGCTCATGGTCTAAGATACGTTTCTCTCCGCTATTTCAATGCTTGCGGAGCAGACAAATCAGGTAAAATCGGCGAGGCTCATAATCCGGAAAGTCATTTGATTCCTTTGATTCTTCAAGTCCCAAATGGAAAGAGAGAAAGTATCTCCATCTATGGAACAGATTATGATACTCCTGATGGAACTTGTATCAGAGACTACATCCATGTTACCGATTTGGCTCAGGCACATATTCTCGCTGTAAAGTACTTAAAAAACGGAAACGAAAGCAATATTTTCAATCTTGGAAATGGTGTCGGCTATTCCGTAAAAGAAGTAATTGATAAAGCAAGGAAAGTGACAGGACACCCGATTCCGGCAATTGAAACGCCAAAACGTGCCGGAGATCCTGCACGACTGGTGGCTTCCAGTGAAAAGGCAAGAAAAATTCTTGGCTGGAATCCTGTACATGATAGCCTTGAAGAAATTATATCTGACGCATGGAATTGGCATAAGAATCATCCGGATGGTTTTTGAAAAGAGGTGTTATCATGATATACAGGGCAATAAACGGATTAATCCGTCATGCAATAGGAGCTGATTTAATTACAAATGACGATATTTTCGTTGTTAGAAATCAGCTCATGGATATACTAAAACTGACTGACTGGAATGATAAAGAACCACTCACGGGAAATATTGAAGAACTTCTTGAACCCCTGATCGACTATGCAGTAAAGGCAGGAATCATTGAAGACACTTCTGTACAACGTGATCTATTTGATACAAGAGTTATGGGTGTTTTCACACCTATGCCGAGAGAAGTTAATGCCGCATTTCAAAGAAAATATTCTGCTTCGCCGTCAGCGGCTACAGAATGGTACTATGCTTTTAGTAAAAGCCTGAACTATGTTCGTGCTGAAAGAATTGCGAAAGATTTAAAGTGGACATATGAATCAGAATATGGAACACTTGACATTACTATAAACCGTTCTAAGCCGGAGAAAGATCCTCGTGATATTGCTGCTGCTAAATTGCAAAAAAAATCAGCCTATCCTCAATGTCAGCTTTGTGTTGAAAATATGGGATTCGCAGGTCACCAAACACACCCTGCAAGACAAAATCTTCGTCCGGTAAAGTTGAATATCAACAGCCAAGATTGGTTCATGCAGTATTCTCCTTATGGATATTATAATGAACACTGCATCGTCTTTAATAAACAGCATATTCCTATGACAATCAATGCACAGGTATTCAATAAACTGTTTGATTTTGTTGAGCAATTTCCACACTATTTTATCGGTTCAAATGCAGACCTTCCTATTGTAGGCGGTTCAATTCTAACGCATGAACACTTTCAAGGCGGCAATTATAATTTTGCAATGGCAAAAGCACCGATTGAAAGAACATTTCTTTTGAAAAATCATACGAATGTTAGTGCCGGCATTGTAAAATGGCCGATGTCTGTGATACGTCTTTCTTCAAAAAACAAGACAGCTTTGGCAGCTGCATGTGCTGATATTTTATCAAAATGGAGAACATATACGGATGAAGTGGTTGGAATTTTTGCAGAAACAGACGGAATTCCGCATAATACAATTACTCCAATTGCAAGAGCAACTTCTTCCGGATTTGAATGCGACTTGGTATTGAGAAACAATATTACAACGAAAGAAAGACCGTTAGGTGTGTTCCATCCGAATCCTACCTTACATCATATCAAAAAAGAAAACATCGGATTGATTGAAGTGATGGGACTTGCTGTTCTTCCTGCACGTTTAGCAGATGAACTGACACTTTTAAAAGATGCAATGCTGTCCGGCAAAGAGATCGCTACAGATGATAAAATTGCATCTCATGCAATTTGGGCAAGTGAAATTCTAAAAAAATATTCTGATTTTAACGCTGATAATGCAATGGATATTATTCGTTATGAAGTCGGCAGAGTTTTTGAACAGGTACTTGAAGATGCCGGAGTATTTAAGAGAGATAAACAAGGAAAAGAAGCATTTGCAAGATTTGTAGAACAATTAGGTTGATTTGAAATATACGAAAATGAACTATTGCATTATGTGCAGAAGTAAAATAATAAACTGATGCCGCCCGATTGGGCGGCATTTCAGCTTGTAGAAAAAGTATGTTTGTTTATAAAATGAAGCGCTGCACAGTTCAGTTTATATCTCCCCGAACTCCTCTAATCTCTGCATAATTTCCTTGCTTCTGTCGATAAACAGCAGAGCCTTGTTATGCTCGTAATACTCCTTACAGCCAAACTCGGAAATAAATCTTGCCGTGTAGCTGTTTGCGGTAAGCTCGGTTACAAGTATCAGTATTTCCTGTCCGTCGGTGTACACTTCATTGCAGAAAATAAATGCGTTTGACATCTTATCCCGTGCCGTTTTCGCTGAAATTTTAAGTTCAAACACAAGACTGTCATATCTGCTCCTGATATCCGCAAACGCCGTTTTTCCGTCCTTGCCGACTGTGAGCGCAGTCATATTCTCAAGCTGTGATATTGCTCTTGCGAGCGTTTTCTGACGTGATACGGAAATGCTTGACGACTGCTTGCCGTTTTCAAGCTCATTTTTCTTTACCGCTATAAGTTCATTCATCAGCTTTTCTGCGGAAATATCGCTGTCATGCGTTCTCAGTTTGAATTCTTTCAGCGTTACAAGCGTTTCACGGAGCATATCCTCGCCGTCTGTTACCTGCTTTGCCGATGCCGTAACGCTGTCAAGGATAAGTCCGAGCAGGGATAAACGCTCGTCAAACTTTGCGTTTTCAGCCCTGTCTTTTATGCTGTCACTTGCATTGCCGCTGAGTATCTCGTCTATCTGATAGTCGCTCCTGTACTTGTTGAACAGGTCGTAATATGCCGCAAAGCTTCTCGCTGTCCTGTCGTGCTGTATGTACTGACGAATAAGCTTTATGTCGACCTTTATATTATTCTTCTCGTACAGGGTTATCATCTGCGACAGGTCTTCCCAACCTCTCGCCGTAACGAACGATTTTCCGTCAACCGTACTTTCTATGCGGTAAAAATCCGCTTTCTTAATTTCAAGATAGGTAAGCACAGAGGCATGAACGCCCGCCTTGTAAGCGTATTCTTTCCACGCTGTAAAATCAGGCTCGATGTCAATTCTTTTCAGTCTGTCCCACGTTACAATGTCAAACTCACGGACGGAATTATTGTATTCGGGCGGATTTCCCGCAGTGACTATTATCCAGCCATCAGGCACTCTGTGTCTGCCGAACACCTTGTATTGCAGGAACTGGAGCATAATCGGGGCGAGCGTTTCTGATACGCAATTTATCTCATCAAGGAACAGTATTCCCTCTTTTACACCCGTATTTTCCATAAGGTCATACACTGCCGAGATGATTTCCGACATAGTGTACTCCGACACGTCATATTCCTTACCGCCGTAATTCTTGTGTACAATGAACGGCAGTCCGAGTGCGGATTGCCTTGTGTGGTGCGTCATGGAGTACGACAGCAGACCAACTCCCATTTCCGACGCTACCTGCTCCATTATCGCAGTCTTGCCTATTCCGGGAGGTCCCATCAGAAATACAGGGCGTTGTTTTTCAACAGGAATCGCATAGCCGCCCGTTTCGTCCTTTGTGAAATATGCCGTCATGGCATTCTTTATCTGTTCTTTTGCTTCTTTTATATTCATACTCTGCTCCTTTAGATCTCATCCGACGGAAGAACAAGCTTTATCGCCCACGGCGGAACATCGGGATTATTGTACTCATCGTCTATGAATACAAATGCCGTTTCATACGGCGGTTTTCTTGCGGGAAAATCCCCGTATCCGTCTGTAAGATATATAAGCCCCTTGAGATTTGTAAACTCTTTGCTTTGTATCAGCTTATCAACATAAGCGAATACCGGGCGGAAATCTGTACCGCCGAATCCGTGCAGTTTCATTGCAGCAAGATAATCGTCAAACTCTTCCTGCGAGGTTATCTTTCTGTCCTCATGTATGTCCATATCGCACTGGATAATATGAAGATTTATCTTTGTGAAAAAGCTTTCCTCGTTTTTGAGGATATTGTACGTCTTCTGAATAAATTTCTGTACAAGCTCGCCTGATACCGAGCCCGATGTATCGATTGCTATAACAAATTCCTTTATTCGCTTTACTTCCTTGTATTCAAGCGGTTCTATAAGCGGCATACGCTCATATAATTTCAGTCCGTAGGTGTAGAAGATATAATCAAACTCATCATCGTTTACACGCATCGCTTCTCCCATTACAGAGAATTTTTTCAGAAATTGCGTATAGTCGTATTTCTCACGGTTGACGGCGTTCAGATTCTGAATGAAGCTGCCCCTTGTATCGCCTTTTTCCTTTGAAAACGCTTCTATTTCGATCTGCATTTTCTCCGAAATTTCTTTCCAGTCCTTTTCAAGCTGTGAGGCGGTTTCAGCTGACATCTGCATATCATTTCCCGTTCCATCTTCATTTCCGGGATTTTCTGCGTTACCGTTTCTGTTGCTGCCATTGCTGTTATCCGTATCATTACCCGACTGTCCGTTATCAGAATTCATGTCATTACTGTTCCGGCTGTTGCCGTCCTTGCTGTCCTGATTGCTTTTGATCTGCGTTGAAGCTTCTGTTTCAGGCGGCTTTGCATACCAGATTCTGTGGTCGTCTTCCGCAAACAGCTCCGACCAGGCATAGACCTGCAAATCGTCAACATTCCTCAGAAGATAGTCATATATCTTCTCTGCGGTGACAAACCGGCAAGCCGTTTTGATTTTGTCGATAATACTACCCTGTCTGACTTGTCGGGGCGAAGAAAGCGCCTTTATATCAAGCTCATTCATGATATTCTCAGCGGAGATATCGCACGCCAGATTCCACCTGAGCGTGTCTACAAGCGTACCGACAATATTGTGGCGGAACACGCAATGAAGCATCATATGAAGATATGCCCGTGTCAGATTATATCCTGATTTATAGCTTTTCAGCACATAGCTTTCGTCATAGAAAATGTATCTGCCGTCAGTAGCAACAGTTTCGGTTATGATTGACGGTTTCAGCGGCAGCATATTAATTGCGTTGTCAAGAAATCTGAGATTTACGGCAAGCGTATTGCGGGACAGCATAAGTATGTCGGCTGCAAGCGCCGAGAGCTTCTCGGCACGCTCCTTTGCCTTTTCGTATTCCTTATCCGTAAAATCACTTCCTTTGTCAATTCAATAAGTTATCCCGTTGTACCAATCGGTTATTTCATTGCCTGTCTGAGATGAGTAAATATGTATTTTTTCGCAACCGTAAAAAATTCTCTGTGAAATAAAGGTATTTTCACTTAGCGTCACCTTTTCAAGGAAAGTACAATTCGCAAATGCGTGTTGCTCTATAACTCGCACCGTATCGGGAATAGTCAGCTTCTTCAGCAAGGTACATCCCGCAAAAGCGGCACCGTGTATATAAAGTCACATATAAGGCTATAGTTCCAGTGATGACAGCGGGTCGCAAAAATTGTCGTGTTCCGGACTGTTTGCAACCGTCAGAAGAAATGCGGCGGCAGAGGTATTACCCTGCTCGTCTGCAAATTCAATAAGCCCTGTTACATTCCCGGCGGTGATCAAGCCGTTTTTCTTGCATATTCCGAGTAGCTCGGACTGTCCTGCGTAATACAGTAACGCACGGCGTTTTCCGCATTATTATGCAGAAAATCAAGGTAATGCTCCTCTGCTGAGGCGCTGAGATTCACTCTGTACATAAGGCGTGAAAACGCTATCGCATATTGAAGATTTTCGTCCTGCAAAGCGGGGAAATAATTATCCTGCGCCGTAAAGTCAAAACCGTCTTTGCCCCAGATATTACGCAATATAAAATTGTACGCCGATGATCCGTCGGTCGCCGTAACTGCTTTATAAAGCGGTTTCCCGCTGATTGTGCTTCTGACAGTAACGCTTACACAATCGGAAAATGCGTCGCCGCCGACTGAAGCTATGCCGTCCGGGATCTCAAGTTCATGCAGGCTTTCGCACATAAAGAATGCCTTTTCTCCTATACTTTCCAACCTGTCGGGAATATTTACCGATTTCAGGTTGTGGCAGTTCAGAAATGCCATATTTCCTATTTTAGTCAAACTGTCGGGAAGCGTGATACAAGCAAGGCTTGTACACTCTTTGAATGCTCGCTCATCAAGCTCTGTGACTGTATCGGGCAGAGATACCGATATCAGCGACAAGCAACTGCCGAAAAGATTATACCCTATCTTAGTAATGCCTGCGGGAATGTCAATACTTTCAAGGCTTGTGCATCCCCAGAAAGCAGAATTCCCGATTTCCGTAAGTTTGTTATCAAGATATATTTTATTGAGTGCACTGCACTGGGCGAAAGCACAGCTTCCGAGCCGTTCAACACTGCCCGGCAACGTGACAGAAGTCAGCGATGAACAGCCGTAGAATGCGCCGTCGTTTATGACTTTCAGACTTTCCGGGAGCGTAACGGCAATAACGCTCTGTAAGCCGCAGAGGGCGTCCTTGCCTATGGTCGTTACACCGTCAGGCACGGTAATGACAGTTTCGTCCTCTTTTAGCAGACATTTTTTCAGTACTGCATCCTTTATATCAAATTGTGCCAAAGCAATTACCTCTTCCTGTTGCTGTAGTATAAAAGAGTTCATTCTTCTTTGTTTACCGCAATAATTTTATATGTCGATATCATTATCGTCAACAAGCGGAATTCTGACTTTTTTTGCTGTGACGTTATTTATTTTACGGGTATTTTTTCAAACACGGTATTCCCTCCGATATTTAGAAATTTCATCATGAGCAAGGTTTATGCGTTTTATATCTTTATGGCTTAAGTATATCACAACGTAGCTGAATATTCAATGTTTAATCAATGTCAGTAACAACAGAAAAACCGCACTGATATAAAGGTGCGGTCTTTCTTGAACTTATCAAAGATTGTCGACTGCCGAACGTTCAACCGCAAGGCATTTTGTATAGCTTTCCATAAATCTGTCAAAGCCGTTGACATCTTTGGGGTCTGGTGCGACTACAAACAGACCCGCCCACGCATTAAGTTCGGATGTACAGTTGTTGCAGTGTACAATAGCGACCGCTTCGCCCGATGGTGTAGTTACCATATCAATCTGCTTATGGAGCTTTGCAAGCGGCTTTTCCGGAACCACCATAGCAAATACAGATGTGCCGGCAGAAACATTACCCGTTCTCGGTGCAACGTTGTTTGTAGCCACCATACCGGTTCCTGCGTACAGCTCCTTGAGTTCCGCAAAGGAGCGAGTGCCACGGTCGCCGATGTTGTAATAACTGAAATCGCCGAATGCGATTACAGGCTTTCCTGCGGTGATAGTGGGAACATACGGAGAGGTGTAAACCTCATAGCCGAACAGCCTGTCGACCTCGCCCGCCTGGAGGGACGTGATATTGATTTTCTCACAAGCTATCTGCCGCACTGTCGACCTCGCCCGCCTGGAGGGACGGCTGCCAGAGATACGCGCCGTTGTTGTCCTTCAGCTTGCGGAGCGCCGCAATAGTCTGGTCGTTCATGATGAACTTTGCGTTCTTGCGGTAGGGACGCTTGAGAGAGTACACAAGGTTGATTACCTCGTCAGCGGTTATCGCGGTCGCGCTTGCTGTGGTGATTGCCACTTCGCCGCCGCCCTTGTCGGAGAGAAGTCCGAGAGGCTTTCCTTTGCCGTCGCCGTTGAGGAAAGCGTCCTCCTCCGCATTGGACAGCGCCTTTGCAAACTGGTCGATGATGTAATTTTCAAGACCGAAAGCGTTGTCGTAGAGCAGCTCCTCCGTTACCTTAACCGCAACGTGCAGCTTGTGCGCATCAAGGTTAATCTGTGCAAAAGTAGCGTCCCCGAAAGACAGCGCGCCGCCCTCGTCGATCCACGCTGCGGCGGGCTTGGTGGCGGCAATATTTATCTTATGTTCGCCGCTGGTAGTAATGGTGTGACCCAGTTTTCGCATGACGTTCTCCTCGGTCAGAGTATCAATAAGGCGGCTGTCGTACTCCTCGGGAACGAGGTAACCGCCGTTAGCGTCAATGCCCTCGGAAAGAATATTCGAAATCTGACGGAAATTGGTGCGGAGAGCGTTCAGCATTGCCGCCCTGTACTCATCGCTTGCTCTGCCGGACTTGGGCTTGTCGCCGTTCAGCGGCTTTGCAGTGATTGGTGTTGACGTAGGCTTGGAAAGCTGTGCGTCCATAGCCGCCATCTGCTCCATACGCTCGATTTCAGCGCCGTAGTCCTTTATCTTCTGTTCCATTTCAGCGTAGGAAGCCGCGTCCTCTGCAGACAGAAGCCCGTCCTTGTCGCGCTTGGTTTCAACGAAAGCCTTTGCGGCTTCCCACGCCTTGTTGCGCTTTTCGCGCAGTTCTATAATAGTCATGTATATTACCTCCAGTTCTTAATCAAATCAAGCCGAGAAAATAAATCCTCAGCTTTGGTTTTATGTTCGGTTTTCGGCGCAATTCTGCATTTCTCCGCAAGCCTATCAATAAGAGAATTAACCACCTGTGCTTCTGAATACATCAGAGCGTTAGCAGGCTGTTCATCCATAGGTTCTTCACGGGCAAGAATACCGTCCGCAAAGTCGAGTTCCACCGCTTTGTTTGCGTTCATCCATGTTTCTGCGTCCATGAGGTGCGAGATTTTCGCACGGCTCATTCCCGTTTTGATTTCATAAGCGTTCATAATGCTTTCCTTGACCTCGGACAGCATTTCGATCGCTTTCTGCATTTCGGCTGTGTTGCCCATCGCAACTGTCATTGGATTGTGTATCATCAGCATGGAAACCGGGGACATAAGCACCTTTTTTCCCGCCATAGCGATAACGCTTGCGGCGCTCGCGGCTATGCCGTCAATCTTAACCGTGACGTTGCCCTTGTAGTCCATCAGCATATTGTAGATTTGTGCTGCCGCAACGCAGTCACCACCGGGCGAGTTAATCCAAACGGTAATGTCACCGCTACCGGACATCAGTTCGTCCTTGAAAATCTGCGGTGTGACATCATCGTCAAACCAACTCTCATCTGCTATAGTGCCGTTGAGGAACAGCGTTCTCTCCGCTGTTTCCGCTTGGTTCGTCCACTTCCAGAATTTCTTCATCGGAATTATCCTCCTCTCTGTCAGCCGATGCGAAAATGCCCGCGTCAGCCAGTTTTGTCATATTGCCGTTTATAAGGTACAAATCTCCGCCCTCCTCGGCGGGAATACGGTCGAGGTTTTCAAGCTCCCGAATGTCGTTTGCGGACATCCAGCCGTTCTGCCTTGCGGTAGCGTACCCGCTCATGCGGCTTGCGTAGTCACCGCGCAGCAGTCCGTCAACATTGAATTTGATGAAATACTCCTGCTTTTCGCTCGGACTGAGCAGCGACCGCACCATACTCTGTTCCCACCGCACAAGCCACGGTTCAAGAGTGTATTTCACAAATTCAAGCGACTGCTGCTCGATATTAGAAAAGCTCGATTTTTCAAGGTCGCCGACCATGTGCGGCGGCACTCTGAAAATTCGAGCTATCTCGTTTATCTGAAATTTCCGTGTTTCAAGAAACTGCGCCTGTTCGGGAGAAATACTTATGGGAGTGTATTTCATGCCTTCTTCAAGCACTGCGACCTTGTTTGCATTGTGAGAACCGCCGAACGTAGCGTTCCAGCTTTCGCGGACTTTATCGGGGTTTTTCAGCGTTCCGGGGTGTTCAAGCACACCGCTTGGAGCAGCGCCGTTGGCGAAGAACTTTGCTCCGTATTCCTCGGTCGCAATTGCAAGCCCGATAGCGTTTTTCGCCATTGCAATCGGCGAGTAACCAACAAGTCCGTCAAACCCAAGTCCGGGAATATGCAACACATCGTATGGGGAAAGAATAACCTCGTACTCCTTGCTGCGGATTGCCTCGTCTGAACCTCGATAATATTTGTAGTACAGATTTCCGCTTGAATCGCGGTCAACCGTCATTCGGTTCGGCATAAGCGGGTACAGAGCAATGACCTCGCCCTTTCCGTTGCGGATAACCTGCGCGTATGCGTTGCCCCATAGAAGCAGGTGCGTCATAAGCGTTTCTCGGAAAACAAACGAGGTCATTTCGGGATTCGGTTCATCGTGGAGCAGGCCGTAAAGCGAATGCGTGAACGCTTTTTCTTTGCCGCCGTCCGAACGGTACTTGTAGACGTGCAGCGGTAGTCCCGCCACGGCTTCCGACAGCACTCTAACACAGGAATACACTGCGGTCATCTGCATTGCGGAACGCTCGGTGACGTTCTTTCCTGCAGTCGAACTGCCCATGTAAAAGCGGTATGCGCTGCCGGTGGTGCTGTTTTTGGGCTTGTCCTTGAATGGAATAGACTTGAAAAAAGTTTCATAAGAATTTATCCTCCTGGATTTTAGACATGAGAAAAGCACCCGCCATTGCTGACAGATGCTATCAAAGTTACTTTAAAACTTCTTGTAAAGAATTTATATGTGATATCCCTTTTGATTTCATTTTATCTTTAATCTTGCGGGAAAGAATAGCCATGGAAAGTAATTCATCAGCTGTTGTTCTCAAAAGCACCCTTGCTATCGCCTTTATACACCAATCATACGTAATGTATTTATTCCCCAGGAGATTTGCAATCTCCTTCGCAAGCGTTAAGTGAATGTCGCCGCCTTTCGGAATCGCCAGCATTACAAAAGCATGTGTAAAGTCGGCTTCGATTTCTTCCTCCTTAGATTCGAATTTATAGGGGTTGAAACAACAACTTCCCGTGTCAGAAAAATCGCTCCATGCGATGCAATCGCAATACGGGATAATTACGTTATTAATTGCTTCGCAAACCTCTGATAATGATTTCATATTTGCTCCTCCTCAAGAAATTTTATAATCTTACATAGATTTTCTTTTGAAATATTAAGAATTAGCGAAATCGCTCTGACTCTCATCGATGCGATCTCTTCATTTGCGTCCGAATTAGCTGTTTTTTGTTCACAAATTTCTTCGCAAGACATCTTGAAAAGCTGCTTGCTATAAATAAAGCGATTTAAAGACCCATCTGTATCAGGATCAACAAGATAACGCGAAAAAGTTTGGAGGGCTTTCCCAGGATACGGAAGCTCTGCTTCGCTTTCCAAAACCAATTCTAAGGTGCATGGATCAAGTATATGATGATCAACAATGGATTTGGGGTTTGAAGCGATTAGCGACTTTTGGTTATAGAATTCGATCGCATTTTTAATCACTTGGCGAATTTTGAGAAAATCCGGAGCATTGGGGTTTGCAAACTGAATCCTAATGGAATATTTTTTCATATTACTCTCCTTCTTGATAAAATTATTGGGACTGTATATATTCTATCACATATCCTTCATCAAAACAACCTCTAACCACCCGCAATCCACCTCTATTTATCATTTTCATATACCATGCCAAATCAATTCTTTCAAGATGTAAGTTTTTTGTTACATTTACACAAATAACAGTCCTCTTTCATCATAAACACTCGCTCCGTGGTCGTTCCCACAGCGGATAGCCCGGTCTAGCGCCATAATAGTAGCTACCGCTCCGTCAATCTTCTCTGTAGACTTTTCCTTATCAGCCTTGATGTTCCCAGCAGGGTCGGCGCGAATGTAGATATTGTCCATGTTCCACCGCAGAACCGGGTGACCGCCATGTGCTATCTTCTGTTCAAGAACCAGTTTCATCAGTTCCTTTGTCGGCGGGGACATATCCTTGAACCCCTGCCCGAACGGAACTACCGTAAATCCCATTCCCTCAAGGTTCTGAACCATCTGCACAGCGCCCCATCGGTCGAAAGCTATCTCTCGGATATTGAATCGCTCTCCGAGCCGTTCAATGAACTGCTCAATGAAACCGTAATGAACCACATTGCCCTCGGTGGTCTGCAAATAACCCTGTCGCTCCCACACATCGTAGGGGACATGGTCGCGGTTTACACGCAGGGTCAGATTATCCTCGGGAATCCAGAAATACGGCAGAATGATGTACTTATCCTCCTCGTCAAGCGGTGGGCAACACGATGTTGCGAAGCCGTCCCCCAAGCGAGGCACGGACGCCGCGCCACCAAGGGACGGCGGAAATACAAGCACGAACGCAGTAATATCCGTGGTTGACGAAAGGTCAAGCCCACCGTAGCAGACGCGCCCCTTCAGAAAACCTATACAGTCAGCGTCCTTGACAAAAAGCGCAGCGTCAATGACGGCGCGATGCCGAAGTATTATGTGGAAGGCTGCCACGAAGCCATCATCGACAGGGAGACCTTTCTCCTGGTGCAGGAGGAGATCGCAAGGCGGTCATCTCTTTACAAGGGCGGCAAAAAACGTATGTACAGTTCCAAGTACGCGCTTTCCGGGAATGTGGTCTGCGGTCACTGCGGCAACATCTACAGACGGGTTGTATGGTCCGTCGGGAACGAGAAGCCCGTGGTATGGCGGTGCGTCAGCAGGCTTACGACCGGACAGGAGTGTTCCGCGAGGACAGTGCCGGAGGAAGACCTGCATGCCGCGATTGCATCCGCCGTGAACATGGCCTACTCCGATCGGGACGATATCATCCCGGTTCTGAAAGAGAACATCGAGAACGTTATCGGTTGCGACGTCGATGAAGAGATCGATGTCATCGATAACATGATTCGCAAGAGCCAGATGGACCTTCTTGATGCAGGCAGGGACGAAGCCCGCATCCAGGAAATCGGCGAAAGGATAGTATCCCTCCGCGAAAGGCGGCAGAACGTTCTGACGCAGGCGGCGCTCCGCAAGGACGAAATCGGCGGGATCAAAGCCATGATTGGCTTCATTGAGGAACAGACCGGCGAGGCGGAATACAGCGAGATACTCGTCCGAAGAATGGTCGAGAAGGTCACGATCCACGATGACAGGATCACGGTCGAGTTCAAATCCGGCCTTGCGATAGACGTGGATGTGTAGCAGCACAGAAGCAATAAGGCACTCGGAATTTTCCGGGTGCCTTTTTCTGCGTGTTGTGTTGAAAAATTCATAAACTTGTGGTATAATAAATTATTTTGTCAGTGCAATTGTGTTTCACCAAAAGCGAGGCGCATTATGGTAAAAAATGATTTTGATATAGACGTTAAGGTCAAATGTCTGAAGGAGCGCGTCACCCAGGCGCAGCTTGCGGAGATGGTGGGGACTTCGGCCCCGTACATCAGCAGGCTGATAAATAAGAAGGACGGCATCGTGAACAAGGTGTTCGTGGAGATGCTTGAAAAGCTGGGTTACGATATCCAGATCACATACATGAAGAGAGATGTTTAGTCTTCAGTTTAATCTTACTGTAACGGAGGTTTATTGTATATGATTTCGGAAGAACTAAAAAGTATAGTTGATGTAATAAGTAACCAGGGGAAAATGCTGTTTTTCGATGGAGTTACCGAAGAACAAATTAACCAGTTTGAAGCTGAAAACAATGTCAAGCTCCCAACGCAATACAGAGAGTGGTTAATGCTTTCAGATGGCGGCGAGTGTTTTTTGCCCGCCGGTGTTCAGTTTTATGGAATTGAACACAAGCCGATTATTGATATTAATAGCGTTGACAGACCTGATGACAAGTATATAGTAATCGGCGCATTGGCGACAGGCGATCCTATTCTCTGCGAGAGGGATGGAGAAAAAATCTCCATTTATAATCTTGAAGGCGGACGGATCGAAGAAGATGAAGTTTATGAAGATTTTTATTCATTCCTGAAGGATCTTTATGACTTGCTCGGGATAGGAGAGCGATCCTATGTCGAGAAGAACAGCTGATGCGAGTAAAGCAATCAGACTTGCTTGGGAAAAGGAACAGCAGCGTGTATTAGAGGGTGAAGGTACACGAGATTGGACCGAAAAACAGCAGCAGGATATTATCGACCGGGGTAAAGCCTACGATGAAGATGGAAAAGCCTTTGAAGGACAGCATATGAAAAGTGCGGCGGAGTATCCTGAATTTCAAGGTGAACCTGATAATATACAATTCCTTACTCATCAAGAGCATTTTGAGGCTCACCGTGGGAATTGGCAGAATCCTACAAATTGGTATTATGACCCTATAAACAGACAGTTCCATGATTTTGGTGATGGAAAATATATTCCATGCGAGGTAATTAAACTAAGCGCACCAATCTGTACAGAAGGTTCAGCGGTGTTGAATGAAAACAATTCCACCCCTGAGAAAAAACCTGTTAAGAGTGAGCCCAAAATCGCGGATGAGATAAAACCCGAAACTATTAACGTAGAGAAAAAAAACATTGCTGCGAAAAGTGATAGTCCGAGAGTTGATTCAGCCCCAATTACAAATCAATCCGAATCGTTTATTATCCGTGGATTTCACAAGGTAACAGATGGGTGGAAAAACTTTAGAACCAATCACCCTATATTGTCTTCAATTATGGTTGAGGGAACGAAAATTGCCGCTGGAGCAGCTTTATCTTATGGGGCTTCAAGAGTTACAGGTGGTTCACATAGCAGCGCTCATAACACCGGTTCAAGTATTAGTGGGTCCTCCGTAAACTCTTCTGGAACGAGTAAAGCTGCAGAAACAATTGCTTCTGCTATTTCGGACAGCTTGGAACACGGTACACATGCTTCGCCTATTGAACATACCGTTTCTGGATATACGCGTCATTGGAATGGTAAAGGAATCCATGTTGCTCCATATACGCGTGGAGGTAAAAAGTAACGGAAGCGGATTTGAATTGGAATGAGGTATTGACATGCTTTTATTCTCTACTGTTTTATCGATTAATGATACAATGAGCAAAGACGATTTTATTCGCCTTGCCATCGAATGGAATCAAGGAAGTCCTCATAAAGAAAACGTTATTCCCGGGCTGGTTTGGAACGGGGAAAGAAACATTCGATATGGAGACGATTCTTTGTGGCTTGCCATAGAAGAATACCGGAATCAGAATACCATTGCCATACGCTATGAAAAGACCGAAACTGACGGTGTGGTTTGGGATACTGACTATGTCATGAACTTTAACGACATGAAAATGTCCGTTCGCCTGGATAGAAGTTATCTTGAATCTGCACTGACCGTCGAATCCGGCTTCTCAACACCTCACTTTATTTCACTCCTGGTAGAAAAGGGCTACATAAAGGACGATAATAATCTCCCCGTGTCCAATCGACCCGTTATTATCGATAAGGACAATTTGGACATCCTTGTTGATGTCATTAATGGGGTCAGCCATTATCGTTTGCCGGTTGTCTATATTTCTAAAACATTCTTCGGAGAGAATCCGGTGAATGTGAAATGGATTGCCAGCCGGCTCAAAGGGGTTGCCCATGTACTTGTCCAAAAGGAAGGCTGGCTAAACAGTCGGTTAAGACGCGATTGTGACGATAAGAATGAATACTATGGCGCAATCGGCATCTACTACCCTAACCAAGCAGTAGGACACAAGAGATTTCTTTATCGTGCCTATGAAGGCAGTGATGATATTTTAATGGAGAGGGTTATACGAAGTGTAATACAGTATAGCAACTCTCAAATGGTGGATACGCTTTACACATGGTCTGGAGTTAATAACGCACTATTACGCGACAGGTATAGCAGCCAGAAAGAGGAACGGCTTGAAGCAGAACTTGAAAAGGCCAAAGCACTCAATGATGCTGACGAATTGATTGCGTATTTTGATGATGATATAAAGAAGCTTCAACAACAGGTTGAGCAATTAACAAAAGCAAATGATGCATTATCTTATGAGAATCAGGGTCTAAAAGCCAAACTTGACTCGACAGAAGATGTTGCTATTATTTACCTCGGCATTGAGGATGAATTCTTCCCAGGGGAAATAAAAGAGATGATATTAGAGGCGGTTGCTGAAAAGTTAAAAAACACAGCCGCCAAAACAAGAAGATATGATGTTTTGGCAGATATTATCCAAAGGAATGGATTTGAAGGTGCGTCTGAAAAAAGAGCGAACACAATAAAAATTCTCCTTAGAGACTATAGGACGATGAGCGGAACTTTGCGGCAGGCGCTAATGGATTTGGGATTTACCATTACCGAAGACGGTAAACACTATCGGCTTACTTACTATGGAGATGGTAGATACAAAACTACGGTTTCTAAAACAGCAAGTGACCACCGAGAGGGAAAAAACATTGCATCGACCATCATAAAAAACATGTTCTAAAGTCTCATGATTTACCGAGACAATGAAATCGATCAGGGTGTCCTGACTCAACCAGTCAACGGCATATTCCTGATGCCGATGGTTGTGTGGGCAGCGTAGATAACGACATTTTTATTCACGCTATTGTCCCAAGGCATGTGGAGAGCGTGGTGGGGATGTCGAGGAAAGATAAATCAAGGTTGAAAGTGACGTATTTCTAGGCTTCTTGCGAGGTCAGCGTCATCAGAGAAGCCTTGCTGAAAGCTCGGTTTTCTTGTATGGTAACATATTTACTTTTCGGTCTGATTAAAGAAAAAGTGGATGGTCGAAAAAATGCGGTAGGGTTTAGGCTGTGGATTAGATATCATAGGTTGTGGCACTGGGATGGTTGTCAGAGCCGACCGCAGTTTAAGCCACTCGATACTAAGAAGCGGACTTGGCAGTGGAATACAGCGGAATAGATAACAGGAAAATAACTGCGTAAGTGGAGGATAAAAGATGAGTAAGAATGCACAAATATTGCTAGAAAATTTAATTGAACAAGAATTTAAGAATAATGATAACTATAGCAACATATCAGATTATTTTGAATTTTTTCAGCAAGTCAAATATTGAAAAATCAAGGATTAAGTGACGATGAAGTAGATAATGGTATCGTGGGAAAAGGATTGGATGAAGGATGCGATTCGATTTATTTATTTTTAGATAATTTACTTATTACGCCAGATGTTGTTGAACATATATCTGCGCCAAAAGATTCCATTCTGGAAATGATAATTATCCAATCAAAAAAGAACACGTCATTTGGAGAAGATGCTGTGATGAAGTGGAAAACCATCTCTGGAAATCTTCTGGATTTATCAAAAACAACAACTGATTTTACGGCAAGGTATAATGCCGATGTTCTCGAAGCATTTACTACGTTTAGAGATATATATACACGTTTGATAACCAGCAGGGTAAAGCTTAAATTTAGATTTTACTATGCAACATTAGCATCAGAATTACATCCTAATGTAATTCAGCAGGCCGAAGAACTGAAAGATACCATAAAAGGATTATTCCCGAATGCAGTTGTTGAGGTAACTTTTGTTGATTCTGATACTCTGTTTGATATGTATAATGCAGTGATAGAAAATAGAGTGAATCTCAAATTTGCAGATATCCCGATTCCACCAAATCAAAAAAATTATATTGCGTTAGTTGATTTGAAAAGCTATTTTAACTTTATAGTAAATGATGAAGGCGATGTGAGAAAGAGTTTTTTTGATTCTAATGTGCGTGATCATCAAGGAAAAAATAATGTAAACAGTAGTATATCCGAAACATTGCATAGAGCCGATGACAATGATTTTTGGTGGTTAAATAATGGAGTTACAGTACTAGCATCCGAAGCTACATTGGTAAATAACAGAGAGTTGCAAATTGTTAATCCTGAAATTGTTAATGGATTACAAACTTCAATGGAGATATATAACTATTTTTCAGAAAATAGAGAAGCACTGGAGTCAGAAAAACGTTCCATATTGCTAAGGATAATTGTTCCTGATAATGAAGAATCAAGAGATCAAATTATCTTTGCTACAAATAATCAGACAAATATTCCAAAAGCAACATTGCGTGTGACTGATTCTATACATCTTCAAATTGAAATGTATTTTAAGAGTAGAGGATTATTTTACGATAGAAGAAAAAATTATTATAAAAATCATGGACGTAAGCCTACGGAAATTGTTGGGGTATCTTTTCTTGCACAATGCCTTATTACAATTTTTCTGAAAAAGCCAGATTATGCACGAGCAAGACAATCGACATTGCTGAATGACGAAAAAACATACAACGAGTTAAACGAAAAGAATAATGATCTAGAGGTATTTTATAGAGTAGCTTCACTGGGTAAAAAAATTCAGAAAAACGTAAGAAGCGGTTCTGATTATTCTTCAGCGGAAAAAAGTGATATTTTATATTATGTATTGTATGCAGTTATTGCAAATGTATTGGGTAAGAAAAATATTACTCCCGCTGACATTAAGAACTTGGATATGGATTCTGTAACGGATACCTTAATTGAAGATATTCGAAATAGAGTATACGAAATATATAAACTGCATGGAGGAAATGGACGTGTAGCCAAAAGTGCAGAATTTATACAGTATATAGATAATATGTTAGACGAATAAAGCGAAGACAGCCCTCTCAACCATCATGGCTGGGAGGGCTTCGTGCGTCTATACTTATCTTTCTACATCGACCTTAAGTCCGGATTTCAATTCAACCGTGCAATGGTCACTCAATGGATCGCCACCTCAAATCCCCGTATTCATTTTATACTAACACTTTTCCTTTTCCAAAAAGCACTCCTGCTCAACCGTGACCTTTGAATTGATAATTGCTGAAATTACTTCATAGAAAACAGAATAATCAGGATCTTCAGTCAGCTTTTGAAGTGTCATTATGTATTTATCATCTCTTTTCAGACCCTTTTCTTTATAGCGTTCAAAGGAATCAATATTCATATTTAACGGTTCAAGCGAAGGAACAATATTCTTTTTCAGACGCATAAACATTCTGAATCCGCCATAATCAATGTCACTCCATAAATATGTGGGGATATCTTTGCCATCGCAAAGCTTGCGGAAGAATTCGCCATGCTTGGGACTGTAAAAACCTCCGTGATACACTACAAGCTCACGGTCTGTTTGCCTGTTAAGGCAATACTCGGTGTAATTCGTCTTATTCTCGATAAATATGATCTTATCCGTGTCAAAAATATCTATACTGCATATATCCGAAACGCTTTCATCCAATACACAAGCACCATTTTTTATAGGAGAAAAATCAACCGTTCCGCCGACAAAATTTATCCGAACATTCCCACAAAACTCAAAAATTTCGGACATCATTATTATCCCGACCTGCGCAAGAACTTCACGATCGCTTATCTCATCAATACCCTTTAAATCAGGTTCATTGTTTTTTATGACTGTTATAACAAATGGCTTCATTTCCCTTTCAAAAAACTTTGAATCACTATAGATATTGATACTGAACGCTCTCATCGAAATTGAACTTCCGTGCAGATCGTTTATTCCAACGAGTGCAGACAGAAAATTATTCAGAAATGGCTGTTTCTTACCCCATACTCCTGTGAGCTTGTTGTTTTCAAGCATATATTCTCGGCTTGACAAAAGATAGGTTCTCAACCAATGCGATTCTATCCGTCCCAGCGTTTTGTCGATAAGTTCAAGCACTCTGCCAACCTTTGAGGCTCTGTTTTCACGTCCAAGATACTCATATACCGTATCGACATTTTCAAGATTGAGCCATACACTTTTTATCAGATAATTTTTTCTTGTCCAGTCAAGCTCAATAAAGCCTCTGCTTTTCAGGCGCAGCATATCTTCTCTGAAGCCCCGATATTCACCGCTTTCAATATCGGGAATCTTTATATCACTTTTGCCGAAGTCAATCATTACTCGGCGGTTTGAACCCGGAGTTCTATCCTCAAATTTGTCCAGCAGTCTGTTCAGAATAACCGATTCATTATCCATTAATCTCACTCATTTCTTTTGTCCATTCAACAACGGTCGATCTGTAAACTTCTCCGATAGCCTCCTTATAAACAAGCTGTGTCTTATCGGCTATGGGTGCAATATCGGACGCTTTCTCGGGAGGTGAACATATTATAGCCTGCAAACCGAATTTTCGCAGAAGCTTTATACTCTCAATAATTCTTTCACCGTCCATTTTATTAAAAGCTTCATCAAAAATAACAAGGCGCATTGTGTTTCCGGTTTCTTTTGGGTCATTTGTTCTGTACAAACGTGCGAAGGAAGCCAGAACTGCGATATAAAACGGAGTCTGCGTTTCTCCTCCCGATTTTGTGTTTATAGACTTTGAAAGCTTTTCTCTTCTGCCGCTGCTATCGGTAGTAATAAGGTCAAATGTCAGATACGTCTGATATTTGCTGAACATTTTAACGCTTTGCGTCGACTTTTCGGAATTACTGTCAAAGCTGATGATCTGCTCAAACAAATTGTCAATAACACTCTTGTATTTCTCGGTAAAATTGAAGCTGAATAATCCCTCCGTGCCGTCATCGAGCAGGCTTGACATCAGCATATTGTAATACTCCAGAAATGCAGGATTCGGCTCAACAGAAAACCTGTATTTATCATTTCCGAACTGTGCCATTTTCAGAGCATTATTCAAATCGTCAATCTTCATTTCAGCACTTTGAATATTGGCTCTGAGCTTATATATAAAGTCACTCTTGAACTGCTCCATAGCATCGTTTTTAGCTTTTTCGATTTTTTCACGATAATTAGGTAACTCGTAATCTCTGATCTTCCGATATGCCTCATCATACTCGTCATTATTGTTCACATCGGAAACTCTGAATGAAGCCTGTTCCGACATATTATATTCGTTTCTCTTTTCAACAAGCTCTTTTTCTCCTGTCGATATAAGCGATATCGTACCCTTGACAGGCGAGTTGAACTTATCGGAAACAGCACTCGGACTTCCGCACTCGGCAAGCTCGGAGCTATATCTCGGAATACCCTCGTTGTTTCGATATTCTTCGGAATACTCCATATCAATCTTACTTTTTATCTCAGAAATTTTCTGTTCTGTTTCGGGTATAATTCTTGAAAAAGTATCATCTCTTTCGTGTTTGTAATCGGAAATAAATTGGATAGTATCCTCTTTTTCCTTGACTGCCGAATCAATTTCCGACTTTTTGGCGGAAATTTTTTCATCCATTTCTTCGAGCCAAAAAAAGTTGATTTTGTCTAACGTCTGCTGTATTTCAAGCAGCTTATCCTTACATTCATTTCTGGCTTCATAATTTTTGAACGCAGAAACTACCGCCAAAGAAATGTAATTTTCAGCTAAGAACCATTCTCCAAATACAATAGGGACAACAACGGAATTTATCTCTGATTTTTCTTCTATATCTGCATTAATCTCTTCCAACTGCTGCTTGCATTTGGCAATACGGACTTCGATTGAATTTCTTCCGATGTAAGGAAACTCATACGCTTTTGGATTAAGCGGACTAACGGCATAATTATGATACCGCATACAGTCCTTTGTGACAGATGTTCTGAAATTGCGGATTTTATCATCGCTTTCACAGCGAATGACTTTTCCAAGCAAAAAATCAATATATGCCTGCACATAATTATCCTCGCTTTTTACTATCTCTGCAAGGCTGTTCGGCATCGGCTTTGGAGCGTCTTCATATACCTTTTGCAAATCAATAATGGCATATTCAAAAATTTTCTCTTCATCACGAACCTTTTTGTAAATCCGATAAGCATCCATAAAATATTCTGGAGGAACGATAATGTTCATACGCTGCGTATTCAGATAACCTTCGACAGCATTATGCCATTCTTCGTCTATAATCTCAATCTTATCGGCAAGAAAATCAACAGGAATATCCGAACCGTATTTTTTCTTCAACTCATCATGAATGACCTGTTTTAACTTTTCAGCATTCGGCGGATATACCTTTATTCCTTTTTGAAGCCGAACTATCAGTCCTTCAAGCTCTGCCTTCTTAGAATTAAGTTCTTTAAGCTCAGAGGCAAGCGCCCTTTCAATTGTATCAAGGCTGCTCTTTGCGTTAAGGTATGCCTCTCTTATCTTTGAGAAATATTCGGGAGATAAAAACTCAAAGTCAGCTTCTGAAAACTTATCCGTTCTTTGAAGATACGATATGACAGTCTTTATTTCTGCTGTAATTCTTTCGTTATCTATCTTTTCGATACAGTTTGAAAATTTAACGTTCCAGCGTATTGATGATGTTTTTATATCGGTAACAAAGCCTGAAATGCTTCTGTCATAGTCTTCAATTGCTTGTGTATAACGCTTTTCTTCATCTTTCAGCCGGTCGCCGTTATTGTCGCTCCAGTATTTTGCTTTTTCGTTTATTAGCTGTGTATGTTCATTTTCAAGCTGATTCTTCAATTTTTCAAGTTCTTCTTTTTTCTGCTCAAATTCTGCAATATCATCATTGTATTTCTTAAAATCGGCTTGTGCCTGTTCAAGCTCAAGGCAATGACTGTTATATGTGCCGTAATCTATAAGGAACTGCTGAATTTTGCGGCGTGAACGAAGCTTTTCTATCTCAGCATATTGTCTGCATATCTCTTCAAGTTTTCTGAGTTTTCCTTCAAACCGTTTTGCCATATCTTCCTGCTGCTTGTAATAGAGAATATTCTCCTGCATTGATACGATATCAATGTCATCTTCAATATCGCATACATTTTCTGTGATAAACTTTTCAATATCATTTATCGGTTCAAATGATATAGCTTTTTTCAGCATTGAAATGAAATTTTCATCGTGGATATTGAGCTTTTCAAGAACTATTCTCCGATAGCCTTCGGAAGTGTCTTTTGTTTCAAATTTATTCGGATATTTCTCCTTAAAAAACTGTGTCATTCTGCGGCTGTCCATTGTTTTGCCGTTTTCGATAAAACTGTTTGCGGGAATGCTATTTTTCAGCCAGAAAAAGCGCCTGTTTATATCGCTTCCGTCCGCAAATGTATCGAATACAGCGCCAAGACAGAAAAATGCCGACTTAAAATCATCATAAAATTCCGCAACTATATATGTGCTGAAATCCTTACCGTCACGAAGGCTTTTGTTTCCGTTTTCGATGTCTTCACCCATTGAACCGATAAGATAGCTTTTCAACGTTCTTTCGGATTTTTTGCTTGCAGCACGGTTAAAAGCAACGCTTCTTGTTTCGCCCATAAGCACGACCTGGAGAGCGTCGATTATAGTTGATTTTCCTGCCGAATTTTTTCCTGTAAGGAAGTTTATATTGCCGAAATCAATAACGGTATTCTGAAAATAATGCCAGTTAACAAGCAGTAATCTCGTCAGTGCCTTCATTTTTATCCTCCTCCGCTTTAAGCATATCACATATCGTCTTGCATTTTTCATTTGGGACCGCAACAAGTATTGACGGCAATACAACAAATCTGCACTCAATATCATCATAGCTCTCGTCAAGACGTCTGATTATATTATGATTTTCAAGAATTCTGAAAGACTCCTTGATCTCTTTTTGCGGCGGTTTCTTTGGATATACAGAAAACTCATTAACGATTTTTCCGAACAACTCTCCGATATTCACACAGACATCATTTGTATTACTTGCCTGAACACGCATATCTTCATATATTATCCTCATTGTGATAAGCATTACAGTTGTAAGCTTGTTCAGAGCAAGCTTATTGTAACCCTCAACGTTTCTAACGTATATGATGCCGTATTGTGCGTCCTTGTATATCTTCCAACCGCCTAAGCTGAGATAATCGGAGAACAATTCAAACTCATTTTCGATAAATCTGTACTCTCTTGAAACAAGCTTATCAGTTCCGTCACGAAGCATGTATGTTGCCGACATTAGCTTATTGCATATTTTGGAAAACTCGTCTTTTTCCCTTTGAGTCATCTTTTCAAATCTATCCAAGCTCATTTCGCACCTCTTCTTCTGTATGTCATAAGCGGTATCTCGTATTTTCCCGAAAGAACATCTTCATCGGCAAATTCTATCGTGTATTTTGAGCCCCTATCATTCGCCTGAACTACCGACAGCAGCGTCATTATATAATCATCATCATTTCCAATGACGATCTCACGGCTTGTTATCTCGTTTTTTTCACCCAAAAGTTTATCTACATATTCATTGACGTTCTTTTTGCTGTATTTGTTGTTAAGGACCTGCATCGCCATTGCTTTTGCTTTTATTTCAAAATCAATCGGTCCTTCCGTCATGATAAGCTCAGAATTTCGTGATCTTTTTACCGCTTTCTTTTTCTCATACAAGCTTTCATCGCTTATAAATAACTGCTCATAAAGCTCAAAGGAATCGCTTATCAGCTGAAAAGTTTTATCCGCCGTTTCATCATCGGAAAGATATTTGAGCAACGAAATAAGATTGCCTTTTACGCTCTGATCTGAATTGATAAGATAATCAATTTTCTGCGTTGTCGCACGAGTGTATCGACGGTTCTTTTCATCAATAACACTGATAAACTTTTTGTCGAGATTATCGTAAGTATCAATGATATAATGTATCTTGCGGAGAATATCGTTTCTTATTTCACCTTCGTCATTATCATTTTGCTTTGACACCCGGTACTGCACCATATCCTCTATTACATCTTCTTCCACTATCCATTTTTTCAGAATAAGCTGCATTGGGATCTTATATTTTGGAACAGAATCTTTTATCTTTAATGGTCGAAGTATCTTCGAAATCACTTCTTCCTGATATATTTCGTAGTGAGAGCGAAGAACATTGTTTACGTTAAGCGTGTTTATAAGCTGCTGATTATAATATGTGATGCTGTGATAAACCGATTTAAGACTCTCGACAAGATGCTCTGTACGTTCAGCTCCGTCATTAAGTGCGGTTATCATTTCAAACGGATCACGAGTTTCATCAGCAAGCTTCAAAGATGAATAAGTTGAATAAACGTATGCAAAATTCTCCGATTCGGAAACATTTGCAATATCATATAAAAGCTGTATGATCTTATAGCTGAACCCGGGAACAGTTATATACTCTCGAAAATCATTTTCTGTTTCAATCAATATCCAGCCGGTGCTTTTTAGCTTTCGCACTAAAAAATGTGCTTTGCCTGATATTGACTGTTCACTTTCAAGCAGCTCTTCTTCGGTAAAATCCGCAGATATAATATCATCATCAAGCTGTGCATTTATCATTGATATCAGCTCGTCCTTTGATATTTTCAAATGCTGTTTGAACGCATCAAGCAAAACAAACAGCGTTTTTACATACAGATTTTTGTTTTTTGAGACAAGCACAGAAAATAGATTTTCGGGTATAATATCGTACAAATTCAATAGTTATCACCTCTTATTTTGGCAGCAGATTAGGTATACGTTTATATGTTCGTTTAATTATAACATATTATTCCACAAAAAAGCAATATATTTCGTGTATAAATACAATTAAGAACCCGCTGAATAAACAGCAATTCACCTCAAAAATTCACACATAAATCTCACAACAGTAAAATTCAATGCCGAAAGCATCGGTTTTCCACCACATTTTGCTCCAATTGCGGAGTATTACCCTCAAAAGTGCAGACTTACCTCTTGATTGTACAAAAATCTTTTTTGAACACGCTTCACCATCAGCAGATTTGCGCATACAAACAGAACATTCAGTTTTTTTAAATTCTTGGCTATTCCTCAGTGCTGCACTTTTCTGAAACCAAAGGTATGATAAGCACTATATAAACAGGAAAGCAGACCTTGACAATCTTCTTTACAAGATGTATGATAAAATAGAAGTTATTGAAGACTATCGCAGATATTAAGAATGCCGGACTTGAGGTTGAGAAAATAATCATCAATTCAAACTTAACCGAAGAAGAGGCATTTGCTGCAGAGGCCTCACTGATTAATGCTTTCAACTATGTTGGTGATGCAGGACTTACAAACATTGTTGCCGGACACCATTCTGCAGAGGCTTTATCGGTTGATGAGTATGAAAGAATAAACGGTGCTGGGTAGATTGTCAAGTCAAGTGCAACACTTTTTAGACAAAAATTCGAGAGGGGAAAGATAGCCAAGACATTTACGAGGACGACTATTGATTAAATGAATAACTTTTTGGAATTCTTTTTCGGAAACACTTAAAAAATCAGTGCCCTTAGGATAGAAGAAACGTAAAAGATCATTTGTATTTTCGTTTAAACCTCGTTGCCAAGGAGAGTGCAAATCAGCAAAATAGATTGTTGTGCCTAAATCTTTTTCGATATTGAGAAAATCAGCAAATTCAGAACCGTTATCCAACGTGATTGTTTCAATCGGCATAGGAACTTCCATAAGTTCAAAAGCTCTGGAGATAGCTTTTCTGATTGTATTTCTTTCTCGACTGATTGCTATTGAACCAACAAGTAGCTTACTTTTTCGGTCAACAAAAGTAACAGCGCAACCTTTACCGATACCGCCATAAACCGTATCGCCTTCAAAATCGCCTATACGGGATTTTGTTTCTACAATTTCCGGTCTGTCGTGAATAGTGTGAACCGGGTGAATTGTATTGCATTTCTTGCGATTGCCGATATACTTTTTTCCGTGACGTCGCAGAGCAGTTTTCCTTGACAAACCTTGAAGCCTGTTTTCCTTTAATGCCCGGTATATAGATGCACAACATACGATGAAACCTTGTTGTTTGCACTTATGCGCTATAATTTCAGGCGACCAAAAGCGTTTGAAACATTCAAGAATGTAAATATAAAGTTTGGTGTCCGGTCGGATGACGTGTTTCCTTACACACTTCTTTCTTCTGTATATGTAAAGTGACGTTGCCCACCACGCATTGTACCTCTTTTTATCTTTACAGTTTCTTTTTATTTCTCTGCTTATTGATGAAGCACTTCTGCCCATCAACCTTCCAATTTCTCGTACTCCTTTTCCTTCTGACAAAAATTGTTGTAGACAATTTCGTTCAGATAGTGTAAAATGTGTATAGGACTTCATACTCTACCTCCGTGCCTTTTGTTTTGTGGTAATTACATTTTACACGAAAGTGAGTATGATGTCCATATTTTTTGTGTTGCACTTGATATTATAATCTACCCTGCCCCACTTGAAGAAAAAGACATCAGGCATAAAATCCTTGTCATCAAAATAAATAGACTCTACCAAAGAGGTATGGATGAGAAGGTATTATATGATGCTGTTCGTGGTGTCTGGAGAGCATCAAAGAAAAAGGTTAGAACAGTTGAGTATGTTTTTGGTGTTTACAATTCTTTGATTGTTGCCGTGTATAAGCCGTCAGAGTGGTTTGTATGTAAAGAGGCAAAGGACAGACTCCCAAGACAGGATATTGTTCTTACACCGAAAACTGAAAATAGATTATTCTTTGTGGATGAAAGATATGAGCAGGGATTTCCGTCAGATGAGAATGAATCGTTCTACATTGGAAAGTCGATAGCCGGACTTAAGTTGAATCAGTCGGCACAGAATCCGATTACATATCTGTATCCATTGGAGAAAGATAAAATTCATATTTAATGAAATCGACAAATCGGTATTTGAGAAGGCAAGTGAATGGGATACCACGATGCAAGATACCATGGAGGAATATGATAATGTCGAAAGATGAGTATTTGATAACCGATACGCCCCTCAAAGCGTTGACGGTTTTTGCAATGCCAATGATTCTTGGAAGTTTTTTTCAGCAAATATACAATATGGCCGACTCTATTATTGTCGGCCAGTTTGTTGGTTCTTCCGCACTTGCAGCTGTCGGTGCATGTGCAGCATTGACCAATGTGTTCATTTGTGTGGCACTGGGAGCCGGTGTCGGAGCCGGTGTGCTTGTGAGCCGTTATTTCGGAGCCAGGGAGTATGGCAAAATGAAAACAATCGTGTCAACCTCCTTGATTAGCTTTTTGCTTCTAAGTATAGTCCTTGGTGTTTTTGGCTTTTTCTTCGCCAACTCGATGATGAGTGGACTGCAAACCCCTGCCGACATACTGGATGATGCAGTACTGTATCTGCGGGTCTATTTTGTGGGCTTTCCGTTTCTGTTTATGTATAACATTCTTTCTACCATGTTCACCTCAATCGGCGAATCCAAAATTCCGCTGGGACTGCTGATTTTTTCGTCCATCCTGAATATTTTAATGGATCTTTGGATGGTAGCCGGGCTAGGTCTCGGTGTGTTCGGTGCGGCTATTGCAACCCTGATTGCACAGGGAATTTCCGCAGTGTTTTCGTTTTTGATTTTCTTTGCACGGATGCGGCAATATAAAAGCCCCTTTAACAGGTTTGAACGGCAGGAGCTGTATTCCATGCTTCGCATTGCGGTGCCGTCGGTTTTACAGCAGTCCACAGTGTCCATCGGTATGATGATTGTGCAGGCAGTGGTAAATCCTTTCGGTACACAGGCACTCGCCGGGTACACAGCAACGATGAGGGTGGAAAATGTTTTTTCATTGATCTTTGTATCCATCGGCAATGCGGTTTCGCCGTATGTTTCCCAGAATCTTGGTGCAAAGAAAATTGATCGTATCAAAAAAGGCTACCATGCTGCACTGGTGCTGAATCTGTGCTTTGCGGTCATTGCGTTTGTGACCATTGAAGCACTGCATACGCAGATCTCCTCACTGTTCTTAGGAAAAGACGGAACGGCGTTTGCCTATCAGGTGTCCGGTGATTATATGAGGTGGATTGGTTACTTTTTCATCTTCATGGGTATCAAGATGGCAACCGATGGAGTTCTTCGCGGTCTCGGAATTATGCGTCCGTTCCTCGTTGCAAACATAGTGAATCTTGCGATTCGTCTGTCCGTTGCCCTAATCTGTGCACCACGTTTCGGCATTGCTTTTGTCTGGCTTGCGGTACCGGTTGGCTGGCTTGCAAACTTTTTAATCTCCTATGTGGCTCTTAGGAGATCATGGCCGACTGATAAAATGGCATCCATTAGTTAACTTCCGGTTAGCCAACTTGCCCTTTGAGAAGAGAATTTTACAAAAGAAGTGTTCTCTATGTTCTCAGGCGAGAAAGTTCTTGAAGATTTACGGTGTGATAACAGCCTGATGAAAACAATGGTTGACCGTTTCGGAGAAGATGTGACAGACCAATATCAAACCGGACGAAGTGCATATTTGCGACTGGGACAATTATTTATGAGATTATTTGCTGGATTGCTATAAGAATCTGATGAAACGACCTTTCAAAAAACAGTTGATTTAGAAGTTAACTGTTTTTGAAAGGCCGTTTTTGCTATATCTAACAGTCTGTTGTACAAAGAAGATTTTGCATGGATGAAAAAACAAACCTTGTTGAGGTTAAATTGAGTTTTCCATTGTATTGTATTGCTAATGAATAAGAATAAGAAAAAGAACAGACAATGCTGAATGCTCTGGAAACAAGAATATCTGAGTATAGTATGTAAGTTCGTAACAGAATGAAAGGAGCGATTCAAATGAGCAATTTGGAAAATTATATGAAACAGCAAGCAATTTTTTGTGAACAAAATGATAGCATTAGTAAGAATCTGTATTCAGAGTATGGTGTAAAAAGAGGCTTACGAGATGAAAAAGGCCAAGGTGTGTTGACGGGGCTTACAAATATTTCTGATATAAAAGCTTTTGAATATCATGATGGAGTAAAGAGTCCATGTGATGGCGAGTTATCTTATCGTGGTTATAATATAAAAGATTTAGTAACAGGAAGTAAAGGAAAAAGGTTTGTCTTTGAAGAAGGAGCATATCTTCTTTTATTCGGAGAATTGCCAACTGATACACAGTTAATGGAATTTCAGGGAAGACTATCTGATTGTATGGAACTACCGACTAACTTTACCAGAGATGTCATTATGAAAGCACCTACATCAGATATTATGGGTTCTATGACTCGAAGTATTCTTACATTGGGCTCTTACGATAAGGAGAAAGAAAGTCTTGAAATTCCGAATGTGCTAAGGCAGAGTATGCAGTTGATCGCAGTATTTCCTATGTTAGCAGTATATGCATACCATGCTTATTGTCATTATGAAAAAAACGAAAGTATGTATATTCATAGACCTGAAAAAGATTTATCTATTGCTGAAAATTTCCTGCGCCTATTAAGACCAGATACAAAATTCACAGAACTGGAAGCAAGAGTACTGGATATAGCATTATTGTTACATATGGAACATGGTGGTGGTAACAATTCTACATTCACTACACGGGTAGTAACATCTTCAGGTTCAGATACTTATTCTGTTATTTCAGCAGCAATGTCATCCTTAAAAGGAAAAAAACATGGCGGTGCAAATCTGATGGTAATGAATATGATGGATGATATTAAAAGTCATGTGAAAGATTATGAAGACGAAGAGGAAATTGCATCATATCTGAGTAAGATTTTGAAGAAAGAGGCGTTTGATCAGAAAGGACTTATTTATGGAATGGGACATGCTGTATATTCTATTTCCGATCCGAGAGAAAGGGTGTTCAAAGGCTTTGTAGAACAACTCGCAAGGGATAAAGGACGTGAGAAAGATATGACCCTTTATAACAATATTGAGAAGATTGCACCTAAGTTGATTGCAAAGCAGCGTCAGATATTCAAAGGAGTAAGTCCTAATATAGATTTCTATAGTGGTTTTGTGTATGACATGTTGAATATTCCAAGAGAATTGTACACGCCATTATTTGCGATAGCAAGAATTGCTGGTTGGAGTGCACATCGCCTGGAAGAATTGATAACTACAGATAAGATCATTCGCCCGGCATATAAGAGTCTAGTCAGCAAAAAAGAATATATAGAAAGAGAGGAACGATAATATGGGAGCAGGAACCAGTGCAGAGGAGTTTTTTTTAAAGAGCATCAATGTTGAAAGTATATTTGAATTTGTCGAAAGAACAGATTATTTGTTCCTTTATAGTATAAAGGAATGTGTTGAAAAATCAGACTGTCATGAAGGAGTATATCTTTCAGAAGTGGCAGAATACATGAAATTAGCGATTCCAGAAACATCTAAGATGGTAAAAAGTCTTGAAAATAAAGGATATATTATCTGGAAATTAGATGAAAAAAAAGAAAGAACGTACCTTGTTTTGACGAACAAGGCAATTGAATTAAGCAATTGTCAGAAAGAAAAAATGATAGAAGCTTATGAAAAAATCGTATCGAATATACAAGAAGATGACCTGGCAGTTACACGGTGTACATTGAGAAAAATCAGACAGCTTATGGAAGAAATAAAATAGTGATTAATACAACGGAGTAAGAAAAACTCCTTCATATATTAGAATAAAAATATGACTGTTTCTTTAAAAAGAAGCCTGTCATATTTTTTTATGAAAAATAAATTTTGTTGAGGTTAAATTGAGATTGACTTTGTATTGTATCAGTATGAAATGAAAAGGAATCAGGTGATATACAATGAAAAAGCATAAGATATGTAAAATCCTTCTTGTTATACTGGCAATTTTATTATGTGTGGCTTTTTATGAATTACTCGGAATCTGCATTGCATATAAAAAGCAGCCGGAAGTGTCCAATACAACCAAAAAAGAAACAAAAAATGG
>ENA-OROZ01000476-OROZ01000476.1-human-gut-metagenome-genome-assembly--contig:-NODE-476-length-45916-cov-15.631582_pt1 | contig 45916 bp, 41 predicted proteins | sample MGYA00242138_ERZ509066 | MGnify/ENA primary metagenome ERZ509066 (study PRJEB26280, sample SAMEA2338691) | human gut metagenome | biome: human gut; feature: human-associated habitat; material: faeces... | reverse complement strand
TTGCCGACACCCTCTGTCTGGCTATTTTCATGTATGGAGGATAACTGCCTATGGCGAATAATAAGATGAATATTGAAGGAAAAAATTACTCGGATGTTCCGGTGTGGCGTAGATATACGCTTACCATTGAGGAAGCAGCCAGATATTATCATATCGGCGAAGGAAAATTGAGAACGCTTATTGACACACATCCCAATGAGGATTTTTATGTGATGAACGGCAATCGTGCCCTCATTAAGCGTGAGAAATTTGAGAGGTATCTGGATCAGGCTACTGCTGTGTAAACAGAGCTGACAGATTTACCGATTTCACATGATATAACTATGCGGAGAGCTGGATTTGTGCTATGATAAGAGCGCAAGTCAGGCTCTCTTTTTTGAAAGGAGAGTTCACGATGAGTGAGAAAAGACGAGATAACCGTAATCGGATTTTGCGAGAGGGCGAGTACCAGCGTAAAGATGGGAGGTATCGGTTCCGCTATATTGATGAGGACGGAAAAGAGAAAAATGTATACAGTTGGCGTTTGGACAAGAATGACCCAATGCCAAAAGGGAAGAAGCGGGAGCCTTCCCTGCGTGAGAAAGAAAAACAGATTGAAGCGGATTTGTTTGACCGTATCGTAACAAACGGCGGCAACTATACTGTTTTGGAACTGGTAGAAAAATATGTTTCATTGAAAACAGGAGTTCGTCACAATACGGTTGCCGGATATAAAACGGTCATCAATATGCTGAAAAAAGAGAGTTTTGGGAATCTGCGAATTGATAAGGTGCGTTTGTCAGATGCAAAGGCATGGTTGATTAAGCTCCAGCAGATTGATGGACGGGGATACAGTTCCATTCATTCTATCCGGGGAGTTCTAAGACCGGCATTTCAGATGGCAGTCGATGATGACCTGCTTCGTAAAAATCCATTTGAATTTGAGCTTGCATCCGTCATTGTCAATGATTCTGTTACCAGAGAAGCGATTACCCGAAAGCAGCAGAGAGATTTGCTGAAGTTTATTCAGGAAGATAAGCATTTCAGCAGATACTATGATGCAATCTATATTCTTTTTCACACAGGGCTTCGTATCTCAGAGTTCTGTGGGCTGACAGTTTCAGAAATTGAGTATGGAGAAATGCGTATCAAGGTAGACCATCAGCTACAGCGTACTGCACAGATGCAGTATGTGATCGAAGAACCGAAAACAGACAAAGGTATTCGATATGTACCGATGACAGAAGCTGTTGCAGCGTGTTTTCGCAGAATCATTGCCAACCGAAAGACGCCAAAGGTTGAGCCGATGGTGGAAGGATATGCCGGATTTTTGTTTCTGGATAAAAACGATATGCCGATGGTTGCCCTTCATTGGGAGAAGTATCTGGAGCATATCATTCAGAAATACAATAAAATTTACCGTATCCAGATGCCGAAAGTTACCCCTCATGTATGCAGGCACACCTTTTGCTCTAATATGGCAAAATCCGGGATGAATCCAAAAACCTTGCAGTATATCATGGGTCACGCAGACATCAGTGTAACCTTGAACACTTACACCCATGTAAATTTTGATGATGCAAAGGAAGAAGTATATCGGATAGCGAATAGTTAAAAAAGCCCGTTGGTAAGGACGCTTGCTTTACCAACGGATTTACCAATATTGCAGGGAAAAGCACGAGAAAATACGGGAAGATTTGAGAAGATACCCAGGAAACACAGAAACAGGAAAATGCCGAAAAAACCTGCAATATTGGGCATTTGAGAAGAAATACAAGACTTAAATGGAGATATAAAAAGATGATAAAAATACTGTTTATTTGCCACGGCAATATCTGCCGTTCCCCTATGTCCGAGTTCATCCTTCGGGACATGGTTGCAAAACGCGGCATAGCGGATCAGTTTGAAATCGCATCGGCTGCGACGAGCCGGGAGGAAATCGGCAATCCGGTCTATCCGCCGGCGGTGCGGAAGCTGCAGGAGCATGGCATTGACCCGTCCGGGAAGCGGGCACGCCAGATGACGAAGCAGGATTACGAATATTATGATTATCTGCTGGCAGCGGAGCAGTACAATATTCAAAATATGCTTCGAATCGTTGGCGGAGACCCGGAGCATAAGATCCATCGGCTGCTGGATTACTCAAAGCATCCGCGCGATATTGACGATCCGTGGTACTCCGGGGATTTCGAAACCGCGTACCGGGACATCGTGGAGGGCTGCGAAGCATTCCTGGAGAGTTTCAAATGAACAAAAATGACTGCGAAGCAGCGGAAAGTATCGCAGATTCGTTTCTGCGAATGGCGTGTGTGAACTGTAACTTTGCAGATGCTTCAGGAAAGAGAACCTCAGATTCCCCTACCTATTTAAGAAAATGTATGCTACAATAAAAAAGATATCAGGATCAAAAACTCTTTTGTCTCTGATATCAGGACAACAGTATCCGTCGCGGGATGACTGATTATCAGATTGCTGTTCCAAGGGTGCTGCGGGCAGCGAATAAGATCGGAGTTTTTGAATGAGTATCAATTCCATGATTTTTCTGACGGCTTTTTTGCCGGTTGTATTTGTGTTGGACAGGCTGTGCGTGCGCAAAACAGCGCTGAAAAATATCCTGCTGCTTCTGGCAAGCCTTGTGTTTTACGCATGGGGCGAACCGGTTTATATTGTCCTTTTACTCGTTTCGATTGCGGCAAATTACGGGATCGGGCTGCTGCTTGGACGTCAGCGGGACGAAAGCGTGGCGGCGAAGACTGTTCTGGCGGCGGGCATTTTGGTAAACCTGGGGATTCTTGGGTATTATAAATATTTTGACTTCTTTTTGCGGATTGTGAACCGGCTGACGGGAAGCGAGCATGAGATGCGCAATATCCCGCTTCCGATTGGCATTTCGTTTTTTACGTTCGGAGCGATTTCGTATCTGATGGATTTATACCGCGGTCATTACGAGGCGGAGAAAAATCCGCTCAATATGGCATTGTATCTGTCCTTTTTCCCAAAAATTTCAGTCGGACCGATTGCGCGGTATCGCGATTTTGCCCCGCAGCTGACAAACAGACAGGAAACCGTGGAAAAGACAGCGGAGGGAATCCGGCGCTTTGCCTATGGACTTGGTAAAAAGGTGCTGGTCGCAAACATTGTCGGCGCAAGTGTAGATAAGATCTATGCGCAGGACATTACAAATGTTACGGGCGTTATGGTGTGGTGCGCGGCGATTCTGTATGCGATTCAGATTTACTATGATTTTTCCGGTTTCACGGATATGGCCATCGGTCTGGGCAAAATGTTCGGATTCGATATTTGTGAAAACTTTAATTATCCATACCTGTCCGGTTCGATTCAGGAGTTCTGGCGCAGATGGCATATTTCCCTGAGTAGCTGGTTTAGGGATTACCTCTACATACCGCTTGGCGGAAACCGGAAAGGAAAGGCTCGGACATATTTGAATCTGGCGATCGTCTTTTTTGCGACCGGGTTATGGCATGGCGCGACGACAGCGTTTATCGCATGGGGCGCGCTGCACGGATTTTTCATCATTGTGGAGCGGATCGGCTTTAAGAAAATTCTGGACAAAATCGGCTTTTTGCGTTATGTATACACGGGGCTTGTGGTGTTGTTCGGCTGGGTGATTTTCCGGGTGGCAAATCTGCAGCCGGCGCTGCAGTACATCCGCAGGATGCTGACGCCGTGGCAGTATACGCAGAGCACCTATGCACTGCGGGAGCTGATCGGAAACCGTTGTATCGTAATGGCGGTTGTCGGTGTCCTTGGTATGGGGCTGTTGCAGGTCGGAATCAAAAGGTTCTGCCCGGCAGCGGAGAAATTAAAGGGCGGCATATTGGAACTGGTTTACTGCATGTTCCTGATCGCAGCGTCGATGCTGCTTTTGGTCAACGGAACCTACAGCCCTGCAATTTATCTGAATTTCTGAGTGGAGAATGCATATGAATAAAAAAATGGCGGCGGCATGGCTGATTTGCTTTGCACTTTTGCTTTTGATGCCGGGAGCTGTGTGGGCGGTAACAAAGGATCGTTTCCAGACGGATGCGACGGAAAATACGGTTTCAACAGAAATTCCGAAGCTGACGAAGGACAATTACAGAGATTATCCGGGATTGGTGGAGAGCGCGTTTAACGCGGCGGTTCCGTTTCGAAGTCAGCTGATTTCCTTTTCCAGCCTGACAGATTTAAAGCTGTTTTGTGAAAAATCCATCAACGACAAGGTTGTGATCGGTTCGGATAACTGGTTGTTTTACAGCATGGAATCGGACATTGATGATTATAAGGGAACAAATCTGTTTACAGAAGGACAGCTTGCACAGATCGCATCGCAGCTTACGACATCGGAGCAGTGGCTTTCCAACCGGGACAGTGAATTTATCCTGATGATTGCACCGAATAAGGAGACGATTTACGGAGAAGAGCATCTTCCTTCCTATTACAAAAAGGCAGAAGAAACGCGGACAGATCAGCTGATCGCTTATCTGAAGAAGAATACAGATATCCGTATTGTATATCCGAAAGAGGAAATGCTGAAATATAAGAAGGAATATTCCCTGTACTGGCACTATGACACGCACTGGAACGCTGCTGGCGGCTATATTGGGGCGAAAGCGCTGTTAAGGGAGTTGGGAGACGAGCTTCCAGAGGTGGAGGACATTACCTTTACTCCGGATACCTTTTCCGGATATGATCTTGCAAGAATGATGAATCTGCAGAGCTACTACGAAAAAAATATGCCTGCGGAAGAAAATTATATCGTGACCGGTTACAACGGCAACAATTTGCAGGCGGTCTCTATTGACGATGCGACGGCTCTGGTGTATCATTCAGATGCGCCGGATACGAGAAAGCTGTTCATGGTGAGGGATTCCTTCGCCGGAGGAATGGCGGGACCGGTGGCGAGCAGCCTTTCAGACTGCTATATGGCTCATTGGAACGGATTTTTTACGCAATCTATGGTAGAAGAACAAAAGCCGGATGTTTTTGTTCTGGAGCTGGTAGAGAGACGGCTGGATTATCTGCTTTCTTTCTGCCTGACAGACTGAGCAGAAAGGTAATGGATGGGAACAAAAAATAAGGGAGAAGGCAGTTCCTTTGTAAAACAGGCTGGCATTCTGGCTGCTGCCGGCATTATCTGTCGAATTATCGGCCTATTGTACAGAAGCCCCCTGACGGGAATTATCGGAGAGACAGGAAACGGCTATTATGCGCCGGCGTATCGCTATTATCAGATGATTTTGCTGATCTCTTCCTATAGCATTCCGTCGGCGGTATCCAAAGTAATTTCACAGAGACTGGCAACCCACCAGTACAAAAATGCGCAGCGGATTTTTCACTGCTCGATTATTTATGTTGTTGTCGTGGGCGGAATCGCCAGTCTGTTTGCGTTTTTTGGAGCAGATTTTCTGATTCCGGGACGGGCGGCGATGGTGCTTCGGACGCTTGCACCGACAATTTTCTTTTCCGGTCTTCTCGGCGTTTTGAGAGGATATTTTCAGGCAAACCGAAGCATGGTGCAGACGTCCGTTTCACAGATTCTGGAGCAGATTTTAAATGCGGCGGTCAGCATGCTGGCGGCATGGGGGCTGATGCAGATATTTGCTGGGGAAGACGAGCTGACCCGTGCTGCGTGGGGGGCAGTCGGAAGTGCAGTCGGAACCGGTGTCGGCGTGCTGATAGCATTGGCGTTTATGCTGATGATTTACCATATGAACCGGAAAATAATCCGCCGCAGGATAGAGCGGGATCGTTCCAGAGATTTGCTGGAAACCGGCGAGATTTTCAAGATCATTCTGTTTATGGTAACGCCGGTTCTGCTGAGTACGTTTGCATATAATGCGAGCGCACTGATCAACCAGACCCTGTATCTGAATCTGATGCAATCGGTACACAACGCTTCTTATGATGATATTACGATTATTAACGGTATTTACGATACGGAAGCGGTCGGACTTTCCAATATTCCGATTGCAATCGCGTCTGCGATGGCTTCCGCAATTCTGCCGAGCATTGCAGGAAGCTTTGAGACAAAGAAGAAAAAAGACGTCCGGCACAAAATCAGCGTGGCAATCAAGACGATCATGTTTATCGCGATTCCGTCTGCAGTCGGCATGACGGTATTATCCAGACCGATCGTATGGCTGTTGTATAATACGAATACGGACAGCATCCGGCTGGGCGGATGCCTTCTGGCGGCGCTTGGTGCGAGCATCGTGTTCTATTCCCTTTCCACACTGAGCAATTCGATTCTGCAGGCAGTCGGTAAGGCGTCGAAGCCGGTTACAAACGCGGTGATTGCGCTGGCGGTGCAGACTGTGGTGGCGGCAGCCCTCCTGATCTTTACAGATCTTGGTATTTACAGTTTACCGATCGCCGTTACGGTATATTCTTTTATGATGTGCCTGTTAAATGGCATCGCAGTGAAAAAAGCGACCGGCTATCATCAGGAAATCGAGAAGACGTTTGTCCTGCCGCTGGTATCCTCTGCGATCATGGGGCTTGTGGTTGCAGGTATTTATTATGGGCTGACGCTGACAGTGCTGAAAGGATATCTCGGCAATGCGGTTGCACTGCTGCTTTCGGTGGCAATCGGCGGACTGACGTATTTTGCGGCGGCGTTAAAGCTTGGTGTCATGTCGAAAAAGGAACTGCTCGGAATTCCCGGAGGCAGTATGATTGTGAAATTTGCGGTAAAATTGCATTTGCTGAAAAATTAGACCGTAAATTTGTAATAGAATTGTAATAAATGCAGAAAAAGGCTGGATTTTTACCGCCTGCGGGAGTACAATATTTAAACTAGGTTGGTTTAACCTTTTCAAAAAAGAAAAATATTCAGGAGAATGATATATGAAAAAAACCAGTTTGTTCTGTCTGGCGCTGGGATTATCTGCAGCATTATGTGCATGTGGCTCTGCAGCGACAGAAACAACCCCTGTACCTGAAACGGATTCAGCTGTTGCAGCAACGGAAAGTAACGATACAACCGGAACAGAAAATGCAGTAGCGGAGACGGAAAGCGTTGTTACAGAAGACGCAGTTCCGACCAGCTACCTGACCGGTCTGGAATGCACCGAAGAGGAACGCGAACAGCGCCCGATGGCAGTTATGCTGAACAATATCAAGGCAGGAACCCCGCAGGCAGGAATCGGACAGGCATCCGTGATTTATGAAGCGCCGATGGAAGGCGCGGATGTGACCCGTCTGATGCCGTTGTTTGAAAACTGGCAGAATCTGGATACGATCGGCTATATCAGAAGCAGCCGTGATTACTTTGTATACAGCGCACTGGAATTCGATGCGATTTATGCGCATTTCGGACAGGCTACCCCTTATGTCGGCGATCTGTTAAACAGTGATCTGGTGGACAACATCAGCGGCGCAGTTGCAGGAATTGACCGCCCGGCTTCCAAAGCGTTCATGCGGACGGATAAGCGGAAAGCACCCCACAATGTATATACAACCGGTGAAGCACTGGCAGAAGCGGCAGAGAAATTTGAATACAGCCTGACTTATCACGATACGCATAAGCAGAAATTTGCCTTTGCACCTCTGGGCGAAAAGGCAGACTATCCGGATAACGATACCGTTGTCCTGATGTATCCCGGCGGTGAAAAGACCGGTGTTGGAAACGGCTATTCCAATGTGCAGGCTTATTTTGAATATAACGATGAAGACGGAAAATATTATCGTTATCAGTACGGTGACAAGCATATTGACGAGACAACCGGCGAACAGCTGGCAGTCGATAACGTTATTTTCCAGTATTGTCACGGCGAGTTTCGGGATTCCAAAGGCTATATGGCATTTGATGTGCACGGCGGCTGGGAGCCCGGTGCAGATCTGACCAATTACAAGGTTCAGGTATTTACCGGAGGTAAGATGGTAGAAGGAACCTGGTCAAGATATTCGGATACCGATCCGGCGCTGTATGTGGATGCAGACGGTAACCCGATCCGGCTAAATCGCGGAAAAACATGGGTTTGCCTGATCTGGGACGAACATGCGGATGACGTTGTACTGAAGTAATCCGAAAATCTGAGAGGTACACGATAGTATGAAAGAAGTTTGGGCAAGTTTTCGTCTGGCTTTTTCGATGTATTCGATTTTTCCTGCCAGGCAGATCAAAAAAACCCGTAGAAATATGAAGTATATTCTGATTTTCGTACCGCTAGTCGGCGCGATTATCGGGTTCATTCTAAAACAGTGGCAGGTGATCAGCCCGTATCTGATCGATAAAGATCTGCTGGGCGCGGTTGTCTGTGCGATGCTTCCGATCTTTTTATCGGGCGGCGCGTTTCTGGATGGTTTCTTCCGGACAGTAGATGCGCTCAGTTCCCATCAGCCGAGGGAAGTCAAGCTGGAAATCCTGCGGGATTCCCACAGCGGATACTTCGCAATTATTATCTGTGTCTGCTATTTCTTCCTGATCGTCGGCCTTTGGAGCGAAATGCCGCTGGACAGCTGGCCGGTTCTTGCATATGGCTTCATACTTTCCAGAGCGCTCTATGGTCTTTCGATCGAATGCTTTCCGCATTCGCAGGAAAGCAAATGCTCCCTGTATGTCGGAAAAGGCAAAAGCAGAGGAATTGTGATCGCATTTATGATCGCTTATATCGTGATCTCTGTAGTGGGCATGCTGGTGTGCGACATTCAGGTAGCGATTCCGTGTCTGGTCGGTGCACTGCTCGCATTTTTGTACTATTGCTATGTGGCGTTCCATCATTTCGGGGGAATTACAGAGGATATCGCATGCTTCTTTGTTCAGGTGTGTGAAATTATGATGCCGCTCGTTGTACTGCTGACCAGCATTGCGACGAGACTGGATATTGCAGGGGAACTGTAAACAATAGAATGCACGCTCTGAGAGCATTCTATTGTCATAAATTAAAAACTGTTACGAGCCGGTGCAGATGTTTTAATCTGTACCGGCTCGTTTATGTTGTAGGGCGTGCCTGCACCGCAGATTGCCGCAGTGTATCGCACCTGCCTTTCATTTTTTACTTTTGTCCGTTGTTCGCTGCGCTCTGCTGAAACTGCTCCTTCGCATAGACCGCTGCGCCCAGCATTCCGGCAGCGTCTCCGAGAACCGCAGTGACGATCGTGCAGCAGCTATAGGGAATCCGCAGCGCATGGGTGTCCAGAATTTCACGGGTGTACTGAAGCAGGCGATCGCCCATACGGGACATGCCGCCGCCGACGATGATGATTTCCGGATTGTACAGGCTGAAAACGGCGCACAGACCGTAGCCGAGCAGCTCTCCGGTTTCTCTCATGGTCTCAATAGCAACAGCATCCCCGTCATCGTAGGCACGGGAAAGCATGTCTGCAGTGACCTTATCAAGGTCATTATCTACCCAGTCACAGATGATGCTGTGCTGTCCCAGTTGGACTTTTTCCCGAAAGGTGCGCAAAATACCGAGGGCAGAAACATAGCGCCCAAGGCAGCCGGAGCTTCCGCAGCGGCATTCCCGTCCTTCACGGAACATATTGATATGCCCGATTTCGCCTGCGGAACCGGTAGCGCCGTAGATCACGCGTCCGTCGATGACTACAGCGCCGCCAAGCCCGGTTCCGAGGGTGATCATCAGGACGTTATTGCGGTTTTTGCCGGCTCCGAATTTCCATTCCCCATAGAGATTGACACGTGCATCATTATCGATATAGGTCGGGATATGAAGATGGCTCTCCATCCAGGCGACGATTGGAACCTCCTCCCATTTCGGAAAATTCGGAGAAAAACGGGAAATACCGTTTTTGATATCGAGGATGCCGGGGACGCCGATGCCCATGCAGGTGATATCCTGACAGGTCAGGTGCAGCTCATCGAGAAGTGCCAGAATAGCATCATAAATGCGATTGAGAACGTGCTCCGAACCGAAGCGAACTTCGGTGGGTGTGCGCTTTTCCCCGAGCTTATGAAAAAAATCATCGAAAACAGAAATTTTAATATTGGTTCCACCGAGATCAAGCCCGATATAGGTTGCCATAAAATCCTCCTATTTACAGGTGTGTTTGCCGGAAAGCAGGAACTGCACCGTGGTTTTGACAGCTGAAAAACGTTTATATCCGTTCTTTTTTCAGTATAACATATGCCCCGTGGAAGAAAAAGTGGAACTGTCAAAAATAGTGTGATAGAATATGGACAGATTTCAAACTCACAAAGATGCAGAAAAGAAGGATAATACTATGATTGCAGAACAATATCGAAAAATGCTGGATGCAAAGTCAGTGATCCGGCAGTTGTCCGAGAAGGCGACGAAGCGGGCGCAGATAATTGGTGCAGAGAATGTATTCGATTACAGCCTGGGAAATCCGTCCGTACCGGCACCGGCAGAGTTTAAGCAGGCACTGCTGGACCTGATTGAGAAGGAAGATCCGATGACCCTGCACGGCTACAGCCCGACGCTCGGTATCCCGTCTGTAAAGACGGCGATTGCGGGGTCCTTAAACTGCAGATTTGACATGAACTACGGACCGGAGCATATTTTCCCGGTTTCCGCAGCAGCGGCGGCAATCGCGCATGCGCTGCGTGCAGTGACTGTGCCGGGGGATGAAGTGCTGACCTTTGCTCCGTTTTTTCCGGAATATCATCCATATGTAGATCTGACCGGAGCCGTTTTAAAGGTTGTTCCGGTGGACACGAAGAGCTTCCAGATCAATTTCGAAGCGTTTGAAGAAATGTTGGGACCGAGAGTTGCGGCAGTGTTGGTGAATACACCGAACAATCCGTCCGGCGCAGTTTATTCGGCGGAGACGTTGACGAAGCTGGCAGAGGTTCTGACGAGAAAAGCAGAACAATACGGGCATGATATTTTCCTGATTTCGGATGAACCGTATCGGGAAATCGTATTTGACGGCAAACAGCAGCCGTATGTATCGAAATTTTATGCCAATACGATCAGCTGCTACTCTTTTTCCAAGGCGCTGTCGCTGCCGGGCGAGAGAATCGGCTATCTGGCGGTCAATCCGGCGTGTCCGTATGCGGCGGAGATCGTAAATATGTGCGGACAGATTTCGAGGGGAATCGGCCATAACTGCCCGACGTCCCTGATGCAGCTGGCGGTATCGAAGGTGCTCGACCTGACCTCCGATTTCTCCGTCTATGAAAAGAACCGCAACCTGCTCTACGAATGCCTGACGGACTGTGGCTTCGAGGTTGTGAAGCCGGAAGGAACCTTTTACATCTTTCCGAAAGCCCCGGAAGCAGACGCGGCGGCATTTTGTCAGAAAGCGCTGCAGTACGATCTGGTGCTCGTTCCGGCGGATTCCTTCGGCTGTCCCGGATATTTCCGCATGGCATATTGCATCGATACGGAGAAGGTGGAGCGTTCCCTGCCGGTGCTGCGCAAAATGATGAAAGAAATCTATGGTTGAATGGAAAGCCCTGATATCATAAAATGAGTGAGACGACAAATGAGACAGCAGGGGTTTTGCAGCAAGGAGGCGCATATCTATGATGTATCAGGCGGGACTGGTGCTGGAGGGCGGCGCGATGAAGGGCGTTTACACCGCCGGTGTGCTGGATTTTTTTCTGGATGCAGGAATCGACTTTGCCAAATGCTACGGCGTTTCGGCGGGAGCGTGCTGCCTGTGCAGTTATCTTTCCAGACAAAAAGGCAGACAGTACAGCGTTTTTACCGACTATCTTGAGGATAAAAACTATTGGGGACTTTCGAGCTTGTTAAGGACCGGCGATTATTTCAATGTCCAGATGTGTTATCACGATATCCCGGAGCACTTAAATCCGTTCGACTACGAGACGTTTGATAAAAATCCGAGTAAAGGATACGCGGTCGTAACCAACATTGAAACCGGACTGGCCGAGTATCTTCCGATGAAGAATATGCACAGGAATATCGATGCAGTGCGCGCATCGGCATCGATGCCGCTTGTGTCAAGGCCGGTAGAGATTAACGGAAAGCTGTACTTAGACGGCGGACTTGCGGATTCTATCCCACTGCTGCATGCCGTGACGGACGGATGCCGCAAAAATGTCGTTGTGATGACAAAAGAGGTGGGCTATCGTCGTGTCCAGTCAAAGCATCTGGAACTGATCAAAGCCAGATATGCGAAATATCCGAAGGTATACGAGCTGATGGCAAACCGCGCAGCAGCCTATAACCAGCAGCTGGATTATCTGGAAGCGGAGGTAAAAAATGGCACTGCGTTTTTGATTCAGCCATCCCACCCAAATGAAGTGGGACGCATCGAAAAAAACAGGAAAAAGCTACGCGCGCTTTATGAAGAAGGATATCAGGAAGCAGCGCGCCGCAAGGAAGAGCTGATCGCTTTTCTGGAAAAATAAAGGAGGCAGAAAATGTTATCATTTATTGAAATTTTAAAGGCGATTCTGTTCGGAATCGTAGAGGGCATCACCGAGTGGCTGCCCGTCAGCAGCACAGGTCATATGATTCTGTTAAATGAGTTCGTTCATATGAACGTTTCAGAGGAATTCTGGGATATGTTCCTGGTTGTCATCCAGCTGGGCGCGATTTTAGCGGTTGTGCTGCTGTTCTGGAAACAGATCTGGCCGTTTAATTTTACCGGAAGGTCCAAAACAAACGGCATTGTGAAAAAGGACATCATGAAAATGTGGTTCAAGATCATTGTTGCCTGCATTCCGGCGGCAGTAGTCGGTCTGCTGTTCGACGATATCCTTGAAAAATATCTTTACAACCCGATTACGGTTGCAGTGATGCTGATCCTGTTCGGTATCGGATTTATCCTTGTAGAAAATGGTCATAAAGGAAAACGTGCAAGAGTCCGCAGTCTGGCACAGCTTACCTATAAGGATGCGATTATCATCGGTCTGTTCCAGCTGATTGCGGCAATCTTTCCCGGAACCTCCCGTTCCGGAGCAACCATTCTGGGCGGCCTGATGATCGGTGTTTCCAGAACCGTTGCAGCGGAGTTCACGTTCTTTCTGGCGATCCCGGTTATGTTGGGGGCGAGCCTGTTAAAGGTGATCCGCTTCGGCTTTGCTTTTTCAATGGCGGAGGCAGTGATCCTGCTGGTTGGCATGGCAATTGCTTTTATTGTATCCGTGCTTGTGATTCGCTTCCTGATGGGCTACATCAAAAAACATGACTTCAAGGTGTTTGGCTGGTATCGAATCGTACTAGGTATCCTTGTGCTTCTGTATTTCTTTGTAATTAGACAATAGAATGCACGCTCTGCGAACATTCTATTGTCATGAATAAAAGATTGCAAAAGCTGCTTTGCGGCGGGCAATTGGTAGAAACTGATCTGAATTGTGGACTGTCCGGTGCGACAGTCCCTTTTTTTGTTCCTGATAATAGAATACATGCTCGTAAGAGTCACATCTTGCCGGGAAATGTAAAAAATTTTACATGAATTTTACAAAAACGGTGGGCAGATTTTACGGACGCCTGTTACAATGGGCTGGAAATGAAGATCAGATCAAAAAGGAGAGAGTTATGCAACTGGAAGGAATTTCGGTATTGTTTTCATTTATCGGCGGCCTGGGGATGTTTCTGTACGGCATGCATGTAATGGCGAACGGCCTGCAGCATTTTGCGGGCGGAAAGATGCAGCGGCTGATGAGCTTTCTGACACAGAACAGGCTGATGGCAATCCTGGTAGGAACCCTCGTCACGGCAGTGATTCAGAGCTCTTCTGCGACGACAGTTATGGTGGTCGGCTTTGTCAATGCCGGGATGCTGAATCTGTCGCAGGCGGTCGGCGTCATTATGGGTGCAAACATCGGTACGACGATCACCGCGTGGCTGGTATCCCTGAGCGAGTTCGGCAGTTTTTTGAATCCGGAATTTTATGCGCCCCTGCTGCTGGGAATCGGCGCATTTGTCATTTTATTTGCAAAATCAGACAAAAAGAAACAGATCGGTGAAATCCTGATCGGATTTGCCGTGCTGTTTATCGGTCTTTCCTTTATGTCCGACGCAATTAAGCCCTATCGGGATTCGCCGATCTTTTCCAATGCATTTACCGTGCTTGGCAAAAATCCGCTGCTCGCGATCCTGACCGGTACAGTTGTAACGGCGATCATCCAGAGTTCTTCTGCTTCCGTCGGCATTTTACAGACGCTGGCGATGAACGGCATTGTCAACTGGAGATCTGCGGTGTTTATTACACTCGGACAGAATATTGGTACTTGCGTGACAGCGCTTTTGTCCGGCGTTGGTTCTGACAGAAACGGCAAGCGCGCGGCGGTGATTCATCTTTTGTTTAATGTCATCGGCGCAGTGCTGTTTGGAGTGGCTATGTACGTGCTGTTTTTGATTTTCCCGGCATGGGGAGCGTCTACGATGAACAGTGTAGATATTTCCATTTTCCACACAGTATTCAACATTACCTGTACGGTTGTGATGCTTCCATTTGCAGAAAAGCTGGTATGGATTTCCGGAAAGCTTGTGCCTGGCAGCGACCAGACAGCAGGAGAACTCGAAGGCAGCGAAGCAAAAAAGATGGCGAAACGCTTAGACAGCAGAGTGCTTGGAAATCCGCTCTTTGCGCTGGCAACGGTAGTGCGTGAAGTTTCTGTGATGGGGCATGCGACCTGCCAGAACCTGGAGCTTGCGCTTGCGGCCGTGTCAGAAGAAAATCCGCAGAAGGCGCAGAAGGTATACGAGCGGGAAAAAGATATCAACAGTATGGAAAAAATCCTGACGGAGTTTTTGGTAGAGGTAGATAATCTTTCCTTGACAGAGGGGCAGCAGGAGCAGGTGAAAAACCTGTTTTATACGGTCAGCGACATCGAACGGGCGGGCGATCATGCGGAAAACATCGCAGAGCTGGCGGAGACGCTATCGAAAAATTCCGGCAGTTTTTCCAAAAAGGGAAAAGCGGATCTGGAACTGATTTCCGCCCAGACAATGCAGTCCTTGCAGATTGCGGTAGAATCGAGGGAAACAGGTTCTGTCAAGTCTGCAAATGCAGTCCGTGTGCTGGAGCAGAGCGTTGACCAGCTTGAGGAAGAAATGCGCGAAAAACATATCCGCAGACTTTCTAAAGGAAAATGTGACCCGGAGAGCGGTGTGATCTTCCTGGATATTATAAGCAATCTGGAACGGATTTCTGACCATGCAGTCAATGTTGCAGACTATGTAAAGGCAGAAGCTGAGGCCGGGATACCGGCGATCCGGATTTAGGGCTGACGGTATGGCGAAGAAAGCAGAGCATATCACACAGATACCTGGCAGAGCTTATCGAACGGAGCTGAGATTACACTGTGCAGCACATCGTACACGACATGCGCAGCGGGTATCATGCATATAGGAGGAGAATCCGGAATGATCTATATTATAGAGGACGATGAAAATATCAGAAATCTGGTTCAGGTGGCACTGAACGGTTCCGGCTATGAGACTGCGGCATTTGAAACTGCGGAGGAAGCACTTGGCGCATTTAAAGTAAAAGCTCCCCAGCTGGCGATTTTTGATCTGATGCTGCCGGGAATGGACGGACTGGAAGCAATCCGTAAAATTCGCGCAAACGATGCATGGAAAAAGCTTCCGGTGCTGGTGCTGACGGCGAAGGACAAGGAATACGACAAGGTAGCAGGACTGGATGGGGGCGCAGACGACTATATGACCAAGCCCTTCAGCGTGCTGGAGCTGCTGGCACGGGTGCGTTCCCTGCTGCGCCGTACCAAAGAGGAGGAACCGGAACAGCCGAAGATTTTCGACTGCGGTGCCCTGCATCTGGATCTGGAAACGCGGGAAGTAAAGGTAAATGGAAGAGAGGTCCTTTTAACCTACAAAGAATATGAGCTGCTTGTTTATCTGGCAGAAAATCAGAACCGTGTGGTATCGCGGGATGAGCTTTTGGATAAGCTTTGGGACTGGCGAGCGGACGTGGAGACAAGAACACTTGATATTCATATCAAAACCCTTCGCCAGAAGCTGGGGGAAGAGGCGGGACACTACATTAAAACGGTGCGCAGCGTCGGCTACCGTTTTATGAAGCCTCAGGAATAGGAAAGCAAAAGGGAAAATGGGGAAATGAAAAAAATTATGATAAAAAATCCGATACTGGTCCGCTTTGGCATGATCTTAGTATTGGCGCTGGCGATCAGCAGTATTGTTTCGTCTTTTTTTCTTGGAAGCCGGATGCGGCAGGAAAATGTGGAGATGATGGAAAAGACGATTTCCGTAGTCGAATACACACTCGATACGGACAAACCGTTGCAGGAGCAGCTGCAGAAGGTTCATGCCTCTGCACTGGATGCGAATGTCCGGGTTACGATAATCGCAAAAGACGGAACAGTGCTTGCTGATTCTGATCTGAAAAATGTGGACGGTATGGAAAATCATCTTGACAGGCAGGAGGTAAAGGAGGCACTTGAAAAGGGTGAGGGCAGTTCGACCCGTTATTCTGAAAGTCTTGGTCAGGAGATGCTGTATGTAGCAAAGCTTTCAGAGGATGGAAAGGCTATTATTCGTATGTCGATTCCCTACACCGGCCTTTTCCGGTATATGATCGTAGTGCTTCCGCTTCTGCTTGTCGGAATGATAGTTGCGTTTGCTGTAAGCGTTGCAGTTGCGGCGAGATATTCCGGATATATCCGCTCTGATGAAATCAAACGGCAGATGGTGCAGATGGAGCGGGACCGTAAAATTCGCCAGGAATTTTTCAGTAATGCCTCCCATGAGCTTAAAACGCCGATTACGTCCGTGCGGGGCTATGCGGAGCTGTTGAGTCAGGATTTTGTCAAGGATGAGGCGACCAGGAAGGATTTCCTTGCAAGGATTTTAAAGGAAACAGAGCATATGACAAGTCTGATCGATGATATCCTGATGATCTCGCGGCTGGAAAGCAAGGATGCGGAGGTAACGCTGAGTAAGGTGAATTTAAAAAGCGTGATGGACGAGGTCCTGGAATCCCTGACACCACAGGCGGCATCCTGTAAGGTGGAAATTTCGGGCTCGTGTGGAAATGTGATCCTCCAGGCAAGTCTGCAGCAGATGCGGGAGCTTTTATCAAATCTGATCAGCAATGGCATCAAATACAACCATCCGGGCGGACATGTCTGGACAAAAATCTGGCAGGAGCCAGAGGCAGTATATATAGAAGTAAAGGATGATGGCGTAGGAATCGATCCGGAGGATCAGAAACGTGTCTTTGAACGCTTTTTCAGGGTGGACAAGGGAAGAAGCCGAAAAATGGGCGGAACCGGCTTGGGACTGTCGATTGTGAAGCATATCACGGCGTATTATGGGGGCAGTGTAAGGCTTACCAGTGAGCCTGGAGCCGGAAGTACATTTTTTGTCGAAATTCCGATGTCCGGAATAAATAAAATGTAAAAATATTTTCTAAAAAGCGTTAATCTTTTCGGCGAAAACAGAGGAAAGGTTGACAATATCTGGTTTTAGAAGTAAACTAATCACTAAATTCAGGTAATTGCTAGATAATGATATGACAAGGAGAATGGATACCTGGGTGTTAAGGAGGAGATCATTATGAGAAAAAGCACAGTGAAGAAAACTGTAACAAAGGCACCCGTTAATAAAAAAGAAACCATAAAAGCTGAGACTGTTGCGGCAGTAAAGACCGAGGAACCCAAGACAGAGGCTGTTGAAGCAAAGGCAGAAGAAAAAGCAGTTGAAGCAGAAGCAACAGCTGCAGCTAAAGCAGAGGAAAAGCCCGCAGCAAAGAAAACAGTTGCAAAGAAGACCACAACAGCAAAAGCAACCGCTGAAAAGAAAGCGCCTGCAAAGCGCGCAACAAAAGCAGCAGCTGTAAAGACCGAGGTAAGCGTTCAGTTTGCAGGCAAGGAATACACAACTGAGAGACTGGTTGAGATTGCCAAAGATGTATGGCAGTATGACCTGGGCAACGCACCGGAAGAGTTCAAGAGCGTTGAGCTGTATGTAAAGCCGGAAGAGAGCGCAGTATACTATGTGATCAACGGTACAACAAGCGGAAGCTTCGGAATCTAAGTGTCTGAGCAGACACCGCAATTGAAAACAGGCGCTGCCATAATCTGAGCGGGCGCTGCAGAGTCAGAACGTACATAGTACACAGAAATAAGAACAGCCGTATCGGGGACGAATCCTTCCCGGTGCGGCTGCTTTTTTCATAAATTCTCCATTCCGCAGGCGCTTTGCGCCGAAGGAATCGCGAGGCGAACGTCCAGTTCGGCTCTGCGATCCTAGCTACTTTGTGACGCCTGCGGCACAAATAGCTGTGCGAAAAATAAGCGATCACGCTTATTTTTCACACTATCTTCACAAGTATTTTGGGAAAATCTGTTGACAATAGGATAGGGGAGTGGTAATGTAATCATCAGAAGGTGTTAGCACTCCAAGCGATTGAGTGCTAACAAATCAGAAAGCAGGTGAGAACGTGGAACTCGATGAAAGGAAAAAGAAAATTCTGCAGGCAGTTATTCGGAACTATCTGGAGACAGGAGAGCCGGTGGGCAGCAGGACAATTTCCAAGTATACCGATTTGAATTTAAGTTCCGCGACCATCCGCAATGAGATGTCCGATCTGGAAGAGATGGGCTACATTTTACAGCCGCATACTTCTGCAGGACGGATTCCTTCTGATAAGGGTTACCGCTTTTATGTAGACACCATGCTGGGTGAGCGGGAACGTGAAGTGGAAGAGTTAAAAGGTCTGCTTCTGGAAAAGGATGAAAAGATGGACACTCTCTTAAAGAGAGTGGCGAGAGTGCTGGCGACCAACACCAACTATGCGGCGATGATCACCACACCCCAGTATCAGCGCAATAAGCTGAAATTCATCCAGCTTTCAAAAGTAGATGAGCATCAGCTTCTGGCAGTTGTTGTAGTAGAAGGCAATGTGATCAAGAACACGATGCTTCAGGTCGAAGAGGATCTGGATGATGCGGCACTCCTGAAACTGAACATCCTGTTAAACACCCATTTAAACGGGCTGTCGATTGATGAAATCAATCTTGCGATGATTTCGGAGATGAAGCAGCAGGCAGGCGTTCACAGCGGCATTGTAAGCGGAGTGATTGATGCAGTTGCCGAAGCGATCCGGTCGGATGAGGATTTAAAGATCTATACCAGCGGAACCAATAACATCCTGAAATATCCGGAGCTGACGGACAATCGGGAAAAGACCAGCGAGCTGATCAATGTATTTGAAGAAAAGAAAGCGCTGGGAGAGCTGGTTCAGGATTCCCTTTCCGAAGAGAATAACACCGGCATTCAGGTTTATATCGGCAATGAGACGCCGGTTTCGTCCATGAAGGACTGCAGCGTCGTAACTGCAACCTATGAGCTGGGAGAGGGCATGAGAGGTACGATCGGAATCATCGGTCCCAAACGAATGGATTATGACAAGGTCATTGGTACCTTAAAGACACTGATGAACGAGTTGGATACTTTATATAAGAAGTAGAAAGGGTGACAGGCGTGGCAGAAGAGAGAATGGAAGAGGAAGTAAAGCAGGACACATCGGAAACCGAAACGCAGGAAAAACGGAATACGGAAGAATGTGAAGAAACTGCGGAGGCTTCCGCAGAAAATACAGAAACCCCGGAAGATGGGGAAACTTCTGAGGAAAAAGATAAAAAAGGCTTCTTTTCCGGAAGAAAAAAAGAGAAAAAGGAAGATGCCGTAAAGGCACAGATCAACGAGCTGCAGGATAAGGTAATGCGGCAGATGGCTGAGTTCGAGAACTTCCGCAAGCGCTCCGAAAAGGAAAAGTCTGCGATGTTCGAGACAGGCGCAAAGAGCGTGATCGAAAAGATCCTTCCTGTTGTAGATAATTTTGAAAGAGGACTTGCAACCGTACCGGAAGACGAAAAGGATGCTCCTTTTGTAGACGGTATGAACAAGGTTTACAGGCAGCTGCTAACAGAGCTTGAAAACCTCGGTGTAAAACCGATCGAAGCGGTCGGCAAAGAGTTCGATCCCAACTTCCACAACGCAGTGATGCAGGTGGAAAACGATGAGCTGGAACCCGGAACTGTAGCACAGGAGCTTTTAAAGGGCTACATGTACAGGGACACCGTGGTACGTCACAGCATGGTCGCTGTTGTTCAGGAATAAAAGCCTGCAGGCAGCTTTTCATAGATTTGAACAGAACATAAGACATTGCTTGAGATAGCCGATAAGGCAGAAGGAGAAAAGTTATGAGTAAGATTATTGGTATCGACCTTGGTACAACAAACAGCTGCGTAGCAGTTATGGAAGGCGGCAAGCCTACCGTTATCGCAAATGCAGAAGGAGCAAGAACAACACCTTCCGTAGTTGCATTCACAAAGACCGGTGAGAGACTGGTCGGCGAGCCTGCAAAACGTCAGGCAGTTACCAATGCAGACCGCACCATCGCTTCTATTAAGAGACATATGGGTACGGACTACAAGGTAGACATCGACGGAAAGAAATATTCCCCTCAGGAAATTTCCGCTATGATCCTGCAGAAGCTGAAAGCTGACGCAGAGAACTATCTGGGCGAGAAGGTATCCGAAGCAGTTATCACTGTTCCTGCATACTTCAACGATGCTCAGCGTCAGGCAACCAAGGATGCCGGCAAGATCGCAGGCCTCGATGTAAAGCGTATCATCAACGAGCCTACCGCAGCAGCTCTGGCATACGGACTTGACAACGAAAAAGAACAGAAGATCATGGTATACGACTTAGGCGGCGGTACATTCGATGTTTCCATCATCGAAATCGGCGACGGCGTTATCGAAGTTCTGGCAACCAATGGTGATACTCATCTGGGCGGCGATGATTTCGATAACAAGATCATTGATTGGATGGTTTCCGAATTTAAGGCTCAGCAGGGCGTAGACCTGTCTAAAGACAAGATGGCAATGCAGAGACTGAAAGAAGCAGCTGAAAAGGCGAAAAAGGAGCTGTCCAGTGCGACAACAACCAACATCAACCTGCCTTTCATCAGCATGAACGCAAACGGACCTCTGCACTTTGATATGGATCTGTCCAGAGCAAAATTTGATGAACTGACAAGCGATCTGGTAGAGCGTACTGCAATTCCGGTTCAGAACGCATTAAAGGATGCAGGCATTACCGCTTCCGAGCTTGGCAAGGTACTGTTGGTCGGTGGTTCTACCCGTATCCCGGCTGTACAGGATAAGGTAAAACAGCTGACCGGTCATGAACCCAGCAAGTCCTTAAACCCTGACGAGTGTGTTGCACTGGGTGCTTCCATCCAGGGCGGTAAGCTGGCAGGCGATGCAGGCGCAGGTGATATCTTGCTGCTGGATGTAACTCCTCTGTCTCTGTCCATTGAGACAATGGGTGGTATTGCAACCAGACTGATTGAGAGAAATACAACTATTCCTACTAAGAAGAGCCAGATCTTCTCTACTGCAGCTGATAACCAGACAGCCGTTGATATCAACGTTCTGCAGGGTGAGAGACAGTTTGCAAAGGACAACAAGTCCCTTGGACAGTTCCGTCTGGATGGTATCCCGCCTGCAATGCGTGGCGTACCGCAGATCGAGGTTACCTTCGATATCGATGCAAACGGTATCGTAAATGTATCCGCTAAGGATCTGGGCACAGGCAAGGAACAGCACATCACCATCACTGCTGGTTCCAACATGTCCGAAGACGATATCAACAAGGCAGTGAAGGAAGCTGCTGAGTTCGAAGCACAGGATAAGAAGAAGAAAGGCGCAATCGACACCAGAAACAGCGCAGACTCCTTCGTATTCCAGACCGAGAAGGCTCTGAATGAGGTTGGCGATAAAGTAGACGCAAGCGCAAAGGCAGGCGTTGAAGCAGATCTGAATGCACTGAAATCCCTGCTGGAGTCCACCAAGGATCAGGAGCTGACAGACAGTCAGGTAGCTGACATCAAGGCAGCTCAGGAGAAACTGATGCAGTCCGCTCAGGCAGTATTTGCAAAGGTTTATGAGCAGGCGCAGGGCGCAGCTGGTCAGGCAGGTCCTGATATGGGTAATGCAGCAGGTGCAGGCAGCAATGCAGGTGCAGGCAGCAATCCGGATGATGATGTTATTGACGGAGACTTCAGAGAAGTATAAAATAATACCCGGTAAATCGGCACAGTGTCAGATGACGCTGTGTCGGACCGGAAGAATGTACAATGGGGGCCGGATTCTTTCAGGCCCCTATCCGTGTGTAAACGCATATCTGCAACCTATGCAGGACGGATGCTTTGCGGTATTTTTGCATATGCTGCAGATATGCGTTATATGAAGATAAGCTTTAATAGAGGAGTTTGAATTATGGCGGAACAGAAAAGAGATTATTACGAAGTCCTCGGTGTTGACAAAAATGCCGATGACGCCGCTCTCAAAAAGGCATATCGTGCTCTTGCCAAGAAATATCATCCGGATATGAACCCTGGAGATAAAGAAGCAGAAAAGAAGTTTAAGGAAGCATCCGAAGCATATGCTGTTTTGAGTGATCCCGAAAAGAGACGTCAGTACGATCAGTTCGGACATGCGGCATTTGACGGTGGCGCCGGCGGAGCTGGCGGCTTCGGCGGTTTTGATTTTAACGGCGCAGATTTTGGAGACATTTTCGGGGATATTTTCGGAGATCTCTTTGGCGGACGCAGAGGTTCTGCCGGCGCAAGAAGCGGTCCCATGAAGGGAGCAAACCTGCGCACCAGCGTCAGAATCACCTTTGAAGAGGCTGTATTCGGTACGGAAAAAGAAATCGAGCTGACGGTGAAGGAAGAGTGTAAGACCTGTCACGGCACGGGCGCGAAGCCGGGAACCAGCCCGGAAACCTGTCCGAAGTGCGGCGGCAAGGGTCAGGTTGTATTTACGCAGCAGTCTTTCTTTGGAACAGTCCGCAACGTTCAGGCATGTCCGGACTGCGGCGGTACCGGTAAGATTATCAAAGAAAAGTGTACCGATTGTCACGGAAGCGGTTTTGTTCCGATGAAGAAACGGTTTGCAGTCACGATTCCGGCAGGTATCGACAACGGTCAGTGCAAGAGACTGGCAGGACAGGGCGAACCCGGTATCAATGGCGGTCCGAGAGGTGATGTCCTGGTAGAAGTTATCGTTGGACAACATCCGATTTTCCAGCGTCAGGATACCAACATCTACTCCACTGTTCCGGTTTCCTTTGCAGTGGCGGCGCTGGGCGGCGAAGTTGTCATCGATACCGTGGATGGTAAGGTGATTTATGACGTCAAGGCAGGCACCCAGACTGATACGAGAGTTCGTTTAAAAGGCAAGGGCGTACCGTCTCTGCGCAACAAGGATCTGCGCGGCGATCATTATGTAACTCTGGTTGTACAGACTCCCGAACATCTTTCTGCAGAAGCAAAAGAGCTGCTGCGCAAGTTCGACGAAGCGACAGAAGACAGCTTACATGCGGCAGAACGCATCAACAGCGGCGAAGCTCCGCATAAAGAAAAGAAAAAGCGCGGATTTTTCAATAAAGACAAATAAGGCGAGTGGACTGTAACATGTAATTCAGGAAGTGGCAGGCGTTTTGTGCATTTTGCGGATGCACAAGCGCCTGTTTTTGTGTTATAGTAAAAAACTGAGTTAGTGTGTTTTCGGGAGGTGTTTCAGATGAAGTGGAAAAAATTTAAAATAAAAACCGTGACAGATGCAGAAGATATTATTATCAGCACCCTGTACGATATCGGGCTGGAGGGTGCGCAGATCGAGGACAAGGTTCCGTTGACTGCGCTGGAAAAGGAGCAGATGTTTGTAGATATTCTGCCGGACGGCCCTGCGGACGACGGCATCGCATATCTGAGCTTTTTTGTGGAAGAAAAAGAGGACGGCAGTCTGGAATTAAACGGCGAGCCTGTAACCGAAGCGCAGATCTGCGAAAAGGTGAAGGAAGAGCTGGATGGTCTGCGCATGTTCTGTGAGATCGGGGAAGGCAGCATTGCGGTAGATGAAACCGAGGATATCGACTGGATCAACAATTGGAAGCAGTATTTCCATCAGTTTTACATCGACGATCTTCTGGTAATTCCGTCCTGGGAGGAAGTCAAACCGGAGGATCAGGGCAAGATGATCCTGCACATTGATCCGGGCACGGCGTTCGGAACCGGTATGCATGAGACAACGCAGCTGTGCATTCGTCAGCTGAAAAAATTTATCACACCGGAGACAGAGCTTTTGGATGTGGGAACCGGCAGCGGTATTCTGGCAATTCTATCTCTGATGTACGGCGCAAAGCATGCGGTCGGAACAGACCTCGATCCCTGCGCGGTGGATGCGGTTGCGGACAATATGGCAAACAACGGCATTGCACCGGAGCAGTTTGAAATGATGATCGGAAATATCATCAATGACAAGGCGGTCCAGGATCAGGTGGGCTATGAAAAATACGATATCGTCGTTGCGAATATTTTAGCGGACGTTCTGGTTCCGCTGACACCCGTGATTGTAAATCAGCTGAAAGAAGGCGGCATTTACATCACATCCGGCATCATCGATGATAAGGAAACGGTCGTAACGGAGGCGGTAAAGGCAGCAGGCCTGGAACTGCTCGAGGTAACATATCAGGGCGAATGGGTCAGCGTGACCGCACGGAAGAAGGAAACGCAGTGCGCAGGATGAAATGAAATGCAGCGCGCTGATTCATGACAATAGATGCTCGCAGAGCGTGCATTCTATCGTTTAAATGCAACACAGGTTGAAGCGCGTCGTACAGACGAAAAGAAACCAAAAGGGGCGTCAGAAATCAAATGTATCAGTTTTTTGTGGAGCCTTCCCAGATCCAGGGCAATCGGATTGTGATAACGGGAAGCGATGTCAACCATATTAAAAATGTGCTTCGGATGAAGCCGGGCGAAGAAATTGCAGTATCCAACGGTACAGACGGCAAGGAATACCGCTGCGGGATCGAAGAGCTTCTGGAGGAGGAAATTATCTGTACGCTGCGGTTTATCAAAGAAGATGGGCTGGAGCTGCCGGCGCGGGTGACTTTTTTTCAGGGGCTGCCCAAGGCGGACAAGATGGAATTTATCGTGCAGAAGCTGGTGGAGCTCGGCGCATACCGGATTGTGCCGGTGGCGTTGAAGCGCAGTGTCGTTCATCTGGATGAAAAAAAGGCGAAAGCGCGGCAGGCGCGCTGGCAGTCGATCGCAGAAGCAGCAGCGAAGCAGAGCAAGCGCCGGATTGTGCCGGAGGTTGGGGCAGTCTGCACTTTAAAGGAAGCGCTGGAACAGACGAAGCAGATGGATTTAAAACTGATTCCCTACGAGCTTTCCGAAGGGATGATGCGGACGAGAAAGCTGATCGAAAGCGCAGCGCCCGGTCAGGAAATCGGTGTGTTTATCGGTCCGGAGGGCGGCTTTGAAGAGGCAGAGGTAGAGCTTGCGATGCAGTCCGGATTTATGCCGGTGACGCTGGGCAAACGGATTTTGCGGACGGAGACAGCTGGGCTGACCGTGATGGCGTGGCTGATGTACCAGTTGGAAGACTCCGGCATATCATAAAGCAGGAAACGGTTTGCCCTGTGGCGATCGGGTTCAAACGGATTTTTTCGAGATTTTGGAAAAAGCAGGTGAAAGGTTATGGAATGTTATCTGGACAACTCGGCTACAACGCGGTGTCTGGACAGCGCGGCAGCGCTGATGGCCGGGATTTTATGTACGGACTACGGAAATCCGTCCAGTTTGCATCATAAAGGGGTGCAGGCGGAGGAATATGTCCGCCATGCGCGGGAAGTGATTGCAAAGACGTTAAAGGTTACGCCCAAGGAGATCTTCTTTACCTCCGGCGGGACGGAGTCGGATAATCTGGCGCTGCGCGGTGCAGCGTATGCAAATGCACGGCAGGGCAAGCATCTGATTACGACATCGATCGAGCATCCGGCGATCCTCAATACGATGCAGTATCTGGAGCAGCAGGGCTTTGAGGTGACGTATCTGCCGGTCGATGAAAACGGAAAAATCCGTTTGTCCGATCTGGAAGCGGCGATCCGTCCGGATACGATTCTGGTTTCGATCATGCATACGAATAATGAGATCGGAGCCCTTGAGCCGATCGCAGAGGCGGGCGAGCTGATCAAACGCGTCAATCCGAACACGCTGTTCCATGTGGACGCAGTGCAGGGCTATGGCAAGGCAAGAATTCTGCCGAAACGAATGAAAATCGACATGTTGTCTGTTTCAGGACACAAAATTCACGGACCGAAGGGGATCGGATTTTTGTATGTCGGAGATCGCGTGAAAATCCGTCCCATCGTGTTCGGCGGCGGACAGGAGCGGGGACTGCGCTCCGGCACAGAAAACGTTCCGGCAATCGCAGGCATGGGAAAAGCGGCAGAGGAGATGTATCAGAACCTGGATACCGATCTGGATCGGATGTATGCGCTGAAACAACGGCTTGCCGACGGCATTTCCACGATGGAAAATGTGCGGATCAACGGACTTTGCGGACGGGACAGCGCACCGCATGTGCTGAGCGTGTCGTTTGCGGGTGTGCGCAGCGAGGTGCTTCTGCATGCGCTGGAGGAACGGGAAATCTATGTGTCCGCAGGAAGCGCGTGCGCATCGAACCATCCGGATACGGCAGGGAGCGCGACGCTTCGGGCGATCGGTCTGCCGAAGGAGCTGTTGAATTCGACGATCCGTTTCAGCCTTTCCGTCTTTACGACAGAGGAAGAAATTGATTATACGGTACAGGTGCTGCACGAGCTGGTTCCGATGCTGCGCCGGTTTACCAGAAGATAAAAGGATACCTCCGCTTTTGAGGCGCAGACGACCGGGAAAGCGGGAGAGTAATATGCTGCAGCCTGCCTGCGGCCGGAGGACAGACGGCAGGCAAATGCTGCGGATAAAGAAAGGAAATGAGCATGTATAAAGCTTTTCTGATTAAATATGCAGAAATCGGCGTAAAGGGCAAAAACAGGGATCTGTTTGAGGAAGCGCTGGTTCGCCAGATCAAGTATGCGTTAAAGCGCTGCGAAGGAGAATTCCGGGTACGCCGAACGAGAGGACGTATCTATATTGATGTATTATCGGATGATTATGACTATGAAGAAACCATCGACAACTTGAAGACTGTCTGCGGCGTCAGCGCGATCTGTCCGATGGTTCAGCTCGAAGACGAAGGCTTCGACAAGCTGTGCGAGAGTGCGGTTTCCTATATGGACGAGCACTATTCGGACAAAAACATCACCTTCAAGGTCAATGCGCGCCGTGCCCGCAAAAACTATCCTGTGGAGTCGATGGAGATCAATGCATCTGTTGGTGAAAAGATCCTGCAGGCGTTCCCTGAGATCCGTGTGGACGTCCACAATCCTGACGTGATGCTTTATATCGAGGTACGCGAGCATATTTATATTTATTCGATCGAAATTCCCGGCCCCGGCGGTATGCCGGTCGGCACCAACGGCAAGGCGATGCTGCTGTTATCCGGCGGTATCGATTCTCCGGTTGCCGGATTTATGGTTGCAAAGAGAGGCGTCAAGATTGACGCGGTTTATTTCCATGCGCCTCCGTACACCAGCGAGCGCGCAAAGCAGAAGGTTGTAGATCTTGCAAAGCTGGTAGCACGTTACAGCGGACCGATCTATCTGCATGTCATCAATTTTACGGAGATTCAGCTGGCGATTTATGAAAAGTGCCCGCACGATGAGCTGACGATCATTATGCGCCGTTACATGATGAAAATCGCAGAAGACATTGCGAAAAAGACGGAATGCCTCGGACTGATTACCGGTGAGAGCATCGGACAGGTTGCGAGCCAGACGATCCAGTCCCTCGCGGTAACGAATGAAGTCTGCACCCTGCCGGTATTCCGTCCTTGTATCGGGCTGGACAAGCAGGAGATCGTGGAGATTTCTGAAAAGATCGGTACCTATGAGACGTCAATCCTGCCGTTCGAGGATTGCTGTACGATTTTCGTCGCAAAGCATCCTGTTACCAAACCGAATCTCGCAGTGATCAAGCGCCATGAAGAGAACTTAAAGGACTGCATCGATGAAATGATGCAGCGTGCATTGGATACGGAAGAACTGATTGTGGTCGAGGCGCAGTAAGGCACCTTTGGGGCGCGTGCGGCAAGTCGCGTAAGTGACAAATTCCGAATTGCCGCACTGCGCATTCAGGCTTTTTTAGTTGTTTTCAGTATGAAAACAACTAAAAAAGCCCCCCGATCTCTCGGAGAGCTTTCTGATCCGTTTTGAATTAGATCATGTAGGGCTTAAGAACTTCCAGTACAGCATCAACATTGGTGTCTTCTGCATGGATGTTTAAGTCGATCGGCTTGGAAAGATCCAGGCTGAAGATACCCATGATAGATTTAGCATCGATAACGTATCTGCCGGATACCAAGTCGAAATCGTAATCGAATTTGGTAATGTCGTTTACAAAAGATTTTACCTTATCGATAGAGTTTAAGGAAATCTGAACTGTTTTCATGATAACTACCTCCTTTGGGTTCACACTTTCTGATCTTATATTAGCAAACTATCGTCACAAAAGTCAATTATCAAACGTAACAAAAATGGTGGAGAATAATATGAAAAGTGTTGCATTACATAATTTAGGTTGCAAAGTGAATGCGTATGAGCTGGAGGTTATGCAACAAAAGTTACAAGACCGGGGATATAAAATTGTGCCTTTTGATTCCGATGCGGACATTTATATTGTAAATACCTGTACCGTAACCAACATTGCAGACCGGAAGAGCCGTCAGATGCTGCACCGGGCAAAGCACAGAAATCCGGACGCGGTTGTCGTTGCGGTCGGATGCTTTGTACAGGCGGGCGAGGAAAACAGAATGGACAGCTGCATTGATCTGGCGGTGGGAAACCAGCATAAAAAGGATATCGTGGAGATTCTGGAGGCGTATCTGGAGGAGCATACTGCAGACGCCAGCGCCGTGACAGACATCGGCGCTGTGCGGGAGTATGAGGAAATGCGCATGGAGCAGAGCACGGAGCACACGCGCGCGTATATCAAGATTCAGGACGGCTGCAACCAGTTCTGTTCGTATTGTATCATTCCATTTGTGCGTGGACGCGTCCGGAGCAGAAAGCAGGAGGATGTGTTGGCTGAGGTAAGAGGGCTGGCGGAAAAAGGCTTTCAGGAGGTAGTCATCACCGGTATTCATTTGAGCTCCTACGGTATGGATTTTATCGGAGAGACGGACGGAGATTACCTGAAAAACGGAAAAGATTTGCGGGGAACGGCGTTTGAACGCGCCTATCTGGTTTCTTTGCTGGAGGAAATCGCAAAGGTGGACGGCATCCGCAGAATCCGTCTGGGTTCGCTGGAACCCCGTATCATCACAGAAGAGTTTGCCGGACGGCTGGCGGCGATTCCGCAGCTTTGTCCGCATTTTCACCTGTCCCTGCAGAGTGGCTGCAATGAAACGCTCAAGCGGATGAATAGACATTATACGGCGGAGGAATACTATGAAAAAGTGCAGATTCTCCGCAAGTATTTTGAACATCCTGCGATTACGACGGATGTAATCGTCGGTTTCCCTGGAGAAACTGCGGAGGAATTTGCGGTGACGAAGACATTTCTGGAAAAGGTTCATTTCTTTGAAATGCATATTTTCAAATATTCCCGCAGAAAAGGTACGGTTGCAGACAAACTGCCCGGACAGTTGACGGACGCGCAGAAGACGGAACGCAGCGGACAGCTGCTGGCGCTGGAAAAGGAACAGTCCAGAGAATTCCGTGCGCATTATCTGGGACAGGAAGTGGAAGTCCTGATCGAAGAGCAGAAGGAGATCGGCGGAAAGGTATACTGGCTCGGTCATACGGATACCTATGTAAAGGCTGCGTTTGCGGCGGACAGTGCAGAATGCATGGATTATTCGAACCGGCTGGTGCACGGACGAGCGGTTTCTTTCCTGTCGGACGAGGTTTTGGAAATTGCATTGAATTTTTAAGAGAAGTAGGGTAAGATAAGATATAGAGCTTTGAACAAAGGACGTGACAATATGCAGGATTTGGAAAATACACAGTATTTTAAAGTAGAAGTAGAGCCGGAAAATGGCGTAAAAATGATCCTTTCTGAAGTGTATGAAGCACTTTCTGAAAAAGGCTATGATCCGGTGAGTCAGATTGTCGGCTATATTATGTCCGGAGATCCGACCTATATTACCAGCTATCGCAACGCACGCGGTCTGATCGGACGGGTGGAGCGCGACGAGCTGGTAGAGGAAATGCTCAAGGAGTACATCGAGAAGAATCACTGGAAGCGCTGAGCGACCAGAGGAACAACAAGGAGAAGCGGGATGCGAGTGATGGGGCTTGATTTCGGTTCCAAGACAGTGGGAGTTGCCATCAGCGACCCGCTTTTTGTGACTGCCCAGGGAATCGAAATCATCAGAAGAAAAGAAGAGAATAAGCTGCGCCATACGCTGCAGCGAATTGAAGAACTGATCGGAGAATACGAGGTCGGGCAGATTGTGCTCGGTCTTCCGAAAAATATGAACGCCACAGAGGGAGAGCGCGTGGAGAAGACGAAGGAATTTGCGGATAAGCTGGCACGCAGAACCGGACTTCCGGTGGCATTTATGGATGAGAGACTGACGACGGTTGCAGCGGACCGCACGATGATGGAAGTCGGCGTGCGCCGGGAAAACCGGAAGGAATATGTGGATATGATTGCAGCTGTGCTGATTTTACAGGAATATCTGGACAGACAGCGGATGCAGACAGAGAACGGACAGGAGAATTAAGCTTTGGAAAAGATTACATTTTGCCCGGAGGACGGGGAAGCCGTTGAATTTTTTGTGCTGGAACAGACCAGACTCGGCGGAGTTGATTATATTCTGGTAACAGACAGTGAAGACGATGATGCGGAAGCGCTGATTTTAAAGGACGTTTCTGCGCCGGAGGACGAAGAAGCCATTTACAGCATCGTAGATGACGATAAAGAAATGGATGCAGTGGCTGCGATTTTTACAGATATGCTCGAGGATATTGAGCTTGAAAAGGAATAAATGCGAGCACCTTTTTCGTGCAGCACAACGTGATTTATCCCTGCTATAAAAATAAAAATGGAGGTAATTTTGCTTGAAAAGAACAAAAAAAGTGAATATTGACGGCCCCAGCCTGAAGATTATACCATTGGGCGGACTGGAGCAGATCGGAATGAACATTACTGCCTTTGAATACGAAGACAGTATTGTTGTAGTTGACTGCGGCCTTTCTTTCCCTGATGACGATATGCTGGGAATCGATCTGGTGATTCCGGACGTGACTTATTTAAAGGAAAATGCGGATCGGGTAAAGGGCTTTGTGATTACGCACGGTCATGAGGATCATATCGGAGCACTTCCGTATGTGCTGCGGGAGTTGAATATTCCGATCTATGCGACCAGACTGACGATGGGACTGATCGAAAACAAGCTGCGCGAGCACAATCTGCTCGGTCACACGAAGCGTAAGGTGATCAAATTCGGACAGTCCGTAAATCTGGGACAGTTTAGAATCGAATTTATCAAGACGAACCATAGCATCGTAGACGCGGCTGCACTGGCGATCCATTCTCCTGCGGGAACGGTTGTCCATACCGGTGACTTTAAGGTGGACTATACTCCGGTATTTGGTGAAGCAATCGATTTGCAGCGGTTCGCAGAGCTTGGCAAAAAAGGCGTGCTGGCGCTGATGTGTGATTCCACCAACGCGGAACGGAAAGGCTTTACACAGTCTGAGCGGACGGTAGGACATACCTTTGATACGATTTTCCATGAGCATCAGGGCTCTCGGCTGATCATTGCGACGTTTGCATCCAATGTGGACCGGGTACAGCAGATTATCAATACGGCGCATAAATATGGACGGAAAGTTGTGGTCGAAGGCCGCAGCATGGTAAATATCATTGATACAGCCATGAACCTTGGCTGCATCAACATCCCGGAGAATACGCTGGTGGATATTGACCGCCTGAAGGATTATCCGGACGACAGAACCGTTATTATTACAACAGGAAGCCAGGGCGAAAACATGGCGGCGTTGAGCCGTATGGCATCGAGCGTTCACAGAAAGGTTTCCATCGGACCAAACGATACGATTATTTTCTCCTCGAATCCGATTCCCGGGAACGAAAAAGCTGTAACGAGAGTCATCAACGAGCTGGAGATGAAGGGTGCAGAGGTTATTTTCCAGGATGTCCATGTTTCCGGACATGCATGTCAGGAAGAGATCAAGCTGATTTATACGCTGGTTCATCCCAAATACGCGATTCCGGTGCACGGCGAATACAAGCACCTGAAGGCGCAGGCTGGCATCGCACAGGAGCTCGGAATCCAGAAGGAAAATATTTTTATCCTGCGCTCCGGCAATGTTCTGGAATTAAATGAGGAAAAGGCTGGCGTGACCGGACAGGTTGCGGCTGGCGCAATTCTGGTAGATGGTCTTGGTATCGGTGATGTCGGAAACGTTGTGCTGCGTGACAGACAGCATCTGGCAGAGGACGGCATCATGATCGTTGTTGTTGCATTGGACAGCATCAGCGGACAGATCGCAAGCGGTCCGGATCTTGTATCCAGAGGCTTCGTTTACGTCAAAGAATCTGATGCACTGATGGACGAGGCACGCGACCTGATGGAAAACGTTATGGAGGGTTGCGTGAGCAGAGGCTGTACCGACTGGGGCAGAATCAAGACCGCGATCAAGGACAATTTAGGCGACTTTATCTGGAAAAAGACGAAGAGACGTCCGATGATTTTACCGATCATTATGGAAGTGTAAAGTAAGGGGAAACATGAGCAGAGTTGAGGCAGCTTTGGAGGAACTGATTGCCGCGGTAATCGCTTCTGAAGAATACAGAGAATATGACAGACAGAAACAGATCATGAAGGAGCAACCGGAATTAAAAGCCCAGATCGACCGGTTCCGGCAGGAAAATTTTGAGCTGCAGAATTCGGTTCAGTCGGATAAGCTTTTTGACAGGACGGATGAATTTTCGAGGCGCCTGGAGGAGTTCCGCAAAAACCCGCTGGTGGACGCATTCCTGAACGCAGAGCTGGATTTTTGCAGGATGATTCAGGAGATCAACGGAAAAATCGTGGAGGCAGTGAACTTTGAGTAACAAGAAAAAAGCAAAGCATCAGTCGAAAAAAAGCTCTGTGGCCAAAAATATTGCAGGCGGTGCGGTCGGAACGATTTTTAATGTGGTTCTGATCATTGTCGCTGTGATGCTGATCTACTATTTCGCAGTTTCCGCGTATCAGTACGGTGTGCGGATTTACGGGGAGCCTGCAATTTCGGAGGAACCCGGAACCGAAATAAACGTAACAATTACGGACGGAATGGATTTTAAAGGGATTGCGAAGCAGCTCTGCGAAAAGGGCCTGGTCCGGGAAGAGAGACTGTTTTATATTCAGGAGCGCTTATCCAACTATTCAGAGGACGGCTTTGTGGCGGGCGACTATGTGCTTTCCACTGCGATGACGCCGGATGAAATGATGGATGTGATGGGCGCAGGCGGAGACGATAAATGATTGTAGAAGAGAGAATGCGAACGTTTATCAATTCTCTGGACCCCGGAGAGCCTGCATGGCTGGACGAGATTCGCAGCAGTGCGCTGCAGGATAACGTGCCGATTATCCGGATGGAGATGGGAAGTCTGCTGCGTTTTCTATTGACTCTCAGACGGCCGTCTTCTATCCTTGAGGTAGGGACGGCCGTTGGTTATTCCGCTCTTTTTATGAGCGAATACATGCCGGAGAATTGCCATATTACGACGATTGAAAAATATGAAAAACGGATTCCGATCGCAAAACAGAACTTCAAAACAGCCGGTCGGGAGGACAAGATCACACTGCTGGAGGGCGATGCAGCAGAAATTCTGGCAGAGCTGTCGCAGCCGTTTGATTTTATTTTTATGGATGCGGCGAAAGGACAGTATATGCACTTTTTGCCGGACGTCCTGCGCCTGCTTGCGCCGGGCGGTCTGCTGGTTTCGGATAACGTGCTGCAGGAAGGCAATATCATCGAATCCCGCTATGCGGTGTGCAGACGCGATCGGACGATTCATGCGAGGATGCGGGAATATTTATACACCCTGACCCACCATGACGAGCTGGAAACAGTCGTGCTTCCGGTGGGAGACGGAGCGACGCTGAGCGTGAAGCTGCCCGAAAAAGAGCAGAACGCGTAGCTGTGAAATGGAGAATGAGGAGAGCAAATCAGATGAAAAAACCGGAATTGCTGATTCCGGCCGGCAGTCTTGAGGTGTTAAAGACTGCGGTCAATTTTGGAGCGGATGCAGTTTATATCGGCGGAGAGGCGTTTGGACTGCGGGCAAAGGCGAAGAATTTTTCCCCGGAGGATATGGCGGAGGGGATCGCCTATGCGCATGATCGGGGCGTTAAGGTCTATGTGACAGCGAATATTTTAGCGCATAACGGAGATCTGGAAGCGGCTTCGGACTATTTTATGGAGCTGAAGCACTTAAAAACAAAAGACGGCAGACCGGTTCCGCCGGATGCGCTGATTATTTCCGATCCCGGACTGTTCATGATTGCGAAGCGAGTGTGCCCGGAGATCGAGCTGCACATTTCTACGCAGGCAAACAGCACGAACTACGAGACGTGGCTGTTCTGGTGGAATCTGGGCGCAAAGCGTGTGGTTTCCGCACGGGAGCTTTCCCTGGCAGAGCTGAAGAAAATCCGCAGCCATATTCCGTCTGATATGGAAATTGAGAGCTTTGTACACGGCGCGATGTGTATTTCCTATTCCGGCCGCTGCCTTCTGAGCAATTATTTTACCGGACGGGATGCCAACCGCGGTGCATGTACCCATCCGTGCCGCTGGAAATATGCGGTGATGGAGGAATCCAGACCAGGCGAATATCTGCCGGTTTATGAAAACGAAAGAGGAACGTTTATTTTCAATTCCAAGGATCTGTGTATGCTCGAGCATATTCCGGATCTGCTGGATGCGGGAATTGACAGCTTTAAAATAGAAGGACGGATGAAGACAGCGCTGTATGTGGCGACGGTGGCGCGGACATATCGGAAAGCGATTGATGACTGTCTGGAATCCGAAGAAAAATACCGCGCCAATATGGACTGGTACCACCGCGAAATTTCACGCTGTACCTATCGACAGTTTACGACGGGCTTTTATTACGGAAAGCCGAATGAAGAATCTCAGATTTATGATTCTAATACCTATCAAAGCGATGCAGTTTATCTGGGCACTGTTTACGAGACGGATCATAAGGGCCGTGCAAGAATCGAACAGCGCAATAAATTCTGCGTGGGCGATGTGATCGAGATCATGAAACCGGACGGAAGAAATGTGGCATGTCAGGTGCTGCAGATCCAGGACGATCAGGGGGAAAAAATGGAGAGTGCGCCTCATCCGAAGCAGGAGCTGTGGCTGACGCTTTCGGAGGCCGCAGAAACGGGAGATTTACTTCGTACAATTGTCGAAAAGGAGACGGACGAATGAGTGAAGTGCTGAATGTGGAAAAGCTGTTTGGAGAAAATGTATTCACCCTTGGAAAGATGCAGGAGCGTCTTCCTAAAAAAGCGTTCGCAGAAGTCAAACGCGTCATGGAGCATGGCGGTGAGTTAGACAACGCGACAGCGGACGTTGTGGCAAAGACGATGAAGGACTGGGCAGTGGAGCATGGCGCGACCCATTACACGCACTGGTTCCAGCCGCTGACCGGCATCACGGCTGAGAAGCATGATTCCTTCGTGACACATCCGGATGAGAACGGAAAGATGCTGATGGAGTTTTCCGGTAAGGAGCTGATTAAGGGCGAGGCGGACGCTTCGTCATTTCCCTCCGGCGGTCTGCGTTCCACATTTGAAGCGAGAGGTTATACGGTATGGGATATCACTTCCCCTGCGTTTTTAAAAGAAGATGCGACGGGTGTGATTCTGTGTATCCCGACGGCGTTCTGCTCCTTTACAGGTGAGGCACTCGATAAAAAGACTCCGCTGCTTCGCTCGATGGAAGCAATTTCCGAGCAGGCGATGCGAATCGTTCGTCTGTTCAACAAAAACACGACGGCGACAAAAGTTACTCCGTCTGTCGGCGCGGAGCAGGAGTACTTCCTGATTGACCGGGCAAAATATTTACAGAGAAAAGACCTGATTTTTTCCGGCAGAACGCTGTTCGGCGCGCCCGCACCGAAAGGACAGGAGCTGGAGGATCATTATTTCGGCGTGATCCGCGAGCGGATCGGTGCGTTTATGAAGGATTTAAACGTGGAGCTGTGGAAGCTCGGCGTGACGGCAAAGACGCAGCACAATGAGGTTGCACCCGCGCAGCACGAGCTTGCCCCGGTCTATGAAACTGCGAACATTGCAATGGATCACAACCAGCTTGTTATGGAGACGATGAAAAAGGTGGCAGAGCGTCATAACCTGCGCTGCCTGCTGCACGAAAAGCCGTTTGCAGGCGTTAACGGCTCCGGCAAGCACGACAACTGGTCGATTACGACGGATACCGGCATGAATCTGCTCGATCCCGGTGAGACGCCCAATGAAAATATTCAGTTTTTATTGGTGCTTGCCTGCGTTATCAAGGCTGTGGATACACATGCCGACCTGCTGCGCAGAAGCGCCTCCAACGTCGGTAACGATCTTCGTCTCGGTGCAAGCGAAGCGCCTCCGGCAATCGTTTCCGTATTTTTGGGCACACAGCTCGAGGATGTGGTAAGACAGCTTGTGGAAACCGGCGAAGCCCGTTCCTGCCTGGAGGGTTCTACATTACATACCGGCGTTTCCACTGTGCCTGATCTGCCGATGGATGCGACGGACAGAAACCGTACTTCTCCGTTTGCCTTTACCGGAAACAAGTTCGAGTTCCGTATGGTTGGCTCTTCGGATTCGATCGGAAGCCCGACGACGACGATCAACGCAATTGTCGCAGAGGCGTTCTGCGAAGCTGCCGACCGACTGGAAGCTGCCGGGGAAGAAAATTTCGATATGGCGGTGCACGATCTGATTAAGGAATATATGACGGCACATCAGCGCATTCTTTTCAACGGAGACGGTTATTCGAAGGAATGGGAGAAAGAGGCGCAGCGCCGCGGCCTTCCGGTATTCCCGGGTATGATCGATTCGGTGGAGGCACTGACGACCGATAAGGCGATCCGGTTGTATGAGCGTTTCGGCATCTACAACCGTGCAGAGCTGGAATCCAGAAAAGAGATTGTTTACGAAACCTATGTCAAGACGATTCATATTGAGGCAAAGACAATGATCGATATGGCGTCGAAAGATATTCTTCCTGCCGTTATGCGGTACACAAAGACGTTGGCGGATACCGTCGCTTCCCTGGAATCAGTCGGTGCAGACAGCAGCGTTTCAAAAACGCTGTTGAAGGATACCTCTGCTCTGCTGTCTCAGGCTTCCGCCGCGCTGGAAGACCTGAAACAAAAGGAAGCAGACGGAAACGTGCAGAAGAAAGATGCGAGAAAGCAGGCATTTTTTTATCGGGACGAGATCGTTCCTGCAATGGAAGCCCTGCGCGCACCGGTAGATGCGCTCGAGATGAAGGTAGACCGTTCGTTCTGGCCGATGCCGGGATATGCGGATTTGCTGTTTGAAGTGTAAAAACGCGTCAGCGGATTCGACGCAGGAAATCCTCGTGAATCCGCTGACGAAGCGGCAGGTGGATCTGAAAAAAATAAAAAATAAAAAATTTAAAAAAAGGCTTGCATTTTCTGTGAATGTGTTGTATATTAAATAAGCGCTGTGAGACAGGGAAACAAAATCACAGAGAACAAGACTTAGGGCTATCGCCAAACGGTAAGGCAACGGACTCTGACTCCGTCATTTTCCAGGTTCGAATCCTGGTAGCCCTGCTACAAACCCCGAAGGAAAATTCCTCCGGGGTTTTTGTTATAACGGCACAAAAAGGATGTCGGGTTGCCGAACCAAGTGATTCCTGCTATAATAATTGCAAAAGAGAGCACAGCCAGTACCGGAGGAAAGACGGATATGTATACATTTGACAGCAGAGTGCGCTACAGCGAAACCGGGGAAGAAGGATTGCTGAGCCTGCCGGCGATCGTGGATTATTTTCAGGATGTTTCGACGTTTCAGTCGGAGGATCTCGGAATTGGCATTGATTTTCTGAAAGAAAAGGATCTGCTCTGGGTGATGAGCGCGTGGCAGGTGGTTGTACACCGCTATCCGGCGCTCGGAGAAAAAATCAGGATCGGGACGATTCCATACGAGCTGCGCGGCTTTATGGGACTGCGTAATTTTTTTATGGACACGGAAGACGGAGAGCGGCTGGCGGAAGCGAATTCGGTCTGGTCTCTGATCAATCACAAAAAGGGCGTTCCGGTGCGGGTGCTGCCGGAGATGGTCGAAAAATACGACGTGAAAGAACGTTTGCAGATGGATTATGCGCCGCGTAAAATTGCAGTGCCCCAGGGCGGCATCAGACAGGAGCCTTTCCGAGTAGAAAGACAGCACTTAGATGGCAACCACCACGTCAATAATGGACAGTACATTTCGATGGCGATGGCGTATTTGCCGGAAAATTTTGCAATTAGACAGATGCGGGCGGAGTATAAAAAATCCGCACTGCTTCACGATATAGTGGTTCCGATCATTGTGACGGAGGCAGACCGCGTAACCGTTTCCCTGTGCAGCGAGGACGAAGCCCCGTTTGTGGTCGTCGAGCTGACAGGAAGATAAAGGAAAATAATATGCTGGAAATTGGAACAATTCAGAATTTGACAGTAGTAAAAAAAGTGGATTTCGGTGTTTATCTGGCAGAGCCCGGAGCAGAGGATAAAAGAGTGCTTCTTCCGGCAAGACAGGTTCCGCCGCAGACCTCGGTCGGGGATCAGATTGAGGTTTTCTTATATAAAGATTCGAGCGACCGGCTGATTTCAACAACGGCGCGCCCGAAGCTTTTGCTGGGTGAGGTTGTAGAGCTTACGGTTGCGCAGACTGCGAAAATGGGAGCATTTCTGGAATGGGGACTGGAAAAAGACCTCTTCCTTCCATTCAAGGAGCAGACCAGAAAGGTAAAAGAGGGCGACCGTTTCCCGGTTGCTTTGTATGTGGACAAGAGCGGGCGGCTCTGTGCGACGATGAAGGTATATCATTATCTGCGCACCGACAGCCCTTATCATAAGGATGACAGAGTGAGCGGCTGTCTGTATGAAATCAGCCGCCAGTTCGGCGCGTTCGTGGCAGTGGACAATCAATATTCCGCGCTGATTCCTCCGAAGGAAATGTACGGGGAATTAAAGGTCGGTGACCATGTGGAAGCCAGGGTTGTCCGGGTACATGAGGACGGCAAGCTGGATTTGAGTGTGCGGGAAAAGGCGTACCTGCAGATCGAGACGGATGTAGAGAAGGTCATGAAGCTGATCGACAGCTTCGACGGCGTGCTTCCGTTTACCGACAAGGCTTCTCCGGAGGTCATTCGCAGGGAGCTTGCGATGAGCAAAAACGAGTTCAAGCGTGCGGTCGGCAACCTGCTGAAAAACGGCAGGATTGAGATCACAGAAAAAGCGATCCGCAGGATATAAGGCGGCGGGTGCGCTCCGTGGGGGCGGAGAGTGACGAAGCTGATACAACGGGGATGCGTTTCAAAGGCGTTTCATTGTGAGAAAAGAAGTGAGTAGAGGGTTATGAGAAGGTATTCAGTTCTGGGAATTTCCTTAATGGATGTTTCCGCAAGAGAGGGCCTGCGCAGAGCGGAGCATTTTTTGCAGACCGGGGCACTCAATACAACAAGCTATATTAACGCGCAGTCTCTGTCGATGGCGTCCAGGGACGAACAGGTCAAGGAGTATCTGGAAGAGACGGATCTGATGTTCTGTCTGGAGCCGGATATTTTGGAGGCAGCAGGAATCGCATCTCCCGGCAGGGTTCGGGAAATCGAGGACCGGATGTTTTTGCGGGAGTTTTTGAAAAGACTGGCAAGACAGCATGACAAGGTTTATCTGCTGGGCGATACGGATAAACAGGCGCAGGAGCTGCAGGAGATGCTTCTAAACGCGCAGGAAAATTTAAATATCGTGGATGTGCGCGGCTACGAGGAATTTGAGTATCAGCCTCAGCGACTGATGAACGCGATGAACGAAGCTGCGCCGAAGGTGATTTTTTCCCGGATGACATATCCGCTGGATCTGGAGCTGATGCACAGCGGCCGCAAATTTTTAAACGCGGAGCTTTGGGTGGCGTTGCCGGAGACGAAATTAAAAGAAAAGGTGAGGACGACGTTCTGGAGAAAGGTGCGGAAAAAGATTTTTCAGAAAAAAGTTAATGAATATAATCTGGAAAAGGCGGAGCAATAAGTACTTCGCCTTTTATAGTTCCAAACAAAAGAACGTCTGGAATTCTGCTGTTATAGGTTTTGCATAAATTTTTTGCGATTTCCTATAGCTTTTTTTGTGGTTTTCTTTTAGAATATAGGTTGGGCATAGTAAAAATCGCAGGAGACAGACTGGTTTTTTTGTCGAAGAATGCGCGAAGTGAAGGAGACGGGGTTTATGATATCGAATCAGATTTTACAGAGTACACTGGATGGCCTGAAGGCGATTGCCAGAGTCGAATTATGTGTGATTGATGTGGATGGAAAGACCGCTGCGACGACAGCGGACGGACTGGAAGAATATCTGCCGCAGGCGAGAGCCTTTGTGGATTCCCCTGCAGACAGCCAGGAGGTTCAGGGAAATCAGTTTTTTAAGATCTATGACGAGCAGCAGCTGGAATATATTCTGATTGTAGGCGGCGCCGGTGAAAATATTTATATGATCGGCAAGATGGCTGCATTCCAGATTCAGAACCTGCTTGTGGCGTATAAAGAGCGCTTCGATAAGGATAACTTTATCAAAAACCTGTTGCTGGATAACCTGCTTTTGGTGGACATTTACAGCAGGGCGAAGAAGCTCTATATTCCGGTGGATGCGCAGCGAGTTGTCCTGATTATCGAATGCAGCGCGGGACGGGAGGATAACATCCTGGAGCAGATGCGTCCGGTATTTGGTAATAATAACCGGGATTTTATCACGGCAGTGGATGAGAATAACGTGATCATCGTGAAAGCGCTGACCGAAAACGATGAAATGAAGGAGATTGAGCATTACACTGCAAACCTGATAGAATGGCTGGAAACAGAGGGCTATTCCGAAAGCCGCATTTCCTACGGTACAATTGTACAGGAAATCAAAGAAGTGAGCCGTTCCTACAAAGAAGCCAAGATGGCAATGGACGTCGGCAAGATTTTCTTTGACGAGAGAAGAGTAATCGCATACAGCGAGCTGGGCATTGGCCGTCTGATCTATCAGCTTCCGATTCCGCTTTGTAAGATGTTTATCCGAGAGATTTTCGGTGGAAAGAGTCCGGACGATTTTGACGAGGAGACGCTGACGACCATCAGCAAATTCTTCGAGAACAGCTTAAACGTATCGGAAACGAGCCGTCAGCTGTTTATCCACAGAAATACGCTGGTATATCGTCTGGATAAGCTTCAGAAGTCTACCGGGCTGGATCTGCGCGTATTTGAGGATGCGATTACATTCAAGATCGCACTCATGGTTGTAAAGTACATGAAGTACATGGAATTTTTTGAATATTAGGATGGTGACAAGGTTTGGTACAAAACGATAAGAAAAAAAAGAAGAAGCGGGAAGGCTCAGATGCGGTCATCACGCTGGATCGCGTGAGCAAATCGTATTCGAGCGGCTCTCCGGCTTTGGATAATGTGAGCCTGACGATCAAAAAGGGGGAATTTGTTTTTATCGTAGGCGACAGCGGCTCAGGAAAATCGACCCTGATCAAGCTGCTTTTGCGGGAGCTGACGCCCACGAGCGGCCGTGTTATCGTAAATGGTGCCGATGTGGCGCGCTTAAAGCGCAGACAGGTGCCGAAATTCCGCAGAAATCTTGGAATCGTGTTCCAGGATTTCCGTCTGCTGAATGACAGAAACGTTTATGAAAACGTAGCGTTTGCACAGCGTGTTATCCAGATGCCGACGAAGCTGATGCGTAAAAATGTTCCGAACGCGCTGGCAGAGGTAGGTCTGGCAGGCAAATACAAAGCGAAGACCAAACAGCTCTCCGGCGGTGAACAGCAGAGAGTTGCACTGGCGAGGGCGCTGGTAAATGAACCGCCGATTCTTCTGGCAGATGAACCGACAGGAAACCTCGATCCGAAGAATTCCTGGGAAATCATGAAGCTGCTGGAACGCATCAACGAAGAAAGAGGCACGACGATTCTGGTCGTTACGCACAACCGTGAAATTGTAAATGAAATGAAGAAACGCGTAATTACGATGAAGAAGGGTGTCGTTATCAGCGACGAAGAAAAAGGCGGTTATATCGATGAGGATTAGTACATTTTTTTATACGTTGAAACAGGGCGTAATCAACATTTTCCGGAACAAGCTGTTTTCCCTTGCTTCCATTGCGACGATTTCTGCCTGTCTGTTTTTGTTCGGACTTTTTTATGCGGTCATTTTAAACTTCCAGAATGTCGTGCGCACGGCAGAAGAGGACGTTTCTGTTACCGTATTTTTTAAGGACGGGACGACCCAGGAAGAAATGGAACAGATCGGCGCGCAGATCCGGGCGCGCGACGAGGTGTCCGAGGCGAAGTTTATTTCTGCAGATGAAGCGTGGGCAGAGTGGGCTCCCGAAAATATCGGAGAAGATTACAACGAGATCTATACCGAGAACCCGCTGGAGGGCATGGATAACTACGAAATTTATATGAATGATGTTTCGAAGCAGGAAAGCCTGGTAAGCTGGCTGGAATCCATCCCGCAGGTGGAGAGAGTACGGTATTCCGAGGTAGCGGCGACGACGTTGACCGGCGTGAATGCGCTCGTGGCATACACTTCGGTCGGCATTATTGCAATTTTGCTGGCAGTTTCCGTATTCCTGATCAACAACACGGTTATGATCGGTATTTCTGTTCGCAAGTCAGAGATTGAAATTATGAAATACATCGGTGCGACGGACTTTTTCGTACGTTCCCCGTTTGTAATAGAAGGTATTCTGATCGGATTGATCGGTTCGTTGCTCCCGCTCGGTCTGATCTATGTCCTTTATAAAAAGGTCATTGATTATGTCATGATAGAGTTCCCGTCGCTTTCCGGGCTGATGCAGTTTTTGCCGGTTTCGGAGATTTATCGGACGCTTCTTCCGGTTTGTCTGGGACTTGGCGCAGGAATCGGTTTCCTGGGAAGCTTTATAACAGTGCGCAAGCATCTTCGCGTATGATGAGGAAGACAGCATGAGAATTGGGAAAAAAAGAATCACAGCCTGCCTTTTATCGGCAGCGCTGCTTCTTTTTACATCGATGATTCCTGTTCAGGCATCCACTGCACTTGAGGAGAGCATCAAGCAGAAGCAGCAGGCGATCAGCGACGCGCAGTCGGAGAAAAAGAAGATCCAGTCCAACATTTCCGATATTAAGTCGATGGTAAGCCAGCTGCAGAAGTCGAAGAAGGATCTGGAAACATATGTGGCGCAGCTGGACGGTCAGCTGGATGATCTGGAAAATAAGATCGAAGATCTGGAAGAAGAGATCACAGCCAAAAAAACGGAAATTGAAGAAACGAAAGCGGATATTGAACAGGCGCAGGCGGTTGCAGATCAGCAGTATGAGGATATGAAAACCCGGCTGCGCTATCTGTATCGAAACAGCAAGGGCAACGGATACCTCGAGCTTTTGGTGAATGCAGGCTCATTTGCAGATATGTTAAACCAGGCAGGTTATGTGGAACAGCTAAGCAGCTACGACAGCCGCAAGCTGGAAGAGTACCGTCAGAGCGTGGAATATCTGGAGCTGTGTAAACAGACACTGGAAGAGGAAGAAGACGTTTTAAACACCGCACAGGCGAGCCTGGAAAAGGAGCAGCAGGCGGTCAATACGCTGATTTCCGAGAAAGAGCAGCAGATTGTGGCATATCAGGGTGATATCAGCAATAAGGAGGCTGCAATCAAGGAATACGAGGCGGATATTTCGGCACAGAATGCGACGATCGCTGCTCTGGAAAAGGCAGTTGCGGCGGATAAGGCAAAGCTCGAAGAGGAAAACCGCTTAAAATATGACGGCGGTATGTTCCAGATGCCGTGTCCGGGCTATACCAGGATTTCGGATGATTACGGCAACCGGATGCATCCGACGTTGAAGGTTCAGAAATTCCATAACGGCGTGGATTTTGCGGCACCGAGCGGAACGGCGATTCTGGCGGCATACAGTGGAAACGTAGTAGCGGCGTCTTACAACAGTTCGATGGGCAATTATGTCATGATCGACCACGGCGATGGATTGTATACAATTTATATGCACGCGTCGAAGCTATATGTTTCAACGGGACAGTCCGTGAGTAAGGGTGCGACAATCGCGGCGGTCGGCTCGACCGGACGCTCGACGGGACCGCATCTGCACTTTTCTGTGAGAAGCAACGGCAGCTACGTCAGCCCGTGGAACTATTTGAAATGAGCCGAGGGAACGGCGAACATAAAATGGATGCTTGCATCCAATTTTATGTCTGACGTTCCCGTTAAATCATGAGAAAGTAGCGATTTACGCAGTAAATCAGCGGATTTCGAATGATTTCGGCGATTTCGGGAGTGCGCAGCGCGGAGAAATCGTCGGAGGCTCATGTAAAGTGGCGCTCCCTCCGTACCTTTTCGTAAGCAGATTTTCATGCGAGCATGAAATCTGCTTACAAAAAGGTACAAGTGAACTGTAACAGAAAATGAATGAAATAGCATCAATATGGAGAAGACATCAATGGAGAATAAGAGAGTTTTTGCAGGCGGCCTGATTGCCGGGGCAGTCCTGACCCTTGCAGTTGGTGGATGCGCATTTGTCGGCGTGACCCTGTATCAGGGAACGAAGAACGGTAGCTCCCTGGAAGAGGTCGGCAACAAGACGACGATGGAAAAGGTCAATGTGCTGGAAGGAATGATCGACGATTATTATCTCGAGGACGTCAGCGCAGAGGATTTGGAGCAGGGGGTATACAAAGGACTTCTGGATGCGTTGGGCGATCCGTATTCCGTTTATTATACAGCGGATGAGCTGGAAACGCTGCAGGAAAAGACGCAGGGCATCTACTACGGAATCGGCGCAAGGGTTTCGTTGGATACCGAAACGCAGCTTCCGAAGATTGCAAGCGTAATTTCAGGAACGCCGGCGGAGGAAGCCGGACTGATGGCAAACGACCTTTTGTATAAGGCGGATGACACGGAGCTGCAGGGAATGGATCTTTCTTCCGCAGTCGCGCTGATCCGGGGTGAGGAAGGCACAACCGTGCACCTGACGGTGATCCGCAGCGGCGAGAACAATTATCTGGAATTTGATGTGGTTCGCCGTAAGCTCGCAAACGAAACGGTTACGTCAAAGATGCTGGATGACAGCATGGCTTACATCCAGATTCAGGAGTTCGACGATGTGACGCTGGATCAGTTTACGGAAGCCCTGGACAATGCCCGTTCGGAAGGCATGGAAGGTCTGATTATCGATCTGAGAGGAAATCCGGGCGGAAACCTTTCGACGGTATGTGATATCTGCCGGGAGCTGCTCCCGAAAGGACTGATTGTATACACGGAGGATAAATACGGAAACCGGGAAGAATACTCCTGCGATGGTACGAATCCGTTAGAGGTTCCGCTCGTTGTCCTCGTAGACGGAAACAGCGCTTCCGCTTCGGAGATTATGTCCGGCGCAGTAAAGGATTACGGAATCGGAACTCTGGTTGGAACGACGACTTACGGAAAAGGCATTGTACAGCGGATTATGCAGCTTACCGATAATTCCGCAGTGAAGCTCACAGTCAGCAAGTATTACACGCCGAAGGGCAATAACATCCATAAGATTGGTATTGAACCGGATGTGGAGGTTGAATTTGATGCTCAGGCATATGTGGAAGACGGTACGGACAATCAGCTGAATAAAGCGATGGAAGTGCTTCAGGAAAAGATGGCAGAATAAAGAAAAATGGTAACTGTTCAGTACCCTCACAGTTACAAAAAAAGATACCCGTCGGAATCGGCTCACAGGGGAACCTCGATTCCGACGGGTATTTTTTTCATTTCATAGGAAAATGCGTCCTATGAAATAAAAACGCTCCGCTTAGGA
>ENA-OROZ01000464-OROZ01000464.1-human-gut-metagenome-genome-assembly--contig:-NODE-464-length-46509-cov-5.711392_pt1 | contig 46509 bp, 36 predicted proteins | sample MGYA00242138_ERZ509066 | MGnify/ENA primary metagenome ERZ509066 (study PRJEB26280, sample SAMEA2338691) | human gut metagenome | biome: human gut; feature: human-associated habitat; material: faeces... | reverse complement strand
CGGCAAACACAACGGTCTTGCCCAGCTTTGCGCTCAGAGCCACAGCAACGGGAGCCAGGCTGAACTTAGCCTCGGGGCCGTTCTTGGGCTTGCCCAGATGGCTGCACAGGATGACCTTAGCGCCATCGTTGACCAGCTTCTGGATGGTGGGCAGAGCCGCATTGATGCGGTTCTCGTTGGTGATCACGCCGTCCTTCATCGGGACATTGAAATCGCAGCGGACAAGGACCTTCTTGCCGCAGTAATTCTGATCGTCGATCGTTTTCTTACCTAAACCCATGGTAACAAACTCCTCTCAAATTCTTTTCGTTCGGAATCGAATTTTGCTCTTCATCGGGGGCCGCGCACTGCGAACTTCCCCGTACATCCTTATTATAAACAAAAAGCGTGTGTATTGCAAGGACAGGGGATGGATAATTTATTAACAAACATTTGTTGCAGAAGCAAAGAAATGTGGTGATTTTGCCGGAACGCACCAAAAAACGCCGTTTTTTCTGAAAAAGACCCGCCGCAGGGAGTGTTCGCCCCCGCAGCGGGTCCTGTCCATTCAGGATGTTTTCCGGAACTTCTGCTTCGCTTTTTCCAGATATTCCAGCACCAGCGGATTTTTCATGCCCAGCAGGATGACCGCGTATGCAGCCACTGAGCCCAGCACCGCCGCCAGAATGCAGATGAGATTGGACAGAGCCAGTGCCTTGACCCCGGTACAGACAAGAACGATGCCCACACAGCCGCAGAGCACCGAGCCAACGGTGCGCCGGTCAGCTGAGACCGTGACCAGACCCCTGGAGCAGCGGATACAGAGCATCATGGAGCACAGCTCTGCCAGCAGGGTGGTAAAGGCTGCCGCATTCTCCCGGAACCGCGGGATGAGCAGGATGTTCAGCCCCACGTTCAGCAGACCGCTGACCAGCGTGATCCAGAACAGTTCCTTTTCTCTTCCGCAGGGCAGAAGCGCGCAGGAATTGTACAGCCAGCCAAACAGACAGACGATCAGGGCAAGGCTCAGGATCTGCAGGGGCATCACCGCATCCAGATAGCTTTCCCCGGAAATAAAGAGGACGACCTCCCGGCTGAGGGCAAACAGTCCCACCACAGCCGGAGCCACCACCACGATGAGCGCGTTGAAGATATTGTTGAATAGCTTGTTGAAGTTTGCCTTGTCCCCCACGCCCGCATAATGGGACAGCCGCGGGATAGACACCACCAGCACCGCCGAAAGCAGGTTCTTTACAATGCCATAGATCTTACCCGCCACCGAGTAAATGCCCACATTGTAATCTGTTCCCAAAATGCCCAAAATCGTGGTATCCGAGCTGACATAAAGGGTCGTTGCCAGCGTGGATGCAAAGATGATGAGGATGGGCTTGAGGTGCTTTTTCCAGTCGATCTTTCTTGTCAGCCGGATGGTGCAGTACCGCCGGGCCCGGAAAAAGTTGAGCACATTGGCACCTACCGCCGCAAACACCGTGATGCCTGCATAGATGCAGTAGTCATCCCGGGTCTTGACGAAGGCAAACAGCATGAAAATGGACAGCACCTGAAACAGCAGACCTCGGATGGTGATATAGGTATACTCCTCAAAGATCGTGAACACCCATTCGGTGCCGATGGTCGTAAAAAAGATTTGTAAACTCAGCACCAGCATCAGGTCGGTATAGGCATGGAGCTTTGTCCAGAAAAGCATCGTCACCGCCAATGCCGCATAGGTCAGGGCCGTGGAGATCATATTGATGGAGAACATCTCCGATGCAAAGGCCGACAGCTTTTCCCGGTCGTTTACATAGCGGGAGCCCTCACGCACCGCATAGGAGGAAATGCCAAGGCCTGCAAACAGCAGAAAATACCCGCAGACGGAGCTTGCAAAGTTCACTTTGCCCAGGTTTTCCACCTGAAGAACATTGGAAGCGTAGGGGAATGTAATGAGCGGGAAGATAATATTCATCAGTGTCTTGAACGCACTCATCGCTGCATTCAGACTGAGGGATTTTTTCATTCAGATCTCCACTTCGTAAGTTTTTCTGGCCTGTTTCTTTTTCAGCCAGCTGTTCCAGAGCAGATACGAATACAACGTTTTTATAAAATACTGATACTGCCCTACACGAAGCCAGCCTGCCAGAAGGGGGCCGGCATTTCTCTTAAACTCCCGTTCCGCTTCGGCACACGCCTGCTCCATAAAAGCATCATCCTTGCAGTATTTCACCACAATTTCTCTGCACCGGAGCGCATATCCGGCCCGTGCAGACCTATACACGAACGGTTCATCTGCAAACACTTCACAGATACGCCGCCATGCCTTCAGCTCTGTCAGTTTTCCTGCCGAATAATGCCCGCTCGTCACCGAGTCATCATTGACATAGTAATAGTAAAGTGCCTTGTCGATACAGGAAATTTTTTCTGCCTGTCGGATACATTTTGCAAGAAACAGCGTATCCTCACCAATTTTTAAATCAGTATCGAACACAACGTCTTGTGTGACCGCACGGCGGTAAAGCGCACCCCAGCACACTGTATGTGCCTTCCGGCTGTTCCAGTCATATCGTCTGACCGGCATAACACTGACTTTCTCCGTCTCATCGCTCTTCGTCTGCGTTCGTCCGGTCGTGCCCAGAAGATCCAGACCGTAGCAATAAGCAATCTCCGCACCGGTCTCATCCAGCACTCTTTTGAGCCGCTCTATGCACTCGGCGTGGAGTGAATCATCCGGATCAGCAAAAGAAATCAGCGTGCCTGTACTTTTTTCCAATCCCAAGTTTCGCGCAGAAGAAACACCACCGTTTGGCTTATGGTATATCTTGATCCGCGGATCTTTTTCTGCATAGTGCTGACAGATGGAAAGAGAGTTGTCTGTTGACCCATCATCCACCAGAATGATTTCCAGATCCCGATAGGTCTGACCGAGGATGCTGTCCAGACATTTTTCCAGATACTTTTCTTTGTTATAGATCGGCACAATGATACTGACGGTATCGTTCAGCACAAATTTTCCTCCCTTATTTTGCCGCCGGGCCGTTTTTCAGCAGGAACAGTTTTGCATACAGCCTCCGGCTGCATCTGAGCAGCTGATACTTCCGCTGGCTGCTGGTGCAGAGCAGCTTTGCCGCCGCCGGGTCACACTCCTGCAGAAAGGCCTCCATTTTTGCGCGGCGCACCGTGTCCTGCATCAGATACGGATAGCAGTGCTCCACCACGCTCAACATAGCGGCATCATTTTCCGTCATTCCCGGATATGCTTCCCGGATGGCCCGATATTTCTGATAGCCCATATCCAGCTTATCCTCGTAGAACTTCATGTCCCTGCGGTGAAGGATGCTGTCCGGGCGCTGATAGTAATAATACAGCGGCACCGGGCGGTATACGACCTTGCTGCACTGCTGAAAAATGCGATATGTCGTGCCCTGATCCTCCATCATCCGCCCCAGCGGATAGCGGATATCCCGGAACAGCTCCCGCTTGTAGAGCTTGTTCCAGGCAAAATCCCCCAGCTCATCCGAGACAAGGGTGCTGCGGATGGCCTCCCGGCCTGTCATACACTGCACCGGTACGGTGAGTTCAGCTGGGGCAAGCTCTTCCTCCCGTTCAAACATCCGGAAGCCCACCACAGCAACATCCGCATCCTGTTCCTGCAGGTCACGGCAGAGCGTTTCCAGCATCCGGCTGTCCAGAAAGTCATCACTGTCCACAAAGCAGAGATACGTTCCCTGTGCCCGTTCGAGCCCCGCGTTGCGCGCTGCAGAGAGTCCCCCGTTTTTCTGGTGGACTGCCGTTACGCGTTCTTCCTGTGCGGCATATTCGTCGCAGATGGCTCCACTGGCATCGGTGGAACCATCATCCACCAGCAGGACCTCAAGATCCTGATAGGTCTGGTGCAGGATGCTGTCCACGCAGCGGCGGAGATATCGCTCCACATTGTAGACCGGGACAATGACACTGATCAGCTCTGTCTCCATGTTCTGTTCCCTCAGAAGAATGTTTCTCTGCCAATGTGGAGGATCTCCGAGGTGTACGGGCAAATGGCATTGTTGCCCTGAATATACGCCTGATAGATCCAGATGATGACCAGCATTCCCCACATGGCAGCCTTCAGCAGCTTGCGCAGACGCTCATCCTCCACGCACTTGACCACACGGCCAATGGCGAGATAGCGGAAGAACGCAAAATACAGGCAGATGCGGTAGAGCGGCACATTGATGTTGCGCAGCTGGGCCGTTGCCATCTCGATCAGGATCATCACGATCCAGAAATCAGCATCCGAGCGGGTAAAGCGGCGATGGCCCGTCCCTTCCTCTTTGGCGTACCAGCGATACAGCACAATGGGCAGGATCAGGAAGGGCAGACGCACAATGATGGGATTCAGCGTGAAGCCGCCCGCATTGGCATCATAATAATATCCGTAAAGCCGATCAATGAAATCCACATTCAGGGCCAGCCTGACCACAGCCTTGCTGAAGAAGGCAAGGTAGACCGAAAATGCCGCCAGGCCACCCTTGACCCACCAGTTGTCGAAATGCTGAAGCAGGATATAGATCAGCAGCGCACCAAACGAGATAAAGGTAGCATTGTGGAACAGGCAGGAGACCGCCAGCAGTAGGACCGCCCAGTAATACTTTTTCTTCCACACAAAGCTGAACGCCAGAAATGCCACGCCCAGCGCCACAGACTGCCGCTCGGCATTATAAGTATCGCCATAATACAGGCAGAGGTAAGCCAGCCAGCCATAGGGTACAGAGACATACTCCTTATACTGCACCAGCCCGATCATAAACAGGCCGCAGGCCAGCAGGTCCACCATAAAGTAGAGCCAGTGGACATCACCAAAAACATGGGCCGCCAGATAGACCAGCGTCATAAACAGCGGCTCTGTTTTGTGCCGCTGCCGGATGCAGGCCAGCAGACCATCCTGCAGCTTTGCATCCGCCACCCATCCCTCATACACCACGCTGTCCGTGCCAATGGACGGGTCCCGCAAGCCTGCCAATACCGCCATCACCAGCACCGCCAGCGCCAGGCAGAGATAAAAGCCCTTCTCGTTGTTTTTCTTCGTCCGCAGGTGCTCGCCATAGGCGGCAATGCCCACAGAAACCGCAAAAGCCCCCAGATAAATCAGCATAACTTCTCCATTTTATTTTTCGACTGTGTGTTTATTTTTCCATTCTCCCAGCCCATAAACGGCATAAAACAGCCGCTTGCTGATCAAAAGTGTTTCCACCTTGATCCGGTCTGCTCTTTTGGCCCAGGGCCGCCGGGCAAGCGCCCGGTGTTCCTGCACAAAGCGGCAGATCCGTGCCTGAGCCTCCGGATAGCTGCCAAAGCCGCCATCCAGAATGCCTTTCAGTGTCTTCAGGTATGTAACCAGCTGCAGGTATTCCGCTTCTGCTTTCAGCACAGGAACCGTTTCCGCAATAAAGCGGGTCACGTCTTCGCCCACATCCAGAATGACCAGATTCTTCTCGGCAATGCCGCTCTTCATGGTCGAACCGGTATGGATGCGGTAATCGTACATCGGTTCCGGAAACACTTCCACTTTTGCGCAGCGAGCAATGGCCCGATACATCACCGCATAGTCCTCGTACAGGATGCCCACAGGAAACTGCAGATCTCCCCAAACCTCCCGCCGAAAGAAAACGCCGCCTGCTCCATGCCCGATGCCCTGATGCAGCAGCATCCGACGCATGGTCTCTTCCCGGTTCAGCAGCTCTGGGATCTGGTGCTGATTTTCCGTCCGTCCCTCCGGCTGCTCTGTCGAGAACATTTCCAGCGGGGTCAGGGCCGCGTCGGCACCATCTGCCTCACAGCGCTCCACGAACTGGGCAAGGGCCGTGGAGCGGATCAGGTCATCACTGTCCAGCAGGTAAAAATATTTTCCCTGCGTCTGTTTCAACCCGACATTCCGGGCATCAGACTGCCCCCCATTGGGTTTATGGAACACCCGGATGCGGCCATCCTCCACAGCCAGTTCATCACAAAGTTCCCCGCTGCCATCGGTGGAGCCGTCATCTACCAAAAGCAGCTCCCAGTTCTGGTAACTCTGCGCCTGCACGCTCTGGACACAGTCCCGCAGATACGGATAAACATTATAGACCGGCACAATGACCGATACAAGCGGTGTTCTTTCCTCCAACCGGATCCCTCCACTTTACTTTTTTCCACGCCACTGCGTTTTTTCATAGACCCGTCGGGTCATGGCATAGCCGCTGTAGGAAAGTGCCGCCGCCAGCCGGGCCTTTTTGCGTGCCTGCGGGTCCAGCAGAACGTTCCGGCGGTATTTTTTCACTTCCTGCCAGAGGGCCTTCTCTATTTTTTCATGCTGCCTGTCCTGGATCTGGAACAGGATATTGCAGACATTGCTCAGATAGCGGCACTCTGCCGCACGGCTCATCTGGGGGAAATCACGCTTCACATTTTCCATCAGCGCATGGCAGTGCCGCACACTGTCCAGCTTTCTGGGGTTGAAGGCCATATTCTGGATGCTGCTGCCCCGCTGGAAATAGTAGTAATCCCGGTTTGCGATATGTGCCGCCTTATGAGCGCGCTTTGTCACCTCGTAGGCGACCGGGATATCCTCATAGAGCTTGCCCACCGGGTAGCGCACGCCCTCAAACAGTGCACGCTTATAGAGCTTGGTGGGGGTGGTCACCTCCATGCCCTCCTGATACAGGATGCGGCGCAGGCATTCCTCCCGGCTCAGGATCTCGAATGCTTCCAGACGCTCTGTGGGCACGGACTGCACCGGCTGACCATCGAACACCTCTTCAAAACAGCTGGCTGAAAAATCCGCTCCCGCCTGCTCCAGTGCCCGGTACAGATTCTCGATGTAATAAGGTGACACCCAGTCATCGCCGTCCACAAAAGAGAGATATTCCCCCTTTGCTGCGTCCACACCAGCGTTGCGGGCATCGGACAGACCACCATTTTTCTTGTGGAGCACCCGCACCCGGGCATCCTGTGCAGCATATTCATCACAGAGGACCTCGCTGCCATCGGTGGAGCCGTCGTCCACCAGCAGCAGCTCCATGTTCTGATAGCTCTGCCCCAATAGACTGTCCACACAGCGGTTCAGATATGGCTTTACATTATAAACAGGAACGATGATGCTTACCAAAGGGTCCATCTTATCTCCTCATTTCAGCAGGTCGAAGTAAAACTCTTCCAGCTTCTTCGCCTCGGTGACGATATCAAAGCCGCCTGCCCGCATCTCAGCAGAGGTATCCCGCCGCCGGACATTTTCTGCAGCCCGGATTGCCGCATCCGCCCAGACTGCCGGGCTTTCCCGCAAGCTCAGGTACTGCATCTCGGGCAGGACCTGAGCCTCCTGCGGCACCTCTGTGGAACAGATGACCGGCAATGCCGCCGCTTGTGCTTCGATCAGCACGATCCCAAGCCCCTCATACCGCGAGGGCAAAACAAAGGCATCCATGGCCTGATAGAACTTTGCGGGATCGCTCTGTCGGCCCAGAAAGCGGACATTCTCCTGCAGCCCCAGCGTCTCCGCTTTCCGGCGGGCAGCGGCCTCGTTTTCCCCTTCTCCAATCAGCAGTAAAACGGCATCCGGCCGTTGTTTGCAGACCTCCGCCATTACATCCAGCAGAAATTCGTGATTTTTGGCATAGCAGAACCGTCCGACATGGCCCAGCACCAGTTCATCCCCCAGGCCAAGCTCCTGCCGGACGGCTTTCCGTTTGGCGGCATCATAAGTAAAGCGGTCGAGCTCAATGGCATTGTTGAACACCCGGAAAGGCTTTTCACCATAAAGCCAGCTGCCTGCCGTTCTGGAGCAGGCACAGAGCCGGGTGGGATACACTGCGGCAAAGGGACGGAGCAGGTACTTCATCACATTTTTTGCCCCTTCTCCCCTGCCCACCGTAGAATGGTTATGCGCGATCCGGTTGGGCACCCCTGCACGCTTTGCCCCCCAGAGGGAAAGCACGCTCAGGGTGTTCATGTGGGAGTGAACGATCTGGTATCCGTTCTGACGGAACAGCCGCCCGATCTCCCGTTCATACTGCGGCAGGTGGGTATATTTTGGCACCACATACACCCGGCCGCCCAGCCGTTCGATCTCTTCCCGCTGGGGCAGAGTCGAGCCTTCCAGCGCAAAAAAATCAAACTGAACTCTGGAACGGTCCATGTGGCGGTAGTAGTTCATCACCACCATCTCCACACCGCCGTAGTTCATATCCGTCATCATCTGGGCCACACGGATGGGCTGTGCATTCTGCTCCATGGTCATACCAGCTCCTTGCGGTCACAATCCTCGAACCAGTCCTGGAAGCTCTCCTCCAGCGTATAGTGGAACTGGTAATCAGTGGCGGCCAGCTTTCTGCCGCAGACATTGGTGGATACCATCAGTTTCCGGACACGGGCGGGATGGATGCCCACCTTTTTGCCCCCGATGGGTCCCAGAATGCCCGCCGCAAACAGCAGCAGTCCGGCGGGCACCAACGGCACATGGCGGTGCAGGCCGGTCGCCTTCTGCATTGCATCGCAGATCTCTTCAATGGTATAAGCCGGCTCGTAGGTACAGTTATAGATTTCTGCTCCGGGGAAGGAATGATCCAGCATCCGGTACTTGAAGAAGCGCACCAGCTCCTTGACATAGATGCACGCCTTGATGGTGTCCTTCCGGCCGGCATAAAAAAAGTAGCCCTTCTTCTGCCCCCTGTACAGGCGGGTCATGTTGCCGTGCTCCCCTTTGCCATAAACGATGCCTGGCCGCACGATGGTCAGCTCCCGGGCCGGATCACGGGCCTGCCAGATCTGGTGGATCTTTTCTGCCACCAGCTTGCTGATCCCATACGGCGTGTTGGGCGTCGGCAGAGTCTCCTCCGTCTTAAGGTCCTCAGACGCGCCATAGGGTGCAATGGAGCTGGTGAACAGGATCTTCCGGATGCCGTATTTTTCCGCAAATGCGGTCACATTTTCCGCGCCCCGGATATTTGTTTCAAAATAGGCTTCTTCCGGGTGGCCGGGGGTGCGGTGGACCGCCGCCAGATCAAAGATCACGTCCTCCGGAGTCGGAACGAACGCAAAATCGATGGGCTTGCGCACATCCAGCCGGATATACTGCACCCCATCGTTCTTTTCCACAACGCCCGGCACCACGCCCTCTTCCCCGGGCATCACAAGATCCAGGTCGTAGATCACGTCGCCGGGTCTGACGCACTCCTTCAGCAGCAAATGAATGAGATGGGTGCCGATAAAACCAGATCCACCAAAAAGAATATAATTCATTTTGCCCCTTTCCGGTCAAACACAACGCCCACCGTCTTGAACAGCAGGTAGATATCCATCCAGATGGACCAGTTGTCGATGTACTGGACATCCAGCTTGACCACTTCTTCAAAATCATCAATATCGCTGCGGCCGCTTACCTGCCACAGGCCGGTAATTCCCGGCTTCATGGAAAGGCGGCGCTTGTGATGGCTCTCGTACTGCCGGTACTCATCCAGCGTGGGCGGGCGGGTACCCACCAGGCTCATGGAGCCCCGCACAACGTCAAAAAACTGCGGCAGCTCATCGATACTGGTGCGCCGGATGAAGCGGCCCACCCGGGTGATCCGGGGGTCATCTTCCATCTTGAACATCAGGCCGTTCATTTCGTTCTGGGCCATCAGCTCCTTTTTGCGTGCCTCCGCGTCCACATACATGCTGCGCAGCTTGTGGATGTAGAACACCCGTCCATTCCGGCCCACCCGGCGCTGCTTGAAGATCAGCGGGCCGGGGCTTTCCAGCTTGAGCGGGATGGCCACCAACGCAATGATGGGGATGCTGATGATGCACCCCACGATGCCGCCCACGATATCCATGGTCCGTTTCAGCACCTGATCCCGCAGCTTGAGCTCCACCGTGCCCATCGTCACAACATTGCCGCCTGCACAGCGGCTCAGTTCCCGGCTGATGCGCACTGCACTGGTCTCATCGCAGCAGGCTTTTTCGATCCGGTCCAGCACCGGCAGGTGGAAATGGACCGTCAGCCCCATGCTCTCCATTTCCTCGAGGTAGGGCAGCATGTTCTCCTCACTCTCCTGCGCCACATCCAGATACACTTCATCCAGCGCTGCCTGCCGCAGCCAGTCCATGAAATTATCGAAGTTCGCCTCGATCTTCACCCCATCGATCTCAGTGTGAAGCTGCTCCGGGGCAGCTTCCAGAATGGCAAGACCCGTCACGCGCTTAGACCAGTCCTTTTTCAGCTCTTCCAGAATGGGGCTTGCGTTCTCCTGCGTGGTCACCACCCCCACAAGGCTCTGAATCCCCTTGGTATAGCGGGAGCGTACCAGCATCTTTTTGAGGACAGCATGAGCGCCCGTCATCACAAAGACATCGATGACGGGCACAAACACCAGAAAATAGCGGGAGTGCAGCATGGAAGCCTTGGTCAGCGCCAGACAGGCCGCATCAATGAGAGTCAGCAAAAAATTGAACCGCACCGCAATTTCAACTTCACGAATCGGAGTGCGGTTCACGATATTTTCGCTCTGATCAAATGTAAAAAAGGTCAGAATATAGGCCAGCAGCAATAAAAAACAGGCTTCTACCAGATCGTCCAGCTGGAAGTCCCCCATCTTGTGCAGAACACCTGCGGTCAGCCCCCACGCCAGCCCGATGCTGAGAGCCAGAGAGAGCAGATCGATCAGAAACAGGTATCCATACTGCAGTTTTTCACGTTTCGTAATCATACTGTTTCGTTGTCTCCATTTATTTTTACCATTTTATCATATCGGGAGAAGGGTTGCAATAGATGGAGATCGAATACGTGCTGCTTTTGTCGGCACACTGCAAATGTGTTGTGCCATTTTACGAAAGCACCTTATCGCGCCCAAAATGGTCAGCAAAAAGCGCCCTTTCTCTCGCATCACACAAGAGAAAGGGCGCAATCAAGCTTTATTCAGCTCAGGAGAAACTCCGATCAGCAGTTCTCAGCGAAGTACTTAATGGTACGGACCATCTGAGAGGTGTAGGAGTTCTCGTTGTCGTACCAGGACACGACCTGAACCTGATAGGTGTCGTCGCAGCTACGCTGAATTTTTGCACTTTTCCAAGTAGTTCTTCACAGTTTTGTAACAACAGTTACAGTACCAGAACATACCGTTGTCGTACCAAAACCGGTTTGTTCGTACCACAATTATATCACGTTTCAGCGTCATTTGCAAGAATTCAATCCGTTTCGCTTCTGGCCTGCATTTTTCAGATTTCAGCGTATATTTTTACGACATTCCACGGTTCAAACGCCTTGGTTCTAGGGCTTCCGTCGGGGCAGCAGCTCTCCCAGACACTCTCCTCAGAAGCTCTATGACAGCTAGATTGCCAGCATGTTCCTGCTGATTAACCGAAATTTCACCGGACGTGATTTTGAGCCATGGTGTGGGAAATAGATCATTCCAGATTTTTTTACATAGTTCAAATCTTGTTACTCTCTATTCTTTACTTTGGCACACAGCTTTCTCAGTATAGGCTCTCCATACTGAATAACCAAGGGCTCCATGAGAATCAGCAGCAGAGCACCGTATACTCCAAAAAACAAAATCGCTCCGACAACACATTTCATAAATGCATGCCATTCAAAATTCATCATCTTAAATGCCAAGAGACATCCCGTTGCGATTGAATTTATCAAAAAAAGTTTTCCATACGGAATCTTTAAAAAAGCTGCTTTCATTTCTTTCCAAGAATAATGTACCTGAATGATCATCACAATGCTCTCTGCTAGAACAGTAGCGATTGCAGCACCTACTGCTCCATTTTTAGGAATCAGAATAGCATTAACCACAAAATTCAAGCAAGCGCCATATATTGTTGAAATCATAGTTAATCTTTCTTTTCCTAAAGGTGTCAATATCTGCTGACATGCCACATTTCCTATTCCAAGCGGAATTACTGCTAATGTAACAGTCTGCATACAGGGTATTGCTTCCTTATAGTCAATTCCGCCAAGAACATCCACTGTTTCTGGAGCCATTATCACAAAAAATATGACAATCGGTATTGCCAATATCAAAACGAAATGAAGCGACTTTTTTATGTACTCTTCAAATTTATTATACTGATTATTATTCAAGCAATAGGTCATTCTTGGCAAAAGAACCGGCCCCAGAGCAGATACCGTTGTTGCCAGCACCATTTTGACTTTAGTCGCCAATGCATAATATGCTACTTCTCTTTCACTTGAAATGAATCCAAGCATTACAGAGTCCATGCTTGTGTAAATTGAAACTGCAACCGAAAGAGCGAAAAAGACAAAGGTCGGTTTCAAATGCTGCCGAAAGTTATATTTACCGCGATAACTTTTATGGGTTAAGACTTTTCGGCAATTCCAAAGATTAAGAACATTTGATCCTCCAGCTGACACAACTGTTAATGTGCCATAAATAATATAATCATCTGGTGAATGAACTAAAAGAAACATCGCTATAATTGATATTATTTTAAATGCAATGTTTCGTATTGTTATATACCGATACTGTTCGATTGCCTGATACAGCCACTCCATCCCGATCATGTTCAGAAAAATCGTCAATGAATTGATCAACATCAAAGCCGGTTCCTGCCTTAATTTAGGAATTGTAATCATTCCAATTATCAGCATTGTATATGAAATTCCAACAGCTGCAAAATTTATAACAAGCAGTTCCTGAACAGTTTTTGTTAATTCATCCTTATTATCACGACATTTTGCACAAGCTCTAATTCCATAGGTTGGAATGCCCAGTTGTGCAAACATTGAGAAGTATGTAATGACTGAGGAGGCGAAAGCAACCTTTCCGTTTCCTTCTGCTCCAAGAGTTCTTGTAATATACGGCAGCGATATCAGCGGAAATACAAACGATGACATTTTAAGAATAATATTCATCGCAAAATTGTATTTTACGCTTCTAATTTTTATGCTCTGTTGCAAATGTTCTATTCCTTTCTAAGATATGTCTTATCAATATATTGTCTGCCGCAATACATCTTCAAATCTCTCCGCGCTCATCCTACTCGTCATTCCCGAAACAACCTCGCGGGCTTTTTTCCCGATTGCATATATTTGTGCAGGATCACAAATCAATTCCGATAATTTATCCAAAGTTTCCTGTTCATTTCCGGGATCATCAAGAATCACACAGTTTTCTTTGTCTCTACCAATTTCTTGAATCACTCCGGAATTTCCTGCTACAACGCAACAAGCCTGCGCCATTGCCTCCATTGCCGGAAGCCCCCAGCCCTCATAGATACTTGGCACATAAAAAATGTCCATCTGTCCATACAAATCCACAAGAGCCTCTCTTGACGGATTTTCCACAAACCGGATTCGCTCATCCCAGACCTGCGGCTTTTTAAATCCAAAGCTCAACAATTCAATGCTCGGATATTTCTCCTTGAGTTTCAGCAAAACCCGCATTCCCATGTCACAGTTTTTTACTTTCGGTTCTCTATACGGAAAACCAATTGTTATATTTTCTTTGGATTTGTCATTTTCCGTGGACTTTAGAAAACATTCTTCCACACCATTGCAGATCACAACAGACTCACAGCCTGCTTCCTGTATAAGCCGGTCATGCAACGCAGTACCCACAGAAATTTTTGCATCGAACGGAAGCCGATAGCTTTCTATCACCTTTTGATTAATTTTTTCCGTTTCCCATGTCTCAAAGCCTTGGATAAAATATACCTTTTTCCCTTTTGCGGGCGACAAACGATTCACCCAGTAACTTGTCAACCAGCTCGTTGCAATCGTGATATCCGCATCCCGAACAACCTTGTTGCAGATTGCAAACGGAAATTTCAGTTCAAACCTTCGATCAAACCATTTTCCCTTCCAGTCACTGGAATACACTAGACGTATCATAGCTCTTGGAAACAATATTTTCTTCCATCCTATGTACGCGCCGCTTGCAGGGACATAGCAGACCACATCATGTCCTTTTTCCACAAGTGCATTCATATATTCAAATGCCACTCGGACGCCGCCGGAACTTCTTGCGCCGGGGAGAATCAAATTTATTTTCATGTTTTTCTCCTGATTATGTTTTATGTACCGTTTATGACGTACTTATTTCATCAAGCATTCGAATCGTTTCAGTTGTTTTTTCAAGTTGATCTTCTCGGTCTTTTTTCCAATATCCAATTCTCAACAGAATTTTCCGAAGAACATGTGCACATTTTATATTATTCATCGTTCTATTGGCTTCTTCTAAACCATAGAATTTCTTCACAAACATAAACTCATTTTCCATTACTTTTTTTTGTTTCCGATAGCTTGTATTTTGTGCTTCACTTGCTCCCCCCAGATGAATCAACGAGATATTAGCAAGATAGTATATCTTTTTCCCTAGAATCGTATTTACTTTTTTACACAAGTCCATATCTTCTGTGTACATAAAATATTCCTCTGAAAATCCACCAATTTTCTTAGCCTCTTCTGTACGCAGAATCATCTCAGCACCAATAACCCATTCAGGTTCAAAATCAGTCTTTGCATGGTACTCGTTCAAAAAATACTTTTTTCTAAAGCCCTGTGGCATAATCGCACCTATATGCAAAATTGCACCAAGCGAACTCCACATGCCTGTATAATTAAAATAAGATCTTTGGTCACTTCCATCCCTATTCTTCAGTTTACATGAAACAATACCAACATCATTTCTTTTTTTCAGAATTTCGATAGAAGGTGTAATAATGTCCTCTGTCAAAATCACATCTGGATTCAAATAGCAAATATACGGCGTAGAAACCTTTTCTAATGCCAAGTTATTTGCTGCAGCAAATCCAAGATTCGTACTGCTTTCAATCAGTTCCACTGTATGATATTTTTTGTTAATTATCTGTGTCGTACAATCTTTTGACTGATTATCTACAACAATAATTTTGCTATAACCAGGAGAATATCTTTCAATCGTTGACAAGCATTCTTCAATTTCCTTTTCGTTATTCCATGTCACAATGATATAGGTTATTTTATCGTTTCTTTTGTACATATATTCCTCTTCTTACTTTAAAGCCACCATTTAAAGGGATATGTTGTCTGCCACTCTGGTGTCCGATAGATTGTGATAATCACACCATACACAGCAAACAAAACTAGAGCCAAAATCGTAACGATTTCTCGATTTTTCCTATATTGCAGCCGTGCAACTTGCTCAGAAAAATCTGCGATTGCATAGAGTGAAAACACACCGGAGAACCGTGTTAAAATAGTTGCCTGATTTGCTGCAACCAAAATCACTATATTTACAAACGCCATGCGATAAAGCGACAACTCAACTATGTTCTGCCCCGCTTCCCATTTTCTATTTTTGATCCATCGCGGAGCCAGCAACATCAGTGCGTAGACGATAATTTTCAGAATAATTGCCAGGCGTGCCTGTCCATCCATGTACGCACCCGATACATAATATTGATACTTGGGAAATATCTTCAGTAAAAGATTTATCATCGGCCACATCAACAAGACCATTCCCGCCGCGCAAACTGCCATCAGCCTTTCAAATTGCCACTTTTTTTTCATCGCATTTGTCCTGTACTCTTCAAACCACCAAAGCATCGGCCACGCCAGCAGAAAAACATATGCTACCGCATGGAACTGCGCTGCCAAAATCACGAGAATAAAAAAGCGAAGCAGCTTTTTTTCCACCAGTGCATCATATGCAAAGAACAGTACCGCCACAGCCAGTGATTGCCGTGCAGCACTCATCCAGCCATCGATTTCCAACATCTCAACGACCAGGCAAACAAATAAGCCAGGTGCTTTACACCATTTGTTCAGCCATCGTGAAAGAGACAGATATACAATAGCTCCTTCTGCAATCAGGACACATTGTCGACTTGAAAACAACCTTGTCAGGACATATGTAAATAGCATATATCCCTTCTCGAATCGTCCATTGGAAAGAGCCATTTTCAGCGTCATTTCCTTTACAGCTTCAAATAGGCCGGTATACGCTCTGGTGTCATTACCAATATTTTCGCTATGGAACATTGTCATAGCAGCAAGTGGAAGTAATGCCCAAAACAAATATACTTTTTTACTGGAATCTTTCATTGGACGAAATGCCTTCATAGCATACGCCAACAGCGCTTCATACCCAACCAGTCCTAAAAATTCTGCAGTCGCAAGCACAGCTTCCTCCATATATTACTCTTTTTCGCTTAAGCAACGTTCATAAATCTTTTTCAGTCGATTTCCACACCCAACATCTGAAAAAACACTTTCGCTCAAGTATTCTTGATATTGCTTTCGTTCAGTTTTTTTAATCTGCGTATTTCTTATTTTCTCTACCCACGCCTCAATCGAATCCTGTAACGAACATCGTTTTAAAAGTTCTGTATACTCTGCTTCTGGAGGAATCACATCTGACACTACACAGGGCAACCCCATCGCCTGAGCCTCAACCGTCACAATTGATAATCCCTCAAACAAACTTGGCAAGAAAAATACATCCATGCCTTGATACAGGGAAGTAACATCGTCCCGGCTCCCTAGAAGCCTTACATTTTCAGACAGCCCCTTCTGATTTACATAGTCCTGAACCGATTTCTCCAACGGCCCACTACCGACCCACCAATATTCTGCGTTTGGGACTTGTTTCTGCAAGCATTCAAAGACATCCATTGCAAAAAACGGATTCTTTTCTATTGCTAACCGTCCAACAGAGCCGATCACAAACCTATCCTGCGTGTTCATTTTCCGACGTACATTTTCACGAGCGGCAGAATCAAATCGATACTTCTCAGCCCGAATGACATTAGGAAGCACTGTAAACTTTCGATTTCCAAACATCATCTGACCTGCTATTTTGGAACAAGCCAGGTAGTCTGTCGCCAGAGAACGCAATATCGGGCAAAACGCCCTATTACGCAGTTCCTTTTTACGTGTTTCGCCTAGTTTAGAACTATGACTATGCAAGATTCGTACGGGAACACCTTGCCGCTTTGCGCACCACATCATTGGAATAGAAATATGCAGGGTATTATCATGGATGATGTCATACCGACCATCCGACAGAATTTTATTGCAGACTTTAACATGCTCAGGAAGATTTTTTATACCCGGCAGAAAAAACATTTTCCCACCCGCAGCTTCTACCTCAGTATAATAAATAGAATCGCCTTCTTTGTAAGACGCAATATCCACCTGCACCTCCTCATGATTAAGATTTCGTAGGTAATTCATCACAAAGCTTGCCACACCGTTTGCAACAAACAAATTTGGAACAAGCATTAACACTTTTATTCTTTTCATACAATACTCTTATATCTGTAAGAACGAGTCGTCTACATCCATATCCACTTTTCTCATAACTAGATATTTACTTTCTTTTGCTCTCTGCAAATCATCTGCCGTTAAAACATCCGGGCTGTTTGCTCCCTTTTGAAAATGCTGATAGAGTAAATTATCCGTTGTCTCATCGCCAAACGGTGATAGCATCACTAATGTATGGAAGAAGGATTCATCTGGTGTCGAACTGCTTCTATAAAAATCATAGAAGTCATGATTTTCGGCTAAGTATTTATTTATCCAATTTACTGTTTCTCTGCTCAAACACCACCACTGACTCCCAAAATAAAAATCCACTTCCAGCTGTTTTCTTTGGAAAAGTCTCCATGTTCGGTTATATCCGCCTGAGATTTCAACCCATCCACGTTTTAATACTTTCTGCCAAAGCTTTCTTCCAATTATCCACTCAGGAAAGTATATTTGATTTCTTTTATCAAAGTTATTCTGAATGTGCTTTCCGAAATTCTTGCTACTCCAATATTGAATAAAGTTTTCTCCGTTATGTTGCATAAAAAATTCTACAATTTCCTCTACAGAACGAAGCGGCCAATCTTGTCCGCTAATCAACCAATAGTAGTCATAGCCCCCCCCTTGCACTAGCAACAGCTGTATTCAGAAGATTTAGCGTTGCCGTAACCTGCGAAATTTGTGCCCATTCCACTGAAACACGCTGTTCGTCCGGAAGCACAAACACATTTTCTCTACGAACAATTTCATCCGCGAAGTCAGCTTTCTTATCAATATGAAGATAGCAATCAATATCCGGGTGATTCAACCTCTCCAGAAGAAGGTTGATCTGTTTCGGACTTTTATGGCATTGAATCAAAATTGCAATTCTCATGTTTTCCTTACTTTCTCAGAACTTTCTCAAACATAAACTTCCGCAGCCAATTCGGAGCCAACGCTGACCCGCTACGAATCACACAGCTTTTTATATACTGCCCTCTCCCTATAAAACCTTGTTCCTTCATGAATTTGAACAACCCTGCCTGTGTCTTGGCATACTTCCATCCGGCTCTTCTCAAATACATATCCGAGCCGGCCCTCATATGGAGCAGCGGCTCCTGAATGTTGTACCCCTGAGATCCTGCCATCAGCATTCGAAGCCAAAGGTAATAATCTTCCAACAGGTAGAAGTCCTGATAAGAACCAACAGCTTCGACTGCGGATTTTTTATACATCACGCAAGGATGATTAAACGGGTTGCGCTTCTTTGCAAATTCTACAATTTCCGCATTCGTCTCCGGTGGCACACGCTTCGCATCGACGGTATTCGGATCAGTAGTAAACTCCTCCACGATACCAGAGCAGATACTTACTTCTGGATGTGCGTTGAATACCGCCATCTGTTTTTCGCAGCGGTTCGGATACGCAATATCATCGCTATCCATCCGAGCAACCAGCTCATTTTTACAGTGCTTGATGCCTTCATTGAGTGCACTGCCAAGTCCAGCGTTCTTAGCAAGGCGAACAACATTTAAAGTCATCCCCATCTCTTGCTGCTTCTCGGTAATCACCTTGTCCAGCGCATCATTCAACAGGCCATCACACACCAGCACAAAATCATCCGTCGGGAGAGTCTGTGCTTGAATGCTCTCAATTGCTTGCTTCAAATACTCTGGTTTTTCTCTGTGATAAACTGACATCAATACAGAATACTTGGAAGCCATCATGCAGCCTCCAGTTGTTCTTCATGCAGTTGCTCAGGGAAGACCAAAATATCAAACGAAGCAATGTAAATCACCTCATTCCATACCCCCCCCCCCGGATATTTTCAGGTTCGTGTACTTAATCACATTTTTTATCATGTACCAGCCCTCATAATAAGCGGCCTCTATCGGATTTAGCCCGACATACCGATATGTATTCCAGTTCATCTTCGCAGCCTTGACTTTATTGCCTGACTTCGATGACTTTGCAATGCGGTAGATGAGCAATGGCTCATCCACGCCATAGGCTTTCTTTCCTTCTTTCAGGATGCTGAGCCAGATTGCGAAGTCCTCGTGCATATCATCTCCAACGGCATAATGCTTTGCATACAGTTCCTTACGTACCAGTGCAGAAGAATTGGACAGTACATTCTGTTTCAGTAACTGTCGATAAGTTACCTCAGCCGGAGCATGGAGATACCAACCGATTGATTGCCCTTCCGAATCCATAAAAGCAGAACCTGTAAAAAGGAGGTCAGCATTGGTTCTTCTCTGAAAGTCAATCTGCTTTTCCAGTTTTTCCGGTGCCCATGCGTCATCGCTGTCAAGAATCGCGATCCATGAACCTTTCGCTTCTTCCAGTCCATGCTTGCGCGTATAGGACACACCGTTGTTCTTTACATTAGAGATAAGACGGACACGACTATCCTTGGCCGCAATACTTTTGACCAACTCTGCCGTTCTGTCTGTTGAGCAATCATTGACCACAAGAAGCTCAAAATTCGTGTAGGTCTGGCTCAAGACTGAGTTAATCGCCTGCTCTATTGTTTTTTCTGCATTGTAAGCAGCCATAATGATACTAATCAGGCCAAAATCATTTTGTATCATACGTCAGTCTCCTGCCCCATCGCCGTAGTAGCACCCTCTGCCACACCTTCCGTGCTTTCCGGCATAAACAGGATCTTCACAGTGGCAAACATAATCAGCAAATCCTCCAGAAAGCTTGGATGGCTTATGTACATCAGGTCCATAAGAAGCTTATCATAGGGAGTGGTATTGTATTTTCCATAAACCTGTGCATATCCGGTAAGTCCGGCTTTTACTTTCAGGCGGAACCGAAATTCCGGAACAATTTCTTCATATTTTTCAGCAATTTCCTGTCTTTCCGGTCTAGGACCAACAAAAGACATTTCTCCCTTTAAAATATTAAAAATCTGAGGAAGCTCGTCTAAATGCGTTCTTCGAATTATTTTTCCAACCGGTGTGATCCTGTCATCATCTTTTTTGGCAAGCTGTGCTCCCTGTTTTTCCGAATCTACTTTCATGCTGCGAAACTTGATAATCTGAAACGTCTCGCGGTCTCTCGTCAGACGCTCCTGCTTATAGAATACCGGTCCCCCATCATACAGTTTGATTGCAACTGCAATGACCAGTAAAAACGGCGATGAAATAACAATCGCGAGCAGTGCAAACACGATATCCATAGTCCTCTTTACAAATCTCTGCTCTATCGTAAGTCCCTGATTTCTTGACAACATAAGAGGTGTATCAAACAAATGGATTCGTTCCGTTCCATTTAAAATAATATCCGATATCTTCGGTGTAATATAGGTTCTTTTATTCTGATCATAACAGAACTTTAAAATTTTATTACGGATACTTGCCGGAAGATCACATAAAACTACCGCTTCATACTCTAATATTTTAGAATACAATGCCTCATATCCCATATAGGCGCTGGCAGTTGCACAAACATTGTACTTATCTTTTCTGGAATTAATCTTGGAAATCAGTTCTTCCGGAGAATGTTCCCCGTATATTACGATCATACGTCTTGGCGGATATAATCTGACATAAAAATATCTTACAACAAAAACGGTAGGCAGTGTCACTGCAATCTCAGCTGTCGTCAATAACAGAAGCGGTGATGCTGACATATAATCATTTGCAATCATACAAATCTGAAAATACTCGATAATATTTGCAAACAAAATTCCAAGGATCTGCGACAAACAAATATCTGTAATTCTAAGGTATCCGATCCGGTATCCGCCAAATGTACGGATAAAAAAGAACAATACCAATGCATACATTCCGATTACTGCCCAGTTTCCTCTATTCCAGAACTTATCCTCCAATTCCGGTACATACATTTTATACCATATAAATGCAAACATTGCTGTCTCAGCCACAAGCATTACAAAATTAGCAAATAAATTCAGCAAATGTTTATATCTTTCCCTTTTCCTCATGAAGTACCTCACATTCATACCTTTGCATAATCTATATTATTTTATCATAAAACCCAACCTTTGAATATATCTTACCAGAATTTTCATAAAATCTTAAAAATACCCCGGCAGGATGTATGATGATCATCCCACCGGGGTATCTCTTTTTACTTTTATTTTGCTTTTGTCTTTACGGAAACAACGGAAGAATAACTTCCATATACTTTCTTCCCATTCACTTTGCGGTATGCACGGATCTTATAATAATAGGTCGTCGATTTTTTCAATTTACCGTTTTTGTAAGATGTCGTACTACCTTTGGATATGGTCTTTACTTTACTACATTTTCCATCTTTACTGTTGCTGCGGTAGATCTCATAACCGCTTGCACCTTTTACCTTTGACCAGGTCAGTTTTACATTCTTTGCATCCGACGCTTTTGCCTTTAACGTCGTCTTTGCCGGAACCGCCTTTGCAGATTTTACATTCGAAAATCCACTGGTCTGTTCTCCATTCTGTGTCTTAACAACCGTCTTGATCTTATAATAGTATGTTTTTCCGGTTTTTACACTGCCGTCTGTCCAGGAACTAGTGCCTACACTGTTGATGGTTTTGATATTCTGATAATCCCCATCCTTTGCTGTACTGCGGTAGATCTGATAAGAAGTCGCAGCCGGTACAACTTTCCATGAAACTTTCAGTTTATTGTATGCTGTCGATTTTACGGAAGTCACGCTTGTTTTTCTGTTCTCAATTTTATTAACACAGAGCGTGTATTCTTTTTCCACCGCATTTTTCGCAAATGCCTGCACTTTCAGGTAATAGGTTCCCTTGCTTAATTTGACAGCCTTTGACTCTGTATAGGTACTGCCGGCATAGGAATAGATATGATCATCATCTTTTCTGCTCACTCTCTTGCCGTTTGCATTATAAAGTGTCACATACCAGCTTCTTCCCGCATCATTGATCTTCTCGTGTGCCAGACTAAAGTTGATATACTGCGCTTTTGTGAGTGTAAAGCGATAGCAGTCTTCATCTGACGTATATCCTGTGATCACACCGTTTACCGCTTTGCCGACTTTTATGTTATCTGCCGAAGCCCAGTCACCGTTGTTCTCTGTCTCCCAACCGGAAGCCGCTTTCTGTGTCATGCAGATCGTATAGTCGCCGGTATAAAGTGTAGATGCCTGGCTGACGCATACGTAATATTCCCCTGCATCCAGTCCTAATTTACAGGATGTATAAGAAGTCTCTGTCCCGGTATTCGTAAATTTATAAATTTCACTGTTATCCTTATTGTAAAGAACAACATTATAACAGCTTGCTGTACTCTGACTGTTTTTATGTCCAAACTTAATCTGCAGATAGCCTGCTTTTGACATTTTGATCTTATAGTAATCTTTGTCTGAGGAACTGCTTGTGCTTCCGTAATAGGTTTTTCCGTTCTTTACGGTATTTGCAGTGGCAGCAGAATCATTCGACTCCACTTCCCTGTCACTTGCTGTCTTTGCTATAATACACACATCATAGTTTACAGGATAACTCGTTCCGCTCAATAATGTTCCCGTCGTATTTCCGGTTCCTGCGATCTTAATGTAATACTCACCTTTCGGCAATCCAAGGTTCGGCGTGGAAATGCTTGTGTCCCCGCCACGGATCTTCGTAGTGTAGACTTCTGTATACTGGTCTTTGTCCACTTTACGGATCACGCTGAGCACAAACATGTTTGTTGTTTCCTGTCCGCTCACAACCGGATGCGTCAGTTTCACATTGATATAACCATTTGCAGAAAGTGATGTTTTAAAATAATCTACATCGCTGTAAGTACGGATATCTCCGCTGTATGTCGTGCCGGAAACAGCCGTATTTGCTGTATCGTAAGTATCATTGCTCTCGTGCTCCCAGGTACTGCACGCCTTAAAGGTAGTTTTGATCACATAGTTTCCGCCGTAATATGCATTCTGACCTGCCACTTTAATATAATATTTACCTGCTGACAGTCCCAGTTTGATGGAATCCGTGGATTCATCTTCCGCTTTACTGGTCATTTCGTAGATCGAATTGCCGGAAGTATCACAGACTGTAACTGCATAAATAGCCTTATTCTGCCATCCTGTAACTTTCGAATGCTGCAGATTGATCACGATATATCCGTCTTTTGTTGTCTGAAAACCATAATAATCAGAATCACTGACACCATACAGACTTCCGTAAACTGCCTTGCCTGATGTCATTGTGTCTGCTGTATTTATATCATCATTGCTCTCGCTCTCCCAGTTGTCTGCATTCGTCCAGGATGCCTTCAGCTTGTACGTCTCTCCATTTGCTCCCTGAACTGTCAGTGAACCTGACGCATCCATATATTGGATTCCTGATACTTTCAGATAATAGGTTCCGGCGTCAAGTCCAAAATTAACCGACTCGGTTTTCTCCTCGTCTTTTTTACTCGTCATTGTATACATCGTATTTCCGGCAGCATCACAGACTGCCACGCTGTAAATATCTGTTGAAAGCCTGCCGCTCACTTTATCGTGCTGTAACTGAAATGAAAGATATCCTTTTGTGGTGGATGTGATCTTATAATAATCGGTATCCGATGCAGAGGAAATGCTTCCTGTTATCGTCTGACCCAATCTGTCATAATTATCTGCTGTGGCAATCGTATTATTTTGTTCTGTCTCACAATAGGTATCTTCATACTGTACGCTGAAGCTGTAAGCTGCAGACCCGACTGTAAGTACTCCGGTTCCGGTAATCTGTACATAATAGGTACCGGCATCAAGACCTATTTTCGCCGTCTGGTTCTGTGTATCCTGCATTCCGCTTGTTACAGTGACTAACCCACCAACCTGATCGGCAATAAAATCAATCCTCCAGGCCGTACTGTTGCTTGCGCTCGATAAATTCGCATGTGCAAATTTCAGTTGTACCATACCGGCTTTGCTCATCGTAAATTTATACCAATGTGTAACAGATGTTCTGGATGTCGTTGCATTATAAGTTGTATTCAGTCCAATCGATGTTGCTGCCGCATAGGTACTTCCCGGAGTCACATTTCCGTCTTTCTTTAGAATATCCTCACTTTCTTCTTTCTCCGTGTCTGCCGCTTCGGTATCCCCGATAAGTGCCTCTGTACTTTCTGTATCTTCAGTCATCTCTGAATCTTCTGTTGCCTGCGTACTCTCTGTATTTTCAGTCGTCTCAGGAATTTCTGTACTCTCCGTATCTGCCGGCATCTCAGAACTTTCTGTACTCTCTGTATCTGCCGGTATCTCAGAACTTTCTGTACTCTCTGTATCTGCCGGTATCTCAGAACTTTCTGTGCTCTCCGTATCTGCCGGTATTTCAGAGGTTTCTTCTGATTCAGTAGTTTCTGTCACTTCTGCTTTGCTCTCTGTTCCGGCTTCTTCTGCCTCAGCTTTTTCTCCAGCTCCGGTTTTTTCCGTTGTTTCAGAGTCTTTCATAGCCTCCGCCGACTCCGGAACCTCTGTCAGTTCCGTAAGTTCTGTTACCTCTGTTTCATTCTGCCCACCGGCTGCATATACCACCTGCTCCGCCGGAACCGCTGTCATGCAAAGACTTAATGCCATAAGCCATGCAGCAATTCTTTTCCCTGCCTGATGTCTTTTTTTCATTTGGATCTTCCTCCTTGTTTCTCAAACAAACCATTTCCAAAATCTGATATCACAAATTATTTATATTCTGTGCTGAAACTGTCTCCCGCACATTTTATGATCTTGCCTGATTCATTCTCAAATACTGTTTCCTGTCCATCCAAATAATACTGATTTTCCTGATAATAAGAATCGCCATACAATACTGTAATATACTTGATTCCAAGTTGATTTAAATTATCGAGATTTTCTTTCGGATTAAAATTCCATGTATAACAATCCGTAGACTTCTGTTTGGTTTTCTGCCGGTAAATGATAAAATCAAGGCAGGATTCCTTTGCTGCCATCAAAGGTACCCTTTCATTCTTTAAATGTTTCTTCACATACTTATACAGTTCTAATTTTCCCTCATCATAACCATTTACATATGGAAGTATCTTGCACCAGCTTTCTCCCGGGAATGTCAGGATCGCAGCACGTTCATTTTCATACACCGCTTTACACAGTGAAAAATAATTTTCATACTGCTGATAGATCTTATCCTCTTTATCCACAAAAATCTTCGTGATGCCATTTTTATCCATCTTGACAAGAATATCCATCAGTTCTCTGTTATACGGCTTATATTTTCTCGTATTCTGAGCCCGCATGCCATCAAACCAGTAAAAAGTCCTGTCATCAGCCACCAGCGCCGGGATCTTATCATCATCGAGTTCCTCTGCCGCATAAGACATCACTTCCATAAGATCTGGTAAAATCGTGTATTCCCCATAGTCTTTCTGTGATGTATCTAGATTATTCCAATAGATTGCCAGAAAATGTTTCGGTACGGATGCCTCATTATATCCGGGATCAAATTCCCACATGTTCATATCATAATTTGTAAAAGTAAATAACGCAAGTATTCCAATAAATCCAACATATGCATAAAATCCTGCAAGCTGTTTTTCATCTGCAAGGATATCTGCTGCCATCACGCAAAGCAGCCAGCCGAACAGCCAGAGATTATAGTAGATCTTAAAATAATAATAAAATGACATCATGTGATTTATCAGAAATCCGTACATCACACAGGTGCATACCACCATAAAAAGTGCCATCACAGGGATCGCCGCCGGATATTTCTTTTTTTTCAGCAGATAAAACAGTACGATAAATGCTGCCGGTATGAAATAGATCAGATCTGCATACACGGAATGATACATTCCGCCCGCCTTGCTGACGTAAGTTATCATCTTGTCAAAAGAGCCGCCCCATTTATCCATAAATAAGACAAATACTGCTGCCGCTGCAATGACTACGACAACCAAAAATCCTGCTATCATTTTTTTGTTTATCTTTTTTTGCCGGATCGCGAGTACAAATAATGCCAGGATCACCGCCGCTGAATTGAGCGGGATAAACAGTGCATTACAACATGTATTTGCGTACAATGCAAACAGCAGTAAGATCACATTGCACTTATAATTTTTCGGATACCGCTCCAGCAGAAGCAGGGCATAGACTAAAAGCATCAGTATCATAACACCAATACTCCAGTATACAAATCCGCCTGTCATGTAACTGTATGCAGGATATCCCCAGAAATATCCCAGTGCAAACACCGGTGCAAAAATCCGCACGATCTTTTTCTCACTGACCGTGAGCATCAGTACATAACACATCCACACTTCCAGCACATGCATGAAAATATCCGCAAAAATAAACGCTTTATAATATTTTGAAACGATCAGAATCGGACTGAATATCTCAATAAACATTGCATTGACAAATGCAGAAAAATAAATGTGCTTGCCTAAGACTCCCTGCTTTACAATGACCATTGCATCATTAAAATGATTTGCCGGATCTGAATTGATATAACTCAGCCGCAAATATGGAGTAAACATATGTAGTGAAACTGCAATCACGATTCCTGCAAGAACTGCTAATACAGCAATATCTGTTATCCTCACAAATATCCGCTGCATTTTTTTCTTTTTAATGATCATTCCCCATAACAGGAGCACCGCTGCCGCCATTGAAATACATGTGGATTTAAGATTCACCGGTATTCCCACCAGTTGAAACATGAACGCCCAAAACGACTGATAACAGAAAATAGCCATAATTCCCATCACTGCCACTTTTATCATATTGATCTTTCCATCAATTTTCGGTACCAGTATTATCCCCATTAAAAATGCAAGAAAGAGCAGCACAAAAATTACTGATATTATCATATGTAATCCTCATTCACAAATATTTTTTTCACATCTGCAGTAAATTGCTGATGTTCATTTCTAATATAACTTCTGTAACCGTCAAAATCAACCTTGTGCACATCAAAATTACAGATACAATCCCTGATGCATGATATAATATCTTCTTTTTTCGCACATGACTCATCAAATTTATATGTTTCCGGAATACATACATCCTCCGCGAATGCCGCGGCTCCCCTCTTTCCAGTGATAACGATACAGCCGGAAATTGCCGCCTCCCTTGGTATTCTGTCTTTCCCCGGATGATTTCCAAAATCGATATAAACCTTGCTTTTACTCATGCAGGAACGCATCTCTTCCGTCGTCATCCCGATCAGCGGTACCCACCTGAGATCCTGTGCCATCTCACGGAGCGCCTTTGTGAATGCAGCCCCTTTTTTGGGATTATAAAGGACTACATCTTCTTTCTTTTCGCGAAGTGCCGCTTCTTCCCCGGCAAGGTAAATATCATTTACATAATCAGACAGATAACGTACCTGCTTCCCGCTAATCCCGATCGTTTCCAGATAATGGATCGCATAGTAAGACTGACACAGATGCATCTTTGCCTTTTTTACAAAATCCGTTTTATCTTTCAGTTTTCCGGTGAGCAAGGCTTTTATGGCGCGCAATGTGCCATTTGCACGCCTTCTATCCACAAAACTGTTATGAATCAGATAGTTATCCACAGAAAGCCACCAGATATACACGGAAAGATTCTGATATCTCGCCGTTCTCTCACAGTAAATCTCCGGCACAACTAAAATATTTCCTTTTTCATCCTCTATCTCTTCCTCACGCAGATAACCGTCCGTATATTCCAGAAAAGCGGGATTCATGCCAGGATGTTCTTCTGATATCTCAGTATAAACAATTCCTGCAGGAACTTTCACATCCGTCAGGGTCTTTACAAGCTGATGCAGAAGTTCTGTTCCGCCGGTCTTTACATCCGCCGGACATAATACGTAGATCATTGTTTTTCTCTCCTTAATAATGTCTGCTTATACTCCATGCAAACTGGATTGCGAAGCATAATGCATAAAGCAAAATATGAGACCACCCCTGTCACTACTGTTGCTGCAAGCCGCAGAAATTCTCCATTTGCCATGCTCATGACAATCCATGTAAGTGCCCCCATAAAAGCTACCGCGATCACGGTTTTTGCCAAATATCCTCTTCTTAATCTTACCTGAATGTGTTTCACGGAAAAACATACACAGCAGACAGTAACCAGTGCTTCGCTGATGACCGATGCCGCTGCCGCACCATTCTGGGCAAACCGCGGAATCATGGAAAAATTAAGACAGACATTTGACACTGCCCCAACGATCGTACAGAAAAGAAGCTTTTTTTCCTCTCCAAATGTTAAAAGCACCTGTGTCCCAAATAAATTGCTGAACCCAAGCGCGAGCGTTAAAAGTGCCGCGATCCGGAGTGTCTCCCCTGCCGGTGCAAAACTTTCGCCAAACATCACGACCATCAGATCATCTGCTGTCAGCATCAGCCCCACACAACATGGCAGGAACAAAAACAGCATGATCTCAAATACCCTGCTTACGATCCGTCCACACGATTCATCATCACCTTCCATATGATACTGGCTTAAATGCGGAAGTAATGTTCCCCCGATTGCTGTAATGACTGTAATGATGATCTTCACGACTTTCATCGCATTTGTATAATAACCAACGTTTTTTTCATCACACAAAAGTCCAAGCATCGTGGTGTCTAACATCGTATAAAGTTCGATCGCGACTGTCGTTCCGAGCATGATAAAGATCGGTTTCATATGCGGCAGGATCTTTATGCCATGGCATGTCAGACGGATACCAAACTTTCTTAACTGCAGCATATTGATAATATAATTTGCCCCTGTCGTCAAAACGATCACAAGCATATACCGCACATAATCTTCACTGCTCCGGATAAACACAAAGATTGCCGCAAGTGAGATCACTTTTACAACAAAACTGCGGATTGCAATATATTTGAATGCCTCCTGCCCCTGATAAAACCAGTCTACATTAAACGCATTAAATATGATCAGAAGTCCTGCCGCAAGTGAGATCATCTTACGTGAAGAAAAATACGGCAGATTCAGGATCAGTGCATAATACAGTGCCGTACAGATCAGCGTGGAGATCAGATTGATAAAAAAGAGAGACGAAAAAAGTTCCTTTGTCTGCTCCTCATCCTTACGCCTTCTTGCAATCTCCCTGATCCCGTAATTGGGGATTCCAAGGGATGCTGCCAGTACAAAATACTGCGCGATATTCTGTGCATATGCAACTTTTCCGACTCCATCCGACATCAGTACCCTTCCAAGGTATGCTGCAGAAACCAGCGGAAAAAGCGCATCCAGGAGTTTATAAATTACATTGTAAACTGAATTTTGAAATAATCCGTCATGTTTACTCATATTTTTTCATCAGTGCCAGAAATGCCCGATAGGATTTCGTGATATTCCCGAAATAAAAAATCTTCGCATCACAAAAATCCTGCATCACAAAATTTGTGGACACTGCCTCCTTGTGCATGCAGCCAATCTCCGGTGCATACAGTAATGTCATGCCGTATTTTCCGGCAAGGTAATAAAGGATCTCCTCCTCCGCATAGAGAAATGTCCCATCATAAAATCCGTCCATCTGTTTGAAAAAATCTTTCGAAAAAACAAGACAGCAGCCATGTAATAGAACATCCTTCATCCGCTCGTCCACGCGGCTGTCCGCCGATACGGACTTTCCGTCCTCCTCACGCGTGGTAAGATTCTTACTGCCATCTTTGACATCGCGCCCCGTTTCATCCGACACGACACCATAATGGCCTGCAATGGCTTTCTTTAAATGAAACAGTTTGATCAGCTGGAACATCTTACATTTCGCCCAGGAAACCAGGATCTGTTTCCGCATATAATTTAACGTGTACTGCCTGTTTCTCGCCACCGGATTAAAATGTCTGGTGCGGCTTGCATCCACAATATCCCCGCCTAAAATATCAAAGCGCTCTTCCTTATAGATTTCCCGCAGCTTCTCACAGTAATCTTCCTGTTCAAAAATAATATCGCTGTTTGCCGCCACGATAAAATCCGGCTCAAAATGAGACCTTGCATACCGGATGCCAAGATTGTTGCCGCGTGCAAATCCAAGGTTTTTCTCACTTGCGATCACATGCACTCTTTTTTCCCCGGCAAATTCTTCCCGAAGCGACTCCTCACTGCCATTGCCGGAACCGTTGTCCACTAAAACAATGCGGATATCCTGCCCCTGCTGCGTCTTTAGAATGGACTCCGCACATGCGGCCGCCTCACGCCAGGTCTTATAATTTAAAATCACAAAACAGATCGTTCCCATATAAATCCTCATTCAAATATTGCGATGGTCATGCCGGCTTTCTACGCGCCGGAGTATCTCGTCTTTGTTCCAAGTATAATACGGATATACGGTGTAATGGAACGCACAATGGCCGTTCCAAGTCCGAAGTTTTTATGCAGAAAATGGAACCAGTCGCGGAATGGAAGTCCCTTGCGGCTCTCCTTTAGACGGATCCGTTCCATGCGCGGCAGCGTCTCATCCTGCCAGGTTTTCTGCAGTGTATTATCATTGCACTCGCCGACAAACTTTGGATAAATATGAATTTTATATCCAAGTTTACTGATCTGTAACCCGTAATCAAAATCACCGATACTGTGCTGGTAAAATGGATCGATCCCGACTTTTTCAAAGATTTCACGCGGAATGATGGCACAGTTTGCATTGAAGGTATCACAGTTTACCTCCGGCGCATCCGGGCCTAATTTTTTGTATTTGATCCCTTTGGTGTATTTGATACCGCCGTAACTCAAACCGCCGTTTTCGCCACAGATCGCACCGACTGTAACCTCATCCTTTTTCAGATGTGGTGCCATCTCATCAAAAATGCCCGGGAAGAACTTTGTATCATCATTCATCAGCATATAGTAGTCGTAATCCATATGCGTATTTTTGATGTGTTCGATCGCCTTGTGCATGCCGCCATTCCAGAAATTGCTTCCGTCTCCCTCGATCAGGTCGATCTGATATGTGCCGTCATCGCGCATCTGCTTTAACATCTCACGCGTTCCGTCAGAACTATTGTCGTCTAAGATCACATAGTCAAACGTGACGTCTCTATTTTCTGAGAGTGTTGCCATGCCCCGCTTTGTCAGTTCTTTTCTGTTAAAACAGGTAAAAATTGCAAGTATCTTCATAATTTATTTCATCCTCATTTCCAGACAGCCTGTTTTGTCTGCCATTCAAATGTTCTATGCCTGTCCGATATAGTTTTTCCGGAATACCACATGGTAGATCCGTTTGATCAGATTCGGCTGTGACTCATGGATCAGTGCTTTTTTCATCGCCTTATGGAGCTCCGGTTTTTCACAGATCTCCTGTGGGAACTCTGTGATCCTGTGATCTGTCATCAGTTTATGGTCGAATACCGGTCCCTTTTCATTGCCGCAGTGGATCCCGGTGCCATCCCAGCCTTCATTGCTGACTAAAGACTTTGTCGGGGATAAGATCAGTCCCTGTTTCCGGAAATTCGTCCAGTACCAGCGGATCGCCCAGGAGTTGGTCTTTTCATCGGTTTTCTGCATTTTCATGATCTTGTAAAAATCATAGGTATTGTCATAATTAAATGCTTTGCGCAGTTTTTTATCGGAAACCATATCCGTCCAGTCGTCGCAGTCCGCATCGAAATACTTCCAGCGGTCGCTCCAGGTCGCCCACGACCAGCTTGTGCCTGAGAGCGTGTTAAAATAGGACTCACACGGGTAGGAAAAAGTATCCCCGAAATGGGAGAACCCTGTGATTCCGGTCACTTTCTGTTCGTTCTGGTAACGATCTAATCCGTCATTCATAAACAAAAGAAAATAGCGGTTTGTGACAAGGTCATCCTCTAAAACGATCACTTTTCCATATTTATTTACGATCGCAGTCACGCCCTCGATCACATTTTTTGCAAGACCGTAGTTCTGTTCCCTTGCGGTCAGTTCCACCTGACGGAATCCCTGCACGGACTTTACATAATCACGGATTTCCTGCACTTTTCCTTTATCTGCATCTTTTTTTGCCGCATCGGAAAATACATACAGATCTGTTTCTGCTGCAAGTTCGTTTGCTGCAAGTGCCTCGATGGTGCGCTTTGTATGTTCCGGCCGGTTGTAGGTAAACAAAATTACCGGAGCCAGACTTCTCGTCTCTTCCATTCTTTTTCGCCCTTTCTATGCCTGCTGTTTTACCCAGCCTACATATTCGCGGATTCCTTCGGTAAGATCCATTTTTTTCTCATATCCGATCTTTTTCAAAAGAGAGATATCCGCACGCCAGTTCTGTGGATCGCCGACTTTCGTCTCCCCGTTAAACCGCACGATATCCGTTTTTTCTCCAAGCTGTGCGGCATAAATCTCAGCAAGTTCCCGGATAGACACTTCCTCGCCGTTTGCAACGTTAAAGATCTCCTCCGGTCCCTGATATCCTAAGATCAACTCTAAGGCACGCAGAATATCGGAAATATGGATAAAATCACGCGTCTCATTTCCGGTTCCGAACAGATCGATCCGTCCGGTATTTAAGTATTTCTGATAAATATCCCACAAAAGCTGTTTGCGCAGTCCGCTTCCATATGCAGAAAAGATACGCACACAGCGGATATGGTAACCATGTACCCTGTTATAATAGCTGCAGAGTTCCTCGCCCATCTGCTTGTGCACGCCATATGGTGAGATCGGTGCCAATGCATCTTTTTCCGTGATCGGAAGCTGCTTTGGATTGCCATAGACACCTGCACTTGATAAGAAAATGATTTTCGGTCTTTTTTCAAATGATTTCAATGCCAGAAGCAGCTGGTATAAACTGTGCAGATTGCCGTCTAAGTCTGCCATCGGATTTACAATGGATGCTCCGACATTGGCACTGCCGGCACAGTGTAAGATCACATCCGGCTGCACTCCGGTAAATATGTTGGCAAGTTCCTGTGAGTCTTTGGACATGTTGCACTGATAGTAGTGGATTTCTGCCCCGTCCTCACAGTAACGGTCGGCTAAGTCGATGCCGGTGATCTCGTAATCTTTGCTGAAATATTCCATGGCGCATCTTCCGATAAAACCGTTTACGCCGGTAATGATCATTTTTTTCATGGGCGAACCTCCTATAAAAATACCCTTTCAAGTGCCCTCGAGTACTCTCTCGCCTCGCGGTACATATTTGCGATGCCCTGTTCCATGTTACCGGCATATTCGGCTTCATGCTCCGGCAGGGATGCGCGCGCTGCAGTGCGCGCGATCGTTTCGGCAAGCTGTTTCGGGTCGTGTGGATCAAAGAGAACACATTTTTTGTTCTGCTGTTCCTGATGTACCGGGATGTTTGACAAAAGTACAACTTTATCAAGTACTTTCGCATCCTCTAATACGGTTCCCCAGCCCTCACAGAGTGACGGCTGTACGATAAACTGTGCGTTTTTCATGATTGCAAGCTGTTCGGTACGCTCTACAAATCCCAACAGTTTTATATTAGCACAAACCGTGTCTGATTCCATAATTTTTCTTAATTTATCGATATATTCCGGGTTACGGTAATCTTTCAGATTGCCGGTAAATACAAAATCATAGTCACATAATCTGCCCTCTTTCAGGAGACATTCGATTGCTTCTACCATAACGATATGATTTTTATGCTGCCAGAACTGGTTCGGAATATAGATATAGTTTCTCTTTAAGTCAAATTTTTCACGGACACTCTGCTCTAATTCCGGTGTAATGGCACGCACTTCCGGTTCAATGTAAGATACAAAATGTACCACCTCAACCGAGCATCGGTGTCCCGGATAGAAACGCTCTAAATCCCTTGCCGCATCGAAGCTGCTTAAAACCATCGGATTATCGCTTCCTGTCATGGCAAGATCATTTTTTTCTTTGTGTGCTAACTCCTCTGCGCCGAAAAACTCCGGCAGGGTTCTGTGCTGAAAGTCAGGTATCCAGAAGATACCTTTCTTTTTAAAGAGTTTTCCGATCTTGTTGAGTTCTAAGGCATAGCAGTATTTTACCCCGCCAAACCAGATCAGACGCATCTCATAAAGTGCCAGTTTTATTTTATTATTTCCATCATAGACACGAATATCTACATTTACATTTTCTTTAAAACAGTCAAAAATATCGGCATGTTCCGGATCGATCAAAAGCACCAGCGAAAAACGTTCCATGATATTTTCGTTCTGCAGGCAGCTGAACATAATGTTCTTAATATAATAAAGTCCGCCGATCCATCCTCTGTTTCCAAGTCCGTTAAATAAAATCTTCTTTTTCATATTCATCCTCATTTTTGAGCAACTTGCTGAGAAGAGGCGACGAGAATCTCAAATTCTCGTCTGCCATCAAAGCTATTTGTTTTTATTTAGAAACAAATAGCCGTGCAAAAAAATAAGCTATCGAGCTTATTTTTCGCACTAATCCTTTATTTCTGTGATAATACATACGAAAGTGCCGCAATACAACCTTTTGAAACCTGTTCAAAAGAAAATTCATGTGCCTTTTCGTAACTCTTTTTCCCCATGACAGATGCCATATCCCCGGCGGCAGCCTTTTGGATTGCCTCCGCAAAACCATCCACATCTTCCGGGTCAATGATATAGCCGTTTTCACCATCTGAGACGAGATCTCTTGCACCATCTGCATATTTTGATGAAATGATTGGAAGAGATGCACACATTGCCTCTAAAAGAACAAGTCCAAAGCAGTCCTCCCTGGTCGGAAGCACAAAAGCATCCGCTGTGCGGTATAATTTCTGCAATGGCTCCCCTTCCTGGTATCCTAAAAATTCCACACGGTCAGAAATTTTAAGTTCTGTGCACTGTTTTTGCAGCAGATCTTTTTCCTGCCCCTCTCCAACGATCCAGAGCCTTATATTCTGCGGTGTTTTTGCAAGTGCCGGCAGTAACAGATCAAGTCCTTTCCGCTGGATCAGGCTTCCCACATACAGAAGCTGCAATCCCTCATTTTGGGTTGTTTTCTGTGGTTTCTCATACAGATATTTCTGAATATCCACGGTAAGATATGAGATAAAGCATTTCTTTTCATCAGCACCGTAAGCGATCTGTGCCTCATGCGATGCAGTGCTGCTCGCGATAAATGCCGCCGCTCTTTTTATAATATAGCTTCTCGATAAGCGCTGTACTTTTCCGATATTTTTCTCGGAATTTAAAGTGCCGTCCGTCCAGCTGATAAACGGGATCTTCTTTTTCCGGCACCAATGTACCGCACGAAGGATCGTCGGGTTGTACTCCATGGCAAAGACCACATCCGGCGCGATCTCATTTAAAGTCTTTTCCACACCTACCGGGATAAACACATATCGGTCATCAAACCGTTTGCGGATGATGATCGTCTTTGATTTCAGGAAATGATAATGTTCGATCTCCTCCATCTCAACACTCCATTTCCGGTTTTCCATGCCTGCACCGGAAAAAATGATATGAAACTCATATTCCGGAAAGTTTTTCTGCATATAAGAAAAGAAATCCACCCGGTATGGCGATGGTATATTCGTGATAAATACTGCCTTTTTTTTCATTGTTCTTTTTCCTCTGAAATGCTGTGGTAGATACTGATGAGTTTCTGATAGTTATCTTCCGGTCTTAACCGGTGCTGATAAAATTCTCTCGCATTTTCCTTTAATCTGTTTAGATCCATCTGTTCAAACTCACAGACTTTTCTGGCAAGATCCTCAATAGAGTTATACTCAAATTTTACACCCGTCACACCTTCCTGCACCATACCATCCATATTGCCGACACGTCCTGCGATCACCGGTACGCCATAGGAATATGCCTCCGCGATCGTCATGGCAAACGCCTCATAACACTGGGAAGTCATGATGACTGCCTTTGCATTATAAAATTTCTCGGTCATCTCCTCTTTCTGCAGGTAACCTAAAAAGCGGACATTTTTCATATTATGGGTGCTGACGTATGCCTGCATCTCGTCCATCATCGGTCCTGTTCCTGCAACATAAAGAATCTTATCCGGCAATTTTTCAAAAGCTTTTACTGCAATGTCAATTCCCTTTAATGCCTCCACTCTTCCGGCGAACAGATAATATTCTTCCTCAGGCTGTTTTTTAACCGGGACGATTCCATCTGCAAAGGTAAAGTTTGGTTTGATGTAAACACGTTTCGGATCCACGATCTTTTTGCCCGGATCTAAGGAGCTTAACAGTTTATTTTTGTTAAATTCCGTCAGACAGATAAAATTCACACGATAGTAGGTTCCAAGAAAACGGTGAATCCAGAGGATTGCAGAGCTTACCATCGTCTGTATTTTACTTCCGCGGTAACATTTGTGCCGGATTGCACATTTTAATCCGCCATCCACACATTCCTCACAGATCACATTGTTGCGGAAAAATGATCCGGCCGGACAGAGCATGCGGAAATTATGAAGTGTCTGGACTACCGGCACCTTACACTGAAATGCCGCATAAAATACAGATGGACTCACCATCATCAGGGTATTGTGCACATGCACGATATCGATTTTATTTTCACGGATAATCTTTTTTACTTCCCTGCAGGTTTTTAACGAATAGACTGCCGTAAAAGGAATAAAAAGTTTTTTTAATTTATTCCCCTCGTTCAGTTCTTTGTTACTGCGATAGTAAGTAAAGACTTCATGTCCATGCTCCTCTAACAGCTTTTTCTCATTGCGCACCACGACGTCTTCCCCGCCCGGGATCTGATAAAAATTATGAATTTGAAGAATTCGATATTTTTCCATTGTCTCCTCCATCTGAGATCTCATTTAACATCGTCGGATATAGCAATACACCTGCAAGCAAAATAAACGGATTCATAAAACCATTTAAGACAAACTGTTCCATGATCCCATACAATGCAAATACGGAAAGCATGACTAATTCTTTATATCCCCCTGCTTTATAGAGTCTGACTAACATAACACAGAGTGCCGCAAAAAATGCGATTGCAAAAATCCATCCGCAGTACAGTAAAATATACATATATGCGTTATCGATCAGCCCATGATAACTTGCATAAAAATACTCCTGGTTTCTCGGAAGCAGCGCAAGCCCTTGGTCATGATAATATTTTCCAAGGATATATACCCTTCCTGATACATAGCGGTCGATCGTCTTCATAATGTCATTGTCACTGTTAAATAGAATCATCATAACAAAACTGAAAATTGCTCCAACCGGTATAGACAGTGCATAAATAAACTTCACTTTTTTATTTTTGACCAGTTTTTCAAACAGAATGATCCCCCACGCAAAAAAGAATACAATAATCCCGGTACGGCAAAATGTTATTTTATAAAAAATAAACGCTGTCAGGCATGTTCCGAAAAACCACCATATATTTAATTTTTCATAGAAATAATAGAGCATAAGCATAAGAAGCAGAAAAATTGTCATATATGCAGCATTCGGTTCACTAAAACCAAGACTGTACACCGGTACTTCCACATACTGTGCATTTGGCACTGTCTTATAACCAATATCAAACAACCCATAAGCGGATCCGGCTACCATAATAAATGCTACAAAAAGTCTGGTCCATACAGAGATTTCAATCAATTTCCGGAAACACACATCCTTGATTCCGATGATCGTTAAAAACAAAAACAGTATCGTCGCCTTTTTGGTCATTACCCATATGAAAAGACCTGCACCTAGCATCAGCGCGATCACAACGATCTCCCGCAGCGTATATCTGGTTGTAACAAGTTTCATTCCCAAAAGGATCACGCCGGAAAGCATAAAAAATTTGTAGATCTGATCACTACTGTCATAACCAAATGCTTTTACCAGCACATTGACCGCAAAGTATCCATAATACGCAATGATCCCCATGCTCTTCCAGTCATTTTCCCGTATCCATTTTCTGATCTGCTCCATCTATTCCTCTCCAAGCATATAAATGACATAATCTCCGGTTTCCCTGTAATAGTGATATCCATACGGCTTCATATCATCCGGTATTTCCTGTTCTGTACGGTTAAAACATAAAAATACTACCTGATTGCGCTTTGCAATATCCGTCACTACTGTCATGTCCGGTTTTTCCTGACACATCTGCTGATACATTGCGACTTCATCATCCCCGATCCCGGAAATAAATCCGCCCACGTTTCTTCCATAAAATAATCCGATATCACAGCGGTACTGTCTGATATAGCAGAGCAGTTCATTCGGTACAACCGATCTTACTTTCCAGCTGATACCTGCGCCTGCTAAAATATCCGCAACATCCAGCGCAGCCTGCGGCAGTTTATATTCATTTTCTGCCTCCGTAAAGGTTGCTTTACTGTAAATTTTCTGTCCGCTTAATGCGATCGTACCAAGGGCCGCCACAAGCACAACGATACGGACTGCCTGTTTTTTCCACCGGCACACCAGCCAGACCACCACATACGCAGCCGTGAAAGAAACCGGAAGCATCCAGAACAGTCTCCAGTACACACCGGCAAAGAAACGGCTTCCCACATAACGGTAAAATAATGGATTAAATAAAAATAACAGTACCAGGATTGTCGGCCATACCAGAAACCGGACGGTCTGTTTCTCTTCCTGATATTTTCTTCCCAGGAAAAACAGCATTACAACTGCAAGACAAAACAGGCACCAGTGAAAAAGTCCGGTACGTCCGCCAATAAAATTTTTAAAATTGTCCAGTATTGAATAAAAATCTGCTGCCATATCCGTTCTCTTTCCTTTTTAAATCCCCGCCGTATAATAAATCATATAAACAGCACACGGCAGTGCTGCGATCCATATACAGAGCATACGTTTCAGATTCCGGTGGTAAATACCATCTAAAAGTCCGTACAATCCCATCATAACTGGTGCCATAATAATTCCCATTCCCGATAAAAGAGCTGCCGCAAAACTTAAGGCATACAATGGTGCCGCCCATTTCATACTCTGTTTTTCACTCATAAAGATCTGGTAAAACAAATACATTAACAATGGAAGGATAAATCCCGCCACGATTGCCTTTCCCTGCCAGATCCGCAATAAAAACATCGCCGACAGTGTATGTGTTGATGTAAAATTCCAGATATGGAACACAGATAAAACAATCAGAAACAGTGCTGTTTTTTCCGCATCACCGCGAAACAGTACATTTCCGATCATTCCATACAACACATAACAGATGATGATCATAAAAAATGGAAAAAATGTATGTGAAAACACCGCCGGAGCAATTCCTGTTATTTTACAGCACATTGCCACATACATCGTCCATGGGGATGTCACATCTTTTCTTACTTCCCCGACATCCCAGTACATATATTCATCCGTGATCGGATCATCCACTAAAAGCGTATCATGCACAACCGCAGAAACTTCTTCCGAAACATATCTTGCATCGTCATCATCAATATGCTGGTAATGATACGGAATCCATGCCTGCAAAAGGATCAGCGCCGCTGCAAGAATTCCAAAAATGATTTTCCATGCTCCGGCTTTCTTTTTTTTGTTTTCCAGCTTATTTTCTACTGTAACTAAGATACCACATCTGCGTATCAGAATTACCATGATAACAATGGAAACAATCACCAGAAATATCTTCCAAAGTGTGACAGCCTCGGTAAGCGTCCTTTTGCCAAGTATCATTGGCACCAGCAAAATCTGTCCCGATGCAAACATACTTGCAAGTCCAAGCACCCATGCGTTGCACAGTTTTCTGACCGTTCCCTCTATTTTCAGATACCATACCCACAACAATCCAAACCAGACCGGAAGTACTACGAAAAGCATTCCTGTATAAAGTAGATTCTTATAAATCATATACCAGCACTCCATCCAGATGGATATGGTTGATCTCAGCCGTATTCTTTAACATATAAAGTTCTTCCGTTCTGACATTTCTGCGTCCGCAGATGACAAGATTACTGTCGCAAAGCAATGCCGTCTGATATCCTTCGGATATTGCCGACACATCCCTTCCATTGACCAGAATGTATTCATACTGCTTTGAGAAGCGATCCAGAAGCTCTTTGAACTTTTCATTTCCAACAAGATCAAATCCCTGTTCCTGTTTCAAATTTCTCTTTACGGTGTCTAAGTAGTCATTCATCTGCTGTAACTTTAATTCTGTCGTATTCCCCATAACATAGGCACTTAAAGATGCATCATCACTGTCAGTTGCATTCAGGTCGATCAGCAGAGTCTTTTTCTTTTCATTTGCATAGCACATCGCAAGACGCAATGCTGTGGTATCCGCAGTTCTTCCGACCGGCAGACAGTTAATCTTAAGGCATCCTTCTGCTTTTTGTCCATTCAAAAACATAGCCGCTTTTTTATAGGTTTCTTCATCTTCATTCTTTTTTGTGATCACATCAACGATCTGTGTCTCTAAACATTCCTGCACTTCCTGTGCATCCTTCGGTTTTTTATAAATCATCATCCACAATGTATATAAAACAACCTCAAGCATAATGCCAAGTAAAATACCTGCGATCACTGCTTTTAATACTCCCTGGCGGAACTCAGAACTGGAGATGGTATAAGTTTCAAGCTTTGTCACTTCTCTCTGGGACTGCGGTTCATCAAATACAGTAAAACACTGTGTGCCGACCTGTTTCTTTGTCACGGTATCCAATGCCTGAAGAAGTCCGTTCACAAAAGCATACGCTTCCTCTTCGTCATTTACGGTATAATCCCAGCTCGTTCTCGGATACACCACATAAAAAGTAATAATGTCCGATGCCTCTGTCTGTTCACACTCAAACATATCCGTAAATGCCTGTTTTGTCAGATCGATTCCTGTCACTTTACAGAATTCGTCGTACACACTGCTGCTCTTTGCAATTTTCATAATATCATTGCCACGCTCCACAGTACTTCCGGAATTATAATCTTTTAAAAGCACCGAAGTCTCCACCTGCATTCTGTCATCATAGACTTCTGCATCAATATAAGGCATCAGGGTTTTTGCCTTGTATCCACCGACGATCACTGCAAAAACTGCCGCAAAGACAGCCGCAAGCCACCATTTTCTTAAGTTATACTGCAGCACATCCATCAAACTGTATTCTTTTCTGCTCTCATATCTCTGATTCATATCAGGTCTCCTTTCTATTCTCCGCCTTTTTCAAACACCACTTTTATCGTCTTTAAAATGATCTTGATATCCAGTCCCAGACTCCAGTTATCAATATACTGTACATCCAGTTTCACGACATCCTCAAAATCAGTAATCTCGTTCCGTCCGCTTACCTGCCATAATCCGGTAATGCCCGGTTTTGCACTTAAACGGCGTTTCTGGTGTGATTCATACTGTTTGAACTCATCTACCGTCGGTGGTCTTGTACCGACCAGACTCATATCACCTTTCAAAACGTTGAAAAACTGTGGAAGCTCATCGATACTGGTCTTACGGATAAATTTTCCAACCTTCGTAATACGCGGGTCATCTTTCATTTTAAACATCAGACCATTCATCTCATTCTGGCTTTCCAGTTCTTTTTTGCGTTCCTCTGCATCCTTATACATCGAACGGAACTTATAGATCTTAAAAAATCTTCCATTCTTGCCGACACGCTTCTGTGCGAAAAACAGAGGTCCCGGAGATTCGATCAAAAGCGGCGGTGCTAAAAAGACCGTCACAACTGCCGTGATCACAAGTCCCACGATCGAACCTACGATGTCCATCACACGCTTGATCATAAGCATTTTCCAGTCATAGGACTGATTGGAAAATGTGACGACCGGTATATTTCCCAGCATGTTAAAAGTTTTATGGTAATCATCAAACTTGTTTAAGATCTCAATCGTGACATGTACGGTTGCCCCCATATCCTCAAAACGGTTGACCACCTCCGCAAGCGAATCTCCTGTCTCATACGGCACACTGATAAAAACTTCATCCACAATCTGTTCTTTTACATACTGGAACATATTATCATAAGTGGCAACGACAGGAACACCATGATACCATTTTCCAATCTGGTTTTCATCAATGATCGCAATACTTGCAAGACGATGGATCCAGTCTCCGGAATGGTCTGCATCCGCGATCACCTCTTCCACACGTTCTGCCGTTGTGACCAGAAATACCTGATTATTTGCTCTTTTGTTACGGTAAACATGCAGCAGATAATATTTAATGATAATATGCATGCCAAAATACAGGCACATATTTACCAGCGCAATACAAAAATAAACACCTCGGGAAGCCTCCGCATTATTGTGCTGTAAAAAAATGGTCAGCGCTGTCACACATACTAACACAACGCTCGCTTTGATTGCTGCCCACAACTCCTGAAATACACTTCGGTCAATAAAACGATTATCAATATCCGAAAAGAGCATTACCAGCATGTAAACAACCATTACGATGCCAAAGCTCTCCATCAGCTCTATCTTCATATTTGCGACGGATACATTTCGATAACCCACCAGCCACAGATAACCGCCCCCGAAATAACTTACGGCAAAGCATATCAGATCCGCCAGCAGTAAAATGATACTCTGAATTTTTTCTCTTGTCTGGTACATGTCAAGTCCTTTCCTGTTCCTTTTCCCCGGTTTCATGCCCAGGTGTCACTGTTTCTTCCTGTCATTTATTCTGGTAATAATATTCCGCACTGCGTTTTCCCAACGAAAAAATCAGTTTCCATTCCGTTTCGCGCGGAACAATAAACACACAGTCAAATCCCAGGTTCAGGTTCACATCGCACGTCCGGCGCAGTTTTAATGCATCGGCGACATCCGCTCTCGGATATCTTTTCAATTCCGCTGTGACCACGGTGCCGTCCGGCATCACTGCTTTTATATTAACTGGAAGTACCTTTCCATTCCATGTCTTTGCAAGTGCCCATCCACAACAGACCACACTGCCATCCTGATATTCCTGTCTGTCAATGTGATACAGAATCTTCCGCACTCTAAAAGGTACATTCTGCATTTCTTCTATCTGTACATTCCCTGCATCCTGCCTTAGCAGCTGCTCTAAGGGAACGATCTTTGTTCCCATCACACGCTGCATATTGCGCACCGGAACGCTGCCCTTTCCCAGATATGCCTGAAAATTCTCCTCCATCCTGCCAAACTGTTCTTTTAATTCCTTACTGATTCCGTAAGCTGCTAACAGCTCATCCAGCGGAGTGCCTTTTCCTCCCATGATCTGGTAATATGCAAAATAAAGTGCACGGTATAATACAAATAACTTTGGTACCGGAAAGAAAAACGTCCACTCATAATCAATGACTGTCCATTCTGCTTCCTCTATTTTCATCTCACTGCCTGCAGGAATCAAAATATTGGCAAATATCATATCGATATCGCATATATCCACCGCTTCAGTTTCCTCTGTAAAATGAACCTCTCCAAACACTTTTCGGAAATCTTCGGTTGGCGTAAACAGGTGTTTTCCACCATATTCCATGATACGTTTTGCATAATCATCAAGGATACGCTTCACCAGTTCCGTCTGATTTCTTTCAATCGCCCGCTCCATCACATCCTGCAGTGTGACACCGGGATCAAAACCGGATACCGCCGCATCATTTTTTGTATGGCAGGCGCAGAATCTGATTTTCTCATTACTGTCCGCATAGCACGATGACAATTTTTCGTATGACTTCTCCATATGACAGATATGCTCTCTTCCTTCCGGATAAAGTGCATATTTTCTGACACTTTTTTCTCCATCCGCTTTCTTGCAGATATCCGTGCGGATGGCAAACTGCCTTGCCCTCTCATTGGAATATTTTGAATAAATCACACGCTGTTCTCCGGTCCTATTTCCTGCCTCGATCAAAAAGGAATTGGCAAGTTCTCCAAATAACCCTTCTGCCAGAACCGTATCAAAAACTTTTTTCTCATCAAAAAGCTGTAATCTGTCCCTGTCAAAATTTCTCCGGTTGTCGGAAAGTTCTCCCCTTCCCGGAAGATATTCATCCGAATAGATACAGGATGGGAACTTGTGATCCGGATATGGATAATAGCTGTAAATTCCCGAAAATCCTGCTTCTTTTAAGATCTGTTCATACTCTTTTCTGGTATAGACCCTCGCCTCACCGTGCCTGTCATCCTCTGTGAATCGTTCCGGATCCTTATCATAATTTTCCAGTCCGGCAAAATATCCCCCGCGGTATTCCTCCTGACACCCCGCAAAATATTTCAGTCCCAGACGGTTGGCATCCGCCACATAGAGTTTCCCGTTGTCAGATAAGTGTTCTCTCATACAGGAAAGCTCATTTTGAAATTTTGAAAATTCGCCTGCAATCAATATCATGTCATAGGCCTGATCCTGATACAGTACATTTGTTTCCGGTTTTGTATCCGAAGCCGGAACAACCAGAACCGTCAGATTGCCGGCATTTTCATAACGCACCCGTAAAATGTCAGCTTCCTCTTCACTCTCCACCACTGCCGTCACATGTAACGCCATAGAAAGCAGTTTTCCTGTCAGTGCACCGCATCCTGCATTCCGCTCTAAAACATACATCTGCTTTGTCACCGGCAGAAATGCGATCAGGTTCTCCCTGATATCCGACAGATGAAAAAGGTACGGATAGGATGCCTGTTCCATGATGATCTGCGGATAGGCTTTTTCATTATTCTGTTGTATGATCTCTTTCAGCCCCTCCGGCACGTTCACATGTCCCATTGCTTCCTCACTTTTACGTTCTTCTATTCGTCACATTTTTCAATCGTAACTTCTGAATTCATATCATAAAAACCGACGGTATTTTTGTCGGATACCACCGTCACACCGACCACATCATATAATCTGTGGTACGCGCGGAACTCTCCGCCGACATAACCGGTGCAGCTGATGGATAACAGATATTCGCCGCCCTGCATATCCATGTTCTGGCGAAATGTCGCAACATAGGTATCACCTGTCTTTGCCATCCCGATGCCCACTTTTTCAAACATCGTGTTTGTTCCGGTAACAGCAGTTCCCTGTACGGTTTTAAATGTATAAGTAAAAATCGGATCCTGTATATCAGAGAGGAATTTCACCTTGGATTTGATGGTAAAAGAAGTCCCTTTCTGGATACAGTTCGTATAATTGCCATATTCATCGATCAGCGCAAAGTCAATGATCTCCGCCTCACCGGTTCCATATTCATTGACATCCGGGTTGAGCTGGTAATTGGATTTCCAGAGTTTCTTTCCATCGGACGCATCATTTTCTAAAATCTTACCACCAGTGATCTTGTCTGAATTCTTAAGCAGAACCTTTTTGTAAAGGTTGATCATATCCTTGGCATTTCCCTCTGCCAGTTTATCTCCCTTATTGAGTAAGATGACACGGTCACAATATTTTGCCACACTGCTGATATCGTGGCTGACGAACAGGATGGTCTTTCCCTGCGCCTTGAAATCCTCAAACTTTTTATAACATTTTGCCTGAAAAAATACATCTCCGACCGATAATGCCTCATCCACGATCAGGATCTCCGGATCAATATTGATCGCCACCGCAAACGCAAGCCGGACAAACATACCGCTCGAATAGGTCTTACACGGCTGATGCACGAAATCACCGATATCTGCAAATTTTAAGATATCATCTAACCTTGCATCCATCTCCTCGCGGGAAAATCCCATCATCATACCGTTTAGATAGACATTTTCGATTCCGGTATACTCCATATTAAATCCGGCACCAAGCTCTAACAGTGCGGAAATCCTTCCATCGATTTCCACCTCGCCGCTCGTCGGACTTAAAACACCTGTAATTATTTTTAAAATGGTAGATTTCCCGGATCCATTGGTTCCGATAATGCCGATCGTCTCACCTTTTTTCACCTCAAATGACACATGATTTAACGCATGATGTTCTTTGAAACGGTTCTTTCTGACCAGTCCAAGTGCATCCTTTAACCGGTCAGACGGTTTATCATAAAGTTTGTAGACTTTGCAGACATCCTCTACCCTGATTGCTAAATTATCCATACTATCCTCATTCCACAGTTTTCATTCTTGCGATGCTCTTACAGCACATCTGCGAAATGTACACGCAGACGCTTAAATACGGTCGTTCCTGCCCAGAGAGTAAACAGCGTGATTCCCCAGAACCACAATGTCAGTCCCAGATGCTCCCAGAATGCCGTTTTATTGATCAGTGCATCCCGGTATCCGGAAACGATATAATACATCGGATTTAGCTTAAGCAGTACTACAGCCCATTTTGGAATGCCCTGCATGCTCTCAAAATTCCACATGATCGGTGTCACCCACATTCCGATCTGTAAAAGAATGGAAACAACCTCTTTCATATCACGGAAAAATACCGTCACGGCGCTTGTCGCATAAATCAGTCCTGCTGTAAGGATCACCATGCAAAACGAATAATAAACAATCTGAAGCACATAAAGATCGGGATAAAATCCCATAACTGCAAAAACAACCAGCATAAACACAACAAAAAATGCATGTGTAAATAGTGCAGAGATCAATTTTACTACCGGAAGTGTTGTGTTTCCGTGTAATCCGTGCCTAAAAGAAATCTGTATGGTATGTCTGT
>ENA-OROZ01000445-OROZ01000445.1-human-gut-metagenome-genome-assembly--contig:-NODE-445-length-47843-cov-14.649661_pt1 | contig 47843 bp, 62 predicted proteins | sample MGYA00242138_ERZ509066 | MGnify/ENA primary metagenome ERZ509066 (study PRJEB26280, sample SAMEA2338691) | human gut metagenome | biome: human gut; feature: human-associated habitat; material: faeces... | reverse complement strand
AAGACTTCTTTGATTGCTCTCTGCACAAGAAGAACGGGAGCAAGTGCAAGGGACACTTCATCCGGGTAAAGGTTTTGGAGGGCCGTGTGCTAAGCCATGTTCAGCGGGTGACGGACTACATCCTCTGTCATGAGGACTACTTCCGCAAGGTCATGGAGGAGCAGCTTCGGGTGGAAAGCACCGAAAAGCTGACTGTCCTGAAGAAGCAGCTTGCCCGGAATGAGAAGCGGATCGCAGACCTCAAACGGCTGTTCATGAAAATCTACGAGGATAACGCCAGCGGAAAGCTGAGCGATGAACGCTTTGACATGATGAGCCAGAGCTACGATGCCGAACAGAAGCATCTGGAAGAGGAAGCCCTCTCTATCCAGCAGGAAATCGAAGTACAGGAACAGCAGATCGAGAATATTGAGAAGTTCGTCCAGAAAGCGCACAAGTACGTTCATATTGAAGAACTCACCCCTTATGCTCTCCGTGAACTGGTGTCGGCCATCTATGTGGATGCCCCGGATAAGTCCAGCGGAAAGCGGGTGCAGCACATCCATATCAAGTACGATGGGCTGGGGTACATCCCTCTGGATGAACTGGAAGCAAAAGAAAAGGCGTGACCGAAGTCACGCCAAATCTTCCCCATTTAGGGAACTTTTGCAAATACTGTTTTATGGGAACTCTGCTCTACGGAGAGAATGCTTTTTATTCGGCATGGCAAGACGCAATGTATAGCGATGTATATCGGTGCTGGGGAAGATATGGCTATCTGGTTGCATGGGAACAGTTTGGCGATTATCTGGACTTTTACGAGGGCATTTTTGGAAGTGAACGCTTGAAGGATTATGATAGTATCTATAATGATGCGCCGACTGGAATGGAAACAGATGATGAGGCCGGATATTATGTAGAAGAAGTTTTTGCCCTTGCAGAGAAGAATAATGCGGACATGATCTTCAACTAAGTAATGAGCAAGTGAATTAAAAGATCGATAGAATCGAATCCCGCTGGATTCCTGCTGCGGAGTCCAACGGGATTCTTTTTGCCCCAAACGAAAGATAAGGCTCACTGACATTGGCTCATATACTGGATCAGGTCTTGTTTGTAAACCTTCCAGAGTTTTCCCATCTTGAAGGCGGGAATTTCGCCGCTGTTCAGAAGACGCAACAGTAGATTTCTGCCAACATGCGTAATTTCCATGACCTGCCGGAAGCTCAGGACATCAGGATAGTTGTCTAGCATTGAAAATCAACTCCATTCTTGTGATTCTGATGAATTTTCGTTCTGTTTTGCACGAATCATTTTTGTTCGCTCAAAGCCCTTGTACCCTTGTGCATAAGGGCGCACAAGGAAACCTGCCGCATTGACAATCATTCAGGATGCGGCAAGGGATGATTACATCGTTGATTTCTAATTTTTCCAAAGTCTTTGCGATTTTCTTTTTATGATGTATCTTATCGGTCAGTTCCGGCTCATCCAGCGCTTCGATATACGCACTGACAAGTTCTTTGGTATCGTCATCAAGATTGCTCGTTTGTACGGCTTTCAGGGCAGTTGGAACGTTATACCATAAATATTTCTACTCTGCAACGCTCTGAAACGCCCAAATACTGAACATTTCAGCCCTTTGAAGTTCGGTGAAATCGGGGTTATTAGTAACATAGTAGAAACACGCAAAAAAGGCCCTTCCGGTTCAAGCTGGAAGGGCCTTTTCTCATGGTCAGGTTTTGGTGGCGTAGTCAAGGGAAATCCACCCGGCACCGCTTTTCAATTTGCCCCACTTGGCCGCACCTTTGCCGGTGCTTTCGGCCACGATGGTATAAATACCGGGCCGGATGTAGCCGGTTGCACCGTAGTTTGTGCCGGGGCCTTTACGGATATTCAGGTTGGCGATCTTCACCCGCACAAGATAAGGGGTCACGGTGGCCCCTGTGGTGCCGCCTGTGGGCTTTTCTGCGGTTGGGGGTGTAACTACTACCCCACAACCATTGGAAGCGCCCTGAAGCCTTCTGTTGACTTCTGCGGCAATCTCCCCGTGTCTGGAATAAAGATATTCCCCCGGACAGGCTTTGTTGGCGAAGTCACGATGAACGGTCATGTTGCATCCGTTCCGATGGTTCACACGGTCATTCTTGTTCGTACTCCATATCAACTTCTTGATCCCGTTCCGCTTGCAAATATCCGTTACCAAATCCAACAGGGCCGCATAAGCCTTGGCGGTGACGGCGTAAGGGTGGGTGGTGTCGGAAGCAACTTCAATGGTGATTGCCCGGTTGTCATTGGTGCCGTTGCTGGAACACCAAGAACGATCCTTTTCATCCACGGAAAGGCCAATGGAACCATCCTTACCAACAACATAGTTGGCGGAATATTGCCGGTCTGTGGTGGCGAAATAATCACACCCCTGTTTTGCTGTCCATTGCCCAACGATACAATGAATCGTGATGGTGTCAATGGCATGGTTCCGGGGGCTGGTTTTGTTTTTCGTGATCCGGGTATAGGTTGCAAGGGGGGAATTACTCATTTTCTGTATCTCCTTTCACCTGAAGAATGGCCCTGAACTTGGTGAAGGCTTCTGCGATATACTTACAAGACACCATCAGCACAGCGCCCACAATAACCAAATCAGCAAAAATTTCTGTGTATTCTTCCGGGATTGCCCACCCAAGCTGATCCGCATAAATCGGAAGGGTGGTGATTGCTACACAAAGCAAGGTCAGGCCCACAACGAAGGTGGCAACCTTCAGCCCGGAATTGATCATTTTCTGTCTGTCGAAGGGCTGAAGCAAAACCTTGATGTTGTAGTAAAGGGAAAAAGCAACATTGGACAGGTACGCACACAGGAAGATCAGCATGGCCCACCCAATATTGATCAGATTGTTCAAAACAGCGTTCAGCATGGTTTCAAATCTCCTTTGCATCGTTATAGATTTCCGGGCCATACAACTTCCGAAGTTTGATCCGGTTTTCGGCTTTGGCTTTGGAATAGTAAAACCCGGTTGCGGTTGCCAATTCAGCAAATATGGCGGGGATCAAATAGGCCAGTGGTTCAAGGTTTTCAGTTTTCCAAACCATGATAAGGGTGAAGGCCGTAACCCCAACGGTTACGGCCCCCACCACATACAGGATCAGCTTGGAAAACTCACGCTTTGGCTTTTTGGTTCGTCTGCTCATTCTTCCGGGGGATCGGTGGACAACTCCAAGAATTTTCTGTGAAGATCGTCCATCACCCCATTCACCCCCAAAGAATGATACTGATTCCAGCAATTTTCAAAATTATCCCGTGCATAGATTGGGGCATAGCCTTTTTCGGAATACTTATTGAAATCGCTGATCATCTGCGCCCGAAGAAGGGCCTGAATACCGGCCTTCAAAGCCTTGGAATCCTCGGTGTTATGCTTGATTTGGCTCCACAGGTATTTGAATACTGCCAAAATCAAGGCGGGAACACCAATCAAGCACAACACCTGATAAATCGTCATGGCTTTTCCCTCCTATCAGGCCCCGATCAGGGCGGCAATATAGCGCAAATCCTCAACAGGGCCGTTGTAGAAGTCGAAGTTCCAAATCCAATGTTCTTCCTGATCCGGGCGCTTGTACTTCTGACAAAGGGCATCTTCCCAAATCTTCCCCCACCGGGCCTGATACCCGGCATCACGCTTTTCCAGCTTGGGAATGATCCGGTTCAACAGTTCGCCCCGTTCCTGCCCCATGCCATCATCATTCTGTGTGAAGAAGTCATAGGCGTTTTGGCTGGTGGCCGAACACACCGGAAGATCATTCAGGATCAGAAAACCACCCTGACCATTCAGGGTGGTTCCATACGGAATGTTCACTTGTCCGCAAATCGCCTTGAACCTTGCCCGTTTACGGCAAACATAGGTTTTATACTCCATCCGTGCTTTCCTCCCACCCGTACACACCGGGTTCCCACACATTGGAATCCACCGTGGAAATCCAATGCTTTTCCTTATGGCTCACCTTTGCCCCCTTGGAATAAGCGTCATGCGCTCCCACCGGTTGGCTCCATTCGGGCCATTCTTCAGCGGGATCACTCGTTTTGCTCCACAGGCTGGAAGCCGTGTCCGGTGTCCAATCCGCTTGGGAAGTATGGGCCTGAATGCACTTGTAAAGGGTTCCGTTATACCGGCGAATCTGCCCTACCGTGTAGGCCACAGGGAAAGCCCATTCAGCGAACAGATCAGCGTGTTCAGCCGCCGTGATGGGGTCAATGCTCCCGGCTTCCGCCAAGGTGACAAAGACGATTCCACCGGCTTCTGTGGCTTTGGTGATCTCGGTTCCTGCGTCCGTTTCCTCCAAACTCACGGTTTCCAGTTCGTCCATAGCGGCACGGCCCAACAAATGGTAAGCCACACCCTCAAAAACAATGCCCGAAGCGTCATGCTCCGGGCAAAGGATGTAGCAACCATTTTCGGCTTTCTTGATGTAGTTCAGGTTCTCGGTCAGGCCGATACCGGCCCCGGCTTTGATGATTCTAAACATTGTCCACCTCCGAAAAAGATTGCATGGTAAAGCCGCCGCAACCGCAACAACCGGCCATGATCGTTGAAGTTCCGGTAATAGGCGCTTTGGCACTCCATGTATTGTTCTATGTCAAAGAAGGATCGTTTTCCCTCTTTGAACTCCCTGTGAAACAGCTTCAGTTTTCGCCTTGCCCGTTTCACTCCATCCCGGCTTCCATTCACCTTGATCTTGCCGGTTTCGGTAAGTGTGAACCGGGCTTTGCAGAACCGGAACGGCTTTGTAAGCGGGATCACCCTACACTTGCGCTTGTTCACTCGGATTCCAGCGGCTTCAAAACGCCTTACAATTTCATGGCCCATCAGCTTTGCTTCATCCACCGTGGGAAAGAAAGCATAGTAATCATCCATGTAATGACCGGCGCAATGAACACGGGCCTGACACTTGATCCATTGGTCAATTTTGCTTGGTAACGCCACCATTTCCTGTTGGGAAGGCTCCACGCCCAAAGGCAAGCCCCGGCCCGGTGTCGGGCATGGGGAATATTGAATCACAGTATCAGCCAAGTTTTGAAGTTCAGGATTCAAAATCAATTCCCGGTGCCGCTGATATAACAGGGCGTGGGAAGCATTTGGAAAGAACCCTTTCAAATCCAACAGCAACACAGCACCTTCCCGGCCATAACGCCGGTAATGCCATCCAAGCTGTTGTTTGATCCGTTTGAACTGCCAATGAAGGCCCTTCCCCTTTTGGCTTGCCCCGTTGTCATAGATCATGGAAGGTGAATACAACGGGATCAGGACTTCATTACACAGGGTTTTGTGGATTTGTCGATCCGTAATGTGCGGGGCATCTATCGGGCGGATTTTTCCCCGTTCCCGAAGGGTGAAATGGGAACAGGATTTGGGCTTCCAAGTCTGTTCCAACACCGTTCGCCGCCGTGTTGCCGTACCAGAAAACAGGTGGCCTTCAAAGTTTTGAACACTTTGCTTCCACCGTACCCCGTTACAGCACTTTTTCCCATAGAAGAACATCTTCCGATAGGAAAAAACTTTATTCATTGGCCCAAGGCTATTACACCGGGCCTGTTTCCGTTCCAACCGCTTTGCTTTGCGGCGCTGGAACCTTGCTTCATGCCGTTCTTGGCTTGTCATAATAAAAGTATTCGCCCCTCGTACAAATGCGTTGTAGGGTGCCATCTAAATTGCTTTGTCCTTACACATGAAATGAGTTAAGGCACGATCACCCACCATGCAAGAAGCGTCCGTGTAAGGGCATCAAAGGGCAGTTTTAGGGATTGAAACCCAAGGAAGTACAACTCCTTTTACATCGGTCGTCTTTCACCTGAAAAGCCGTTTGCCTTCTGTTACTACATTTGACCGTGTATATTTGCAAAATCCGGGCCGCACACCAGCACAGTAATTGGCATTGTTATTGTTGTTGTTGCCATCCGTGTTGACATTCTGGAAATTATTGTTGTTGTTGTAATTAGGGGAACGAAGCCACCACCACACCGCCAACAGGCTCATTATCAGTTGCACACCTAATGGGAAATTATTTCTGTTTTGCTGTTACATTTTTGATTGCCCCTTTCAGAAGTTCGTTTTCTTTGTCGATCAGTTCACCCAAGTTTTGGGCCATCTTATCCAGCTTTTCCATTGCATCCTGTGACTTCACCGGGTTCCCCTTGGAAGTGGTAAAGGCCCCTTCCGGGTTCTGGTTCAGAATCAGGTAAACATGGGTCAAGCGAACATCCAGCGCCATCAGGGAAGCCCGTGCTTCAAGAAGATGGGCCTTCCTCATTTCAATGCGCTGGTTGTCCGAAGGAAAGATACTGTTGGCCTTCTCCGCATGGTCGATGATCTCACCGGCCAGCTTTGCCACCGGCTCCGCAATCAACCGGGAATACCGGGCTGAAAGACGGGTCAGGAAGTTCAGGGTTTCAACATAAATCTGATTGGCCGTGTTGATGAACTCGGCCTTGCTTGTGGTTCTCTTTTGCTTCAGGACAGACATTTTCAGTTATACCCCTTTGGGTGAATTATCGACATTGATCGTTCCTTCCGCCTTTTCCACTTCTTCCAAGTGTTTCAGAAGAACAAATTCAATGTAATTGGTAATGGATCGGTGTTCACGGGTTGCAAGCGCCCCGATCTTGTCAAAGACTTCATCAGATAGGCGCAAGGTGAAAACACGCTTGTTTGTTGCCATACAATACCCCCTTCAAACAGGCTTATGGATATTGTATGGCTGATTTTGTCCGGTGTATGCACTCAAAAGACAGTCAAATGATAGCACTTTGCCGGAAAACCCCCATTTTCAAAAAATCGTCGGGCGGCTTACGCCGCCATTATTATTTTTATTTGGGGTCCCCTCCCGGACCCGCCGCCTTTCGGCGGCGGGATTGGGGCGGGATCATCCTGCGGGGGATTAGGCGGCAAAGCCGGGCCGCACACCAGCACAGTAATAGGCACTGCCACTGTCGTTGTTGCCATCCGTGCCGACATTCCGGAAATAATTGTCGCCGCCGTAATAAGGGGAACGAAGCCACCACCACACCGCCGTGGACACGGCGGAATGATTATAGGCTACTCTACTATTACCGGCTTTGTAGTAATCGTATTGTGCCTGATAATTCTGTTCATAGCTATTTGCATAGCTTCTTGTTCCGAACACTTCAAATTCAGCAAGCAAGAACAAGTAATCGGTGGTGGCCGTTACATAAGTCTGAACATTGCCGCCACCGTTGGCGGTATTATCGGTGTACTTGGTCACGGGTTGCATAACCGCCCTCAAATCGGCGGGAAGCGCCGCCATCAAGCTATTCGCCAACGGGCTTGTGGGGGTGTTACTGTTGCCCAATACAGTTTTTCTCATGTGTGAAGCGTTCCAACCGCCGTTGTTCGTCTGACTGGTATTCATGCGGAAACCATCATCGGTGTTGTTATAATTGCTATCACACAAAGCAACTGCCGTGGAACCGATCTTCCCGATCTGGAAGTGAATCTTGTTCGCACCTTCCTTGGCGGAATTGTGGTTGAAGCCCAAAATAAAGGCGTTCACGGTCAAGTTGCTGAAAGTGTAATTCCTCACGGTGCCATTCAGAACGATGGATTTCACATCACCAACGGCCCAATAGTTGGCCCCCAAACCTGCGGAACTGACTTCCCGGATGGTTGCCCAACTGTTATCGTTCAGAACCTTGGTGGGCAATGTCACTTCAACGGAACAGGTCTTATTGGCCGGGGCCGTGTGGTTGGTGCCAGCGCCCACGCTGACGGTGATTGTGGCGCTTCCTTTGGCCTTGGCGGTAACAGTTACCACCGAACCGGAAACACTCACAGAAGCCACCGTGGGGGCGCTGGAAGTGGCCGTAATCTTACCATCACCCGCCCTTGTCACGGTGATGGTGTCCGTGGTCTTTGCGGCGGTCAGTTTGATGGAAGTCTTATTCAAAGACAAACTACCAGCGGCCTTGGCAATGCTCCAAACAACCGTTTTGGCCCCGGTGCTTCCATCAGCCCACTTGTAGTTCGTTTTCGGCGTGAAGGTGGCATTGTAGGAACCGGCGTTCGTGCCGCTGGTGGTTCCTCCAAGCGTCATTTTCCCGCTGTCATAGTTGTTCCAAGTGGGGCTTTGGGCCGAACCGGTATAAGTAAGGCTGTTGCTCTGCGTGGGGATCGTCATGGTGGCGGCGTTGATCGTCCAAGTCACTTCCTTGGCGGTCTGCGTACCGTCTGCCCACTTATACCGCCCCTTGGGTGTGAAAGTGGCCGTGTAGGTTCCCGCATTGGTGCCGGTAGTCACGCCGCCCAAGGTCAGCGCATCGGGGTTATAAGCGTTCCAAGAAGGGCTTTGGGCCTGTCCGTTATAGGTCAGGGTGCCATTCTGCGAAGGAAGAACATTGATGGTATAGACGATACCGGACACAGCATCCAAGGCCGCATTTGCGGCATCCTGTGCGTTCTGTGCGGCTTCCACACAGGTTCCGATCTGGTTCAACAGATACGGGTGGGCGGTCTGATCAAGGTTGTGTTCGCTCACCTTGTTTTGGGCCGTACCTTTGGGATCATAGTTCATGTTGGGAAGCTGTTCGGCGGGAACCTTACCATCCACCAGATCAGCCTTCCCGGATTGACCTTTCTGAAGGGCTTCAACGGCATCCGCATTGGCCTTCATTTGGGTATCAATCTTATCCATGTTTTCATTCTGAACCCCTACATCATAAAATTCAGATTCAAGGGGTTTAGTCAGCTTGTAGTTGGTTGTTTTATTCGCCATTCTTCAAAACCTCGTTTCTCAACTGATTATGGGTATAGGCGGCAAGCTGGGCATGGGTGAACCGCCCAAGTTCCGCATGGGTGTTATAAAGCTGAAGCAAGGTCACAACCATGTTTTGGGGAACAACCCGGTTCAGCAAAGATTCAACATCATTGAAGTTGTTCTTTGCGGCCAACCCGATTTTCACAAGAAGCTGATAGGTGCCTTCTTCCACATCAGCGGAATAGTTACCCTTCCCGCATAGCGTTTCAAGGATGTTCCGAAGCTGGGGCAAGGTGTACGGAAGTTCTTCATTGATCCGGGTCAGAATACGGAACCGGCGATCTTCAAGACTGTCCGTGCCTTTGGGGGTAATCCCCAAAATCTTTTCCCACCGGGAAAGGCCCATGTTTCCAGCGGTGGGAATGAACTGATTATCAAGAAGATCATCCGTGGTATTCCATGCCTTTTCAATTTCCGGCTGTTCGCTCCCCATGATCCCCTGAAACTCCGCATAATCACGAATGACATAAGGAAGATAATCAATCAGTTTGCGTTCCATGCTCCCGGCCCCCTTATCCGCTGATCACGATGGTTCCCGGCTCAATGGTTCCCAAAACCGGAATGTGGTCAAGGGTCAGGGTACAGTTCGCCGCTTCACCGTTGATCTTGGTGTTGGCAATATCCAGAATACCGGTGATTCCCAACAGGCGGCTTTCCACCTGACTGATACGAACCACAAGGGCTTCATTCTGGTCTGCCCAACTTTGGGCCAGTTCCAAGAAGTAACCGTTGATTGCTTCCGTGACATAGGCGGAAACATCATCCCAACTCCATTCCCGCTGATAGTACAGATCGAAGGAAAGGTTGATGGTATCTTCACCCACACCTTCAACCCTCACCACATGGCCGATGGGGGCAATGCCCACGCCTTCACCGGCGTTCTGAAGGGGGTCAACTGAGGTCTGCACCTGATCCACAAGGGCTTCCGAAGGCTTCTTGAAGGAACTGTTGATGATCACCAGCTTCACGGTTCCGCCCACGGTCAGCTTGCTATTGGCTCCCGCCGCATACACAGCATTCAACCACGCCTTGATTTCCTCGGACACACCGGAAAGGCCGCTGATCCAAGTGTCGGTTCCCGTGGGCGGGATCAGCTTGGCCGGGTTCAAATCGCTGTTCCAAACCCGATATACCTTCACACCGCCAACGCCGGGAATGGCGTTCACCTTTTCCAGATAATCCGCACGGTTGCCGCCGAAGGCTTGGGCGTTCAGGCTATCCATGTAACGCTGTCTGAAAACCTCGGTATCTTCTTCATCCTCACCGGGGATCACCACGGCGGAAATGGAACAGGTTTCAAGCCCGTCCACATACTCAATGGGAATCACCGTTCCGGTGTAGTCATTACCGGCTTCACCAGCGGTTTCACAGGTGATTTCATACTTACCACTTCCACGGTCAGCCGAAACATAATAGTTCAGTTCTCCAATGGAAAAGCGGGTGTTCATGGGAAGGTGCAAGGTGGTTGGTGTAATGCTCAACTGCAACACGGCGGGGCTTGCCGGTTGCGGTTTCAGCCCCCTTTCTGCCGCCCTCAAAATGAGATAAGGGCGGGTTGCGGTGTCTGCAAAGGTTTCATTCAGCACCGTATCAAGGGCAATATAAAGGTTCTGCAATTCCACGGCGGCGGGGGCATCACCGCACCAAACCAACGAACCTTCACGGGTGTCCAAATTGCCATTGATGGAAAGCGCCTTCTGAAGCATCCGGGAAAGGATTGCTTCATAGGTCTGTGCTTCATACATCAGATTTCAACCCCCAATTCTGCATTGATTTCGCCAAAAATGCTGACCACCGTGAAGGTAGTCAGCACTTTCTTTTTGTTCACCGTAAATTCAAAGTTCTGAACCGCCGTGATCCTATCATCCTGAAGCAAGGCTTCACGAACCCGGCGTTCAATTTCGGGAATACAGTATTCCACATCTTTCCCGATCAGATTATGAAGTTCAACCCCATAATCCCAAGAATGGATCAACCATTCATAGCGTTCTGTGTTCAGGATCAGAAAAACCGCCTGTTCCACAGCTTGGATTTCATCAATGGTGCCGATGATGGTCAGGTTGTTGTGGTTCATCCTGAAAGTACGGCTTGGAAGGGTTTCAATGGTGAAATCCTGTTTAATATCATTCTGCACTTGCGGAATCATCATCAAGCCCCCTTTACTCGGTCAATAACCACGAATTTCTTTCCTTGCTGAACCCGGATCAGAAGCACCTTTTCACCGGCCTTCAAAGCGTTGTGAACCTTGAAGGTTTTCTTGCCAACATAGGCGTGTTTGTGGGCTTCATACGCCGCCGCACCAGAACCACCGCCTTTGTCCTCGGTGCTGTGGTTCACCGTCATATCAACTTCAAAATCAGTCACATTCCGGGTCAGGATCAGCATTTTGGAAGTGTAGATGGATTTCTGATCCACCTGAATTTTCAAGGGTGAAGCGGAAAGGACAGTTCCAAACAGGATGTTCACCGGTTTCCCGGCTTCCACAGCTTCCACCGCCGCCCGTTTTACCACTTCAACAGGATTAGGCAATAAATTCACCCCCGATCAGGTCAAGTTCCATCATGTGTTCATCACCCCTGAAGGTATGGGTGACTTTGTTCACCACCATGTAATTGTTGGTGACAATATCGCCAAGGTTCAGGGCCACCACCACGGCGCTTCCAGCACGAACCCGCACATCACCGAAAGCGTTCTGAATGGTCAGCTTGCGGGTTTTCTGATCGTACAGCTTCAACAGGGCATCCGCCTTGGCGGAAGCGCCCGTTTTGGTCTGAACTTCTTCAAAATACTGAAGAACACCCCATTGGTTCATTTTCGCCCCGTCCTGTGCAATGAACAATTCCCGCTTACCGGTTTTTTCATCGTTATAGGCCAGCTTGATCTTGTTATAGGTCTGTTCATCAATACTGGATTCATAGCTGAAGTTTTCCCCGGTTTCTTCATCAATCAGAAGGTTCAGCTTCATGGTATTGATGTTCTTCAGGGTCAGCTTCCCGGCATCGTCATATAGAACATAAAGCTGTTTGGTATTCATCAGGGTTTCATCAAGGGCGCTCTGGATCATATCAAACAGGGTTTGGTTTTCTTCCACGATGGTTTCAATGGTATAACCAGTATCTTCCACCGTGCCAAGGTTCAACCGGAAATCTGTTGCAATGCGCTTCAGAAGGTCAGAAGCCTTCAGCCCTTCTTCCGTGATGGTGTCCTTGTTCTTCAGATAGCGCAACTGATCATAGGCCACAACATCAATGGTGCCGCCCTTGTCACGCTTCTTCTTGAACACAAAGCCATAGAACATGGCGGTTCCGTTCACAGTCAGCTTCACCGGATCACCTTCAGCAAAGTTCAGCCCCGGCCCCTTGACAACGGTGAATTCCAACTTGCCGGGGGTTCCCTTGCGTTCCAAGGTCAGCCGTGCGCCTTCCTCGACAACGGGGAATTGAATGGTGCTGTTATGCTGGATGAACAATTCAACTGCCAAACGGAATCACCCCTTTCAGGAAGGCAAAGTAAGAACCTGACCGGGATAGATCAGGTTCGGGTTCTTGATTTTGTCCTTGTTCAGATTATAAATTTTCGTGTAATCGGCCCCGTTGCCCAACTGCTTCTTGGCAATGTTCCAAAGGCAATCACCAGATTTCACCGTATAGGTGGCGGCTTTCGGGGCCGTTGTGGTGGGCCGGGGTGCCGCCTTAACCGTTGCGGTGGCGGTTCCCCCGGAAGTCTTGGCCGGTTGCACGGTCACGGTCTTGGTGCCATAGGCTCTGTACTGTTTCAGGTTGATCTTCACCTTCACATCAAAGCCTTCACCGGCATCATCGGTGATTTCATAGGTTTCAAGGCCAACGGTCAAATTGGTGTAATGGAACATCCCGCCACCGGGCTTCTGCCGGTTCAGAATGAATTGGAACGGGGTCTTGCTCACCTTCAGCCGTTCAAACAAGGACAGGTAATAGGCGGCGCTTTGCACTCCACCATTGCTGAAGGGATAGGACACTTGGGGAAGAACCAATTCAAAGGACACATCCGAAAGGCCAGCGGCCTTCAGAATGTTGATTTCTTCCCCGTTGATCAGGGTCATGGTCTTGTTCTGGTTGTTGATCTTCACCGTCACCTTGGAAGGGGTGATGGGCATAAGCGTTCCCGCCATATACAGTTTATATGCCATTACTCATGCACCCCTTCTTCAGAAACTTCCAGCTTTTCAGCAAAGTCATTGGCCCAAGCATCCATGATCCCATCCAAATCAGCATCTTTGGAAATGTGGTTTTCATTGTTCTGTTCAACCTTGATTTCAGCGGTAGTGAACCGGTTGATTGCTTCACGCTCCGCAATGTCACGAAGATAGGCCAAATCTTCTTCAGCAATATCCAAGGCATCAGCGGTGGCCGCTGTGTTGTTTGCAATATCGCCGGTGTTCCCGTAAATGCTATCAAGATCATTGCCAAGGTTGAAGGCATCCAAAGAATCAGCCCCCATAGAATCCAAGGCGGAAAAATCAAACATACCGGAAACCTTATCGGCCACGCCATCACCCCAAGCGGCACCGGAAGCAAAGGCATCAGCGGCCCAACCATCTTGGAAGGTGTCAAAGGTAGACATTCCTTCATTGAAAGCATCGGCAACGCTTTTATATTCCTCAACATTCCCATAGGCTTCAGCGGACTTAGCCGCATATTCGCTTGCTTTGTTGGTAATCCCGGAATAGTCGAACTCAACGAAGGGCAATTTGTTCAGGGCTTCACAGATACCCGCCACAACAGTAAGGGCCGTAGAAAGAAGGTTGTAAAACCACCCCTGAACATTGGAAATAACATTGTGGAAGGCCGTTCCGATATTGGAAGCACAAGCCCCCAAAGCGTTCCAGATACCCAAGGCGATATTTGCCACGGACAGGCCAAGGTTTTTGAAGAAGGCAATTACCACCATGATTCCGCCACAAATCACCCCGAATCCGCTATTTGCAATTCCGGTGAACTTGGCAACTGCCGCACACGCCGCATAGATTGCCGCAATTACGGCGATAATCAGAAGGATAATCCATGTAAGGGGGCAAGCCAAAAGCGCCGCATTTAGGCCCTGCTGGGCCGCTGTTGCGGTAAAGGTGGCAACGCTCCAAGCGGTGGTCATTGCTGTGTGAATTGCCTTAACTGCGGCCTGAACCGCCATAATGGTATTTCCAACCAACATGACACCGTTATAGATCAGCATAGCGGCCACAATGCCCATGATAATAGGCTGAATCCAACTCCAATTATCAACGATCACGGAAGCAATGGAAATCAGAATATCCAGCACCGAAGAAGCAATATTGGCAACCCCGGCAAGGCCATTGATCAGGGCCGTGGTCACTTGTTGGAACTTGGAACTATTGGCAATCTGATTGATTTTGGTCAGGATCGGGGCGAACATGGAAAGGGCCTGATTCTTCATCCCGGCCCAAATCTGCGCCCAAGTCTTGGGCATGGAATCGAATTTTGCGTTGGTTTCGTCCGCCATAGCAAACATGGCGTTCTTCACCACTTCAGCCGTTACCTTGCCTTCCTGTGCAACCGTCTTGATGGAACCTTCCGCAATGCCCATATATTTTTCAATGGCTCTTGCGATACCCGGCGCACCATCCAGAATGGAATTTAGTTCTTCACCACGAAGCGCACCCGCCGCCATTGCCTGTGTAAGCTGGATCATGGCGTTGCTCTGCTCTTGGGCCGTAGCGCCGCCAATAACGAACTGCTTGTTCACCTGTTCCATGAAGGCAATGACCTGATCCATATTACCACCGAAGGCGTTACCAGCGTTCAGGCCAAGTTTCGCAACGGCGGAAGCTGTGTCAAAATAAACGGATCGGGAACGCTGGGCGGAAGCCATGATCTTCTGTTCCAAGGCTTCAACGGAACCGCCATCATCCACAAGCAAATTCAATCGGGCCTTGGTGCTTGCCAATTCATCCGAAATGTTCAGCACCTTATTGATCCCGGCAATGCCGCCAGCGGCAATGGCAACTTTCTTGATAATGGACAAAAGCCCATTGGCGGAATTGCTACCCCTACGGATGGAATTGTTGAACTTCTGCTGTTCGTTATTGGCGTTCCTGATATTTTCTTCAATGGCATCAAAGGCGGTTCCCGCTTTCGCCCATTCTTCACGGGCTTCCCGGATTGCCGCCGTGTCAACGGCTCTACCGGAAGCCTGTTGCATGGCTTCAAAGGTGTTCAGCACAACCCCCATTGCCTTGTGCATACTCTGAAGGGGGCTGGTAACACCATCATAAAGGGCAATAGCGGCCCGGATGTTTCCCACAGGGATCACCACCTTTCTTGGAGAATAGAAGCCGGGGCCTTAATTGTGGCGGCCCCGGCGCTGTTTTCGTTCAATTTCCTTCTGCTTCTTCTTTTCAGCTTCCACCCGAACATCAATGGCCGCAATGATGAAAGCCCGTTCACGGCGGGGCAAAGCATAAAAGGCGGAAGGTGTCAAATGAAGTTCGTGAAGGCAATAGTAAGCAATGTTCGCTTCACCATCACCTTCACAGATTAGTTTTTTGCTTCATCAACCTCATCCTGCATGGTGATATCAAAACCACACACTTCCTGAATCTTGGTCAGGTATTCGGCATATTCGCCGGGGGTCAGCATGGTTTTCAGAAGGGCATCAGCGCCCATGACCTTGTAGCTGTCCTGAAGTTCCTTATCATTCAGATTGGGGAACACAGTACAAGCCACGGCCAGCTTGCCAAGGTAAAGATCATAGTCGGTTTCCTTCTGATACTGGTTCTTCTTGCCGGGAACCGGAACACGCTTGGCACAGGACTTCCGAAGGGCTTCATCCTCGGTGCCGGTGATGGTCTTGATCTCCCAAGGAATGGGGTTGCCATCCTCACCCAAGAAGCGTTTGGAAGCAACAAACTTGATGTTCTCAACGGGAACGGCGTTTTCAGCCAAAAAAGCGGACAGGCTCATTGTTTTTTCCTCCTATATTTTGATACGAAAAAAGGCCCCGGCCCCTACCGAAGTAAGGCCGGGGCGCTCTGCTTACTGCATACCGGCCAAAAGGCTGAAGGTTTCGGGCATCTCGAAATCTTCAAAGGTGAAGTCCATATCTTCATCCAAGTATTCCGCATCAGCGTCAAACTTGGCAAGCAAGCCTCCATCCATATTGCAATCCTTCAGGATCACGGTCTGACGGCCCACAGAAGAAGTGGGATCTTCATTTGTCACCTGAATGTCAAAATAGACATCCTCGCCGGTGTCCTTATAACGCTTCATCAGCTCACGGAAGATGGAAGTGTTATAGTGGAAGGTGGCGGAACCCGTACCCTTCCAGCCGGTGGCCTTATTGCCCTTGCCGGTCTTGCCCAAAATGGGAACTTCCGTTTTGTTCTTCTCAAAGTTGGCTTCAAGGTTGATCGCCTGCATGAAGTTGTAACGGTTATCCCCGATGGTCACGAAACATTCAGCCAAGGAAGCGGAAACAGCATCCTTGGCGTTCATGATGGTTCTATCTGCCATGATGGTTGTACCTCCTTACTGAACATAGACGGTCATATAAAGCTGTTCCATAGCGTTCACGGGGGTCACATAGTCAGTAACCACCACGGATTTCTTGGTATCGCCCTTTTCAACCGTCACATTTTCGCCGCTGAAGTTCTCAATGGCCCGAATATCCTGAAGTTCCGTGTGGTGCTTCACAATATCGTTCCAAAGGGAAATCCGGCCAGCGGCATCATTGGGAACCTTGCCAAGATACTTCTTGCCGAACAGAACGGCAATATCATTGGCGATCTGATCCAAAACTCGGATCGTCTGGTTGCTGGAAAAGTCGCTGGACTTTTCATCCGTGATGGAAATGAAGCTGTTAATGTCAGTCAGGACACACACCGCTTCATCCACACGATGGAACATGAAGGAACCTTCCTTGATACCGTTTTCAAGCTGGGTCTGCGTGAAATCGGTATCAACATCATATTCACCATCATAGGTCATGTTGGTGGCGCTCTTATTGACCGCCGTTCCGCCGATCACGCCCGTAACCCAAGGGATCAGGGCGGTGGAAGTCTTGTCGGAAGTCAGGCCGTTCTTGACGCTCACAACACCTTCATAATCGGCCAACTTCTGGAAAAGAACCACCTGAAACTTCTTGCCCACATCATCACGCATACGCTTTGCGAAGGCCGCAAACAGGGCGGTGATGGTGGCCTTGCTCTCGGTGCAACCCATAGCGTTGAAGGTGTACGCTTCCGCCTGATCAAGATAGGTCTGATAGTCGGAATCGGCCACGGTGCCATTGGTGCCGCCCGTCAGGGGCAAGGAAGCGGTCAAAGAAAGGGTTCCGCTGGACTTCCAATCCACATAGGCATTGCCCTTCAGATCGGTGATAGCGGCCACACCTTCCTGAAGATCAACCTGAACGGTTCCCAAGAAGGTTGCCACATCGAACAGCGGCTTCTGTTCTGCGGTGTTCTCATTCGCCGTGATAACGGTACGAAGATCATTACCACGGGTGCCGGGGTATTTGGCCGTTGCGTAGGTGTTGGACGCTTTCACGCCGCTGGTGCCAAGGCGGAAGAAATGAACCGTTTTGGCGTGAAGGAAAATTTCACGCATCGGCTTCAGTTCATCCGCCGTGTACGCATAGCCGAAGATTTTCTGACTGTTCTTGATGAAGTCAGCCTGTTCCACCGTGAAAATCTTGCCTTCAGGCCCCCAATTCATAGCAAGGGGGATGGTGACAATGCCACGGTCAGAAAGGGTGGCGCTTGCCTGCGCCACAGAAATGAAGTTGATATATGCACCGGGCAGAACCTTGTTCTGCACCAAGAAGGTGCCGCCGCCAAGGGCCATATTATTTCACCTTACCTTTCATAAAGTCATTGATCAGCCCATCAATCTGATCGAAGGTGTATTCCTTCCCATCTTCCAAAAGGACAGACAGAAGATCACGCCGGTCAGCGTAACGCCTGAAGGTCAACACCCGTTCTTTGGGGAATACCACCGGGGCCGTGATGGTCGGTTCCTGTGCGGTGGCGGCTTTCTTTCTGGTAGCCATTCAATCACCCTTTCTTTGGCTCCACAGTAGTTTCCAAGGTTTCCATTGCGGTTTCCTCGGTTTCTCTGCGAAGCGTCAAATTGTAGTTCACGAAGAAGTGAAGAACCCCGTCTTGCACTTCATAACTCATGGAAGTTCCGTGAAGCACATCCCCATTGGGAAGGGTGATGAACTCCAAACATTCCATCAAATCCCCGGCCATAGTGAACAATTCAGCGTTGTTTCTCCCGCTGGTTGGGAAATAGTGAACATCCAGCGGGTTCCGGTTCATGAATCGGTTCTTCTGCAACGGGGAAATGTCAGGCTTCAGGACAGCAATGAAAAAACAGGGTTCCTTGAAGCCCTGTTCCACATCATTCTGATAGATTTTGTACCCGGCTCCAAAGGTGGCGTTCAGCTTCATGGAAACACCTTTGATGATTTCATTGATCAACTGAACACCCCCTTCAAAGCGTCATACAACATATCATTCAGAATGGACGGGGCCAAGGTTTTCACTTCCTGTTCGGAAATCGTCAGCATGAACCGCCCCTTCACCCAACTTGCCTTCAGGGTCTTTCCCAAGGTTGGAACATAGCGCCCCGGTGTTTGCCGGTGGCCGTATTCCACATAGGACGCATATTCCAAATTGTTGATGATGGTCACGGTGTACTGCTCCCCATGTTTTTCAATGGGAAGGATCGTCCAAGCGTCACGCAAAGAACCGCCACGATAACCGGGCCAATATTCTTCCTTGGCTTCATCCGTAGCATACGGCGGAACCACACCAACGGGGGTTCTTTTCTTCACCTTATTCAGAAGGATTTGGGCAATCTTCTTGGCGGCATCCCGGCAAAGCCGATCCATGTCAACTTCCGAAAGCTGTTGAAGGCGTTCATCCAGCTTCTTCAATTCCCGGTAATCACACCGGCCCCATCTTCCCATCAGGCCCACCCCCTGAAGGGTTCAAGCATGATTTCTTGATGGTTGGAAAACACGCCCGGTTCACCGGAACGGGCATAGGTGAAGGTTCGTTCCATATCATTTGGACGGGTTACAACGATCTTGCAACCTGCGGGAACCTTCACATCCGGGGAAAGGAACAGCTTCACCACCTGTTGGGCGGTTGCCACTTCATCCCCATTGGTTGAAGTTAATGTTTCAAAAGACAGCTTGCACGGCTGATCCTGAAGAAGCGGCTTTTCTTCAGAATCCGTCAGGTGGGTGACAGGATCGGTGACTTCCTCACGGATGAAGATAGAACACCGATCCTTCCACAACCGTTCCAAGGCGGTTCGCACGGCCTTATTTACCATACCAACCGCCTATAACGGTAGATTTCACCAATGCGCCCGTTGATCAGATAATCAATCAGGCTGTTCAACCTCTGTTCAGGGGTTGAACTACCTTCACCAAGGGCAAAGGTAATGTTGGTGTCACCTTCCTGAATGGATTTCACCGCCGCATCCAAATCAAACCCTTCAAGCTGTCCAGAACACTTCTTCATGTTCAGGTATTCGCCCACGGCCATAGAAACGGCCAAACTTTCCAACCCCTCCGGGATTTCGGAAAGGTTGGAAAGGTTTTTGATCCTCCATTGAACATTTGTCAAAACCATATCCAACAACGGATCATCAGCGGCCCCCGCCACGCCAAGGGCCGTTAGCATTGCAACCGCTTTATCACGCAACGGGGTTCACCGCCTTTCTTACGCCGCCGTGATTTCGTACCAACCCTTGGTCTGGGGGTTGTCACCGGAATCGGGCGTGACCTTCACATAGCCGATACCGGAAGCGGCGTAATAGGTCTTGTCGCTGGAAACCGTGGTGTCAGCGGTGACAGCGGCGGAACCGGTGATGATCTTCACCGCCTTGGCTTCATTGGTCATGGCCGCAAGGTAATACTTGCGGGAATAAACCGTGTTGCGGCGGATGTTGCCTTCACGCTCCTGTTCCACTTCCGTACCCTTCTTGTTGAACAGGGTAACAGCTTCCTTGGTGGCAATGACCACCTTGCCGGTTTCGGCGTTCTTCTTGGTGTAGATGTTGATACCGCCCACGGTGCCAACATAGCCCTGCTTGGCGTATGCTTCCACATACTTCAGATCGTCCTTCAGGGCCTTACGAAGTTTCGCCATATCAGCGGGGTTGACGAAGCCGAAGATGGTCACGCCTTCAAGGTTTTCCAGATTCAGCATGGCCGCACCATCCACAAAGGCATCAAAGCCAAGGGCGGTGGTCACGATGGTCATGGTGGCCTCGTTGAAAGCGCCGAAAATGTCAGCGTTCACGGTGTTGAACATATCCGTACCAGCGTGACGGGTGCCGGTGGTGATCACCATGGGATCGGTCATGGCTTCCTCGTCATAATACTGGAAGCGGTTCTGGGCCATCTGAATCCGGTATTCCTTCTCGGTGTAACCGGCTTCAATGGTCTTGGTGTTGCCGTTGCCCATGGTCAGCTTCTCGGTGCCATCGGTGGCCTTGTACTTGTGAATCTTGCGAACCATGCCAGCAACGCCGGTCAGGTTGTTGTCCACGGTGCAAAACTGCTGAAGATCAAGGTGGCTCTGGTACTGATCTTCAATTTCGTTGGACAGGAAAAAGTTATCGTAGCAAGTGTTTGCCATTACTCATTACCTCCATAAAGTTCTTTGTATTCGTCAGGATGGTTGACGGAATAGTTGTAGCGATCCAAGGGGTTCATGGCCTTCAGCTTTTCAAGGGTCATGCCGCCTTCAGCGCCATCACCCTTTTCAGCGGATTTGGCCCCCTTGAACTTGGTGCCGGTGGACTTCTCAAAAAGAAAAGCCGTGTCCTTGCCTTCCACCAACTTCTTGACTTCATCATCAAGGCCCTTGACGGTTCCATCCTCCGCCAATTCAGCCTTACCGATGAAATCAACCAACAGCGCCTTAACAGCGGTGTTGTTCTTGGCCTTTGCGCCGGTCAGGGCCAGTTCAACCGCATTGCTGATTTTCAGATTCTTCAGTTCAGCGGCGTGATCCGTGTCCTTCTTCTTGTTATCGGCCTGAAGCTGTGTGATCTGATCCTGAAGGGCCTTGGTGTCACCAGAAGCCTTCTTCAGCGTTTCAAGCTGGGTGTCACGCTCTTTGATGGTGTTCTTGGCGGTGGTCAGTTCGGTGTTGACCTCATTGAACCGGGCCTTGGTGACAAAGGAACCGTTCAAGCCCTCCATAACCTTTGTGGCCTGTTCTTCAGTCAGGCCCCATTCCAACAGCTTTTCTTTAGTCATTGTTGTTACCTCCAAAATCCTTTTTTACCGTGGGTTAGGAACCACGATTTTTCCGGTTCTGTTTACCGCCCACCACCGGGAAACGGCGAAAATGGTATGAAAAAACCACCACCGGCCAGAAGGCCGGGGTGGTCAAATCATCAGATATAGGGTTAATCGCTGATTACTGGTTCAATTAGATACATTTTCCAATCAATCGGAAGGCCAGAAGCAATATCTTCTTCCACTTCCTCCACAATTTCAGCAATCAGCTTTTCATTCATCCCCATTTTACGGGCTTCTTTCAAAAATTCGTCTTTGCCCATTCTACATACAACCTTTCTATGGTTTCTCCAATTTCCATTGCCATTGGGCGGGGGTTAGGGTTGTTACAATACTCTGACCAACCTTCAGCGATCATTTCAGAATAGCGATTTGAATTGTGGTTATTCCACGCATATTCCGAAAGTTCATCTTTAATTTGATCTCTGGTTCTGGAATCAAATAGGGCCTGAATATTCTTCTGTTTTCCAACTCCCAACCAATCATCTAATTGGTGCCCGAACTCATGATCAAACACAGATTTCACCGTGGAACAACTATCCGGGTGCCACTTAATTTCTACCTGACGGATCATAGACTTTGAAGCAGATTCAAAGTCAGCATAGAAGCCACGGTTCAGGCAGATACCCCGGCAAGGATCGAACGGTGGGCGGGGTGACCAACTGGAAGCCATTTCGTTTCCAACTGAAAGATACTTCCGAACAAACGAATTAGCCTTTTTCTTTGCCCATTCTTCACATTGGGCATCCGTCCAGTTGTAAACATTGTTTTGCTTAATCCAGTCAAGTTGCCGTTGAAACTCAATTTGTTTGGCAATAGCATTTCTCTGATGGGATTCTCCAACAAAATTAAATCTTTTCCGCACCAAATCTGGAAATACTTCTTGCATATCTGAAAGGCCCTGATTCCACCCGTTCACCGATTCAATAGAAAGCCCCTTAAAATCAGCATTGATTCCAAGAACAGATTTGCAATATGCTTCAGCTTCTTTCAAAGTCGAAACCGGGGTATATCCTGAAGCGCCGGGGGCCTTCAAAAGCTGGAATCTTGCTTCCGCCAAATCTGCATTTGCAAGGGGCAAATCCTTCATTCGCAATTCTGACATACGGGCTTGAACTTGGTTAATATCAACCGTTTTTCGCCACTTTCGCCATTCTGCTTTTTCATTGGGATCATCAAAATCCGAAGAAGATAAATAATACCGCTGGTTCGTTTCCTCCAAAGAAGCATATTCAGCTTTCAAATCAGAAAAATGCTGTTCTTTTGCCTTGATAGTTTCCCGCAATTTCATTATATCAACAGCTTTTGCAACGGTCAAGCCAGCCTTGGAACCGCCGTTCACGAAGGTCTGAACCCAATCAGCATATTTCATGTTGGCGGGAACATAGTACACATCCCCATCAGCGTTCCGGGCGACTCTTTCACCGGCATACTTGGGATCAATGGCCGGGGCCGTAGTTCCTCGACAGTTGGGATGGAACGGCGGCACAGTCACGCCGGGTTCATATTGGGAAATGGGGATCACCGTACCATCAAGCCCACCACAAATGGAACAGGTGTGGGAATCCAGCGTTTCAATGATTTCCACCATTTCAACATCCAAATCCTTGTAACATTCCTTGGTGGCAACGGCGTTGAAATAGGTGGTTTCGGTGTTGACCAACCGCCCCGCCTTATACCGATGAACCCCGAACTGCTTCTGAATGGCCGTGGTGATCTTGGCCGGGGAATCACCCCGAAGAAGCCCTTGCGTCAGGCTCTTGCTAACCGAACCCACCAGATCATTCTTGTTCAACCAACAGCGATCCCGGAAGGTTCGCCCGTCCGTTGTCCAAGGCTTTGAAAGCAATGTTTCAAGTTTCTTCTGGTTCAGCCCGGTAATATCCCAACCAAGGCCCACGCCCTTCTGAACCTCAAAGACTGTATGGGTGTAACCATTGCCCACAACCTTCTTCAACAGGGCATCCAGACTATCAACTTGATTGCCGTACAGCAATTCAAGCTGTTGCTGAATACCTGTCTGAACAGCTTCAAGGCGGGAAATGTGGAACCGGGCAGACGCATTTTCCAGCTTCTTCAGCCATGCCGCATCCAACCCGGCCTGTTCACCGATCTTGATATACTGTTCAACGCTCCAATGAAATTCTTCAAGCTGTCCAGCGGTCAGCCATTTCCGGGCATCGGTCAGGCTGATTTGGTTGTTCACCGCAAAACGGGCATACCAGCTTTCAATTTCCTTCTGAACGGAACGCTGTGCATCCAGATACAGTTCTTCCATGTCCTGAATGGTCTTTTGGGCTTCTCTGTGGGCGCTGTCCTCCAAGATGGAAAACCGCCCACGCCAATAGTCCGCATTCCTCATGGGCGGTTCCTCCAATCCTGAATTTATTGCCTACAATTCAAACAATATTGATAAGCGTCTATTTGGCCTTCAAGGAATCTGATTTTGTCATGCAATTCCTGATTTTCTTTGCACTTCAATTCAAATTCTTTGTTTCTCTTGTTCAAAACATCTTCTGCTTCATGCAGTTGCGATTCCAAACAACGAATCCTTGTTTTCAGTTCATAGTTTTCATCCATGATGGAACCTTCTTTCTGAAAAATGGTGCTGAAGGTGGGATTTGAACCCACACGCCTTGCGGCAACGGATTTTGAATCCGCCGTGTCTGCCTATTCCATCCACTTCAGCATATAGGCCCATAAATTCACGCCTTTTGGCATGGGCCTATGTTTTCAGGTGTTTCGGGAGGTTTTATAGCCTGAAACCTCTCCAAGCTAAAAAAAAGAAGAATAGTGTTGCCCTTTCGGGCTGGTGACGCATACGGGAATCGAACCCGTGTTACCGCCGTGAAAGGGCGGTGTCTTGACCTCTTGACCAATGCGCCATGTGGTGCCGGGGAAGGGAATTTCACCCTTTGGCGGGTAGGAGTAATAGCACCCCGCCACACTCAAGGTCTGCCCCGGCATATATTGTGAAACGGCGGGGGTTATTCACCCTCGCCATTGTCACCTTTGTTCTGGTTGCCGGTCTGGAAGGCCCCGGCGTATTCCTGTGCCTGTTCCATTGCTTCATCCTTTTCCTTACGCAACCGGGCCAGCTCCACTTCAACATCCGTAACCCACGGGTGCTGTTCCACAATGGTTTCCGTGGACAGAATACCAACGGACTTGGAACAGTTTTCAATGGATTCCGTTTCATTGATTAGAATGTCACGGTTGAACACGATCTGAAGTTCAGCGCCTTCATAATCACCCAAGCCCCTGTTGCTGAAATCCTGATTGATGAACCACAACAGTTCTTCAAAGGCCGCTTGGAACTCGGTTTCCATGCCGTTTGCGTCAAGGTCAATGTCAGAATACATGGATTGAATGTTCATTTGATTGGGGTTGCCACTCAAACGATCATCCTTGGCATCGTAACCACGGGCATTTTCAATCAAGGACTTCTTCAGAAGTTCCAAAATGCCCTTGTAGTTCTCTGCATTGATTTCAACCTGAAGGGTTTCAACCCCGCCATCTTCACGAACCTTCACGGCTCCATAGGTGGAAAGGTTGTGGCGGAACTCACCAAGATTTTCACCATCATAGTTCTTCAAAACCAGAATGGTGTTCCGTGCGTCCTCTTGCATATTGTTTTCAAAGTCGGAAATCATGGTGTTGATTCCATCCTGAAGGGTTTTCACACGGCGGATCAGGGGGATTTCCTGTTTGTTATACTTGAAGGGAACCAGCGGAATCCTTGTCCAGTTGAACCCCTTGGGTTCTTGGCCTTCTTCCTCAACCATGAAATAGTTTTCGTGTTCACCGGCTTCCACATCGGCAATTAGCATATCATTCTGATAGATATACCGGTAAATGCCATCGGCTTTGAAGATTTCCACCTTCTCCACCTTTTCTTTCTGGTAGCCGTTCCACACTTCTTGGGTGTAGTAACGAATCGCACAATCAAGGATGGTGTGATCATCGTCAGCCCAAAAAGGAAGAATGTCATAGGCCGGGAAATGCTTGAAGGACAATTCACCAGCTTCATTGTAATAGGGGTAAATCCAGCCAAGGCCACCGTTCAGGGCATCTTCACAAACATATTTCAGAAGCCGGTAAAACCGTTTGTTGAAAACCTTGCCCAAAGCATCCGTGTAACCCTTATCCTGACAGTTCAGGGTGAAGGGCTTGCCCACAAGGTAGTTGGTTTTCTGATCCACCATCAGGGCATATTGGTTATCAATCAGGCGGTTGTTCGGAAGGTTCGTCACCACCTGAAGTTGACCGTTTTCACCAATGATTGTGCGCTGACGCTGAAGAATGTCATGCTGTCCTTCATAGTACAGATCACCTATAACCTGATCCTTGCGGCGCTGACTATTCTTCCATTCCTTGATTTCAGCGGCGAAGAACTGATTTTCAGTCATGCCGGTTCGCCCACCCTGAAGGATCAGGCGGTTGATACGCTCCATAGCGTTATCCAGAAACATATTCACTTACCGCCTTTCTTCATTGCTTAATAATTGCAATCCCCCGGAATCACACGATTTCCGGTGGATTTTGTTACTATCATGTTATTAGTCGAAGCTGAAGGCGGGGCCAACCAACATATCTTCCAGCCCGTAACGCATAGCGTCCATAAGGTGGTTGAAATCATCAATGGGAACATTGATCTTGGCCCCGAACTTATCTTCTGCCCATGTGTAGTTTGAAATCTCTGTGATGAAGTTCACGCATCGGGGATGAACAATGATGGTGTAACCCTGAATGTACTGGATTCCGTTGTTCACGCTGTCCTTGCCCTTCCGGGCGGCTCTGATACGATGAAGGCCAGCATCCCGCAATTCATCAATGCTCTTGGGTTCGGCACAATCGGCCTTGATCCGTTCCTTGCCGTAGCCCATGCCGGTGATCCGGTCACAGATTGCCCGGTTCGTCAGGGCCTTTTCATACAGTTCATCAAACACCCAAATGGTTCTTTCCTTCTCACTCACCAGCCCACAGAACAGGGCCGTGGGATCGTTGGTATAACCGAAGTCAAGGCCGAAGGCGCTTTTCACATCAGGCTTCTTGGAAATAGCCAGATAATCAAAGGCTTCTTCCCGCCAATTATCGAAAATCAGGCCATCCACAATGCCCCAACCCCCAAGGCCAGCCACCTTGTAGCGGCGGGGGTTGTTTTCCTTCATGGTGTTGAACACCTTCAAATCCGCCGTGTCCAGCCATTCATTACACAGGTAATTGGTGGTTGTGGCGTAAATCTGCCCATCCGGGCTGATCCAGCTATCATGGAACTTGTATGTGGGGTTCCCTTGGGCATCCTTGCCGGTGATCTCCCCGAAGAAGCGTTTCCTGATCCAATGCTTTTCGTTCCACGGGTTGAATGTCAGCGTGATTTGCTTGAACAGGCCGGTTTCTTCCGGGATAGCGCCACGAATGCTTTCATCCAGCATATTGAAATCATCTTCATTGGTGATTTCATAGGCTTCTTCAATCCAGCACCAACACAAATACCCAATTTCAACCGTGATAGAAGTTACCTTCAGGGGATCATCAAGGCCCCGAAAGTAAATTTTCTGACCGGTTGGAATATAGGTCATTTCAAGGGGGCTTTCCTTCACTTCCCAATAAGCCTGAACCCCAAGCCGGTTGATTGCCCACTTCAATTCCGTGAAACAGCTATCCTTCAAGGTTCTGAACACTTTACGAACCACAAGGGTATTGGCTTCCGGGTATTGCATCATCCTTGTAATGATGTTCAGGGCCGTGGTTTTGGATTTCTTACTTGCCCGGCTTCCTTTGCAAACCCGGTAACGGCCTTTGAAGTTCCAAAAAGTGGCGTAGCCTTTGCCCACCACTTCAGGAAGAAAAACCCGCTTGGAATCTCTTGCATTTGTTAAAGTGCCATCCCATATACACCGTTCGTAACTAAAACAGTATTGCGAAGAAATATGATCAGTCCACAAGCTGATCACCACCGAAAATAACCACCGGGATAGCGCCCTCAACTTTCAATTTATCACTAAACATTCCAAGATGTTTGCCCAACAATTCAAGGGCCTTCAACTTGTCGTAGGTTTTAATTTCCCGTTCTGTGATGTTCCCATCTTCACCGGGGATCACTTTCACTTTAACAGAAGCAATACAGGCTGTATCATCCCGATTGGCTTCACCTTTAATGGTCGCTTCATCCATATCAATTACATCAACGGGGTTCAGAAACGCCAATTTTGCGATTTCCTGAATTACCCGATCTTGATTGATACCGGTTCGGCGGCTCCGTTCAGCCATAGCAGTTGCGATAGCATTTTGAATGTTGGGTTTTGTAAGGTTTTCGCAACCAATATCCCTTGCGGTTTGGGGCGAATACCCGGCCCGAATTGCCGCTTGCGTTGCGTTCAGGTCAACCAGATATTCTTCAACAAATCGCTTTTGCTTTTTGGTCAAGGTATTCACCCCCTTTGAAAGTCAAAAGAAAAGCGCCGAAGGTTCCCCCTCGGACGCTTTTTCACTCTATATAATAGCCGAAAAAACACTAAACTTTCAACAGGTGAAACTAAACTTTACTCGGTTCTTGCAGAAAATCAGCATTTTCCTTGGCGAAAGCAAGTAAAGCCTTGCCGTGAATTTCAAAAAGCCATTGGGTGGTGTATTCAAATTCAGCGGCTAAATCCTCCCACTTTTTCAGTTGGATATACCGGCCTACAAGAACATTTTGCTGATCAAGGTCAGGAATCTTGCTGATCATGCTGAAGGCTTCCTTCTTCATGCTCACAAGTTCATCAATCCGGGTGTTAATATCTTCTTCAAGGGACATGATTTTGACAATCGTTTCCCCTAAAGTGTCTTTTGGCCCGGAAGTCTGAACCTTGTCCGGCTTCAGTTCATAGCTTTGACTGGTCAACCCGGATCGAAGGGTATTCACTGTATCTGTCAACCGCTGGATCAGCCGGTCAGTCTTTCGGATTTGGGCAAAATATTCTTTAGCCCGTTGGGAAAGTTCCTTGTCAGTCACTATGTATCACACATCCTTTCTAACATCTATGACAGAAAAAACGCTGATATATCAAGGTTTTTCAAGGGGTGCAACAGATACCACAGATATTTTCGCTATTCTCTCTTAATATTACTTTCTTATATATTTTTTTATTTTTTAAGTTTAAGTAATATAACATCTGTGGTATCTGTGGTAAGTTTGAAAAAGTCCAGTATTCACAAGGGTTTTCACCGTCACAGATCATAGTTAACATCTGTTCCATCATCTGTTCCAACCCCTCAACTTCTGAAGGGTTTCCACGGCCAGCGCCTTCAACCGGGCCTTGAAACACCACCACGCCAGCTTCCGCCGCAACCATTTCGGGCAATCCATTGTGAAGGTGAAAGAAACATCAGTCAGAATCGGCGGAAGATCTGACGGCTCCACTTCCAACGGAATTTTGATTTCCTCAACTTCTGCAAGGGGTTCCCCGTTGATATACAAGGTGCCTTTCTCGGCATCGTTATTCGGCCCCATTATTTGAACTCCCTCCCATTCCGCTTATCCTTCAGTTCAATCCGGTTCAAAAGTTCAAACCCGGCTAAACGGATAATGTACTTCAGAACAAAGATCAAGTTGTTCAGCCGCCGTTGCTGTTCTTCATCCTCTCGAATGATAGGCTTCAACCCCTCATAGGCGGTGGGGTCGGAATAACCTTCACTATTTTGCCAAGGTTTGGGCATTGGTTTCCCTCCATTCCTGATACCATGCTTCTACATCACAGCCGATTTCCTTCAGCTTTTGGCGGGAAATCCAAGGTTCATCCCCTTCATCCAACAGGTAATATTCCCGCAATTTCTGACTTTCGGAATAGAACAGTTCCCAAGCCCGTTTCAGCCGCTTGGGGCCAAAGCCAAATTTGGTGTGAAGCATCCACAGGATCATGCTTTCTTTGTCCATATCAAAGCGGTGATCATTTTCGACAATCTGCCGTTTGATTTCCTGATCCAAAGCCTTCTGTTCAGCCTTATTCAGTGAAACCCCAAAGATACTGCCGCCAGCTTTCTTAAAGAACATGGTATTCACTCCAAATATCATCAAAGCAAACCGGGATCAGGTCATGAACCTTTTCCAACAGGATCAGGGCCACTTCCCGCATCTGCGGGTGGGCGGCTTTGGCACAGCGCAACTTCAGGAAGTGCCGCCACTCCCGAATGTTGGCGGTCATAACCACTTCAGTTTTCAAACTATTGGGCAGAACTGACCGGGCTTCCTGCGGCGTTGCTCCACTTCTTATAAGATCAATATAAGCATCTTCAGCCTTTGAACAAAGGTTTGCCCACGCCGCATATTTCAGATCAGTTTCATCCCAAAAGCAAGGCTTGATCACGGTAATTTCTTCACCAAAACCTTCCTTGGAGTAATTGCAATAGCGGGTGCTTTCCTGACAGTAGGAAGCCAGCCGGTGCCGCACAATCTCATGAGAAACCCCACGATCACAAATGAACTTCACTGTGAAGGAACAATGTTCAAGAACCGCTTCATGGCCCCGGCCAATGATGTTAGATATGAAGCGTTCTGCGCTGGTTTTAGTAATCTTGGCTTCAGACTTATAGCAAACCCGCCCACACTGTTCAAGGCGCTTCAGAATTGCGGCCCCGTCAATCGGGGTGATAAATTCCACATCGGCGTTGATAATTTTCATTTCTGCTGTTCCTCCAAACGATTAGGATTATTTTCACAACCCTTGCAATAATAATCATGGATTTGTGCCGCTATATGGGGCGGAAAGGGGTGATTGTTTGGGCATTCAGAACACGGGCTTGAAGTCCTGCTTGGTATGTCTTGAAGTTCAGGGTGTTTGATCTCCATGTAAAGGGCAAACAGGATATTCCAAGCCGCCGCCCGAAGGTGGGGTTCATCCTTCATCCCCATCATGTATTTGGCAAGGTGCCGGAAGGCCGAATCAATCAGGCTATGAATGGGAATGCCCTTTTCACAGTTGCGTTCCCCGTACTTCAGCGCCCCTTCTTCACAATGCTTGGACACTTCCACAAGGGCTTCCCACGGCAATAAATCCATCCGGCCCTTGCCGGTGTGCATATCTCGAACTGCCCCGGTATCAAACCGGGTACGCTCCCCACTATCCTTGATTTCCATATCAACCATCCTTTCAGTTGAACCACTTAATCACCGGATCACCGGTGAAACCTTTTTCCCATACATACCACGCATAGGCAATGGCGCTTTCAGGCTTGGCGCTCATATCCCCGTTCTTATAGCAAGCCAACCGGGAACGGGATATGTAAACGGTTCGGGGGGGGGGTGTCTTTGAAAAAGGCTCCCCGCTTTTGCCCCTCCAAGAACTGAACCTTCAGAAACATTGCCACTTTCCTACCGGGGCGGACGCTTTCAAGCGCCCTTTGAACAAATTCAAGCCCCGCTGAATATGGGGGATTGGTGATAATATCGCCTTCAAACCCTTCCAAAGTTTCCTTCAGAAAGTCCAACGGTTCAGGATCACCAAACCCCCGGTAAACAAGATCGGTGCTGATCACTTCATAACCGTGGGCCTGAAGAACCTTGGAAATGTGGCCTTCACCACAGGCCGGTTCCCAAATTACCGGGGCAAACTGTTCCAGTTCCAACAGCATTTCCACAGCTTTTGGGTCTGTGGCGTAGTAGTCAAAGGCTTCCCGTTCTTCAGGCACATGGTTTGAACTTCCAAGGGTGGTGAACACCTTCTTTGAAGCGGCCATTATGAATCACCCTCTTTCACTTCAATGAACACCCGGCAAGCCCTTCCCTTGATCCGTCTGCTGTCTGTGGTCAGGCCACATCTTCTGCAAATCTGCCGGGAAAACTCGATCTTGGAAAGGTTCTGAAAATTATTGGAAATACAGTATTCCTTGTATCTCCGATAAATAGTATCAGTGGTTTCATTGATAATCCCATCAAGGCCGATTTCCTGAATGAACCCAATAATAGGGTTGTTGTTCTGTTCGTATTCATCCAACTGCCCCTGAACCCGGCTGGAAGTGGTGAATTGGGCGTTCATCAGAACCCGGCGCAATGCGTTCAGGCCCAAAAGAATCAGATATTCCATTGAATCCTGTTCACAAAGTTCATCCTTGATGAATGGGCGGAAGTCAGGATCACTTGGGGTGAATTTAGCATCGAAGGGGACAATCACCAACCGCCTTTGAACGGCTCCGGTTTTATCCTTCATGCGGGGAATGTTGTTGGCGCTGAATAGAAACTTGGCATAGTTGTTGAACTCGAAGGGGTCTTGTCCTTTTCGCTCCACATTCACCCGATCCCCTGTAACCAACTTCTTGAACACTGACGCATTGGCAATGAATTCATCCCCAATATCATCACCGATGTTTGCCAGCTTCCCGAATAGTTCAGCGGTTTTGAACCTGTCACCAAGTTCTTTCAGGTCAAGGGAAGCAATATTCCGATCCCCCAACATATTTTTGACCACATGAAGGAAAGTCGATTTGCCGTTGCTCTTATCACCAATCAAGATGAAGGCTTTACCAAGTTCATTTCGCCGGTATAAGCAATAGCCCACCATTTCTTCCAGCAAGGCCCGAACTTCAGGATCATTACAGGCCAGCCGGTCAAGGGTGTGATCCAGCAATTCAGAATAGGCGGCGGGGTTATACGGCCACGGAATCTTATTGGTGATCACAATTTCCGGGGTGAAATCTGTGAAGGAACCATCCCGGATATTGAACAGGCCATTACTGAAAGCAATGATATTGGGGTTGGTGGCTCTGGTTTCACCCTCGGTTTGAAACATAACTTCCAAATAGGCCAAGACTTCTGACCGGTTCGCCCGCTTCAGGTTCGGGATATGCTTGATCATTTGGGCTTCAATCTCCATAGCGCCGGGGACATAGATACCATCCCGGTATATATGAAGCTGGTTATTGATCTTCACAATATGGTTGTTGTTCTTCAGGTACACCGCAAACTTATCAAACAGGAAGGTTTTATCCTTGAAAAAGATAGGTTTTTTGAAGGCATCATCCCGAAGAATGGTTTCAAGTTCCCGATCAGAAAGGGGATCTTCCAGCACATAGCGGTTAATCAGCCGGATAGTTTCACGGGCTTCTTCCTTGGTGAAATCCTCACTTTGAAGGGTCAGAATGTAGTTGAACAGGGCTTGGTTCCGCCCGTCCCCGGCCCTCATATCCAAGAACTTCATGCTGGTTTTTACGGGGGTCAGCCATTTTGGAAGGTCTTGAATTTCATCTTCCGGCCAGTCATACAGAATAGGCCGTTCAACGCCTTGAAACTTCAGAACCGAATAGCTGTTGTTCCTCCCAACCTTGGCATCTGACACGATCCCAAGGGCCAATGTCTGTTTTGTCCAGCTTTTTTCCACCAGCCCTTCCGGGTTGCGGAACAGGAAGTGTTTTCCCCGTGTGGTCTTATACACCCGGCATTTCAGGGAAAGGTCTTGAACAATCTGATATAGAAGATCACTGGTTTCCCCATCGTCCACATCAATCAAAATGGTTTCTTCTCCAAGAATCCCGGCGTATTCTTCAAGGTCTTGAACTTCTTCAAGGCGGTTCAGCCTTTTCCGCCCTTTGAACTTTTCAAGGCATTGTTTATCCTTTGTCGGGACATATCCCCGGAACAGTTGCATGGTTCAAATCCCCCCCCCATCCTTTTGAACTCCAAAATCGTTTAACCGGCTCCAAGTCGTGTCAATGTAATACTGCTTATCCAGTTCATCAGGAATGGAAAGGCCGGTCACATCGTCATTGATGAAAAAGCAATGTTCCGGGGTATTGGCGAACTGCTCCGGGTTCTTCTGCCGCCCCTTCACCATCTTCCCGGACACTTTGAACAACCCGCCCTTGGAATGATCCTTGGACGCAAACACCCGGAAGGTTTTATCTGTCTGAACTTCACCGCCCCTGAACCTTTTCACAGTCTTTGAACGGCCCTTTTCATCCCTGATTTTCTCCATCGTGATCACCGGGGAATAAAGCGCATACTTGTATTTGCTGGAAACCTTCACCACCTTCTGAAAATCTCGAAGGGAATTACAGCTTCCAATGGTTTCTTCCGGCTTGGTGCCATACAGGAAGAAAGAAATAATAGCTTGGTTAACAATGGGAAGATCATAGTCAAGATCAGAAAGTTTCTTTACATAGGCCCCTTTACATTTCCAGCGGGGCTTCCCCTTTTCGTCATGCAACGGGCCAGCGGGAACAATCAGGTAATTGTTCACATCTTTCTGAAATACCTTTTGGAATTCATCAAATTCCAGCCGCATACCGGTTCTTTCTTCCCACTCCCAACAAATATCATCAATCAAATCAAAATCTTCATACCGGCGAAGTTTGATCAAGATACCATCGGTGTTGCTTTGGATAATGTCACAGTGATCTTCCAACCGCTCTATCAGGTCAAGCAAAAGAAGCTGACCGCCAACACACACATTGTTTGCCTGCCGGGGGTCATACATGGCATTGTGACGATCCTTCATGGCTCCATAGGTGCTGTTCAGAACGATTTTATAGGGCTGTTGCATGGGGTTCTTTTCTGCCTTCAGCTTTAACCGGGTATGATAGATTTCATCATACTTGGCCGGGTCTGCCACATTCCGGCTGATCCACCCATAGCGAAGCATCAAAGAAGGATAGTAGGAAGCCACATCGACATTGATATACCAACCTTCCCCAAAATACTTGGGAATGGCCCCGTGAAGCCCGCCCCAAGCGAACACATGGGGAACCCCGGCCACTTCAATTTCAAGGGATTTGGAATAGTCCCGGTTCAGCGGGTTTTTATACCAGTTCAAAACTTCTGTATAGCGTTCAATCCGCAAAGTGTCCGGGAACTGGATTTCAAATTCATCATCATGATCCCGTTGAACAGCTCCAAGAATCTTGGCGGAAAGCTGGGCTTTGGTTCGGCCAATATCTGAAATGGGAAGGTTGAAGGTTTTCACAAGGGACATTTGTGCATCAAATTCATCTTCCTTGCGCCGTAACCACACTTCCACGGTTTCTTCAACATCGTGGCGGCAATATTTGACGGTTTCGGCCAGTTCTGCTTCCGTCAATGGGCGGTCAATGTCAAAGGGAACTGTGGTTTCTTTGATGGAATGCCCCATGAAGGCTTCCAGTGCCTTCAGGCTGATAGGCGGGTTGGGCATCACATCATAATTGATCACCGGGAAATTCCTGAACAAACTGGAAAATCTGTAACCGGGTTTATCCTGCAAAATGATCCAGTCATTCACCTGTTTGGGGTTGAACCCGCACAAGATACCCTTCAAAATGTACTGATCATAGTTCCGGCTATTGTACCCGGCCCAAATTGTGCCTTTGTGCTTCTCATAGAAGCGGGATAATTTGTCAGGGTCATTGATGATCACCGTTTCCTGTTTGGCGTTCAGGTCGATCAGGACAACCAGCCAATCATAAGCAAAAACCTCAAAATCATAGAAGATCATCTTTTCACCCACTTTCTGAAGGAATTTTTGGTGAATCAGTGAGAACAGCCCCGCCACGGGAAGGCTTCACCTTGGGGCCAACCGGGGCAAGCGCCCCGGCCTTTTTTTTTGAAAGTTAAGGTTCAAAGTCCCTGATTGTAGACTATTTGCCTACATTCATTGTAAAAAATTTTGCGCCGGGTTTCAATCCTCAACTTCAAAAACTTCATCAATGGACACGGAATTGAAGCGGGTATCATCGTAATCAATCGCATATTCCAGCTTCCCATCAATGGCTTCCGCAATATCCAAGACAAGCTGGGCAAACTGCTTGTAACTGGTGAAGCTGACGGGAATCCCGGAATCCAGCTTGTCAAGGAAGCCAAGGGCAGAAGCGATCATGTTCTTGTCATTCTTGGTGCCGTACAGAACCCGGTTCATGAAAATCCGCTGGTTCTTGTACTCGCCGGACAGAATCTTGAAGGACACGGCCAACATGGGGCGGTTGTCGGCCTTGGTTCCCTTGATCTCCAAGGTTTCCACCCTCACTTCATACTTGCCAGCGGGAATAGTGGGAAAATCCCCGCCGCCGTTCTTCTTGGCTTCCTCCACATCGGCCTGAAGGCCCTTCAGATCAACAGAACGATCAATCTTATCAAAATCAATAGCCATAGTTTTTTTACCTCCAAAATGTATTTTTTAGAAACGCTTCAGAAGATCGAACAGGCCGGAAAGGGCTTTAGCGGTTTTTTCTGCTTCCTCCATTTTGGCCCGTTCCTCGTCAGTAGGGGTGAACCCTTCAACCGGCTTGAACAGTTCATCAGTAAGGATGGTGTCAAACAGGTGATCGGTGGCCGCTTCTGCCATCAGTTCACAGAAATCATCATGTTTCTGTGCATACATGATCACCGCTTCCTTTGCGGCCAGCTTATGAAGGGCGATCACGGCTTCCGGGTCAATACCGGGCGGGGGGGGGATCAGGTTGGCGGCAACGGTGATCTTGCGGAAAAGGCCCCGCTTCTCCATTTCCTCTTTGAACTGCTTCAGGGAATCGCACATGGTCTTTACCTCCTAAATTTGATTGGAAATGATCTTTCCTATTTCCCTCACGGAATGGGCGATTTTTTGACGATCAACCCGCTTCCCTTGAAGAACTTGGGTAATTGCGGCGGCTTCCGTCTGAATATCCTGAAAGGCTCTGCGGTTGCTCTCTAAATCGCTTTCATAAGCGGTCAAGTCGGTATCAACCTTGGCTTGGGTATAATCAGCGGCCTTTTCCGCCTGTTCCACATGGGTTCTTAACCATTTGGCGGCATCGTAGCCCATGCAATCTTCCACCAGTTCCAAGAAGTGGCGGAACTCAAACAGCGTGTGAACTGAACCATCTTTCAGGCTGATCACACAGGGGCAAGGATCAATCTTCATGGGGTTCACGCTTCTTCCGGGTGCGCCGGGGCGGGTTCACATCCATCATGGGTGCGGGTTCCGGTTCATCGGTCTTGGGGCGATCCCACAGGGGGCAAGCATCGGGGCCGCCTTCCTTGTGGCAACGGTGGCCGGCATCAATATTGGGGCAAAGGGGGATTTCCGGGTTCTCATTGTGCTGGGCAAAAATCCGATCCCCGTCAGGGCATTTGGGTAGGGCTTCCGGCTCCGTCTGTTCCTCCGGGGTATCAAGATCACCAGCCGCCGCCCGGTCAGCATCTTCCACGGCTTCAGTATCAGGGGCCGGGGCTTCTTCCTCTTTGGGCTTTCTGCCCCGTCTGGTGGGCCGCTGTTCGCCGCTGTCAGCCGTTTCCGGTGCCGGGGTAGCTGGGGTATTGCCGCCGTGTTTCATGGCTCCTGCGGCCCTCTGGTTGGCTTCCTCGTAGACTTCACAGAAGGCTTCATAATCCAGCGGAATTTCCTTGTTGCGGACAGTCAGCCGCCCACCACCAAAGATCACCTCCGAAGTCTTGAAGGAAAGAACCCGGTCATTATCATCCGCCACAATCCGGGCCACAAGATCAACCATACCGGCAACCTTGTTGGCAACCTTTTCCCGAAGGTTCGGGCGGATAGAACTGATCTTGTCACCGCTCTTGCGGGTCAGGTCACGGCTTCTGTCCTCATGGCTGATCAGGATGATGTTCTCATAGTCCAAATCCACCAGCCGCTTGATGGTGTTCAGGAATTCAGAAGTCACCATATCCCAAGCCCGGAAGGAATCATCACTTTCATGTTTCCAGCCCTGCCGATCACAGATATACACCCGGCAAGCCTCATAAGTATCTTCCAACAGGTCAACCACAATGGTTTTGAAGTCGTTTTGCTTCTTTTCCAGTTCGGCCACGGCATCGGAAAAGACTTCCCAAGCCAAGTGCCGCTTGGTCAACCGGCCTTCCACCGTCACCGTGTCCCGGATTGCGATATAAGGGGCATCAACAAACTTGATGTTGCCATCCGTATTCAGCATCAGGGGATCAGGAAACTGGTTGGCAAAGAAGGTTTTGCCGCTGAAGGGTGCGCCGTAAATCCACACAACCTTCTTCTTGGTGGCGTTCAAATTGCGCCGTTCATTTTTGGGGAGAATCATATAATCCCATCCTTTCTGACAATATTCTTCATACTCACACCACCCGCAAAAGTGGTTTGGGTGCTTTTGAAAATCGGTTTCTTCAACCATGTGTTTTACATCGGTCAGGAAGTCCACAACCTTGTAAAGATTGAAGGGAACCTGTTCAAGCCACGGTTCAGCCCCGTTCAGGGCTTCCCGCAACCTATCCCGGAATTGGGCCAAGGTTTCTGTTTTTTTCTGCCTGATCTTCACCTTTGGAACAAACAGAAAATACATATTCCTGATCCGGTGTCCGGGGTGGGTCAGTTCATAGAAATACTTGTATTCATGCAACTGACCGGAAACCATGTAGCTTTTGGAATTGCTGGAATATTTGAAGTCGTACAGATCAAAGGTTCCTTCATCCACCGGGGCCAGATAATCCATGAACCCGATGAAATCAGAATTGCCAATGGGAAGTTCAAAGGTTCCGTCCGGTGGCAATAGGGCTTTTGCCTTGGGAATCAGGGCTTCCAGCTTCATCATTTCATGAATGTGATCATCCGTCAGAATGGGGAAGCTGTTGGTGTAGAAGTCCAAAGCCTGATCCACACCTTCTTCAATTCCAGTGTGAAGGGCCGTCCCCAAAATCAGGGCGTTGTCCGGCTCCATGTTCGGGATCGTGTCTAATCCCTCAACATATCGCAAGAAGTATTTGAAAGGGCAACGGTTGAAACTCTCAACCCGGCTATGGGAACATCTTGTGGGCACGATTTCACCCCCTTTATCATGGCTTTGAATGTTTCAAACCCTTCCGGGTAAAGCACCATTGCTATTCCGCCGCTGGCATTGATTTGGCGGATATTGCGCTTTTGAAGTTCTGAAGGGGTGCCGTTGGTGGCCTTCAGTTCCACTTCAAGGGCTATTCCATTCACAACAATCCGCATATCAGGAAGGCCGCTTTTCACATACCTTCCACCGCCCCAACGCTTTTCCCAATACCCACAGGGGGTAACGGGCATTTGGTCTTTTGGGTGGCCCAAGGGATAAATCCCTTCACTTTCCAACCAGCGTTTCAGGCGGTTTTCAAAGTTCTTTTCACCGGCCATCAATACACCCCTTCTTGGTGAAGCGCCCCGGCCCGTTCAAAGTGATCAAACACCAGCTTTTCACCATCCAGCGTGTAAACAGGGGCGCTTTCATTGGAATTGCAAAGGCGCAAAGCGGTTAGGTCAAGCCACATTTCCCGCCCGTTACGCTCCAACCGGCAATACTGGTGGCGGCGCTTCCCTTCAGGGGGAAACATCTTCCTGATTTCATCTTCCATTGGCTCACCCCTCCAAAATCTTGATTAGGTTGTGAATCCCACGGGTTTGAAGGCCCTGAATTTTTCCGGTGCCAGCGTAGAACTGAAACAGTTGATCATCAGACTTCCGCCAGCAATGGAAGTGGCCGGTCTGCGGGTTCTTCAATTGGTATTCAATCCCGTGGGCTTCAAACTGCTGAATGGCATAGGCGATCCGGTCAGGGTTCTTGGAAACTCGCTCTTGATGGTTCCGGTGGGCGTGTTCCTTCAGGGCATCCCAAAATTCATCCCTTGGCATAGGTTTCACCACCCTTTAAGGCTCATGAATCAGTTCAAACACTTGGAACTGTTCAGGTAAAACATTGATTTCATAGTGATAAGGGGAAACATCGGAACCGCTCAAATCCTCGACAACATACATGGTGTATTCATTCAGATATACATAATGCTTTTTGTAGGTTCCGTTTTCCAATTCCACAGTTACAACTAATTCATTTTCAGAATTATTGGACAGTGAAAAGTTTCCGATTAACTCAAAAAGCGGGGTATCTGTCCGGGCGTTGATAACCTCCAAGCGGCGGGTTACATTGAAATTGTCTGCCGCCTGATTGATATTGTGGTTTACCTGATCCGCTTCAGTACAGGCGCACAGGCTGACCACCAAAAGTAATGCCAGAACCAACGAAACAGTTTTCTTCATTACTTTCCACCATCCTTCAGGGTAATTTTCACATAACCGGCCTTGGGATTGGGTTTGGAGCATTCCGCCGCAATAGCGGGATATTTCTTCTTCAGCTTGGCAGAATCCAGCCGGGTTTCCGTAGTGGGTTCAACCAAAGTCAGGTTCAACACATCACTTTCAAACTTCTTCACGCCAAACTTCATCATGGCATCATACAGGGCCGCTTTCATAGCCTTTTCCTGTTCTTCAATGGCTTTCTTGTGGGCCGTCAGGGAAGCAATAGCGTTCAGGGTGGCAAGCTGGGATTGCTGGAAAGCCTGAAGCCCTGCTTCTTCATCGAAAATGGCTTGTCCGCATTTCTCCGGGTTTTCCGGGCAAGCGTCAGCACAGGTAGCCCGATCCGGGCAAAAGTGGCAACACCCATCAAACTTGCCAAAAGGACACGGGTTTTCACATTTGGTCATTGTCTGCACCTTCTTTCAAATAAACATCATGGTATTGAAGCCCAAATTCAAGGGCCGCTTGGTGATCGTCAAAGTAAATATCCACAAGGTTTTCCCCGTACTTGTCCACTACCCAAGAAGCGGTTCTGTCCTGTACTATGTAGGTTCCAACCCCTTCAACCTCCAAGACAGTTCCGAAGGGCAACGGGGAAGCACAGGAAACACCAGCAACCAGCGGTTCACCGGAAGCCCCGTACACAATCCCATTGGGGCGGTTCTCTGCCCATTGCCCACAGCAAATTTCACAAGCACAGTAAGCCGTTACCCTGAATTCTCCCAAGTACACCGGTTCCGGCTCCACAGGTTCCAAAGAAACTTCCGGGGTGGGGATCACACTTTGGGTGGGCTGAATGTCAACCGTTTGGGAAGGCTCGGTGTCCGGCTCTACCGTAGTTCTGCCGAAGGCATGGGCCGTGAACCGGCCAAGGAAGAAACCAACCACCAGCCCCATCAAAAGGGCCACGGTGAACATTCTGCGGAACCATTGGTTCCGTTTAGCCCTCTGGGTGGCCTTCCTCGTATTTTCTGAACAGTTCATCGTTATAGTCCTTTCTCATTTGAAGGGTGGAATAAATATCTTCTTCCACCGTCCCCGGACAGATCATCCAGTAATAGAAGCAAGGGCGATTTTGACCGATCCGGTGAATGCGTTTTTGGGATTGCTCCCACAGTTCCCAACCTTGGGGAAGGCTGAAATAAATGATTTTGTTGGCTTTTTGGAAGTTGCCCCCCATAGCCCCGGCCTGATACTGAATGAAGGTCACAGAATTGGAACGGAAGTTGTAAGCGCCCAAATCCTTCACTTCACCGGATAGAATGGACACAGGGCGGTTCATGGCTTTTACAATCCCCTTCATCCGCTCCATTTCTTCCGTGAAGTTATAGAACACAATCAGGCGATCTTCTGTACTTTCCACTAACTCCCTGAAGGCTTTGTAACGGTGGGGATTATACAGGCCGCAAAGCTGACGGGCATACAAGCGGCGGGTTAAACTGGTATCACCAATCAATTCCCGCTCATAATCAGCATTGGAACCCCAAAAATCTGAATCCAATTCAAATTCCTGAAGGGTGGCGGTGTTGATACTCACCACTCGTTCCCGCCAGAACTTCCAATATTCCTTTGCCGGGGGCATTTTTACCGGAATCATGGTCTTTTCGGGAAGATCAATTCCGGCATCGGCGGTGGTCATGAATACGGCCCCATGTTCGGCCAGCTTCTTTTTCAGCCGGTCAACATTTTTGTAACCGGTGATTTTCTGCCGCCAAAAGCCATCTTCTTCAACCCATTCCGTTTCAATGTACTGCTTCCAAAACAGTTCCTTTGAAATCTTCCACCCCAACAGTTGGCATTGGCTCCACAGCTTTTCATACTTGCCCCCGGTTGGAGTGCCGGAAAGAAGGATCACATTGTCAGGCTTCAGGCCAAGGATAAACTTTGACCGCTTGGCGTTCTCATTCTGAATCAGGGAACTTTCATCAAGCATTAGCGTAAACCCGGAAAGGGTTTTCAAAATCTTCCGTCTGAAGGTCAGTTCATAATTGATCACGCCACAAATTCTGGTAGGATTATCGGTTTCGGAAACCGCCGCCATAAACCACTTAAATTCTTTTGGGTTGGTCAGATCATAGATCATCCAACAATGGTTCATAGCGTAGTTCTCAACCATGTGATCTATCCAATCAGAAACCTTGGAACATTGACAAATCAACAGGTTCACACGGCTATTTAGCTTCAGGGCTTTTTCTGAACCAACAAAGGTTTTCCCAAGGCCCATATCAAGGTAATAAGCGCATCGGTTATGGCCTTCTGTCAGGTCAAGGGCCTTTTGCTGGTGTTGAAACAGCGTGATCATTGAACCTGAACCACTTCACCCAAAACCTTCTTGGCGTGGGTGGTAGAACCAAACAGCTTTTTCACCACGGCGGCACAGAACCCGGCGTAGTAGTCGTATGTATCACCAGCACCACAGGAAACAATGGTCTTGGTGCCATCCGCCCACAGCACAATAGTTTTGGGGCCGCTGAAGATAACCTTTTTTACAGGGGGAACCTCGGTACGATGAAGGTTGAAACTGCACCGGAAACTCACGGGCGGGGCAACGATTTTGGAAAGGCTCTCATTCAGACTTTCCCAAAAGTAGGGGGTTTCAACCGGTGTCAGCTTATCTTCCGAAAACCAAAACAGGCCCTTGGAACTTGCGTCATTCTGAACTTTCTCCAACTCCACGCCAGCCTTTTTCTTGCTGGAATAGTAGTTCTTTACGACACCAACACACCCGGTATATTTGCCGCCGTATTCCGCATTAGGAAGCACCTTCACAGTCATTCCGATTTTTAACATCTTGATCATCCTTTCTTTCCGGTCAACCGGACAATATAGATACAGTTCTTCACACGGTAGGCATCATACTTTTTCGCCGCCGTCTGGTTCCACTTGCGCTTGTGGCTGGAAATGGTAGCCAACTTGTTTTTGGCTCCCTGATCGGTTTCATACTCGAAACACATATTCTTTGCGTTGCCGCTGGTCAAGAAATCTTCAATGGCTTTGACTTCCTCGCTCTTAACACCGCCATTGAAACTGCCCTTGGGCGGGGCCTGAACATTGTATTTAATTTCCATTATTTCACCTTCTTACAAAATTTCCGGGGCCGCTATCGTGTCAATAAACAGCAAATCTTCAGTTCCGGGGATAGGATCATACAGGCTGACGGTTTGGGGTTCTTTGGCCCTTTTACGCCGCTCATTTCCAATGGCTGACCGCATGGCATTACAGGCCACAGTGACAAACTTCACTTTCTGAAGATCAGGAAGGGCAAACCACCGTTTCACGCTGATCAGATACCGGAAGATCACCACATCAAACCATTCCGCCCGGTCAAGGCCCTGTTGATCCAAGTACCACCAAACAATATTGATGTTATCCGTGGCGAATTGGGCTTCTTTCGGGGTAAGGGGGCGTTCATAGAACGATTTAGGCAACCGTACACCGCCGCCCACCTCATTCTTTGCCGGTTTCACTCATTCCCCCCCCCAATCGTCAGGCAGTCAAGCCAAAGAAGCTGTTGAACACTTCAGCGCCCACATACTCCCTGAACTTGGTGGGGTTAATGTAGTAATTCCAGTTGTTCCCGGTTCCGGGAACCGCATTCCCAAAGGGAAGAAGCCCACGCTGAAGGCCGATCCGCACAAACTGATCAGATTTCCCCATACACCGGGCCGCTTCCTTCACGCTGATCTTCTTGATGGGCGGTTCAGCAACCGGGGCGGCTCCATAGCCCATCAGGTAATCAAAGGAAACGCCGGTGGCATCGGCAAGGGCCTTGATACGGTCAGGGCCGGGGGTGTTCTTCCCGGAAAGATATTGGCTGATAGCGGCCTTGGAAGCCCCGGCCTGTTCAGACAGGGCGGATTGGCTCATGTTGGCCTGTTCCATAGCGTTCTTCAAACGCTCTGCAAAGGTGGTCATTGCGCTTACTCCTTTCTTAATGATCCACATGAATATAATTCAAAACTTCATCCAGCCCCAAATCGCCTTCACTCCATGGCTTCATACAGAATTGATACTGTTTAGGGTGGGTTTCGGCCATACGCTGGAATCGGTTAGGCTGTTTTTCAAGGTGGCATCCGAAACCGCAGAACATACAACCGGTACGATCACAAGTGCTTGTTTTCAATTCAGCTTCTTCCGGGATTCCACATTCTTTTGCCATCTTCTGAAGTTCCTGCATAGGAATGATTGTTCCATCGGGCATCAAGCCGATAATATCGCCATAAACAGACGCATAAGGAACATCGTACTTAATCAGATATTCCAGAACATCCCGTTCCGTCCAAAATGACATTGGGCGGGATTGCGGCCCGGAAGCACGATCAAAGGCGTTGCATCCGTATTTCATCCATGAATTTTTTCGCATCATGGATTCATCAGCCATTGTCGCCACGATGGGCATTTGTCCAGTTTCTTTTTGGTACTTGTGAAATGGGCGCTTTTTCATCACATCACAGCACTGTTCAGAAACCTTGAAAGGTGCATCTAATAGAAATTGCCACTTCACACAGTTAAATTTGGAAGGCTTTCCGTTTTTCAGGAACACTTCCCCATGTAGCTTTTTCCACCGGTAAGAACCCGGTTCGTGTCCACCCCGCAAGGTGTTTGCAACTGATTTGGAAATCAAAGGATAACCGTATTTCTGGATCACCTGACGGAAGTTCATCTGTGGTTTCAGCCAAACCACATTTTCAAACCTTTTGACGAACTCCCGGATTTCCGGGTATTCCAAACCAGTATCACAGAACACGGCGGGAAGATTGGGGAATACCTCACGGGCAATGTTTAACAGAACCGTGGAATCCTTACCGCCCGAAAAACTGATATAGGCTTCACCACTAAAGGCATAAACCCATTGCTGAATCCGCATTTTCGTCATGCGGATTTTGATTTCAAGCGGAAGGGATTGCATCTGTTCCAGTTCCCCGGCGTAGTGTCGAAGATCATTCATAGTGCTTACTCCTATTGAACACTATATGTGCTCGATTTAGTTAAAAAAAAAGTTCCTGAACGGAAACACCAAAGAAATTGGAAATGCGAACCTTCACTTCATCACGGGGAACCCGTTCGTCACGCTCATACATAGCGTAAGAAGATTTGGTAATTCCAAGTTCCTTGGAAATTTCGTCTTGGGTTCTGCTCCCTCGCAGTTCCCGAAGTTTCTTTCCGACACTCATTCGTTGCACATCCTTTCTTCAGAAGTAAAACAGCCAAGTTCCGAACAAGCAATTTCCGGGCGGTCATATCTTTTACATGGGGATTGATACCCAATACCCGAAACCATAAACGGGAACGCTCATGTTGTCGCTGTTGCCCTGCCATCATCAGCACCGGTGGGGCGGTTCCGGTGGACGGGCCTGAAGGCCCGTTTCGGCTTTAAGAATTGAAACATCCTTCTCCGATCAGTGCGAAGTAATGCCAACGAAATTCTTCATCAGCTTTAAGAAGGCGAACCTTGATCCCAAATTGGTGCATACCGCTGAAGCGCCTGTCACAAGCCCATTTATGAATTGCAATTTCTTTGGCTTCTTTGGCGGTTTTTGCTTCAACATGGATTATCCAGCTTTTTTCCCCGCCCTTCTTTGTATAAAAACGAACTTCATAATACTTGCTCATATCTCATGTACCCCTTTCAGGTTGTGCACCTTTTGTGCTCGTCTGATTATCATTATACACGATATGTGCTCAATGTCAAGGCTATTCAAGCACAAATTGTGCACAAAGAAATGTGTTACTAATTGTGCACATCGACGGATTGACTTTGTGCACATAATGTGTATAATGGAATATAGAAAGACTTCTGAAAGGGGTGCACTTATGCCGAAGTTTTCTGATCGGTTCAAACAGTTACGAACCGAACGCCGCCTATCTCAACAGAACTTGGCGGATCAGCTCGGGTTTTCCAAAAGTAGTGTAAATATGTATGAACGGGGCGAACGGGAACCGGGCCTTGAATCAATGGAAACCATTGCTGACTATTTCAATGTTGATTTGGATTACCTCATGGGAAGATCAGACATTCCGAACCGGAATGATTGGTTGAAAAGTATCAATAAATCTGTGGCGGTTGAACCTTCACAGCCACAAATGAAGTTTGATAACATCATCCCAATCTCTACAAAGCGTTTTCCCCTGCTCGGTGACATTGCTTGCGGTAAACCCATCATGGCAAACGAAGAAAAGGAACTGTATGTGGAAGCTGGTACCAACATTCATGCTGATTTCTGCTTGAAGGCCAAGGGTGATTCCATGATCGGGGCCAGAATCTATGACGGGGATATTGTGTTCATCAGAAAACAGGAAATGGTGAACAATGGGGAAATTGCCGCCGTGGTCATTGATGATGAAGCAACCCTGAAGCGGGCCAACTACTATCCTGAAAAAAACTTGCTGATCCTGAAGGCTGAAAATCCTGATTATGAAGATCTGATCTATACCGGGGAACAACTGGATCATGTAATCATTCTTGGGAAGGCCGTTGCTTTCCAAAGTGATGTTAGATAGGGGGGGGGTGAATTATGAAATTCCCTTTGGCAAAGTTGTTTCAAAGCAAAGTTGCCATCACCCCGATTGAACCTGATACAGTTGAAATTGATCGGGAATCTGTATCAGCACACTTCTATGAAGCAAACCGAAATATTCTGGAACCACTAAATCATTTGATAGTGGCTCCAAGGTTGGCTGACTATGGGGACATTCAGGAATATAAAAAAGCCTTTGATATTACTATGCAAGCAATTACAGAACTGAAAAATTTCTGTTCACAATCAAATGCCGGGATGATCTGGTATGAAGATTACTATTGCCATTGCTTCAATTCAAGGAATCAAGATTTCAATTTAATTGAACGGATTGAAAATGAATATTATCAGTTTTTGAACAATTATAATGATGTTCAAGCAAAACTTGAAAAGAAGCGAAGGGCCACAGAATTTTTGCTTGCCAATGGTAGTTATGTTAGAAGAACCATTATTCAGCTTATTCAAGCGGAACCGGGGATTTTACAAAAATCGCTTTATTCCCATTTTGAACCAGAATATAAAAACGCTGTTATTCAAGTAGTTCAAAATTTAGTCAAAGAAAAAGTTGTGTTTAGAGAAAGGGAAGGAAATTCTTTCAGGCTCTATCTGAAGCCGCAAGTGTAAAACAACAGATACCACACATACAACAGATCATTTTCATATCCCTATATTTTCTTCTCTTATATTATTTTTTTCTTTTTCTTTTTAAGTTATTGCATTATCTGTGGTCTGTGGTAAGACTTTGAAAAAGCCTTGATAAATCAATGCTTTTCCCTGAAACAGATTACCACAGATAGACAAAAAAAAAGACCGCCCCCGGTGGTGGCACACCGGAAGCGGTCAGGCGAAACAAACCCCTTTTGAAGTTAATGTTTCAACCTCCATTGAACATTATATCACACTGGGGTTGGCTTTGCCATACCCATTTTCCACGAAAGGACAGGTGATATAATGCGGAATCCTAATGGGTATGGGACAGTTGCGAAGCTGTCAGGCAATCGCCGCCGCCCATACATAGTGAAGAAAGTCATTGGATGGAATGACAAGGGCCATCCCATCTATGATATTGTGGGCTACACAGAAACCCGTGAAGCCGGGAATATGCTCTTGGCGGAATACAACCGTGATCCTTGGGATGTTGACCGGGCCAAGATCACCATGAAGGAACTGTTTGAACTCTGGAAAGAAAAGAAGGCTCCCAAGCTGGGGGAATCCAACCGTTCATCTTTGTGTTCAGCGTTCAAGCATTGTTCAGCGTTATGGGAAAAGCCCTATAAACAAATCCGCTCATACCAAATGCAAGAAACCATTGACGGTTGCGGAAAGGGGTACAGTACCCAAGCGGCAATCAAAAACCTTTGGGGCCATCTTGACCGGTTCGCCTTGGAAATGGACATAATCAACCGGTGCTTCTCTGACTTACTGACTTCCGATCCCATCCCACCCACCAGCCGCCTTCCTTTCAGCAAGGACGAAATCAAGAAGGTTTGGGATCACCAGAAGGAACCGTGGGTTGATACGGTGTTGATCCTGCTTTATTCCGGGTGGCGAATCAGCGAACTTCTGAACTTGAAGCCGGAAGATATAAACCTTCAGGCCGGGACGATGAAGGGCGGAACCAAAACCAAAGCCGGGAAGGATCGGGTGGTTCCCATCCATTCCAAAATCAGGCCGTTGGTTGAAGCCCGTCTTGCTGAAGGTGGCCCCCGGCTGATCAGCTACAATGGGCGGGTTTGCAACCAAACCCAATACCGGATTTTTTGGGCGGACATTATGAAGGCTCTTGGCATGAACCACACCCCGCATGAATGCCGCCACACCTTTGAAACCCAACTGGACAGCGCCGGGGCAAACCGGAAGTGTATTGATCTTCTCATGGGCCATGTGTCCAAGGACACGGGAAACCGGGTCTATAATCATAAGACTTTGGACGAACTGAAGGCCACGGTGGAACTTATCAAATAGGGTTCAGGGCGGTGAACATTTGGGGCCGCTGAACACTGAACTATTAACACGGTAGTAACAAAAAAGGCGGGAACCCCTGAAAAATCAAGGGTTCCCGCTTCATCTGTTTTTATTATACCATATTCTATTATACGAGCGATGCACCTGTTTTGCAAGTGTTAGTTGTGCTCCCTCGACGATCCGGAAGCGGACGACTCCACCCCCGGTGCAGACGGAAAAGGCCGCTGACCCATCTCAGGTCAGC
>ENA-OROZ01000438-OROZ01000438.1-human-gut-metagenome-genome-assembly--contig:-NODE-438-length-48124-cov-14.397637_pt1 | contig 48124 bp, 49 predicted proteins | sample MGYA00242138_ERZ509066 | MGnify/ENA primary metagenome ERZ509066 (study PRJEB26280, sample SAMEA2338691) | human gut metagenome | biome: human gut; feature: human-associated habitat; material: faeces... | reverse complement strand
GCAATGTTGCATTCAGATACGGGATCTGTTTCTCCATAAGCTGTAAACTCACATCGTTCATGTTCTTGATTAGCTCAAATAACTTTCTTTCATCCTGCGTTAAATAATATCTGTTTTCTAGGTAGGTATTCGTGAGATCTTCCATTGTTGCAAACTTTTGTACGTCCGGTGGCAGACTAATCAGGTTCATTCCTCTTAATTGCAACAGGTTTTTATATTTTCCCACGGCATGATGGTTTTTCTGAGTAGTGTCCTCTGTGCAGCAACATAACGCTGCAGTCTTTGCTTTTGTAAAATCATTTTCGGCTACATATCTCACCAGATTCAATTGGCTTTGTGTCATTCCCATTTTCGATTTTCCTTTTCTGTTTAATTTATGGTCAGATTTTTTCGATTACCTTCCGATACAGCTCTCTGTACTCTTCCAGCAGTGCTTCGGCTCTTTCCGCCCGGATCATCAGCTCCTGCACCTCCGCATCACACCTCTTCTGCGGCTCTGCGGGAATTGCAACGCCCGGAGCTTCCACAGGCACTTTCTGGGCTACATCCTTTTCTACGATCTGCGGTTCAATCCCGATCGCCGCCGCAAGCTTATTTTTTACATCCGCCAGCTGCTCGTCCGTTACGGTCCGGAGATATTCTTCAAAACTTCTGGATGGTACATAGTACATTCGATCGCTGGACCCGTACCGCAGCCCCTCGCAATTTACCTCAATGTCTGTGTGTACGCCTTCTTCCGCCAAGTGAATTACATACGCCATTGCCCCGTGGTCTGCTACCACCAGCACGATCTTCTCTGCCCCTGTGACAGTTCGTGTTCTCCAAACCTCTCCGGTTTTATTTTCTGTTCCCATATTCTTGTCCTCCTGCATCTTCCTGCGCTTTATTCTCTCTTCTCTTGCTACCGCGATAATCGCCCGGCAGGCTGTTTCGTCGCGGTAGCCCTCTGCGTTTTTATACATCCATGCCCCCCGAAAATCATTGGTTGATACCATTTCATACTATCCCCTCTGTTTTTGGTATCATCTATTCCCGATGCAGAAGAACGTATCTTCGTCCCAGCATCCCTCATTATGGTCATATCTGTAATATCCAATGTCTCCATCTTCATCCACAAACGGCGCTGTGTAAGAATAATAGCAAGGACATCCTTTGGGATAATATGTCATTACCATCTCGTTTCCAAGCATCGGGCACTCTATCTCCCCCCACTCTTCAACGTCATCGTTCCATTTTAACCATTCAATCGGCATTGTCCGCCTCCATCAAATCTCATCTTTGTTAATTAACAATAGGTACCACTTTATGCATATATGTTGCACTCAATCTTTAACGCCCCTTTTTAGTTTCTTTGCTATCTCACAAATAACATTTACAGTGACTCCATTTCCTGCCTGCTTATATAACTGACTATCTGAATTAACAAACGCTGCTTTTTCAAAATAATCATCTGCCCACCCCTGAAGTCTAAAACATTCTTTTGGCGTTAACTTTCGGATTGCTATGTAACACTTAAGCTTTTCATACCAGACCGCGTATACAATCAGTTCATCTGATACCTGCACGAAAATCCCTTGATTGCAGCTTGTATCAAGCGTGTTTGCTGTTGCTTCCTTGACCTCAATCGCAATTCCATGCCGGTCCTGTCCTGTCAACGTGAACATCGGCTCTCCATCATCTTTAAATCGTCTTCCATTCTGACGTTTTTCTGCTCTGTCGGGTGTTAATACCGGAATTGCAATTCCGCTGTCCTGCCCTGCATGATTCGCCATGCCTTTGTAGTATCTTGCTTTCAAGCATCGTGCCTGCTCTGTCATCTGTGAGCCTTCGTAGCACAAATCAATGAAACACGGCAATGTAACATGATGACCTCTTTCACCGCCTTGTCCAGTATCAAGTGCTTCTGTTGCTCCTTCTGGTGCAAAGACCTGCGCATTTCTTCTGTATCCGTCTTTATGACCGACTATTTGAACACTATTTTCCCCGTCTGTTCCTTCGACAGGAAATACTTTTGCGGTACTTCGTCCTCTAAGATGTCCGATAATAAAACACCTTTCTCTGTTTTGCGGCACTCCAAAATCTTTAGAGTTGAGAACTTGCCACTCTGCATCGTACCCCTTCCTGTCCATTTCAACGAGCAGCCTGGCGAAATCCCATCCTCCATTAACACTAAGCAAATTCTTAACGTTCTCAATGAAAAGGTAAGTGGGTTTATTTTCTTCCTCGAGCTGTCCGATAAGGTACATAACTCTGAAAAACAGGCTCGAGCGGTTTCCTTTAAATCCAATTTGCTTTCCTGCGACAGAAATGTCCTGACATGGGAATCCGAAGCACCAGCAGTCTGCCCTTGGAATGTCTCTTGCATATACTCTTCGAATGTCATTTGCGTACCATTCTCCATTTCTGTATTCCTCCTTCAATATTTCTTTTTGCCGTTTCTTCAATGGCACTTTTCCTAATGATTCTCTTTGTTTCTGCGTGAGTAGGTGCATAGATATATAGCTTGCCGTTGCAAATTTGTCAAACTCGCAAAATCCAACACATTTATGCCCCGCCAACTCCATTCCTTTTCTAAACCCGCCTATCCCCGCAAAAAAATCAATAAATTGCATTTTCCCTCCTCACCTCTTCCATGTCGGTTCTGCCTGCTCCTGAACACGCTCCACCATGTCGCACTGGCAAACAATCTCTGTTGCCCACTCACGAATTTGCCGAAGCCCATCCGCATCCGGTGCGATACCTGCACGCCGTTCGATCGAGAGCGCCAGCTCCCTGATCCGGTTATCTGCCGCCATCCATACCGGTTCGGCATCCGGCGGCGTTTTAATCCATATTGCCATTGTCCTGTCTCCTTTGTCCTATCCTGTCAATATCCTGCTCCAGGACGATGCTTTCTCCGGTTTTATAAATCCGGTACAATAGCACACCCGTCAGGACTACTAATACAGTTATTATCTTTCGCATTTTTACCTCCTGAGCGGCTCACGTTCCCGCTCCCTGTTCCTCTGCCACTGCAAATTCTCCATTCTTCAGCGTATAAAACGTATTTTCTTTTATGCGCTCACCGTCCACTTTTTCCATCTTTGCACAAACTAAATTGTTAGAATCGTCATACTCGGCAAGGACCAGATAACAGCCTTTTTCTCCTCTTGCTTTTCCGCGTCTTCCCCACGATACGGCCACGCCGTCTTTTCCCGTATTGGTTGCGGCGCTCCAGTCTCCCGTGTTGGTTGCAGCGCTCCAGTTTCCCGTGTTGGTTGCAGCGCTCTGTTTTCCCGTGTTGGTTGCGGCGCTCCGGTCTCCCGTGTTGGTTGCGGCGCTCCAGTTTCCCGTGTTGGTTGCAGCGCTCTGGTCTCCCGTGTTGGTTGCGGCGCTCCAGTCTCCCGTGTTGGTTGCGGCGCTCCAGTTTCCCGTGTTGGTTGCAGCGCTCCAGTTTCCCGTGTTGGTTGCGGCGCTCCGGTCTCCCGTGTTGGTTGCAGTGCTCTCTCCATTTGTTCGTTTTAATGTAAATTCAACAAATGCATTCACAAAATTATGTATTGAGAGCTTCGCGCCAATTTTTAATTTTGTAGTACAAAATTTTCGTCCGTCGTCCGTTTTTTCGTCCGCAAGCGCTTCGACTTCCGCGAACTCGTTTATTTCAGCGTTATCGTTTACAAACCCGTAATGCTCAAGCACATCAAACGGATTCTTGCAGTAGTGCATTCCAGTATTGCAAATTTTTGCTTCCGGCTCTTCAAACACAGCATTTTCCTCGTATTGTTTGCCCCGGCAAATCATACCGGGATTAAAAGCCTTATATCCAATTTTGTCCATGTTTACCTCCTTAGCGGCGCACATGCCCGCTCCCAGCTCTTTGTCCATCCGTCCGGCTCTGCCCGCATGATCTCATACCCGTCTTTTGCCTTTACGCCGTGGTATACGCGGCTGGCTACGGTCTCGCGGGACATGCCTAATAAATCCATAAGCTCTTTCGCTTTATACCGTCCCTGGTATTCATCGTTCTTGTACAGGTCGTACAAGATTATCTTTCGTCCCATTCCGCTTTCCTCTCTTCCTGCACCACTGCGGACTGTTTGCCACTTTCTGCTCGATTAGTCGCATATCTACGATGCACAGCCGCCGGTATCCGTCCTGTTTCTCCTTGCGGATCAGTACGCAGGATTCGCAGCCATCGCAGTGCGGCAGCGTTGCTTTTATCCTGCTCCTGTAGTCCCGCTGCTTCTGCCGGTATGCTTCCGGATCTGCCTGCCGCTGCCGACGCTTTAACAGCGCCCTTATATCCGTGCCAGACATGATGCAGTCTGGATGCTGGCAGGTCTCACAGACCGGATAGGCACAATCCTTTGTTGCTCTCATACTAGCCTCACTTTCCCAGTAGGGCAGCTTCCAGGCTGTCCATGTCGTAGTCTACTTTCATGAACTGGTTATACTGGTCAACGCTGGTCTGCTGCCGCTTTGGCGGCTTCGGCTTCTTGTACTTTTCTGGCAGATACTCATCAAATTTCAATTTTCGCAGAAAATTTTCAGCGTTCAGCACATATTGTGGCTGCGTCCCGCGTATCTGGCAGGCTTCGGCGTAATTTCTGGCTGCCTGTACAAGTTCGTCAGCGTTTACACCCATCCGCAGGGTATTTAAGTATTCCACAGCCACTCCAGGCAGGTCTGCTCCTGCTTTCGGGTAAGCTGCAGCAAAGTCCTCAAACCGCTCTGGTTCCTCGCGCGATATTGTTTTGGATTCGTATTCGGATTGGATTGGATTACGGGGACTATTGCAATCACTTGATATCACTTGATTGCACTTGATATCATTTGATATCAGATTCTCGCAGTTGCTTTCTTCCGCTGGATATTTGCTTTTTTTCGCTCTAACTTGCTGGTGATCTCCCCAAGTTGCCATGTGTAAGTACGGTCGTCCCTGAATGTAATATTCTCGGACCAAGCCTACAGACGTCAACTTCTGCAGGGCATCAGCAATCGTCTTATTTGTAATATCCTTTAGCGGAAAGCATGTCCCGCGGATAATCGCAGGTCTTCCGTCAAATCTTCCATAATCGTCACACGATACGATCAAGCGGTAGAACAGGACTTCTTCGAACCAGCTGAGCTGGTCAATCGTGTCTGATCGGCAGATAGATTCTTTTAAAATCCTGTTTGGCATCTTATCCGCCTCCATTCAAGCTCGCAAGCCATTCATCCATCGTGATCTGGTTCTTTTCCAACTCATTTTCCCGTGGCTTCTTATCTTTTCGCAGATACCGTTTCGCTGCATCCACATTCAGGCGATTTTCAGCAGTTCGGGAACTTTCTATTGCCATCCAGTTGCGAACCAGATTCTTTTCATCTTCCGCCGGTCTAAAGTACCCTTTGCCGTCTTGCAGATTGATAATCAGCTCCGCATCGCAGTCGTTTTTATTTACTTCTGCGATCAGCCGCCGCACCATCCGATCACTCATGTGCGTTGTGGTCTGCAGCCAGCGTCTGGAAACAGCATTTTTATGCCCGGTCGGGATGTAATCTAAAATGTTCATGATCTTTCTCCCTGTGGGGTGTGCGCCGCTTGCCCCCGGCGCTGGGGTAACAGGAGGTATCCTGTCATGCCCGTGATATATACGCCCCAACAAGTCCCGAATCAGTAGTTTCTTTCGCCTTTTGGCGGGTGTTTCAACCCATCACTGGCTATCTCCGTATAACTCCATAAAATCTTCAAATCTCATGGTAACGAGCCAGCCGCAATTATTTTTTCGATGGAATACGGTCGGCTTCTCGTCTGTCTTTGCATCCGCAACAGACTGCGCCAAAGCATCATACAGGTTCAGGCGCTCTACCCGCTTGCATTCGATGTGTATCCCCGGTAGCCCAACCACATCAGCGTCGCCGTTCGAACCACAGTATTGTTGTCCTCTGCGCGCTTCATAGCCGTATTCCTTCAGTTTCCGCGCAAGCTCTCGTTCTCCACTCGCGCCCTTGTTCCTGCTGTTCGTTTTCCTCATCCTCCTTGTAGATAATTCCATATACTTTATACATTTTTTGGAAGCTCTCCCTTCCACGCTGATGCGCGTTTGTGTGATGCTCCCGGCATAGGCATATCTTTCGATGGTCCGAATCGTCTAGGGTATTGCGGTTGTTTCCCATGCCGATAGCATCCCAATGATGTATTTCCCCATCTCTTCCGCATATCGCACATTTTTTATGCTTTATACAAAAATACAGATATCGGTTGATGTCATCGGTACGTTCCACAGCGTTGTCCGTTAATGGAATGCCATTCTCCACGGCGTACTCTAATATTGTGCTTATAAACTCTCGTGCCGTGTCCATCGAGCAGTCAGAGAGGCTAAAATATCCGCATCCTGTTTTCATGATATGTAGGTACTTCAGCCACTCCTTCTGCTCCTCTGGGAGGTAGCCAGTATACGACGCTATGTCCCGTATCGTGGCATATGCCTTTTTGCGCTGCTCTGCGGAGATATGACGTCCATCATCCAGCCGGATTTCTGCGTCTTTTATCTTTTTTTGACTAAGGGCCTCGCCGAGACCTTTAATCGGGACGGAGATAATTAAGTCTGTCCCCTTTTCGGTGTCCTTGTACTTTTCTATCCTCACAAACGCATTCATGATTTTCCTTTGTCCCTTATATCATACACAAAAGCCATTTTGTTAATGGAGGCATTTTTTATAGCAAGTGCCACAATCCGGGAATCTTTATAGATGATCTGCGTGACATGGAAACGATCGTATGTTGTAAATTTAGGCTTTGTCCCGGATATTTGCACTTTATCAGATGGAATCCATATAAACGGCGCAGTATACAGCTCTCGCCCTATGCCCCAGTTAAAACAGGCGCGTTTAAAACTATCGGATGCAAGTCCTTTTTCCTTTGCCGAAAAGGATTCTATGCCCGTGTCCTCTTTTGATATCCAAAGTTGCTTCTCGCTGTCATAAATGCTTACGGTACAATTCGCATTATCCCGCGTATGCTTCCGCTCCCAGTTCATCGGGCCTACAGCCTCGTCGAGGATGTTCATGTCACATCTTGCATCCTTATACAGCAATAGTGAGCAGCCGTTCTCTTTTACTGTGGACACGCGGCATTCAATCTCATCCGCCCTCAGCTCTCTAAATTTATTCATGTCCGCCTCCTACTTAATCCGAAGATGCTCCCCGCGCTCCTTCAATTCAGCAAATGTGAGGGTTTTTCCTGCATTCAATGCCTCTCTAATCTTAGACGTGTCAGGGATTTTCTTCATGTAATCGTCTGGGACTGCCGTATCATCCACTTCCATCGGAGCGACGCCGCCGTTTTTGCAGATTGCAAACGAGTAGAGGTTTGTTTTAAACTTCTTCCGGTCGCAAAGTACCATTGCTCTCTTTAGCCTGTCTTTCAGCATCGCGCTCCGTCCGTGTAACTGCTCCGCGCGCGCCGCAAGGCGATCAGCTTCTTTTTCAAACTTCGCGGCTTCCGAATCCAGCTCCGCCATAATGATTGCGTAATTCTCCGCCTTTTCTTCTAGTTCGCCGTCCATGCCGTCCAGCGTGTCTTCGATAACCTTCATCTCCAACTCATCCGCTGATTCCATCATTTCATATAGTTCCAAATACTGCCCTGTGATCTCATATAATGTGCTCATCTTCTTTGTTTTCCTCCTGTTCAATCTCCTGCGTTATCCGCATTATTCTTCTCAGGCGCTTATGCGCCTTTAATTCAGTTCCCGTATCCAGGCTTTCATTGTATTCATCTATCGGCTGTTCTGTATACATGTTACTCATCCTTCCACATGTCGCGGAATTTATCAAAAAACTCATTCACGGCCTTATTCATCTCTTCCATCTCTGGTATCGTTTCATTTTTTTCTTACATGCTTCTATCATGCCAACGTAAAGCGTTTTTTTCATGATACTCTTCGCATCTTCATACGATACCCCAGCATCTAATAGGCTTTTCGTTACCGACGCAGACGCTACTGCAAAATCTCTAAGGACGTTCAACCCCGTCCCCATAATTCTCACTTTGCCATCTTCTGATAAAATCATTGCATTCTCTCCATTCTTGTCTTATAATAAAGATGATCTCCACAAAAGATCATCCGATGCAGAGCCAGTCCCCCAAGATTACAGCTCTGCATCATTTTTTTTTGACCATTTCCCGCGCGCCGATCAGAAACGCTGCCGCTGCGGTAATTGCCAGCGTCGCTGGGAACCACTGCAGGTCTGTGGTTTCCCACAGGATCACTGCCGCTGTCAGGCAGTTTGTCGCGATCCCAAACATTACATCTTCCATAGCTTGTTCACCTTACTTTCTTTCTCTCCCGAACATCTGTAAGATCTCGTCATCCGTAAAATGTAATACTCTGTCAAGCGCCCAGATCTCTCCCAACCGGATTGTTTCGCCCTCTGCTTTCCGCTTTACGAGGGTGTTTCTGTTTATTATGTTCCGGCGGTCAAGGTCTTTCCCTGTCAGCCCGCTGCGTGCCAGTCCGACATTGATGACGCGCCGGACGGCTTCTTTGCGGTCCGCATACACCCCAAGTGCTTTTGTTTTCGGCATCTCTTTCACCTCCACATCCAATATAGATTTGATAAAATCAGCGCGGCCATCGTGATTTCCCACGCTATGCGCCATCTCTTTGTCTCCTGCTTTGCTTCTTCGATTACTTCTACTGCAAAGCTGTCTTCTCTTTCGTTAATGTCCATACCTCCTATCTCTTGCTTCCTGCTTATCCCCGTCCTATACTGTACTCACAGGCTCCCGCCAGAGCCGAGTACAAAAGAAAGGAGCAATTCTATGCAGACAAATTCTGAAAAACTTCTAAATTTTATGAGAGAAAACCGAGAACGAAAAAATAATCACTTCCATGATGAAGATTTTTGCTCTTTTGGATTCCCTCCTGAATATTTAGAACGTTATCTGGATGAGTTAGAACAAGCCGGATTCATCTCTGTGAATCGTCAGTGGGTTATAATGTCATACTCACTTCTCTAACGCTTCTCTAACAGAATCCTTAATAGTATCAAGGGTAGTGGATTGTTTTTTTGTCTCTGCCCTTGATATTAGGTTTCGTTCAGGCAAAAAACTGAAATCTCCAACGTCAAGCGAAAGATTTAATACCGGAGATTTTTCACAGCCTTCCGCTGAAAATGTAACACTGCGAACTCCCTGTGATATATTTACCCCGTCAATCCAGATTTCAACGCCCCGCTTCCCTGTCATTTCCATTCGAAATTTAGGGACACGGTCACATTCCCTATTTAAATACTCGCTCATTTCTCTCACCTCCCCTCTTCGCCGCTTACTGCTTTTTCTTTTTTCGCAGAAGCTTTGGCATTCCTTTTCACGCCTGCTTTGCTTGCCAGCGCTTCGGCGTATCCCAGAAAATATCCTTTATCTCTTTCGGACATATTAGGAAGCGCCTTGCCGATCGTGACGATTATGTCCTTTTCTTTTTCGCTCAATGCTCAACCTCCTTGTTTGTTTTGTTAAGCACATTATAACGGTTTTTTATGTGCTTGTCAATACATTTTTAGAATAATTTTGTGCTTTACAAACGTTTCATTATGGTATATAATTACTCTTGCAAGGAGGTGAATTTAATGAATATAGGCGAGCGGATTCGTTATTTAAGAAAAGATATATTGCATATAACGCAAGAAGCATTAGGAGAGCCATTAGGTCTTTCCAGGGCAAATATCGCAAATATAGAATCAGGGAGAATTTCAGTTACGGAACGCGTGATCAACGATATAAGTGAGAAATTTCATGTGAATGAAGAATGGCTTAGATATGAACGCGGAGAAATTATTCAGCCTTTAGAAAGAAGTCAAATCATAACTGACTTCGTGGGCGATTTAATAAAGGAAGAAGATTCGTTCAGGACACGCCTTATAGAAGCTTTGGCAAAGCTGGACGATACTGAATGGGAAGTTCTCGAGAAGCTTGCGGAAAGTTTGTCACACAAAAAAGGCTAGGGGTGTTATCCCCTAGCGCAAGATCTTTTTGCAGAAACGGTAAACCAATTCGAGCATTTTAATGTCATTTGAATTATTTACCATTTCGGCAATGAGTTTTTTGTAGTCCATCGTGCATCCCTCCCAACACGAACATTTGTTTGATTATATATTAACACAAGGTAATATATATTTCAACAGATGCGTACAGGGAAACGCGGTGAAGCGTCGAACCTACGCGGCAAAAAACGACAGCCAGCGCAGGGTTTGACAGAATGTTACACACGGTTATATCGCTGCGGCGATTAACAAACAAAATATCATATGAGGAGGATAAGAAAATGGCACTTATCAAATGCCCCGAATGCGGGAAAGAATACTCAGAAAAGGCAGCTACATGTCCAAACTGCGGAGCGCCAAACGATTTATTAAATGGGAGCCAGCAGAATTTGAACGACCAGCTCCAGACGAGCGATACCACAAAAAAAACAAACACAGGGTTGAGCATAGCTGCTTTTGTTGTTTCACTTTTTAGTTTAATATTTGCACCTTTATCCATAATCTCGATTATTTTAATTATAATCGACGCTGTTAAGAATAAAAACAAAAAGCGCAAGAAGGGGCTTTGGATTGCCGCACTTGTTATATCAATCATTATGATCATAACTCTTTTTGTTCCGAAATCGGATAGCAACGATGCAGAACAGCCCACAGTCGTGCAAGAAAATTCAAATAGCGACGTATCAGAAGGAGCCGATCCAATCGAAACGGAAATTCCGAAAGAATATATTGAGGTAACTGCGGATGACCTCGTTGATGCTCTGAACAGCAACGCGATGAAAGCACAGAATGATTACCTTGATAAATATCTGCAAATCACTGGAACATTAGGCACAATCGACAGCTCCGGGAAATATATCTCGATTGATTCGGAACAGTTTTCGTTGGCAACAATCCAATGTTACATGACTTCCGAGACACAAAAAGAACTGATTATGAATATGAAAAAGGGCGACCCTATCACAGTAAAAGGATATTGTAAAGATATGGGAGAAATCCTTGGATACCAGATAGATATTGAAGAAATAACAAATTAAAAAATAAAAAGCCCCGATGCTGGTAACACCGGGGCAATAAAGAAAACTATACAGCACGTGAGGTGGTGGTATGTTTTCCCTCGCAAGAAAAGTATACCACAGCCTCCTACACCTGCATAGGTGTATTTTTTATACCTAAAAGGAGGATTAACTATGGCAACAGCAAAAAAACTCCCGTCTGGATCATGGAGATGCCGTGTTTACGACTACACAGACGAAAACGGGAAAAAACACTATAAATCATTCACGTCTGACAATCCAAAGCCCGCAGGAAAGAGAGAGGCTGAGGCTGCCGCCGCTGCTTATGCAGTTTCAAAAAAAACTGCTGCTCCGCGTTCCTTAACTTTCCAGGCAGCCCTTGAGGCCTACATCGAAAAAAGGTCTGTCGTGCTGTCCCCTTCCAGCGTCCGGGAATATAAACGCGCCAGGAAAAATTATAAGGACTTGAAAGATATCCGAATAGATGACATAACCCAGGAGGATATCCAGAGGCATGTCAATGCGTTTACCGAAGGGCACTCCCCGAAGAGCGTTCGGGATAACCACGCTCTAATCAGTGCCGTATTAAGGGAGACGCGCCCCGATTTTGCACTGAACACCGTTCTCCCGCAGAAGATTCGACCGCAGCTCTATGTACCGACAGATGATGATATAAAAAAGGTTATGGAGGCAGCCAAAGGGACAGAAATGGAAATCCCAATCCTACTGGCAGCCTTCGGCCCCATGAGGCGCGGGGAAATCTGTGCGCTTGACCGAAGTGATATAGCTGGGACACGCGTCCATGTGCACCGCAACATGGTTCTAGATGAAAACAGAAAGTACATTATCAAATCCCCAAAATCATATGCTGGAGACCGTTTTATAGATTTTCCCTCCTTTATTACGGACCAGATTCCAAAAGGCAACGGCAGAGTGACGGAACTCAACCCGAATATGATCACCCAACGATTTAACCACGTCCTAAAGCATGCTGGAGTGCCGCACTTCCGATTCCACGATTGCCGACATTACTGCGCGTCTATCATGCACGCAATCGGGGTTCCAGATGCTTATATTATGGAGCGCGGCGGCTGGGGGAATGATGGGACATTAAAAAACGTCTACCGCCATGCGATGGAAGACCAGCGCGAAAAGATGTCAAATAAGACCAACGGTCATTTTGACGCGATGTTCAATTCTCTGTAAGCGTGTCATATTTCGTGTCATACTGTTGTTTATTTTAATATTTTAACGTACATATATATACTTTTAATAATATTACTATATATCCAAGAAATGCTTTAAAATCAGCATTCCAAGCAAATAAAGGAATTTCAAAGCATTATGCAAACCAGTTCAAGTCTTGTCACTCCGATTATCAGAAAGAACCTTGAGAGATCGAGGTTCTTTTTTTCATGCCAATAGAATGTTCGCATGGCGTGCATTCTATTGTATTTCCCTGAAATCCTCAAAATATTCTGATTCAAAAAGCATCCGCAGAAATCAGCGACCCTGACAGCCTGTCGCCGCTGATTTCTGCGGATGCTTCTTTTCTCCATCTCTCTGCCTCTTCATCCAACCAGGCTGCACCGGACCGTCACACGCTTTCTTCCTCCATAGGTACAGGTAAACAGCGTCAGATCCCAGTCACCGGACAGCATCTCGTCTACTGCATAGGGATTTAAGGTTTCTACCTTTTCTACCTCATATTCGTATACGTCGCCCGAAACCGCTGTAAACTTCACCGTTGCACCCTCCGGCAAAAGTCCGATATTGCCAAAATGCCGTTTATAATTATGGGCGGCAATAATCAGGGAATTTTCCTCTGCACTTCCGGTGTAGCGGCAGGGTGCTTTTTTCAAGGACGGATAGCTCCAGGGATCCGCCACCGGCAGCGTAAGCTGCAGGGACGGAATTTCCAGCTCGCCAATCCAGCAAAGCCCGTCTGCCTCCACAAAGGTCATTCCGCTGTTCTCATCCACAGGAAGCGGCTCCGACTCCTGCTCCACAGCAGTAAGCTCTTCTTCATAGGCCTCCAGGGACGCCTCCACAGCAGCTTCGGCACGGCTGCTGTCCCAAATATTATAGGCGGAGATCCCCACTGCTCCTGCTGCCAGAAGGACCCCAAGCCCCATCAGAGCCTTGGAACAGTCTTTTTTTTTTCGACCGATCCACCATCCAAGAAACAGCAATCCTGCTCCTACTGTGGAAAGTGCCAGAATCGGCCAGCGCAGCTGTCCTGTCTGAGGCAGCTTCTCCGGTGTTTTCTGCTCCGGAGTGATTCCCGGTGTAACGATGGTCTCTGTCTTTTTCGGCGGCTTTTTCACCTCCGGCGTAGAGGGTTCCTCGGATTCTTCCGGCGGATACACCGGATCCGGAATTCTTTCGGCCTTCGGATTCACCGACATGTCATATAGCAACTGGGCGTTCAGATTCGTCGGGATCGAAACCAGAGACGGATCAGTTCTGTATTTCTGCATCTGACCCGGAACCAGCAGATACAGACCGGTCTGCAGCCCTGTCCAGCTGATCTTTCCGTTTGCATCTGTTCTTTTCGTATCCCCGGAAATATGATTTGCTCTCTGATACTCCAAAAGCGCTGCCGAAGCCTCCTTGGACTGCTGTGCCGTCAGGTTTTTCAACTGCACGCCGCAGCCCTCAAAGCCGCCTGTCAGCTCCAGCACCGTATATCCTCCCCGATCCACCATTGCTGCAACCTGATACAAGGTAAACTCTGCATTTGCAACGGGCTCGTCCCGCATGGTGTCAAAAAGAATTTCGATGGAGCCTTTTTTGTCCGTGTCCACGTCCTGCATCAAATTGGACGAGCTGCTCTGACTCTGCTGTGCACAGACGTCCTGCTTCCAGCCGCTGCAAAGGGATAATACCATGGCCAGCGCAAGCAGCCAGCCCTTTATCCCTTGTCTGATCCGGATTTTTCTTCCTTTCATTTTCTTCCTCACTTTCTGCTGCAGCTGCAGCCTACCTTTCTCCTGCCGGATACGCTCCTGCACCCCACCGACAATGAAATTTCCTGTTCTCTATCTATCACAATCTCCAACCATCTATCGCAATCTACTGCACCCGCTCCCCATGGATCAAAAGACGATGGGAATTGACTCCATAGGGTGTGCAGGTCACCAATGTGACCTGATCCTTGTCGGACTCTGCTGTCAAACCGTTTAACTCCTCCGGAAGCACCACCTCTGTCTGGGTCACTTCATAGACCAGCACACGATCCAGCACCGTGATCTGAAAGGTATCTCCCACCTCCAGCTGATCCAGATCGGTAAAAAGCTTTGCCGAGGGAAGCCCCCGATGACCAAACAGAATCGCATGAGTTGTTTCGCCTCCAACCGGCAGGGAGGTTCCCTCCAGATGACCGACTCCAGATTCCAACGCTTCCTCCGATACTCCGTGATAAATGGGAAGCTTCAGCTTTATTTTTTCGATTTCCAGATATCCCATCACACCGCTGTCCTCTGCCAAAAGCAGCTCATCATAGGATTTTCCGTCGATCAAAAGCGCCTCCTTTTCCGCCTCTCCTAGCATATCGAAGCTGATGCCAAGCTCTGCCAGCTTTTGATTATACCGGTCGGCTTCTGCCAGCAGGGCAGCCCGCCTTTCCTGCTCCATCTGCGCCTGTGCTTCCTGATAGGCTGCAATCTGCCTGCGCTGTTTTGCCTGTTCCATCCAGTTGCTGACGGAGGGATATAACAGGACACCCAGCCCTGCCAGACCAAGAAGGATGGCAAGGACTGTCAAAATTTTTCGTTTCATGCACTTCTCCCTTCCGCTTTACCAAAAACAAAAGATCAGGCTTCCAACCAGACGCTTTGCCGGCGACAGCTCCTTTGATACAGCTTCTGCAAGCTTTTCATAGCAATCCAGTACAAACTGACACTCTTTTTTTGTCAGCCCCTGATCACTATAGCATGCCTTCAGTACGATATTTGCCAGCTTCTGCGCTGTCTTCTCCGAAAATATCGGATACTTCTTTCCAAGCTGCTTTGCAAAGCGCTCCTCCTGACAGCTGCATACACTTTTTTTGTTGAATTTCTGCAGAGCGGCAAAGCTTCGATAAATCCTTTGGATCTGCTCTCCCAGCGCTTCTCCCTTTCTGCCTCTTCTCCGTCGTTTACAGAGGATATGCCGCCGGATGACTGCTGCGATCCCACAGGCAGCTATCGTCAAAGCCACCGCCGCCAGTGCTTTTTTCACCACCCGGAATATTCTGCTGCCGATCCCGGGGGTCTCAGCCTCTGGCGTGTCTTCCTGATAAAAGGCTTCCCCTGGGGTGTCCGGGCTGTCTGCTTCCTTCTCCTTCTGGCCCGAGGCTCCATCGCTTTCTGTTACCAGGGCGGCAAAGCCCGGTGTCGCCTCCACTACGGTCCATCCGATTCCTTCCCGATAGACCTCTGCCCAGGCATGGGCGTTGTCATCCTCCAAAACAGCCTGATAGCTACCGTCCTCCTGTCCCTTAAAGAGACTTGCCGGCGCTGCATAGCCCACCACATATCGTGCCGGCATCCCGCAGGCACGCAGCAGCATGGTGGCCGCCGCTGCAAAATGAACGGAATTTCCTTCTTTGGATTCCTGTAAAAACCATTCTACAAAGTCCTTCCCCTCGGGCACAGCCTCCGGTTCCCGGACAAATTCATAATTTCCTGCCAGCTCAGAAACCACTGCGGTTTTGATCTTTTCCCAGTTTTTTTCTGCTTCCTTTGGATCTGCACTTTCCTTTGTTTCCAACTCCAGGTCAAATTTCTCCTGCAAATAACTGAGATTTTCCGGCAGGCTGCTGCAATGTGCCTGCACATAGGCGGCATAGGCGCTTTCCGCCTGATCCAGAGTGCTTTCCTGCTGCTTTGTTTCGTTCCAGTCCTCTAAGACCTCCTCCAGCTGCTTTCTGGGATAACAGGAAAAAATATCCTGCTGGACGCTCTGACCTGCCAGTGCGCCGTCGCCCCCCAGCACCTGATAATAATCGTTTAAAAATGCTCCATAGGGAACATAGGTATAATTCGAATTTGCCGCCAGATTTTCCACCTGCAGGGTCACAGCAGAGGAAGCTGCATTTGCCGAAAGCTCCGGCTTTGCATCGTCTCCCTCTCCGGTAAACACCACGTTTTCCGCATAATAGGTTCGCAAAAAGGGCAGATTTTCCACCCCAAGGGATACATTTCCATCCAGCTTCCACAAGGATGCTGCCTGCACAAAGCTCTCCCCGTCTGCCTCCTCAAAGGCTGTCCCGGTGTAATCCGTGCCGATAAAGCCCTTTAAATACACTGTCTCTGAGGGTTTTTCCGAAACCGTAACCTTCAGGGCCTGTACCTTTCCAAAATAAAAACCATCCTGATCTGTCAGTGTGCCATCCGATACCCCTCCGCCGACTCCCTCAACGGAAAGCTTCAGCCTCCCTCCGGAAACCGCCGGAAGCAGCTGCCAGACTGCCTGCAGCACACCGTTTTGTGTCTTCATCCCTGCCTCCTGTGCCTGGAGCAGGGTATTGGTCAGGGGCCGCACCAGCACAAACGCCAACAGCGACAGCACTACAGCCTGCAAAAGCAGCCAGACATTGACACTGCTTTTCATCTGCTCTGTCATCTGCCTTGCTTGACGGGCACTGTCCTGATCCCTTTGATCCGCCCGACTGACAGCGGCGGCACTGAGCATTCCAAGGGTTCCCAACAGGATCAGAAAAAAGCTGAAAAAAGAGGGTGTCCCTCCGGCAATTCCGATTCCTGCCAGCACCGGAAATTCTCCTGCAAGAATCACTGCCGGATTGGTCCGGTAACAGATCCCGGCAGATAACATCCCCGCCAGTAAAAACAGGATAAACCCGAAAAATACCGTCATCTGCATCGCAGATGCTGACGCCTGATACAGGGCAAGGGTACCGTCATAAGCCTCATTTAACCGGCTGCGTACTCCGTTTACAGCAGACATATACCCGGCGATCACATCCTTTTGCAGCAACAACAGCAAAAGGCTTACGCCGATCAGAGTTCCCAAAATTGCAAGGAGCCGATACACCCCTTCCAGGGGCAGTCTGGAAAACCCGATCCAGAACAGCACCGAGACAATCAGAAGCATCCAAAAAACAGGGACCAAATATCGGATTCCAAAGCCACTGAGAAATGCGCTGCAAAGACCACCGGTGAGGCAGAGCAGACAGATCAGCATACCAGCCAGCCGCCACAGCTTTTTGACCAGCATACCGCCGGGTTCTTCTTCCTGTAGAATCCGACAGGTAATCCTGCCTACCGCTTCTTTATCCAGCTGTCCCGGCTCCTGCCCTTTCTTCATTGCCTCTCACCTGCCTGACTGTTCCTTCTGCATCTATTTTCCAGAGCTGCCCGCCGGCTACCGGCTCTGTTACACCGCTGCCTCTGCCCTTTTCCAAAAGATCCTCTGCCGGATACTTATTTTTCCCGGCAGATTGCTTTTGGCTCTGCTTTCCATTCTGCTCCAGCTCTTCCTTTGTGGCGGTAAGACAAAGCCGTTTGAGAAAGACCCACAGCTCCTGGACTCTGGAAATCTGCATTCTGCACTGCTGCTCCTGCTCCTGCCAGAATACCTCATATTCCTGTTCTGCCGCCAAAAGCCTCCAGCAAAAATCCGCTGTCTGCTCCAGCAGCCGTTCCAATTTACAATGATCCCACTTTTCCTGAGGCGGATGATACAGATCCACCTGCAGCAAAAGCACCTCCCGCTTTGGCAGGCTGAATTCCCGCACCAGCATTTCTCCGGTCTTTGCAGTCAGCTTCCAATGCACTCTCTGCAGCGGATCTCCATCCCGATAGGCACGAACCTCGAATACCTCCGATCCATCGTCCCCGCCTTTTTTTTGGGAATGCTGATCCGAATCCCCGCCGGAGGCGAGCTGTGCCGGAGGAATCCATTCCTCCGCCTGATGTACCAGAGGCACGGACAACACCTGCACTTTTTTATCTGTGATCAAAAGCTTCTTTGACCATAACCGAAGCCAGTCCCGCACGGATGCCGACTGGATCCAAAACTCGTAGACACCGGAATACTTCACCGGGATGCAAAATTCCAGCACACCGGTCCTTTTTCCACCTGCCATTCCCATGCTTTCCACGATGCCTGTGCTGTTATCCAGAAGATCCCGCCAGCCGACGGTAACCGCCACACAGGAGGCCGGAAGCAGGGAAGCATTTTTCAGCTTTACCCGAAGGACGATGGGCTCTTTTTTCCCCACCGTCTCTTCTGCAGGCTCCGGCACAATCTCTACCTTTCCAGCCAGGATCCGAACCAGAATCCACATGGAAAGCGCCAACAGCAGTTCAAAGCCCAGCAAAAACGGAGCAAAGCCCTCGGGAGCAGCTACGCCCCAGATAGCAGTCAGAACGACCGCTCCTATATAAATTGCTTTTTCCTTCAAGGCTTCACCCTTTCTCCGGAGCAGGCGCCGGGGTCTCCTTTAAGATCCGCTCCAGCACAGCTGCTGCACGGACTCTATCCATTCCGGAGCTTGATACAGGCTGTACCCTGTGGGCCGCAACATCCTGAAATTCTGCCGCAACATCCGCCGGAATCACAAAGCTGCGACCTTTCCGATAGGCTCTCGCCTGAGCCATTTTCAAAAGCGCCAAAGAGCCTCTGGGACTCAGCCCAAGCTCCAGTGCATCATTGTTTCTGGTGGCCTGAGCCAGACGCACGATATAATCATATACCTGATCGTGTACAAACACTTCTTCGACTTCTTTTTTCATTTCCATCAGCTCCTGACTGCTGATGACGGGACGTACATCTTCCAGCCCGTTTCCGCTCCGGCGGCTTTTTAAAATATCCATTTCCTCTGCGGCATCGGGATATCCGATCCCAAAGCAGATCAGGAACCGGTCCAACTGGGATTGGGGCAACAGCTGGGTTCCGGCAGAACCGACAGGGTTCTGAGTAGCAATGACCAGAAAGGGAGACGGTACCGGTCTGGTCACGCCGTCTACGGTTACGCTGCCCTCCTCCATTACCTCCAGAAGCGCCGCCTGAGTCTTGGGGGAGGTACGGTTGATCTCATCCGCCAGAAGAATATTGCACATGACTGCGCCGGGACGGTAAAAGAAGCCATCCTTTTCCCTGTTATATACGGTAAAGCCTGTAATATCAGCCGGTAAAACATCCGGTGTAAACTGCACTCTGTTCTGCGCCACATTCATTGCCTTGGCAAAGGCCAGCGCCAGGGTTGTTTTTCCCACTCCCGGGACATCCTCCACCAGCACATGTCCGCCGGCAAGAATGGCTGTCATGAGCTTTTCCACGCACTCTGTTTTTCCGATAAATGCTTTTTTTACTTCTTCAATTACTTTTTGCGCCTTGTTTTGTTGCATGACCGACTGCTCCTTTTGCCTTTCTTTCGTTTTTCCCGGACATCTCCGTAGCTTCTTTGCCGTTTCACAATCAGCAGGAAAATGGATCCCTCCACACCTGCCACGATCAGCAGGGATACAACCAGCCACGGCCATACATCCACGATCCGCTTCGTGATGGTCTGGGACTGTACTTCATGCACTGCATTCTGTTCTGCCAGCTCCTCCGGCGGAATGTACTCGGTCCGCTCGCCACGAACCAGCAGCCGGTGGGTGTTGATGGCATAGGGTGTGCAGGTAACAAGGGTACAGTAATCCTTTCCTTCCACGATCCCGATGTCCTGAGTTTCCTCCGGAAGCACAACCTTGATCTGGTCTACCTTGTAAGCAAGCACCTCATCCAATACATGGAGATAGAACACATCGCCCTCCTCCAGCTTGTCCAGATCCGTGAACAAAACCGCACTGGGCAGTCCACGATGACCGGTCAGCACGGAATGGGTGCTCGTACCACCGATAGGATAGGAGGACTCCGCCAGATGGCCGACGCCCTTCTGCAACACATCTTCGTTGGTTCCACTGTATATGGGAAGATATACGTCAATTTTCGGAATTTCGATAAAGCCAATGCTCTCGCCCACATCCACCAGATCGAGGTAGCTGATTCCATCCTCTCCCTGCATGGCACTGGCTTCCACTGCTGCATTGAGCTGTTCATTATATTTACGGACCGCTTCCTTGGCAGCGTCAATCTGTTCCTGATCCATCTCTGCAACCTGCTCATCATAGGCGGCGATCGCCTGACTTGCATGGGACTGGGCGATCAGGTTGCTGACGAAGGGATACAGAGTCAGACACAGGCCTGAAAAAAACAATATCGCGATAAACCATGCTCTTTTTTTATCCATGACAGTAACCTCCGGACATTTTATAAGGAAAGGCACAGATCAAAGGCCTGCGGCAGCCGCCGCTTTTGCATTTTCTCTGCGCCGTTTTTTCGTGGACATCCAAGGGCACGGGAGAGCGCCCGGATGTCCTTTTCAGGAAGGGAATGGGAAAACACAACACGAAAAAGAAAATCCCAAATTTTTCTTTTCCGATTACCGCAGCCGCAGCCGGTTTCTAAGACCGACGGCGATCACCGCAGTATCGCTCCGTTCAGGGGGAAAGGGGGTTCTGAAGGAGCGATGCACAGGGCGGGACGTGACCCCCGTCCTGTGCCGGAATCTGTTTGCGCCACACGAAACGCGATGCAGACCCGTTGCTGATAAAATAGCAGCTGTACTTCACAACAGCTTCGCAGCATCCATAGAAGAGATAACAAAAGGGTTATCTGTCTGAATTACTCTGCTTTTTTCTTCTTGCTGGTGATCAGCAGGATCACTGCTGCTGCCATCATGGCAATACCAGCGAAGGTGAATACGAAAGTACCGATACCACCGGTGGTGGGAAGGGTAAAGCCTTTGCTGTTCTTGACAACGGTTTTGAATACACCATTGTTCGAATCTCCTGCATTGGAAAGCGTTATTGTTTTAATAGTTGTGGTGGTCGTCTTGCCGGTAGCATCTGTCTTTGTTTCAGTCGTCGTTGTTTCTGTGTATGTTGCTGCAATCTGAACATTAACCGGATTTTTTAACAGGTTGTAACCTTCTTTTGTCTTTGTCTCAACAAGCCAGTAGTCACCGTTAGCAAGACCGGGTACGGAGATTTTACCTTCAGAATTTGTTGTTAAATCCGTTTCTACCTTTTCAAATTTTCCAGTTAATCCTTTTACAGGATTTGCTGATACATTGCCTCCAACGACAGCATCATCACTCAATTTTCTGTAAAGATCAAAGGTTACTCCCGGCAACTTCGTATTATCAGTTGCATCCACTTTTTCTACAGCGATATCAAACGTGTAAACAGTGGTTTCATTTTTGATTTCATCTGTTTTAGGAAGAGTAGGATCAGGATCTACACCATCCGGCAAAATTTTGTTGGAGTAATCCAGGTTGATTTCGTTCGTATTACCGGTGGATCCTACAATTGCTCCTTCTTTTAATGTCATCTTAAAGGAGATGTAGATTCTCTCTCCTGCAACGCTTGACAGATCCTTCGGATCAAATGTGATTTTCCAGCCGCTATTCTCAGAAGTAACAGTATACTTTCCAACTAAAGTTTCTGTAGTACATTCCGCATTCGAGTAAATTTTTAATGAATTATCTACATATGTCTGATGTTCAGGTGTATCCGTTAAGGTAAAGGTTTTCAGATCTGCAATATTGGCAGGAACGTCTACCGTAACTCTGTAAGGGATTGTGTCTCCAACACTATAGTCAGCGGAAGCGTTTTCCCAAGCCTTAGTAGTTTTGTCTTGTACTTCCTTTTCTACAGCGGGTTTGTAGTTTATAACTTCAATCGGATGCTGGGCTGTATCCACTTTTACGCCGTCTATAAGAATAGAGCCTGCTTTATATGTAGCACCCTCATCTGGGCTATCTTTCTCAGCTACTGTAAATTCATATGCTGTCTTCAGATCTGCAATATACCCAGTATTTTCAGGAACTTTTACCTCTACAAATCTGTAGTCTCCAGGTGCCAAATCTTTAACAGTGATTTTTCCATAATCATCTGTTGTTAAAATTCCAGCTACTCCAATATCTGCACCTTTGTTATTTTTAAGAACCTGTTCCCATGTAGTAGGATTTTTCTGTACTTCCAGCTTAAACTGGGCACCTTTTAAATTTGTTGCATCTGCTGATCCAATTTTCCCCTTTTTCTGCAAGGTAACTTCACCGTATGTACTGCTATTTTTCGGATATACGTGCACATTATACAGCCAATCATCTCCGGTTGCATTTGTCATAGGAACAGACACCAGAAAATCTTCTACTTTTCCTGTAATCTGGGCAGGAGCCTCTGTTTCCTGAACCAAATATAAGCCCAAAGTTAAGTTATCGAATTTTGTTTTTCCGGTTGCATCAGTAGTCTGTACTATAGGAGTGCCGATCGAAGTCATTGTTTTTGCTTGTTCTACCGTCGGCAATGCTTTTGCATCTTTCCCATAATAAGTATCTAATTCTGCAATTTTAGTGATTTTAAATTTTACATCAGCTAATTGCTCCGCGCCTTCTGGAGGAATTTGATTATCTTCACCAGTTCCTGTTACCCCATCCGTTCCATTGTATTCATACTTATGAATCGTAATCGAACCTTTCTTAGTCTCATCAATCGTCGGCATTTTTGCGGAAGGTCCAGCCGCAAATGCCGTCATTGTCATCATCGACAATGTCATCGCCAGGGTCAGGAGCCCTGTCAGAATCTTTTTCATTCTCTTCATTGTTTCCATTCTCCTTTTTTTGTCCGGCTGTCCTTTTGTGTTTGGGACAGCCGAAATATTTTTTACTTCTCCTGCTTTGTACGTTTGGCTCCGTACTTTGTTTCTAAGGTTTTCTCCTTATGCAGCTGCCGGACATAAGCCCCTGCTCCAACAGCCTGTGTTTCATACCTCTGGGGGTATTATCTCTTTTTACGAAGCTTATCGTCCCCCTTTCTGCATTGCAGCGTGAAGTATGTACCCATAAGGATTGCCTGCGCCATCAGCGCAATGCCGCCCATAGTAACCAATCCAAACCCTGATCCTCCTGTTGCAGGAAGGATCAGCTGCTTTGTGTTGCAGATGGTGAGAGGAATTACCTTGTCTCCCTCTATAGTTATTGGCTCCCAGTGGTCATCTGTTTCCTTCTCCATCTTCCATTTCACCTGATTTGAAGCATCAATCTTAATTAAGATCGAATCACCCAGCAGGTTGTAACCCTTTGCAGCCTTTGTTTCTATCAGTCTGTAGGTTCCCTGACCGAGCTTTGTAAAGGTGGCAATGCCCTCAACAGTTGTTTGCGGATCACCGAATGATTCAAAACACTCTCCAGTCGGAGTATCAACCTTCTTCTCCAGCCTAAACTCTACTCCGGAAAGCAATTCTTCCGTTGTATTTTTACCCTTTTTCGTAATTTTCAGATCCAGCTCTTCCAAATAGGTATTGGTCACTGTCATATTCACCGTCGGCTGCTTGCCATCGGCAGTTGCAAATGCAAGTTCAATGCCTGCTTCTGTCGGATCTGTTGCTGTTGTTGTAGTCGAATCTGCCGTGGAACCTGTTGTTGTGCCTGTCGAAGCATCCATGGAATAGGTTACTCGATAGGTTTTGCCATCCACAGTAGTGTATGTACCGTTGGAAGGAATTACATTTCCACTGGCATCCACCTCCATGACCCGATAGATCCACAGGACTTTATCTGTTGCAGCACTGTCCACATATTGCTCCAGATCCTTAAAGGAATAAGACCAGCCTTCATAGGCGGGGGTAACCTCAACCCATTGTTTACCTGTAAGATTGCCGGAATAGTTAACCACTTGCCAACCAGCACCTTCTTTATCTTTCTCTTTTCTCTGCAACTGCAGGTAAATACGTTTCGGAAGCTGATTCAGATCCGTAATCTCTGTACCATCTGTCTTCCATTCTTTGGTTACATCGATGTTACCGGTCGGTTTGTTATTATTTTGAAATTCTACGACAGGATTTGTTGCATCCGCTGTAATGGTTCCGTTTACGGAGCCTTTCTCTACTTTAAAGGATGTATCATCGTTAAAGTTTATTCCATCGTTACTGATCAAAACCTTCTTCAGGGTAGTTCCATCTGCCGGTTTTACTTCTGTAATCTCATAATCTGTTCCGATAGGAATACCCGTAATCGTATAGGATTCTCCCTGCTTTAAGGGAATTTCTGTTGTAATGGAATCTCCTTTTTCCAGTGACATTCCTGCGACATTTGTAAATTTGATCTGAAAAGTATAGGTTCCGTTCAGCTCACCTGAATCCTTCGTCTTCGCCTTTTGGATCTTAAGGGAACCAACCTTTACTTTGTTTACAAATACCGCTTTTAATTTTGTAACATTGTTTTCATCATCCGGTTTGCTGTAGGAACGGAACACGATGGCATCTTGAGTATTTCCATTCGCGTCTTTCGCAAATTGCGTTTCAGTATATCCGGTGTTTTTGGTTTCATCATTCTTATATTCCTCTTGTCTGCCATCCTTGATCTGCATTCCGGATACGTTGGACACTTTTTCGTTTGATTCAATTTTTACCGTGCGTCCTGTTTCCGTTACCTTGCCTACTGCATGTCCGTTTTCATATAAGCTCCAGCTTGTATAAAATGCAGGGGAACTGATCTCCTCCTTCACGGAAATGTAACTGCCGCGACGGAACTGATTTCTAAAGGTTGCCGTCTGACCATCCGCCAGTACAAAGGTTCCATCTGCTTCAATCATGCCGGTATCCGTACTGGAGGAATCGCTCTTGGAATAGATTGCACCCTTTGGATTCTCCAGTTTTCCAGATGTAGCAGAATCATAATCCGGAATGTCTTTCTGATTCACCTCAAATCCGGTATACTTCGTTACCTGTACGCCGGAACGGAATACAAAGTCATCCAGATATATGTCTCTGGAATAGCTGTAATTAAATTTGATGGATTTTATCTGGCTATAATCAAAATCGGCTGTTCCTTTTAATTTGCTTAAGTCAACCGTCAGGGTATTCCATGCTTGTCCCTTAAGGGTTGTGTTTCCGTATAATTTTCCGGATAACAAGTCTCCGATCTTCTTCCCACTTGCATCCTCCAGCTCCAGATAAATACATTTCGCTGTTGGAGTATCGTTATAATCATAATACAGCTTGAAATCCAGATATTTATTCGCCGCTGACGCATTCAAGTTTCCGCCTGATTGATATGGGATGATGCCGCATCGCTCATCTTTATGCTTTCCGTCCGCATCGTCTAACAATGCACGCCAGTGTGCAACACCGATTTGACCCGCTTTACTATCTTCTCGTTTAAATGTAATATCCGAGTTTTCAGGTTTTGATACTGATGAATCGCTGTCAAATCTGTTAAATGGCATTGTTTCTACCGTTGTTCCACTTCCTGCTGGCGTTGTTCCATAATGTGTCGCCTGGTTTTGGATCGTAAAGGGGAATACGGAGGCATCCTTAAAGGAATCCTTAAACAGCTCATTTACCGCACTTGTATCTACCTGTTTTTCTACTGCAAACTCGTTATCATTCGGGAAGTTGAAGGCAATCATCATATTAGATTCCCACATACCGCGTTCCATATAGAACATGGTAAGGGTATGCTCGTCTTGTTTATCCCCCTTCAATGTGAAGTCTGTTGTTTTATTGGTGCCTGCATCTCCTGCAGCTCCGTCTGCTGCACTTTTCTTTACCTCACTTACTTTTGCCTTCAGATTTTCAAAGTCCAGCGTTCCTGTCACCTTTCCATGGGCTCCGCCAACATCCAGTGCCAGTTTTCCATCAATAAATACCCATACATCATCATCTCCGGAAAACGCAAAGATAATCGGCACTTTTTCCTCGTTATCTCCCAGAACCGTTCCATCCGCTGTCAGGCGGAATTTAATCTCTAATTTTGTACCAAATCCATAGTTATAATTTTTTCCGTTTGCCGCTGTAGTGTTTTCGTTAAACGGGAAAAAACCATATGATACTTTATCTCCTCCAGTGGTTCCGTTACTGTTTACATTTTGGGCCCAGCCCTGGTTCCCTGTATTCTTCAGGTAATATTCCCCTGTGGATGAATCCTTTTGCATCGCAAGTGTCGTTTTGCTGCTGTCAAACCACCAATATTCTACTCCATACTCATCCTCTTTCTTTTTAAACGGAAATGATACATTGTGATAGACCTCACCCAAGACCGCATTTTTGCTGTTCTTTCCCAGTAAAAACGCTTCGTCAAAATGGGGCTCTGGACTCTTGTTGTCTGCAGTCATCAGCGTTCCATTGGAAAGCGCCGCATTTACAAGACCCTGTGCTGCAAATGCATATTTTCCATCTTTTCCATCCACGTCAATTGAAGAGTTGTTTGTGGAAAAGAATTTATTATGGTCATCACTTCCATATAGCTTCAATGTGCCATTGATATCCTTGAACTGGAACCCCCAGTCATTAATACTCGGCTGAAAATGGCCTGTATAGATCGGAATGGAAACATTCTTCTCTCGATAATAATCACTCAACGCCTGATCAAACTGCCGGAATGTGACCCAGTTGCGCTGAGATGCTACATTCACACCCGGATAGGTATCCCGATTATTACCGTTCAATTCATAATCCGTGTAGTAGTCATAGAAGGTAGAATCTACATACAGGGTATCCTTCTCTATCGACGAAGGCTTCTCCTGAATATTAACTACATCGCTGTTCTTATACTTCTCTGCATCCCGAATCGTATATGCTTCAGCCCAGTAACCGCCCCTATATTCATTCTCGTATACAGCAGTATCACCGGCATCTGCATAGAAGCAGGGTTTTCCTCCATATTCATTCGTACCCGGAATCGTCAGAATAGCAGTTCTTCTGCCGAACTTGTCAGTCCGCTCATCCTTATCTTCTAACGCATCAGCAGAGAAAATAATTTTATTAATTTTCTCCTCTTCCGGAATCCGCACATACCACACATCGTTCCAGGTCTGTCCATCCTTTTTGTGGGACTTTGCTTTTATCATCTCTCCAGACCGGTACTTCCCATTATCGGTTGTGCTCCATGCATAAAAATAAACCTTCGCATCGTCACTTGCCGGGATAGAATTTTGTCCACCATTTCCCCCATCCGGCGTATTCAGCTTTGAATAGGTTGCATCAAAATAGATCTTATTTCCGTATCCATAATCGCCTGTGACATTTGCTATGTTGTCCTCCGTCACCTGAAGCAGGTTACAGTCCAGATCTGTCCAGAAGAAATGATAGGTATTGCCCTTGGGATTCTTTACTGTGAGAACGGTCTGCTGGGTTGTTGCTTCGTCCGTAAACGTATAGCTATACAAGCTGTCTTTAAACTGTGGATCCGGTATCAGCTCCTGCGCTGTTCCTGTTCCAATCTGCAGGGTTACTTTCTGACTTCCCTCTTTTGCGTCTACCGGAAAATGCAGATTATCAAAATAGAGGGTTTTGTCTTTCAGACTCTCGTTACCCGGTGTTGTGCCCCAGCCGCTTATAGTAGTAGTTGTTGTTCCATCGACATTTTTCAGCTCAGTAGCTCCATACAGGAAGGTATCCACAGAACCCGCTTTATAAGTTACAGGAACTGCGTCAGCGCCTGCATTGGTACTGTCTTGTCCGAAGTAGTAAATCTTTCCCAGCGTTTTTCCAGGTTCATCGGATCCATCTATAAACTTCACATAGGGTTTTTCTTCAATTTTCGCCTTTTCCAGTTCTACTGTATAGAGATGCGGAAAACCAGCTACATCCTCCATCTCAACTGTTGTGGTTTTTTCCTCAGAGAAGCTGCTGTCTGACGAATAGATTACCTTTACCGGGGTTGTAACCGCACCCGTAAAGTCATAGAAATATAACGGCATCTTGTTGGCGATTTCTTCAGTGATGTCTTTGAGGGCGTAGACTTTTCGAGTTTCAATCGTACCTGGTGCTGTACCATTACCTTTAAAGACCTTTCCGCCAGCTTGTGAAAAAACCACACCTACATCTGTCAATGCCGTTCTGTAGTAATTTTGACCATTAATCGGCCCCCAATCATTTACATAGACAAATGCAAATCGTTCACTTTTTTTGTCAATTTCCCATTTCCAATAGTCTTTGCCATTAATCTTGACTTTTTCTCCAGGGATAAATTCTCCATTATCATTCTCTCTAAAAAGATATATCGGATCTTTTTCAGTCCAATTTGGTCCTTCAACCAAATTCATGTCTGTGGTATCAAGATATACATATTTAGAATCCAGTCCTGCTGCCTTTCTGAGTCCAACCTTCGCCACACGGCTGGCTTTTCTCATTTCGCCGCCCATGTCGTACAAGCTTCCATCCTGCTGGACTTCTTCGGTTGTTTCCTTTCCGGCAGCTTCCTTGGAAGGAGCTTTCTCTGTATTGCCCTCCTCTGTGCTGGTTTCTGCTTCGGTCTGTTTGGTCTCTTCCTCTGTCTGTTTGCTTTCCGATGCAGTTTCTTTGTTGTTTTCTTCTGTATTTTCCTGTTTGGAGCCTTCTGTGGCAGACTCGGTTCCCCGCTCCAGGGTTTCTACAGTCTTCGCCTCAACCGTTTCGCTCAGCGCCTCCAGGTGAAAAAAATAGGTCTCGCACCTTGCCTCCTGCTCCCAGGCAGCTTCTGCTGCCGGATCGCTGTCCGGAATGTTTCCTTCGGAGCCTGCTGCGTCGTTTTCTGTTTCCGGTGCAGAAGGCACATTGTTTTCCGTTTCATAGCTTGTCTCTGTGCCAGTCTCTGTTTCCGGCTTGGGATCTGCTTTGGTTTCGGTTTCTACCGTGGTATGTGTTTCTGCAGCAGTCTCCGTCTGGGATCTGTTTTCTGTTTCAGACTCGTTTTCCGTCTTTGTCTGGGTTTCAGTTTCTGTCTGTGTTTCTGTCTCGGTCTGCGTCTCGGTTTCTGTTTCCGTCTCAGTCTCTGTTTCGGTCTGCGTCTCGGTTTCCGTTTCGATTCTTTCGATGGTCATCTGATAGCAGGGTGCTGCCAGACTGTTCCAGTCAATTTCGATGACATCTGTTTGGATGGCTGCATCAAAGGAGGTGCCCAGGAAAAACTGCACATGGTCATATGCCTGATCCAGGGTGTACTGATAAATATCCTCGCCTTTCGTAGACGCAATCATCCGAACCGGCTCTGCAGAAAGCTCCTGTCTGCCGCCCTCCTGTTCTGTCCAGGCATAAAGAGATACGCCCGACTTTAAGAACTCCGGATCCTCTTTGATCTTCGATGCATCAAAATAAATCATATAATGAAGGTTTACCCAGCTGCCTGTGGATTCTTCTCCGTCTACCTTCTCCAGTACAAAGCAGGGATCCTGGAAGTCCCATTCCGTATAAACCGGTGTGGTTGCTTCCGTATAATCCCATCCGTCTGTCCCGGCCATAAAGGCGATATATTCATAAGGTCTGTCCAGACAGTATTCGTAAATTCCATTCCCCTTATCAGAGGGCTTCATCTCAACAGGTGCGTCCTCTGCACTGCTTTCTTCCGAATCATATGCATAGACGCTGACGCCGTTTTTACAGAACTCGCTGTACTGACTTCCATCAAAATATACGGTATACAATCCGTAAAAGCTGCCTGTCCCGGTCAGGTCTTCTCCCTGAAGCCGATAGCAGGGTGCCTGTAAGGACCAGTCTATCGTAAGCTCCCCTGTGGTGTTTTTGTTTTCTTTTTTCTGTCCCTGGCAAAATACTACATGCTCATATTTCCGGGTCAGACCCAGCTGCCAAATCTCCTGCTGTCCCTCTGTCTTTTCCAGCTTCACCGGCTCTGCAGCTTCTGCCTCTGATGCATCGTCATAAGCGTATGCATAGATCCCTTTGGATGCCAGCGCCTCTGCTGTGCTGCTTCCTGAAAGATCCAGGTATACGGCATATGGAGTTTCTTCCTTCGCTTTGACTCTGTTTCCTTCTGCAAACATGCCAGTTCCCGATACCATTTCCAGTATCAAAAGTAAGCTCAGAAAAAAGCTGACAGATCTTTTTATTTTTTTCCGTTTCTCTGGTGATATTGCCGCTTTCCACATACCGATTTTCCTTTCCCCCTGTTTTGTTCCTTCTGTTTCACAATGGTTCTTATACCTTAATTTCAATTTAACTAAATTGTAGATTTTTTTCTGTGCAAAGGCAATAGCATCGGCATATTGAATATTTCAGATTTATATTAAAAATTTAAGAACTTTTCACAAATATCGTTATTAAGCGCATATATATTTGTTTTATCAAATATTTTTTTGTATTTCATTCATTTCCAATCATCCTAATATGTTAAAGATAATATTTTTTATATTGCATGTCACGTTTTTTATATTGTTTTCAGGGCTTTTGTGAATTTTGCTGTACCTGCAATTCCAACCGCTGGCAGTCTGCATCATTGTGCTGCGTGATGCAGCTGTTGGTACTCCGGTTTTTCTGACAAAGAACGGACGCGGCAGATATGCAATTCTCGATATGCAGGATTTTGAAAAGACACAGGCAACCATCCGACTGATGAATGAACTTGCAAAAGGCCGGTCAGAGAATCTTTCCCTGACCGGCCTTGTCTTAACTGTATATCATAGTCTCGTGCATTACTTTTGATGGCTTATAATCCATCGCAATATATCCTCCGCACCTGTTTTGCCCGATGCCAAATCCAGGATAGCGTCACTCAGCTCCTTCTGCGTATAGGAAAGCTCATAACCATTTAATGCCAAGAACACTAACATTACATGTGTACCTAATCTTTTGTTTCCATCAACCATAGGATGGTTCTTTACAATTCCAAAGCAAAGCTGTGCTGCTTTTGCCTGTACACTTGGATATAATTCTTTGTCTCCAAATGACTGAAATGGATTAGCCAGTGCTGAATCCAACATCCCACCATCACGAATGCCATTACTACCGCCAGTAGCTTCAATCAGTCGCTCATGAAGTAAAATGACCTGCTCTTTGCTCAATCTTATCATTTGGCAAGCACCTCGTAAGCCTTCATATTCTGCTTCATAAGACGTTCTGATATAGCAAATACATCCTCTGTAGATGCTATTTTTTCCTGCTCCGCTTTGCTAAAGTCAATCACAAGATATCTTGGTACATTGTTTTTAAGGATAACTGCTGTGCCATGTTCATCAACAACTCTGGCAACCTTTGAAAAATTCTGATTAGCTTCTGTGATAGAAATCATTGTATTTGTATCAACTGTCATAATATGCACCTCACTTTCGCTTATATTATATGCATATTATAGGATAAATACAACCTATTTTTATAGCTATTTCATAAACTTTTGAGAATAATCATTCCACGCCCTTTGGTGCAAAGGGATCCTCATAGATTGCATACACACCCGGGCGGCAGAGCTGTCCGGAGCCGTTGACCGCGGAGCGCACGCCGTCGATGGCCGGGTCGGAATAGGTGCAGAACCATTTTTCCATCCTGCCCTTTAATTGGGTTACCAGTTTTTTATATTCCGGTAAACCGTACAGATTCTTCTCTTCTCCCGGATCGTCCACGAGGTGATACAGCTCATGTTTTCCATAGGGATACCGGTGCACATATTTCCATTCTTTCGTCCGGATCATGCGGACAGGCCCGTATTCGTCGAAGATCACGACCTCGTCGCGGTGCTCCCTCTGCTCGCCTTTTAAAAGCTCTGTAAAGCTTCTTCCGGGAAGTCCCGTAGGCTGCTTGTCGGAAAGTCCCGTCAGCTTAAGGATCGTCGGGAGCAGATCGCAGGCGCTTATCATTTCGCTGCAGACGGTATTGGCAGGAATGTGCCCCGGCCAGGAAATCAGAAACGGCACCTTAACTGCGGAATCATACATATTCATCGGGAATGTCCCGTTCCCCTTCCCCCAGACACCGTGCTGTCCCATGCTCATTCCATTGTCCGCTGTAAAGAGGATCACGGTATTATCTGCCAGCCCCTGTTCTTCTACTGCATCCAGCAGTCTGCCGATCTGTTCATCCATCGCGCTGATCGCCGCAAAATAGCCCCGCAGATTTTCTTCCCTCTTACCGGTTCCATATACCGCGCCGGTGCGCAGATCGGGATGATCCGGCACGTTGGGAATGCTGGGAAACGTGCAGCCATCATAGTAATCGATCCACTTTGCAGGATGGTGCTCCTTTTCCCAGGGTGAATGGGGTGCAGTATAGTGGACAGACAGATAGAACGGGTCATCCCCTTCGCCCAGCTCTTTTAAATATTCCAGTGCACGATCCGTGATCAGATCTGTCACATATTCCCCATGATGCACGGTGATTTCTCCATGGTCCACCATGTCCGGGTGGTAATAGCAGCAGCCGCCCATGCCGATGGTGTACCACTCCTGAAAGCCCTGCTGCGGTTCGATGCTGTTGCCCAGGTGCCATTTTCCGGAGAGTGCACAGTGATAGCCGTTCTGCGCCAGAATGTCCGTATAGGTGGGCTGTCCATCCAGATAGGAAATCGGCTTCCGTTCCTGCTTATAGCCCTCGAAATAAGGATTTTCCTTTCCCTGGGCGGCAAATTTCTCGCCGTCTAAGTTTCCGCTTCTGAGCCAATCCTGTACGCCGTGAGCGGAAGGCATTTTCCCGGTCAGAATGGATGCCCTCGCCGGAGAGCATACCGGCGAGGCACAGAAGAAGCTGTCAAACCGCATTCCCTGTTCTGCAATTCTGTCCAGGTTGGGCGTATAAAGCTCCGGTGTCCCGGCGCAGTGCATCGCCCAGGGACCCTGATCGTCTGCCAGAATCATGATAATATTCGGTTTTTTCTCTGTTTTTTCCATATTATTACATTTTCCTTTTTACTGCTTTGCTTTTGTTTTCTGATACTCTGCATTGACTGCCTCAAGGATCTCTTCACCGCCCTGACTTCTCCAGGACTTGCTCAGCTGCTCTACACCCTCTTCGATGGAAAGCTTACCCTGCAGCATATCCGAAAAGTACTGGGTGTAAATATCGTCCACTGCGGCGCCGTTTTCGATCTCAACCTGCGTTTTCTGCTTAATCAGGTTCGGAACCTGGCACTGGGTCGCAAGATCAACGGTATGCAGCGCACGTTCCCGGTTCGGATCGGTTACAGGGATGTAGTTGCTCTCCAGAGGCCAGTAGAAGGAGCCCCACGCCAGCGCGTGCGCCCAGCCATTGGGCGAGAAAGCATCCTTTGCACGCTCTTCTTCGTTGAAGACGATTTCGTCGCCATCCTTGGTGTAATGAATACCTTCGATACCAAGACGCAGCAGGTTATTTCCTTCCTCCGAAACCATGAAGTCCACAAATGCTGCCGCTTTGTCAGGGTTCTTGCAGGCTGCGGTGATACAGGTCATCATACCGCTCTTGCCCTGCTTGCTTAAGCCTCTCGCGCCGTCCGGACCTGCGGGGGAAAGATCATAGCAGATCGAAGCGTCCGGGAACAGCTCTTTGACGCTGTTTTCATGACGGGTCACATGACGGAACAGGGGTGCAGGCATCATGCCGGCTTTGCCCTGATAGAACTTTTCTTCTTTTTTAGACATATCATTCAACATCAGCTCCGGATCGATCGCACCTGCATCCCACAGCTCTTTGATGTAGGTCATGCCTTTTACAAACGCAGGATCTTCAAAAACGGGGATTACCTGATCGTTTTCATCCAGCGAATAGTCCGCATAGGGTAGTCCGTATGCGAAAAATACCCAGTCAAACTGTCCCGGCTTTTCTGCCGTGTAGCCGTATGTATTGTTCTGTCCGTCGCCGTCCGGATCGTCGTTTGTGAAAGCGAGCATGACGTCTTTCATTTCATCCAACGTCTGCGGATAGGACAATCCCAAATTATCCAGCCAGTCCTGACGCATCACGATCAGGGTATTGGCCACACTGTACTGTGTAATAAACGGCATGCCGTAATATTTTCCATTTTGTGCCGACCACTCGTAATTTTCCAGCCATGCCTTCATGCTCGGGAAGGAATCCATGTAATCATTCAGCGGAATAACCATTCCATCATCAATCCACTGCTGGGTTGCGCTCGTCCCGTATGCACCAGTTACCACATCCGGGAAATCGCCGGACGCCATCGCAACGTTGACCTTTTCCGTATTGGCTTCCGGAACGATTTCAACCGTCAGGTCTATGCCGAGCTTTTCGTTGATCGCTTCAATAATGCGGTCGTTATCCTGAATTGCTTCTGCCGCAGCGTCGCCGGTCGTCAGCCAACGGATCGGAACCCGCTCTGCAGAATCCGCAGTGTTCTGACCACCCGAAGCGCTGTTGCCGCAGCCTGCTGCCAGAATCGTTGTCGCTGCCATCGCTGTTGCCAGAAATGCACACTTACTTCTTTTTCTCATTTTGTTCCCTCTTTCTTTCCCTTTTATATTTTACCCCTTCACTGCGCCTGCCGTCATCCCTGCTGTGAAATATTTTTGAAAAAACGGATACGCGCACATGATCGGAATAATTGCCAGCATCACAGCCGCCATCTTCATCGGCTGTCCTAATAAAAACAGGCTTTCTCCGCCGCTGGAATATGCTGCGTCATTCTGAAACAGCATCGACCGTAAAAACAGCTGCAGCGGCCATGCTTCTTTCTTATTGATATACATAATCGCCGAGAAAAAGTCGTTCCAGTGATCGACTGCATAAAACAGCGTCACCGTCGTCAGCGCCGGTTTGGAAATCGGAAGCATGATCCTAAACAATACGCCTATCTCCGTACATCCGTCCAAAAGCGCCGCTTCCTCCAGCTCCATCGGAAGCTCCAAGAAGAAGTTTCTTAAAATAATCAGGTTGTAGGTGTTGACCGCCGACGGCAGGATCATCGCCCACAGCGAATTCATCAGATGCAGATCCTTTACAACGATGTAGGTCGGAATAATTCCGCCGGTAAACATCATCGTAAACACTGCCAGAAACATGAAGAACCGCTGTCCCTTTAAATCCTTTTTCGACAGCACATACGCCGCCATCGTCGTAATCAGCATGTTGATCAGTGTGCCGACAACCGTGATAAAAATCGAGTTCGCATACGATCTCCACAGATCGAAGCTTTTTAACATATAGGCATAGCCTTCAAACGACCATTCGTCCGGCCATAAATGGATGTTCGTCGCCAGATAGCTTTTCAGCGAGGAAAACGAAACAACCAGGCAGTCCCAGAACGGGTAAAAGGTTGTCAGCCCCAGCAGAATCAGAAAAATCAGATTTACTGTGTCAAAAATCCTGCTGCCGACAGAAACCTTGATTTTTTTCGGCTTTTCCCTGCTCATCAGTAAATTCCCTCCTCTCCTGCCATGCGTGCTGTCTTGTTTGCAATGACAACCAGTGCAAAGTTGATCACGGATTTAAACAAGCCGACCGCTGTCGCCAGCTCAAATTTGCCTTCCTGCAAGCCCATCCGGTATACATAGGTATCGATGATATCCGCCGTCCCGTATACGCCTGGATGATACAATACGAAAATCTGTTCAAAGCCCGCCTGCATCAGTCCGCCGATTCTCGTAATCAGCACAACGATAATAATAGAACGGATACACGGTAATGTGATATGTAACAGCTTCTGCCACCGGTTCGCCCCGTCCACGGTCGCCGCCTCGTACAGCTGCGGATCGATTCCGGTGATCGCTGCCAGATAGATAATCGTGTTCCAGCCGAACGTTTTCCAGATCATCGAAACGACCATCGTGCCGACGAAATACTTTTCATCTGTCAAAAATCCGATCGGTGCAAAGCCGAGCGCCTTGATGACGCCGTTGACAATACCCGAATCCATCGATAACAGGCTTGTCAGAATACCGCCCAGAACGACCCAGGAAATAAAATTCGGAATGTAAATCGCTGTCTGGATGACCCGTTTTACCTTTCCAAGCCGCAGCTCATTTAAAAGCAGCGCAATGATAATCGGAAACGGAAATCCGAAAATCAGTCGGATCAGGCTGATCCGGATCGTGTTCCAGAAAACGGAATAAAACTTTTCCATTCCAAACAGCTTTTGGAACATTTCCGTCCCCGCCCACGGACTTTTCCAGATTCCAAGCATCGGATTGAAATCCTTGAATGCAATTGTTACGCCGTACATCGGAACGTAACAGAAAATGATGTAATACAGAATCGCCGGAAGCAGCATCAGATACAGATATTTATGCTTCCAGAAATACAGTGCTGCCTTCTGCAGGCCCCCCTGCTGTCGGCCCTTTGAAAGCGCTGCGGTTTTTTCCCTCTTTCCCGTCATGTACCTTCCTCCCTCTCTTTTTTTCTGAAACAGTTCTGTTCCGTAAATGCTGCCCGCCTGGTGGCTGCAGCCCCTTTGCGTTTTTTTGTTTCCGTTTCTGAGGTCATTATATAAAAACACAGCTCTGTTAAAAATTAAAAAATCCGACCTGTTTTGTTACATTTATAACGATTTCAAAAAAGCCTTGATCTATCACCCCCTTTATTGACTTTTTGCAACTTTTTGACTTTATTTTTTGCAGATTCATCGGATTTTTGCTATCCATTTTTGCACTCCCTTTCTTTTGCTTTGTGCATTTTTTCGGTATAATGGTGTCAGAACCAATCAAAGGGAGGCAATTGTTTTGATATCATTCGATCGTTCCATGCAAAAGAAAAAGCTGAAAAATATCATTCGCTCGAGACACTTTTCTTCCTGTTTTTTTATTCTGGCACTATTGTCCACGATCCTGTTTTTTGTTTCCACACTCTTAAACATCTGGCAGAACAGTCTGCAGTTAAAGGAACAGCTGGAGGCGAAGGCAGACGCTGCCTATTCCAATATCGAAAATACTTTTTCCGTTATGAAGGTAGGTTCTGTTTTTATCGCAAAGCTTGCCTCCGTAAACCACATCCTCGTTTCACCGGATCCTACCATCGATTATTTTTCCCGTATGATCAATGATATTTCTCCGTACACACAGCTGTACTCCTTCGAAACGATCTGTCTGTATTTTGACCGCAGTGAACGGGTTTTCGATTCCAGTGGAGGCATGTACACCTACAGTGATTTTTATAACCCGGATTTTCTCCGGATCCTTTCGGAAATGGATACGGAGGAGGCCTGGGTTGTAAACATTCCTTATGAGCGCTACTACAGTCCGCGTCCCGCTGTGCCGGTTGTGGTCTATGCCCACAGTCTGCCTTTGTATTCCTCCAACCCGAAGGGTTATATCACAATTTCCTATGCTATGCGGGAGCTGCGCAGTGATGCTGCTGCCATTCTTTCCGACAACAGCTATCATGCTGTCGTTACCTTTTGCGATCAGCTTATCTATGCCACGGATGCAGATTTGTACGAGCGGTGGGATCCTTCTCTGTCCGCTGATGAAAATGAGTCCCTGCTTTTTCCCGATTATAATGCCTATCCTGCCGTTCAGAACTCCAATACGCTGCAGTGTACCTACTATGTGTCCACCACAGAGCATTTAAAAGCAGTTGCTCCATTTCTTTCAAGACATTTTTGTGAATACTTATTTACATTATTCTGTTGTTTTTTACTTTCTGCTTTCTACAGCATGATTTTGTTAAAACCCGTGGATGACATTATGGAAAAGCTCGGCATCACGCCCTACACCCTCGGTCTGTCCGACGATCATGATGAATTTTTCCGCTTAAACTCCGCCCTGGACAGTCTGACTGCCCAGGTCTCAGAGGTGCATTCCGTCCTGCACGAAAAGGAACAACTCGTCCGGGAGCGTCTGCTGCTCGGTATCCTCCATGCCTCTGTCGATGTCACTGCCCTGCCTCAGGAATATATGAAATACGGTCTGGTCTTTCCGTATCGCTTCTTTTCCCTGATCCTCATCCACATGCCTGCCCTCGAGATCATGGAGGATTTCACAAAAAAAGAGCAGCTGCGTCTCGTTGTCCTCTCCAGCGCTTCGGAGGCATTTTCCGTCCTCGGCAAAGCCTACGGCATCCATACAAATGGGCAGAATATCGGCATCTTGCTCAATACCTCCATCGCAGAAGCAGAGCTGACGGCAGAATTAAAGCGCCTCTGCAGCGCTATTTCCCAACGCATGCAGCAGACGCTTTCCATTGATCCATTCTTTTCAATTGTATTATGTGAGCAGGCATCGCCCTCCTACCAGAAATCCTGGCAGCTGGCCCGCAGAAACCTTTTGTTCACTTCTCCGGAAACAGAGGATTTTATGATCATCGGTCATCAGGAGGATCTGACCTCCTCCCTGGATTCCAACCTGTCCATCCAGCTTTCTCGTGCGCTGATCGACCGCGATCAGGCTGCTGCCCACAAAATCGCCGACAGCTTTTTTTCCCGCTATCTGGAAACAGCAAACACCCAGGAAGCCAGGAAGCTTACAACGATCCTCCTGTGCGAGGTCTATGTGGCGCTGCTTGATTTCGGGGATGACATTCCGGACACCCAGCTGAGCCCCTACCTCAAAAAGCTGGAAAATGCTGCGGATCCTTCCGAATGCAGCCGAATCTTCTTTTCCTGCATCCAGGGACTTTTAAATGCCAAAACAAAAACCTCCATGGAAGCTCATACTTATATCTGCCAGGCGATTTCCTATATCCAGCAGCACTACAGGGAGGAGCTTTCCGTCCCTCAGATCGCGGACGCCGTTGGTTTAAACCCGGTCTATCTTTCCAGGCTCTTCAAGCTCGACACCGGAAAAACGCTCTCCGAGTACTTAAACTGCTACCGCACGAAATGTTCCCTCGCGCTGCTGACCGACACTGCCGACACGATCCAGTCGATCAGCCAGAAGGTCGGCTACTCCGACGTCCGAAGCTATATCCGTTTCTTTAAGAAATATTATGACGCGACACCCAGTGAGTACAGAAGGGGGGCGGTTGGAAAATGATTCCAGACAAGTCATTACTGAAAAAATATTTGATTTTTTTGCCACGAAAATGCCAAAGCTGCCGCACAGTGAACCTTTGACGGCAGAGCTGTCCGGAGCCGTTGACAGCGGAACGCAGCCGTCGATCGCTGGGTCGAAAAACTCTCTCCGCATACTTCTTGACAGAACAAGCCGCCTTTTTTATACTTATAGCACTTGTAAAAAAAGTTACTGTTCACCTGCGCCATTCGCAATACAATAGAATGCACGCTCCGCGAACATTCTATTGTCATGAACCGCGCCTTGCGGCAGAACGGAGGATATTGTGACAGACAAAAAGCTGATTTCATCTTTACAGGGGCTGCGGGCAGTCGCATTTCTGAGCGTGGTCCTGTCCCATTGCGGCGCACCGTGGCTGGGGCCGTGGGCAATTTCCGTATTTGTGGCGCTGTCCGGTTTTCTGATGACCTGCAACTATTACGACCGCCCGCGCACAGCACCTGGACTGCGGTCTGCCATGGTCTTTTCCCTGCAAAAAATACGCAAGCTGTATCCGCTGCACCTTATTATGATGGCTGCTGCCCTGCTCCTTGTGCTGAAGGGGCTCCTGGTACAGCCCTCTGCCCGTGGGGTGCTGTCCTGTGCAGCGCAGCTTGTGGTAAGCATTTTTCTCCTGCAAACCTGGATTCCCTCCAGCCGTTTCTGGTTTTGCCTGAACGGAGTAGCGTGGTATCTTTCGGTGCAGGCTTTTCTGTATGCAATCTTTCCCTGGCTTCTCGCCGTGCTGAAAAAAACCGATACTCGCAGACTGCGCTGCATTGCTGCCGCGATTTTCTGCGCACAGTGCTTTTTCTCCCTTGCAATCTGGAAGGCCGGACTCAGTGGAAAGGCCGTATTTTACCTGACCTATCTGTGTCCTCTTTTCCGGGCAGGAGATTTTGCCATCAGCTGCTGTATGGGCTGCCTTTACCACAGCCGCAAGGAGGAGCGCATACCCTACGGTGCCTTTTCCCTTCTGGAGCTGGCAGCTGTGCTGTTTTCGGGCGGTTGCTTTTTCATCGCTGCCAGACAGGTTGGAGCTTTAGGCGCGGTAGCCTTCCGGTACAACGTGCTGTTCACCCCCTCTGCGGTGCTGCTGGTCTGGCTGCTCGCCGTGGGCAAGGGAGTGATTTCCCGGCTGCTTTCCGCAAAGCCGTTTTTGTGGCTGGCCGGGCTGTCGCCTTACGGCTTTCTGATCCATCAGGTACTGATCCGGTATATGGAGTTGGCTGCAAACAAGCTTGGTCTTACGGCACATCCTGTGGTCTGGACCCTGACCGTATTTTTACTCACGCTCTGCCTGAGCAGCTTTTACAAGGCGTTGGAGCACCGGGTGCGGAAGCGTCATGCCAAAGCTGCCGCGCGGTAAAGGGGATCCGTTTATCCGAAATTTGCAGTGAAACTTAGCGAAACTTAAATTTGTTGTTTTTTCTCTTTTCACAAAGAAAAAGCACTGTCAAACCCAAAATCCTATGGTTTTCAGTGCCTTTTTTACATATTTTTCTATTAAAGTTCTCTCACATGCTTATATAAGTGAAACTTAGCGAAACTTAAATTATGCCCAATACGGAATATATTTTTTATATCTTGGTGCTGTATCCGGATCCATTACTTTAATATATTCACCTTCAATTCATATTTCTCACAAAAAGACAGTTATTTGGGCAAACTCTCTGAACCACACAGCGCACCATACCCCACCCGCTCATTCGGATAGTCCGTCTCGCCCCGCAGCTTCTTCGCGCCTTTTCGCAGATATGCCTTTAGTTTCTCCCCGTACAGATACGGATCATTTCCCTTTTCAATTCCCCATTCCATCAAAAGTGCCGCTGTGCCGGAAACGAGCGGTGTTGCAAAGGAGGTCCCGCTTACGCGCTGCGTGCTCCCCTCCGATGCCGGAACCAAAAGATCGACCCCCGGCGCTGCCAGATCCGGCTTGGAGTCTGCAAACAGCAGGCGGTTTTCCCTGTTTATTTTCTCGCCTCTTCCCGAAAAATCCGCATACGCTTCATAATATGAGTGGATTGCTCCGACCGAAATCACCTTTTGCGCCGTCGAAGGAATCGTCATCGTCAAAAGCGGATCGGGCCGCACAAACCGCGTATCTGCAGAACGGCTCTGCTGGGTCGGTAAATACAGCTGATAGCTGCCGAGCACGATTTTTTCCGGAATCAGATGAAAGGTCCAGATCCCGGACTCAATATAACGATCCCGTGGGAGCAGGTCAAAAAAAATCTCCTGCCAGACAGAGTACGGTGACGGCTGCCCGGCATAAACCAATACCTCCGTCCCGTTTGTCAGCACATCCTGCCGTCCGTTTTTATCTGGCTGTACGATGATTTCCTGTCCGGATGGTGTCTGCAAAATCACAGTGAACACATCGGCATAGTTTTTCCACAGCTGTATATTCAGCGTCCGCTCATATTCCCCGATGATCAGCTCAAGCGTTTCCCTTTCCCTCTGCAGATTGCCGGACAATCCGTCAGCACGGGAACTAACGTCCGCTACATTTTTTTCCAGTTGTCCGGACGCATGACCGCCTGCCGCGCCCTCGTTTCCGCAGCCTACACAGATTGCCGTCCGCCCGCTTTCCGCTGCATTGTCCAGAAAACGACACAGCAGTGAGGAACCGTCATGCGGTCCGTAGCAGTTTCCGTAGCTGATGTTGATGACGAGCGGCTGCCCGATTTTGGCAGCTTTGGAAAGCGACCAGGACACTGCGCTCATCAGCTGCGTCGTATGTGGATAGCCATTCTGTTTTTGGGAAAGCTTCACGACCAACAGCCCCGCACCCGGCGCAGCGCCCCTCAGCCGGAGATTTGGATTGCTCCCGGCAGCAATCGCCGCCACCGCCGTTCCATGTCCGGAGCGGTCGATGCTCGGCACAAGCTTCAGCGCCCCGTCCCGGCTTTCTGCCTGCAGTGCCTCGTCAATCTGTTCCTGTGAAAACTCCCGTTCCAGTTCCTGATCCCACAAAGCCAGAATCCGGCTGCTGCCATCTTCCTTTCGAAAATCCGGCATCCGATAATCGATCCCGGAATCCAAAATAGCGATCAACACGCCTTTCCCATCCAGGAGTGCGCCCTCATCTCCCTGCGAATGAAGCGGCAAAATACAGCTGACACGCTTCGCCTCATACAAACCGGTCTGCAGATTTTTCGGCATCTCCACATATTCGATCTCCCGGGCAGCCACGAGCGCTCCGATCTGATCCTCCGGAAGCTTTACAATTGCATAGCCCGCCAAAAGCTTTTGTATCTCCATTCCGGGTATCTGCAGTCCGTCAATGTCCCCACTGTATTTGACGATGACCTCCCGCAGGTTTTTGTCCCGGATCACTCCCACATCCAGAACCTCCGAGCGTTCCCTCTGTCCTTTACTTGCCGACAGGCTCAACAGCAGCAGATCCTCCAGCTTTTCTGATTCCATGGCAGATCATTCCTTTTCTGCAGAGGCTTCTTTCTTATATTTATGCCGGGAGCATCCGATGGTGCCTGCTTTTTGCGGCATTTTTGTCGACGTGCAAGATGAAAGGCAGGTTAAAAACTCCTAATCTGCTCTTCGTCAAGTCTTTTGAGAATTTCACATGCCAGCTTAACAGCGTTATCAAAATCGGCATAAGCTGAAATTCCGTAATGTGTATGTGCATAGCGAACCGGAACTCCGATAACGATAACCGGAACCGCTTTTTCAGTCAGATGTATCGCTGCACCATTGGTTGCACCAGCACTGCGGACTGCATCCTGAACCGGGATACCAAGTTTTTCTGCCAAATCCAGCGCATATCTTTGATAACGCGGATTGGTAATCATACGGGCATCTATGTGACGCAGCATCGGTCCACGCTTGATAGCTGTCTGAACCATATACGGTTCCACACAGGTATCATCTGCCGGGCATCCCTCAAAAACAATTGCAATATCCGGCTTAATTACCTGTGCTGTCACGGTGGCACCACGTACACCAACCTCTTCCTGTGCCGCACAAGCACCAACAATATCAACATTCAGCTCCTGACCAGCCAGGTTATGCATCGTCTTAAGAATCGCTGCGCATCCCAGACGACAGTCAAAGCTCTTGCCTACCATCAGATCTGTGGTTTCTGAATATGTAAAGGTCACATCCGGCACCACCGGTTCCCCGATCCGAATCCCGAACTTTTCCATTGCCTCTTCTTTCGAAACAGCTCCAACATCCACCGTGATATCCTTCATATCCAAAGGAGCCTTACGCTCCTGTTCTGTCATGAAATGCGGAGGCTTGCTGGCAGTAATCCCCGGAATATATTCTCCGAATCGGTTGCGAACCCAGACTTTATGTGCCGGAATATTGTGGTTAACCCAACCTCCGAGCTGAATAATGCGAAGTGTTCCGTTCGGGCAGATTGCCTGCACCATAAAACCAACCTCGTCACTATGTGCGTCAAGCTGAACAACCGGACGCTTGCCATTATTTTCTTTGCGGCGGATATACAGGTTGCGCATACAATCTTCTGTAATTTCTCCAAGTCCTTCTGCATAAGGACGAATCGCTGCTACCACTTCATCTTCGAAACCAGATGTACCGTTTGCATTTGAAATTGCTGCAATCATTTCCAGCGTTGTTTTTTTATCCATTCTAATCTCCATTCTGCAGGCGCTTTGCGCTTAAGGAACCGCGAGCAGAACATCCTGTTCTGCTCCGCGATCCTGGCTACTTTGTGGCGCCTGCGACACAAACAATAGAATGCACGCTCTGCGAACATTCTATTGTCATGAATAGCTGTGTGAAAAATAAGCGATCACGCTTATTTTTCACACTAACTCCTCATATTCCTGTTTCAATTCCTCTGCCAAATACGCATCGCTCATGCAATGCATATCAGAAACACCATCACGGATCAGCTGATAGACCTGGGAATGATAAAAGAAATCCAATGCCGCATCCAGTGAAAGTCCCTGCTGTTTAGCAAAACATTCGATAACACGGCTATATTTTTTCTGAAGCAAAATCGGATTTGCTGTCATAGTGTTTCACTCCCTTCAAAATGCAACAGAGACAGTGCTTTCTCTGTGCGGAAACATATCTGCAGGTTCGGCTTTTCATAACGCAGGCGGTTGATAGCTTCCGTTTTATCAATCAGTCCGTCAAAGAACAGCTCCACGGTATTAAACACCTTATCATTGGCAACACCACCCACAACAAAGTCATAATCCGTCGAATCTTTTCCGCTGCGGCAGTTCAGAATGAAATCCAGCCACTCTTCGGAATAAGAATCGAGTTTCAGCGTTTTCAGTTCAACTTCCCGGCTTTCATCAAATTCATACCGGGAAATAATACCATCTTTCCCACGGCGTTTGAACTTACCGCACCACTTCGCCGCCTGTTCATACAGCGGCGTGACATAAAAGCCACGCCCGAAGTCTACATCGGAGCGGGAATGAACCAAATCCGGCTTTGTAATTTCTAAGAAAGAACCATGATATAGAATCATACTTCCACACCCCTTTCTTTCATCACGTCAAGAAGGTCATCAACGATATATTCCCGGCTCTGTGTATGCAGCACTTCATATTCCGGCACAATGTAACCGTTCAGAATGTCGCTTTGTTCGGTAAATGCCTGATAAACACGTTCTGCATTCACGCCCAGCTTTGCCGCTACATTTTCAATGCAAAATACAGCAAACTCCAGCTCACTGGAATTTTTAATTTTTTCATCCGCTATCATACGCAAGCATCCTCCTTAAACTGTTTTCATTATACCAGAAAACACAGAGGATTGCGAACCGGATATCAGACATAAAAAATCTATGTTTTGCACAAAGATCAGGTGGCTTTTGCGGTGTTACTTCCGTGAAAGGCTTTATCATGGAGCATCCTCGTTCTTGCAACGTCCGGAAAAAAAATATGGAATTGTGGAGAAAAGTCTGCTAGAATACGTGTCGTGTAAAAAACTTTCCGTACAGAAAGGATCCTGAAAGATGTATCAGAATTATATTTTTGATTTATATGGAACCCTCGTAGACATACATACGAATGAAAAGAAAGCGTATCTCTGGAAAAAAATGAGCCTGTTCTTCGGGATGAAAGGCACTGCCTATGAGCCGAAAGAACTCCGGACAGCGTATGAGACAAAAATCAAAGAGCAGGAAGCTGCACTTAGAATGGAATGCTGCGACAGCCATGTGCCGGAAATTGACATTGCCGATGTATTCCGGCAGCTGTTTGAGGATAAAGCTGTTTCGGTAACGGAAGAAGAAATTGCGGATCTGGCGAAAATGTTCCGTGCGATTTCAATAGAAGAACTGAGCCTGTTCCCGGGCGTGTCGGAAATGCTGCAGCGTTTAAAAGACGCAGGAAAGAAGGTATTTCTGCTGTCCAATGCACAGGCGCTTTTCACCGCACCGGAAATTTCCCTGCTCGGCCTGACGAAATACTTTGACGGAATCCTGCTCTCGTCAGATGCCGGTGTAAAAAAACCGGATCCGGCATTTTTTGAGATGCTGCTGAAGCAGTATCACCTCAACCCGTCAGAATGCCTGATGACAGGAAATGACGACATTGCTGACTGCCACGGTGCAGCCTCTGCCGGAATTGCAAGCCGTTACGTGGCAACGCGCCAATCACCGAAAATAAACGGTTCGCTTCCGGAAAACTGCGAGAAGATCGCAAAAATCGCGGAGCTGTTCTGATTAGAATGACCTTTAAACTGACTGCGAACGGTTCCAAGGTATTATAAATGATCAGGCATAGACTGCTTAGAAATTAGCGCCTATAGTTTTCACTTTCAACTTACGCTTTATCTCTTGAACAGATTATCTATGGTCGTTATACTTAATATACAAGTGTGACGATCGTACAATTTGAAAGGAGACCAGCTATGAAAAAAGTATTATACGAAGAGTTGCTTCCAGAAGAATTTGTCCAGAGAATGCAGGAGATGCCGGTTGCATATCTGCCTCTTGGTACATTAGAATGGCATGGTCCGCATATGCCTCTTGGAGCCGATGGAATCCAGTCAAAAGAGCTGTTTGTCCGGGTAGCGGAAAAAGTTGGCGGTGTGGTACTTCCAATACTCTTTATGGGTCCTGACCGTGTATTTCATGACCATGAAAAGTCATTTTATGGAATGGATATCAATACCGAGGGCGCACTGCATACCTATTACGTCCAGCAGCTGAAAGGCAGTGCTTACTGGCTGGAAAAAGAACTGTTTCAGGACTATCTGCGCAGTATTTTTGCCCAGCTTTCCAGAGCAGGAGTGCGTATTGTCGTCGGACATGGACATGGACCGTCAATCCATGCATTTCAGGAACTAACAAAAGAAGCAGAAGAAAAATATGGTCTGCGTATTTTTACGGCCTGGACATATGCGGAAGATGAGAAGTTGAAATATCAGAATGACCATGCCGGAGCGAATGAGACTTCTATCGTTATGGCTGTGCGCCCGGATCTGGTTGACTTTGGACAGGTAAAAGAAGATGAAAGCAATCTGATTGGAATCGCAGGACGCCACCCTGTCAGAGATTCTTCTACGGCATTCGGTAACGAAATCCTGGAGTATACAATGAAAACATTAATTTCAGGCATTGAAAAAGAGTATAAAGAAATAAAAGACAGACAGAACTGAAAAAATCTCCATTGGCTGACAAAACCAATGGAGATTTTTAATCCTGTTTCTGCAAATCATTCCCCTTATCCTTTTTCCCTGGGTCAGTCACCGGATGGTGATCCCGAATGGTGATCCACCGGATAAGTTTATCCGCATCTTATAGATACTTATAGGCTTTTTTTTGCGGTCAAGTACGGTAGAAAGCGTAAATATGTTGAAGTGCTCGGAACGACGTGTTAAAATACAATAAAGAACGGAGGTGCAAAAAGATGTTTAAAATAAATCCTTATAGACCAGGAGCCGGATTGATGCCTGCGTACATTGCGGGAAGAGATGAAGATATCAAGAATGTTGAACAGATGTTTTCAGCGTTGACGTTGAATATTCCAACGCAGTCTATTATATTTAGTGGGCTGCGAGGTGTTGGGAAAACAGTTTTAATAAATAAATTGCAAAATATAGCGGAAGATCTTGGAATTTTTTGTAAGCATATCGAAATCGAAGAGAGAAATGATTTTATTTCCCAGATCGCAGAATGTTCACAGGCTTTCTTACGAAAAGTAAGCACGAAAGAGAAATTTAAGCATCTGGTACAGAAACCTTTGGAAGCAATCAAATCGCTGGTTATATCGTTTAACCCAGAAGACAGCACATTTTCTTTTTCGCTGCAGGATCGAGAGTTGTATGTGTCGAAAAATCTGACGCAAAGTTTGACCGAAGTTTTTACGACAATAGGAGAAACAGCGCAGAAAACGGAAACTCCAATTTGTTTCTTTATAGACGAAATACAATATATGAAACAGGATCAGCTTGGTTCCCTCATAGCTGCGTTGCACAGGACAAATCAGCTGGGCTATCCGGTTATGATCGTTGGCGCAGGACTTCCGAAGATATATAAAATGCTTTCTGACGAAAAATCCTATTCTGAAAGGTTGTTTTTTTATAAGCAGATCGGATCGTTGACATATGATCAATCAAAAAAAGCAATTGAAGAACCTGTAAAAAAGATGTCTGTCTCGTACACAAAAGAGGCTATTGACAAAATCGTTGAGGCAACTGGTGGCTATCCATTTTTCATACAGCAGCTCTGTCAGATCGTGTATGCGAGAACCAATTTGGATGTAATAGACGGAAACGATGTTGATCGTTGTAAGACAGAATTTTTAAAAGTCTTGGATGACGGTTTCTTCAAATCAAGATATGAACGATGCTCCGAAAGTGATAAAAAATTCATATTTGCGATGGTGAAATGTGGAGATTTGCCGTGTACTATTTCGAACGTTGCACAAAATATTAAAAAGAGCGTCAGCTCAATTTCTACGATCAGAGCGCAGCTGATTAACAAGGGAATTATTTATCCTGTAAGATTCAAAGAAGTTGATTTTACGGTTCCTGAGTTTGATGAATATATCAAGAGATTAGAAGAATATAAGCAGTGGCTTGAATGCTCATAGTCTGATCTCCTGACCCCAGTCAAAAAAGTTCCGTACTAAACTTTTTTGACTGGGGTCAGGCACTGTTTATGGGGTCATCCCCCAACAATCATAATGTTCTCAGAAACAAGGTGGTCACTACTGTTTCCAACACTGATACGCAGTTTCATTCCGCTGCTGACGATTTCCATGTTTTTACCATAATATGAGAATTCTTCCTGGTCAATACAGAAATCTACATCCTTCTTCTCCCCCGGTTCCAGGAAAACCTTCCGGAAACGGATAAGCTCTTTCTTCGGACGTACTACAGATGCATATAATGTTTCATAATAACACTGGACTACTTCTGCCCCCGCAACATTCCCTGTATTGCACACATTACAATGTACATGTACTTTTTTAT
>ENA-OROZ01000417-OROZ01000417.1-human-gut-metagenome-genome-assembly--contig:-NODE-417-length-49527-cov-4.957006_pt1 | contig 49527 bp, 39 predicted proteins | sample MGYA00242138_ERZ509066 | MGnify/ENA primary metagenome ERZ509066 (study PRJEB26280, sample SAMEA2338691) | human gut metagenome | biome: human gut; feature: human-associated habitat; material: faeces... | reverse complement strand
ATTTTCCACCGACGATATGGTAAACTGGATATATCACGGCAGGATAGAGGTCGGAGAGATCGCACCGTGGATATATAACTCGTGGGCACCGTCGATAGTTTCCCGCGTTGAAGACGACGGACTTACGCATTTTTACCTTTACTTCTCAAACGGCGGCTCTGGCGTGGGCGTGATAACCTCCACCGACCCTGTGGGACCGTGGACCGATCCGCTCGGCGAGCCTCTGGTTTATCAGAATATGCCTGGGCTGGAGAATTGCCCCGCACCCTTTGATCCGGGCGTATGCATTGACGAAAATGGCGTAGGCTGGCTCGCCTTCGGCGGAGGCACACCGGCGGACGGCAACACTATGCACAGCAAGATCCCGAAGATAGCAAAGCTGGGAAAGGATATGCTGTCCTTTGACAGCGAATTTGTTTCCATTGACGCTCCCTACTTTTTTGAGGCGAGCGAGCTGAACTATATCGACGGGGTATATTACTATACATACTGCACCGACTGGCAGGATCACAAGACCGGCTGGAAGGAGTACGAGGGGGTCAAAGTTCCGCCCGCGTGCAGCATGGCGTATATGACTACCAAGACCCCTCTCGACGCGGATAGTTGGGAATGCAGAGGACCCTATTTCTATAATGCGGGAGAGAACGCCGACGGGGCCTCAGGACTTCGCTGGGCTAACAACCACACTCATTTCATTGAATATAAGGGCGTAAACTACATCATTCACCATACGCTTCTTCTGGAGGAGCTTATGGGAGGAAAAGCGGGCTTCCGCAGTATGATGGCAGACTATCTGCCCATGGACAAGGCAACGGGCGATATTCCCATAACTGCGGCAAGCAAGAAGGGCGTAGCGCAGATAAAGCTGGTCGACCCCTATACCGATAACAGCGGCGCGCTGATGTTCACCAGTGCGGATATCGGATACGACAAGGTAAATGATCCTGCCGCAAAAAGCACCGCCAACGGCGCGTGGATATATGTAAGAGGAGCAGACTTCGGCTATGGGGCATCAGAGTTTATCGCTGAGGTCAAGGGCAAGGGAAGAATAGAGGTTCGTCTTGACGATATCTCCTCCAAAGCCGCTGCGTTCGTCGAGTTCGACTGCGCAGATTATACCAAAATACGCTCGGACAGCTTTGCGAAGTTTGACGGAAGAAACCATGACATTTATTTCGTATTTTCCGGCTCCGATATAGAGCTTAAGTCGTGGAGGTTTTCGAAGGGCGACGAGCAGCTTCGTCCTGAAGAGAGCATAGCCTCCACCGAAATACCCTACAAGACGCTGGTAATATCGGGACAGACCGAGCCCGGACCGAGCCCCTCTGCGATGCTCGACATTCCGAAGGACGGGGACTATTCCATAAAATCCTCTTCTTTTGAAAAGGACAGCGCCATAGTCAACCTCGGGTTTATTAATACCGATACCAATGCGAAGTATAAGGTGCTTGTGAGATCGCTGACGCTGGCAACCGAAAACGGAGATGTTGAAGTTCCCGTAAATAAGGAACTCGATCCCACAAGCTCGTCGGAAAACGGGCTTGAAAACGGCTGGGGCGGCTCCGAGGTCGGATCGCTGATTTACGGCACGGAGGAATGTGGAATATTCGCAGCGAAAACAGACATAACATGGACAAACTATCGTCTGGCGCTTAAAGTAAACGGCGAAGAGACGCCGTTCACATCCATCACCTACAATGTCACCGTAAGCGGTCTTGAGCTTGACAGCTGACGGAGGCAACGGAAAATAAGGAGGGAAAAATGAAAAAACTTGTTAGGTTCGCAGCGGCGCTGATGGCGGTATTGACGCTGACGGCATGCACGGCGGAAGTTGGCACGAGCTCCGTGACGTCGACGCCGATGTCGACGACGACGTCGACATCAACGTCGAATCCGCTACCGAGCGTCACCACCGAGCCCGGAAAAGAGGAGGACCCCAAAGTGCTTGATAAGGATATCATAAAATCCACGATAACTTCAACCGACGACGGCAAGGGAAACTACACAAATCCCGTTATTTTCGCCGACGTGCCCGATATTGATATAATCCGCGTTGACGACGCGTTTTATATGGTTTCGACGACCATGCACCTGTCTCCGGGTTGTCCCGTAATGAAATCCTACGACCTTGTAAACTGGGAAATAGTAAATTACGTTTTTGATACACTGGAGGACAGTGATAAACTTGCCTTAAGAAACGGGGAAAACAATTACGGCAAGGGTCAGTGGGCGACTACCCTCAGATATAACAACGGTGTGTATTACGCCGGCTTCACTTCCTTCTCCACCGGAAAAACTTATATCTATCATACCGACGATATAGAAAACGGAAAATGGGACAGGTTCGTGTATGACGAATGCTTCCATGATATGAGTCTTTTGTTCGACGACGACGGCAAGGTGTATCTTATCTACGGCGGCGGAGAGATATGGTGCGTTGAACTGGAAAAGGATCTGAGTGCGGTCAAGCCCGGAACCAAGAAAAAACTCATCAACAACGCGGGACTTGTCAAGGGCTGCCTTGCCGAGGGTTCTCACGTCTATAAGCTGAACGGATATTACTATATTTTTATCATAACATGGCCACCTAATAGCAAAAGAACGCAGCTTTGTTACAGAAGCGAAACGCTCGACGGCGAGTGGGAAAGGAAAGTGATAATCAGAGATAATATGGGCTTCAGAAATGATGGTGCCGCACAGGGCGGTATCGTCGACGATAAGGACGGCAACTGGTATTGCTTTGTATTTCAGGATCACGGGGCGGTGGGCAGAACTCCCGTTTTGTCGACCATGACATGGGAGGACGGCTGGCCGGTAGTCGGAGTTAAGGGAAAGGTGCCAACGACCGACAAGATTCCTATCGCGGGTCACGAGAAAAAGGGCATCGTCACAAGCGACGAATTTATCAACTCACATATAGTGAGATCCTATCACAGCTTTGCCGACACGCCCGAGGAAGCTGGCGAGAGCGATTATAACGGCTCTAACCTCGGGTTGGAATGGCAATGGAACCACAATCCCGACAACCGCCTCTGGTCGCTCACCGAGAGGGAAGGCTATCTGAGGCTGAGAACGGTCGATGTCTGCAGCACAGTTGCCAATGCGAGAAACACCATTTCGCAGCGAACCTTCGGACCGGAATGCGGCGCATATATCAAGCTCGACGTTTCAGAAATGAAAGAGGGCGATGTTGCGGGGTTTGCCGCCTTCGCGGAGAAATACGGTTATGTCGCCGTAAAAATCGAGGACGGGAAAAAATATATCGTAACGGTTTGGTATGACGATAACGACGACGTTGAAAAGGAATTTGAAACGGAAAGGGTCGAAATAACGGAAAACGAAGTTTATCTGCGGGTCGACTGCGATTTCAAAAACGCAACGGACAAGGCGTATTTCTATTACAGCCTCGACGGCGAGAACTGGACAAAAATAGGAGACACGCTGCAAATGAATTATTACGGTCTGCATTTTATGGGATACCGTTATGCGATATTCAACTTCCCGACAAAGCAGACGGGAGGTTATGTCGACGTGGACTATTTCAGGGTGGAAAACAAACTGCTCAAATAAACTGATACATTCAATGCGTTTCAGCCGCACATGGGGTAAGACCTTGTGCGGCTTTTTCTTTTTCGGACTGCTGTTTTTTCTTCTTTCGGGAGGAAAGAGTTTTTTTCATTGAAAAATAGCGGCTTTGTGTTATAATTTAAGTACGGTACTGCGGCAGAAACTGCAATATTGCTAATAAGGAGCAAAAGTAAAGCCAAAATTTGAGCCGCATTAAACAAAGAAAACGGCTGCAAAAACCACCCACCTTGATGTTGTATAATAAAACTTGACACCCCACGCTCAAAAGAATATGCTAAAATCAGGAGAGTGAAGGACATGTCAGAAGCGAAGAAATACGACAGGAGCTACAAGGAGCAGTCAGTAAAGCCGGCGCTGGAAATAGGGGTAAAGCGAGCCGGCGAGGAACAGAAGGTACCGTACGGAACGCTGTACGGGTGTGTGCAGGCGGCAAAGAAAGGTATTTATACCGATACAACGAAAACAAAGAAGTCCCAGAGAACGCAGAAGTACCCGCAGTACGTTATGGATATGCTGTGGAAGCTGAGAAAGGAACAGGACGAATAGTGCGTCAGAATTGGCGACAAGTGGCAGGACTACGACAGTCTGTTCATCAAGTGGGACGGAAGCTCTATGAACAACAATACTCCCTACTTCCGGTTCAAGGAGTTTTGCAAAAAGAACAGCATAAGGTTCTGCGACATTCACTCGTTAAGGCACTTAAACGCAAGCCTGCTCATCAATGCGGGCGTTGATGTGGTTGCAGTATCGGGGGATTTGGGACACTCGCAGGCTTCAATGACAACGAACATCTACTGTCATATGTTCCAAGAAGCACAGGCAAGGACGAGCCGGGCAATCGCCGACGCACTTATCTTTGACAAAAAAGAAAAGCAGGGCGGCGAAAAAGCCGAATTCCCTGCTTAAAGACCATAAATTCAAAATAAGAACCTCTGCTGTTAACGAAATCAAAGATTTTGAACAGCAACGAGAACCTTGTTGCTTTGCAATAAAGACCAAATAAAGACCAAGACCAAAATTCGTACAAAAAGAAACACTCCCAAACGGCTCTGTAAAGCCATTTAGGAGTATCGTAGTGTGGTGACCCGTACGGGAATCGAACCCATGATTCCGCCGTGAAAGGGCGATGTCTTAACCGCTTGACCAACGGGCCGTAGAAATGGTAGCGGCAGTCGGATTTGAACCAACGACACCCTGGGTATGAACCAAGTGCTCTAGCCAACTGAGCTATACCGCCATATCTTTCTGTTTTGTCACTCTGTATCAGCGACTTTTATATTATATCACAGCGTTTTGCGTTTGTCAACACTTTTTTTAAATTTTTTTCGATTTTTTTCGTTTTTGAAAAACGCCGTGATATTTTATATAAAAATCAGCTAATCAGACCTCTGCGTACTGCTTTCTGCCTGTTTCGAAAATGTTGCCGCCGACAGCGTCGATTGCAACGATAAGAGGGAATTTGTCGAAAGTCAGCTTTTTCACACTTTCACAGCCAAGATCCTCAAAGGCTATTACCTCACACTCGGTTATGCACTGACAGGCAAGTGCACCTGCACCGCCTATGGCACAGAAGTATACCGCACCGTTGCGTTTTATGGCGTCTACTACGGCAGGTTTGCGTTCTCCCTTTCCTATCATTGCGGATAACCCCATATCGAGCAGCAGGGGAGCGTAGGGGTCCATTCTGCCCGATGTCGTAGGGCCGCATGAGCCGATAGCCATGCCTTCTTTAGTGCCGGTAGGACCTGCGTAGTAAATAGCCGCACCGTCTATTTCAAAGGGCAGTTCTCCGCCTTCGTCGATAAGCTGTTTTATACGCTTGTGAGCGGCGTCACGAGCGGTGTATACAGTACCGCTCAGCTCTATCTTGTCGCCGGCTCTGAGCGTTTTTGCCTTTTCTTTAAGTTCGCTTGTGTTAAGTTCCAAGTTTGTACTCCTGTTCGCATTGAATTTATTATGCCGGAAAGCATACACTTTCCGGCATACGATATTTACTTTTGATTAAAGGTCGAAGAATCCCACATTATCCGAGCTCATCTCGTCGTCGTCATCGTCATTGTCTTTAAGACCTTCCATCATCTTGAGATCCCACGAAGGATCATACTGGGCAGTGTTGGTGGTCATATTGTCGTTTATTCCGCCGAGCATGGATGAATAATCGGACATATCGATCTTTTCTTCCTTAGCGGAAGCTGCGGGAGCGGCAGGATCGTCAAACGAAGATGTCATTCCGTCATCGTCTGCCTGCTTATGTGCAGGGGGAGGAGTAATAGACATACCGTTCATCTGTGCTTCGAGATCCTTCCAGGGATCGTTCACCTTTTCTTCCTTGCCGGCAACACCCATTGAACGACATTCATTCAGCTTTTCCTTAGGTTTATCGCCGCTGCGGTCGGCAGTCCGTTCGGTCTTAGCTGCGGGCGCAGGCTCATCAGCAAGAAGGTCGCTGAAATCATCAGCAACAGGAGCAGGTTCTGCTTTAGTTTCGGGAGCGGGAGCAGGTTCATCTGCAAGAAGATCGCTGAAATCATCGGCTGCAGGAGCAGGTTCTGCCTTAGCTTCGGGAGCGGGAGCAGGCTCATCTGCAAGAAGGTCGCTGAAATCATCGGCTGCAGGAGCAGGTTCTGCCTTAGCTACGGGAGCAGGAGCAGGTTCGTCTGCAAGAAGGTCACTGAAATCGTCGGCAACAGGAGCGGTGTCGGCTTTGGGAGCAGATGCCGCAACAGGCTCCTCTACAAGCAGGTCAGCCATATCGTCTGCCGCAGGAGTTTCCTCAACGAGCAGATCGCCCGTATCTACGTTATCCGCAGAAATATCATCGTCACCCGATACTATCTCAAATGAACTGAGCAGACCGTTGTTGTCTGTCAGCATATCGTCATCATCGTCATCGTTTGTCTGAGCCGGCATATCCAGCTTAAGCTCAAAGTTATACGGTTCGATTTCCATAGGAGCATAGGCGTCAAGCTCGCTCTCGTCAAGTCCGCCGATATTTTCAAGCTCGCTCTTTGCGTTGATAAGCTCCTCATCATCGGACAGCTTTTCTTCGGGAACGTCAGCCGTGTTATCAGTGGCTGTTTCTGCCTGTGCGGCTTCTTCAACAGCCTTAGCGAGTACATCGTTTACAGCCTTTGTATCTTCAACAGCCTTTGCAACCGCATCGTTTACGGCATTAGCTCCGGCAAGTGCTTTTTCAACGGCTTCATTTACTGAGGCGGTTATGTTGGCAAGAACAGCCTGAATATCTATTGCGGGAGCCGCCGCACCTGATGTAACGCCGTTTGCGAATGTGTCTGCCTTTTCAAGCACAGACTGCTTGTAATCGTATGTTTTCTTTACCGTATCGGCAAAATATGCCTTTGCGGCCGTGATAATCTCGTTTGCCTTGCTCTGAGCGTCATCGATTACAGCGTTTGCGTCGGCATTTGCTTTTGCGGAAATCTCTGCAAGCTGAGCGGGGTCAATTGTTCCGCCGCTGTGCTTTGCTTTATCTATTTTTGCAGCTGCCTGTTTTTTGAATTCTGTGAATTCTTCTGTCAAGGCAGAGTATTTGTCCTGCATAACGTGCAGTTCTTTTTCGGTCTGCGCCAGCTTGCGTCTTTCGTCAAGAACCTGCTTTCTGCTCTCAAGAATCTGTGCGTCAAGCTCAGCCTTTTTCTTTTCAAGCTCGGCTGTAAGCTCGTTGCTCTGACCTTCGTTCGTCTGCTGTTTTTCTTCGAGCGCTCTTTTCAGCTCGTCATTTTCTTCCTTAAGGGCTTTACGCTCTTTATTGTGCTGTACTATGTATGCCATTACTTCGGCTTTGTCGAAGCCGAGCGGCGAGGTTTTGAATTCGCCGTTTGTAGATGGCGCTTTTTTCTGTTCTGCCATTATTGTACCCCCTGAAAAATCTGGTTATTGTTATTATACCAAAAATTATTCAATAATTCAATAGTGAATTGTAAAGTTTTATCAATTACCCAAAAATGCGAACAGCTATTGGTGATTTTAACGAAAATTCGCTATCGGCTATTGTATTTTATTGAACGGTAGTGTATAATAATATAACAACCTTAAAATAATTTCGGCTTTTTAAAGATATTAACGAAAGGACTGATATTGATGATCGACAAAACTATGCCGTTTTCGCTCAAGGATGAAAGAGAAAACGAGATGAAGGAAATACTGACAACGGTTTACGGTGCGCTCAAGGAGAAGGGCTATAATCCTATAAATCAGCTTGTCGGCTATATTCTGTCCGAAGATCCTACCTATATAACTACATATAACAACGCCCGCAGCCTGATCCGCCATATTGATCGTGACGAGCTTTTACAGGCAATGGTCAAGACTTATCTCGGCAGCTGACGAAAGCCGCCATTTATTTCAATGAATTACAACCGCTCCTTTACGGATACTATATCTGTAAAGGAGTGATTTTTTTGCACAGAAAAATGTCAGCCGCAGTATTTACGGTATTGACGGCAATGTTCATGTGCGGATGTACGTCCGATAAGAATACTGTCGGACAAAGCACAGAATATAACGGCAGGGGGGGCCGGTATCGGTTTCCTCGTCGGAATCGGAACCGGAATCCGAGCCGGAGGAACAGGAGTGGGAATCGGGTGCCCCCTATCCTTACGCGGAACCTGCCATGGGATCGAATTTCCCGGTGGTGGCACAGCTTTCAGGAGAGGCTGTCACCTGGGGCCCGGCCACCAATATGGACGAGGAGAACCGTCCCATCGCCTGTCTGCAGCTGCAGGAACAGTACGGGGACTACAATGTCAACTTCATCGGCCCGGATGAAAAGCGCATCTATCTCACCTTTGACGAGGGCTATGAAAACGGCTGTACCGGAAAAATACTGGATATTCTGAAGGAAAAGAAGGTTACGGCAACGTTCTATGTGACGCTTGATTATGTAAAAAGCAGTCCGGAGCTTGTGAGCCGTATGATAAACGAGGGTCACGAGGTCGGAAATCACAGCTGTACCCACCCGTCACTGCCGGATATAAGCGATGATATGGTATTTGAAGAAATACACGGACTTGAAACTTATATTTCCGATAATTTCGGCGGATACAAAACCGTTACGATGCGTCCCCCTCGAGGAGAATTTTCGGTCAGAACATTACGCATTGCCAAAAATATGGGTTATGATACTGTGCTGTGGTCCTTTGCGTACAACGACTGGAATACGGACGCTCAGCCCGACAGGGACACGGCGTACAGGCGAATAACCTCCGCAACGCACAACGGGGCTGTATATCTTCTCCATGCGGTATCCGAAACAAATACGGCGATACTGCCCGATGTCATCGACTACTGGCTTGATAACGGATATACGGTAAAAAGCATTTCGGGATAAAAAAAGAGCATCGGCACATAATAATGCAAGCCGATGCTTTTGTATCACTGTAATTAACACAAAAAAGAAAACGCTCCCGCAGGAGCGTTACGTTAAATCGTTATTCTCAGGAAACAGCGTTTAACTTCTTAGCAAGTTGAGATTTCTTTCTAGCTGCAGCATTCTTGTGGATAATACCCTTTGCTGCTGCCTTATCAACTGCTTTAACTGCAACCTTAACGTTGTCAGCGTTAGTATCAGCGTCAACCTTCTTCAGAATAGTCTTAAGAGCGGTCTTGTCAGCCTTATTGCGAGCCTGCTTTGTAGCAGATACTAAAACTCTCTTCTTGGCAGATTTAATGTTAGGCACTTACGGCACCTCCTTTATACAGATCTACATATAATCATAGTTATATTTCACAATACGCTTTATTATAGCACGTCCAAAACGAAAATGCAATACTTTTTTACGATTTTTTTGAAAAAATTCTTCGGGAGGAAATTTTATGCAGCTTACGGGAAGAACAGATATGGCGGCCGAGTTTGTAAAGGGCAAAAACGGAATAAGATGTGAAAGCTATGAGCTTTACGGAGAGAAGATAACCGAAATAATCGTTTCCGAAAAGGAAACCGCTCTTTTTAACCGCCCCTGCGGAAGATATTTTACCGTTGACAGTACGGACGTTCCTTATGCGGACGGTCAGATCCATGCACTGTGTACGGTGCTTAACAAGCTCCTTCCGGAAGGAAAATGTCTTGTTACGGGGCTTGGAAACCCGTCTGTAGCGTCTGACAGTCTTGGTTGGAGAACGGCAGGCAGGGTGCTTGCGACCTCGCATTTCATTGAAAAAATGCACAATGCGGACGGAATAGGGAATGTGTCGGTAATAAGGACGGATGTTTCGGCAAATTCCGGTATAGACAGCGTCTGTCACGCAATATTCTGTGCGGAGAAGATAAAAGCGGACTATATTGTAGCGATAGACAGCCTTGCGTGCAGTGAGCCGGAGCACCTTTGCAGAAGCATACAGGTCACGGATACCGGCATAACGCCCGGCAGTACCGCTGGCAACAGGAACCGTCTTGACAGTGCAGCGGCAGGTAATCGCTGTAGGCGTTCCTACCACTATGGAATATGAAAGCGATAACGGCAGATTTTTTGTGACAAGATATGATATAGATGTCGAGATAAGCAGGTACGCACATATAATATCCTGTGCGCTGAACCGCAGTCTGTGTCCGTCACTGTCATACAGCGACATATCAATGCTGATGAATTATTCCTGAATATTTGCGGAAAATGAATCATAAGCTGTAACAAGAAAAATCCAACTGTGAAAACACTTGGCGAAAGGAAGGGCTTATGAGAGGCAATAAAAACAAAGGTATTGTAAAGGTTCTTGGCATAGGGCTTACAGCGGCGGTATTATCGTTTACCCTGACGGGCGTAGCTGAAAACGCCGTTACGGGAGCGGTAAGCGGCAAAAGCGTTTCGGACGGACTAAGACAGCTTACCGCACTGAGCGTTATGCTTGCTGTTCCTGTAAACGAATTTGACGGCAGGGATGAAGATACGGTTTCATCCGAGCCTTGCACAGAGAAACCGGACAATGAAACAAAAACTGAAAAGCAGGAGCAGCAGGAGCAGAAAGTGCCTGCGACCGATAATCCGTCAAGCAGTACGGAGGATACTTCCGGTGAAACGCTGGTGCCGGTCGACGCTCCCGCCGACGCAAAAACACGGCTGATTTCCGTCAATATAAGAAAGGACAAGGACGATCTTACACAATATACGGCAAAGGACGGTACGGTCAAGGAAAAGCACTACGGGAAGATCAGCGGCGACAATGTAATAGACCTCGAAAACGGTCAGATAAGAAACTGCACCAAACTTCCATCGGAGCTTATAGGCGCTGAGGCTGAGGAAAAACCTTCTGTCACGCTGTCGGACGGCAACGATCCTCAGGTGCTTATAATACATACGCATACGACCGAAAGCTACGAGCGTGACAGCGACGGATATTATGATACCGATTATGACGGAAGATCGCTTTGCCCTGCAAACAGTGTTGTGGGAGTAGGAGCGGTGCTTGCGCAGACGCTTGCTGACAACGGAATAAGTACGCTGCACGACGGAACGGTCTTTGATGATCCCGTTTACAACTACTCATATTCAAGAAGCAGAGAGCGAACAGAGCAGCTGCTGAAAGAGTATCCGTCAATAAAAATAGTGCTGGATATTCACCGTGACGGAATAGCGGACGGAGATGTGAGAATAGCTCCCGTTGCAGAAATCAACGGCAGAAAAGCGGCACAGATAATGATAATATGCGGATGTGACGATGGCACGGATATATTGCCGGATTATATGGATAACCTCCGCTTTGCGTCATATTTGCAAAATGCGATAGAAAAAGATAACAAAGGCATAACACGGCCTATGCTTTTCGATTATCGGTTTTATAATCAGGATCTGGCTGAGGCTTCACTGGTTATAGAATTCGGAGCGTTGGCAAACGATATTGAGCAGGAGCGATACTCAGCCGAGCTTGCCGGCAGGAGCATTGCAAATTTGCTGAAAAATGCAGATTAATAAAAGCATACTGCCGTTAAAAAGCGTATCAGAAAGATTATGATAAGAATCGGAACACAAGCGTTATAAACAGATAAACCGTCCGTGCATTAAATCCGGGCGGTTTTTGTGAAGTTTGGCATAAGAAAAAGAGATGCCCCCCCGCCAAAATAGCAGAGGTTCATCTCTTTTTGTACAGATGAAACACCTGTATTACTGATATTATAGGCTGTTTGACCTTAAAAGTCAAGCGGTACGTTCCGAAATATTACGCACCTGAGGTATCGGTAAAATGCCGACACCCTAAAAAGATAGTGTAACTGGTTATGCGAACTTTCGGGAATGGTGCAAGCTTGTAAAGAGAGCTTGCAGGCAGGAGCATTGCAAATTTGCTGAAAAATGCAGATTAATAAAAGCATACTGCCATAAAAAGCGTATCGGAAAGATTATGATAAGAACCGGAACACAAGTGTTATAAACAGATAAACCGCCCGGACATTAAATCCGGGCGGTTACTTTTATGGAGCTTGTGACGGGACTCGAACCTGCGACCTGCTCATTACGAATGAGCTGCACTACCAACTGTGCTACACAAGCGTATTTATTCCGATATTCTGATATATTTACACACATTTTCCGTTTTCCAAAATTGGACGCTTCACAAGTCAAAACATTGTATAATGTACAATTAACACTTGAAAAGAGCGAGGCAATGTGGTAAAATAGATATGGTCATATTTCGGAATACAGTTCCAAAATGACTATATTATTATATCGTATTTTTGATTTGTTGTCAATAGCTTTTTGACGGAAACGAGGAAAATTTGATAAAAAAAACATCTGTGGCAAGGTGTATCGGTGTAGTTATCGGCGTACTGCTAATTGTTTTTGCGGTATTTCTTGTAGTTACATCAATGCTGTTTTCATTCGGCGGCTCTGCTGCACCGGATATTTTCGGATATAATGTTTACATAGTGCGTGACAACGATTTCTATCAGCTTAAGGCAGGCACAGCCGCTATAGCGCAGAAGGTGTGGCCCGACGAGGTAAACAACGGAGAGCTTATAATATATAATCGGTATGAAAACGGCGGAGCACAGCTTGCAAAGGTAAATTCCTCCACGCTTAAGGAAGGCGTTATGAGCTTTGATGTTGAAACTCAAGGCGGAGAAAATATCACAATATCACAAAGCCAGCTTGTTGCAAGAGTTAACTATTGCAGTGATTTCTGGGGTGCTGTTATCGGATTTGCAATGTCGCCGTTTGGCGTTATGGCTATCGCCATACTGCCGTGTATTGCAATAGTAGCATTTGAGATAGTGAAGTTCATTATGTCAAAGCGCCCGGTACCGCAGGTGGAAACGGTCAAGTTGCAGGAAGAAGCTCCGGTGTATGTTCCCCCTGAAAGCGAGGAACACAAGCTGCCAAAAGCAAGCACGGCCGAAGCAAAAAAGGCTGTTATTCCGTCTTTATCCGATAACGGAAAAGTGCCGCATAATCGTATCCCGGACAGCTCTCACGGTAAAACGGATGATTTCACAGAGCGTCTGCGGAGCAAAAAGAATATAGCGTCAAGTGCCGATAACATAAAAGACCGAGCGGATTTTTCCGCCGGAGCAAGAAAACGGATGGAATCGGACAGAGCAGAGCAGCAAAAGGAAAATAAAGCTAAAACAGAAAATATAAAAAATAAAAATGCTTTGCCCGAAATGACAGAAAAAACGGTTGCGGCTGAAGTGACGCACAGCGGCTCCGAGCCCGATATATCACTCGTGTTCAGAGATGACGAGGACAAGAGATATGATATAGACGATATTCTTGCCGATATAGAAAAAAGGCATCATTGACGGGCAGAAAAGCAGAAAGAAAAGTAAGAACGAAAGAGAGAACACTTGAAATGAATAAAAAATCAGATACTGTGAATTCAGAGCTTCGTGACAAGCTGTTCATCGTACTGGCATTAACCGGTTGTGTATCGAATATAGCGGGATTTACGGCAAATGCGGTGATATTCGGATTTACCCCGCAGACCTTATTCTGTGCGGCTTGCGCACTTGTAATTATAGTATCGTCATTGGTCGGTTTTCTGACAGGAAGAACCTATGTCGCTACGTTTATAATACTCATTGTGCTTGGGTTTGTCGAGTTCCCGATGTTGTATATTTCATACGGTGCAAGCACGGCAGTGTATATGCTTGTTGCGGAAATCGGAATTATTACTTTTATGAAGCCGTTGCACAGAGTTATAATGGGGGCGGCGGTGTTCGTTGCAGATATAGCCGCATTTATTGTCAGAAGCAAATTTCCTCAGCTGAATATGGCTAATGACAATATGGAGCTTGATACGCTGTTTTCGTTCATTATAGCGTTTTTAGGCATAATGGTTGCGGTCGCAATAGTGATAGTGCAATTTGAGCGTCAGGCAAAACAGCTCAGTGAAATGGGCGAGGAGCTTACGCTTGCTGTGAATACCGATCCGCTGACCGAGATAAGAAACCGCCGTTATCTTATAAAATATCTTGAAAATCAGCTTTCGCAGGACGAGAAAAAGAAACACTGTGCGGTGCTTATTGACCTCGATCTGTTCAAGTCGGTAAACGATACATACGGACACGTTTTCGGTGATAATGTGCTTAAACATTTTGCGTATGCGGTTAAAACAAATATCGGAGAAAATGACCTTATAGCACGATTCGGCGGAGAAGAATTCATGATCCTCTTTGATACGGATAATATCGAAGCTGTTATGACGGTTATGAAGCGGATAAGCAAAAGCTATTCGGAGTTTTCCGAGAAAGAAAAAGGAAAAGAATTTACTTTCAGTGCAGGCGTAGCTGTGTACGGAAGCAGCAACTCGATAACCGAGATATTCACAACTGCCGACAAGCAACTTTATAAGGCTAAGGCGGCAGGAAGAAATAAGATAATGATAGAATAATAACAGAGCAGTATTATATAAAAATTGCCCTTGTCTGTGAATACAATCCACAGACAAGGGCGTTTTGCTTATTTATACAACAATGCAAAAACCAGCATGATCAGAATTAATATAATCATAAACAAAAATGCCATTCCGATTACTTTTAATTCGTTGCCGCTTATATCTTCTTTATTGCAATTATTATCTGCAGGCACTTTCCTTTTATGAACGGTTGGCTTTTTATTTACTGCCGGCTTGGAATGCTGTTCGGAAAACCCGTCTTTTATAAGCTGTGCACCGCAATGCAGACAATTGTTATAATAATCGGGTACGAACGAATCGCAGTATCTGCATTTCATTGATACAGTCTTCCTTATTTTAGATAGTCGGTATCGGCGGCGGAACCGGTCGGCTTACAAGAGAAACAAGCTCTGCGACCGAGTCTGCTCTTGCCCATGAAGCCATACCGTTTTTCCATACAAGCGTTTCGGCGGTAAGCTGACCGTTTGCGGCAAGCTGAGCCATAGTGTTCATATCATAAGGTCCTGTTGTCTGACCGTTTACGGCTATATGATAAGCTGCTGTCGGGATGGGCGGAGGAGCGGCTGCCGCAGACTGAGGCATTGTATTTTGCATTGCCTGATTTGCCGCATTTGCGTTGTTCATTCCGTTAATTCCGCTCATAGCGTTGTTCATGGCACCTGCCATATTCTGACCTACTACACCGCCAACAGCCATAGCGGCCATCATTGCGGCAGGATTGAAGCCTGCGCCGCCCTGCCCGCCGAGGTCTACACTGCCGGCACCGTTTGCCCCCATCTGACCGAGAGCCTCTGCGCCTGCTATGCCGACATTTGCCTGTAACTCGGACTGGAATGCTCCGAGGTTTGCACTCTGCGTCTGCTTGTGCATTGCGTACTGTCCTTCCTCACGCTGAACACGGAGCGACTGCTCATAGTTCTCGGCTTCTATACGCTGTTTGTCGTGGATATTTTTGATATTTGCGGCTGTCTGAGCCTGAATTGTATCGCTTGTTACCTTGCGTGTTACCGCCATAAGCTGTTCATAGCCGTCGCTTGTCTTATCAATTTCTATAGAGTTGATATCTACGCCGGATACGGTAACTCCGAAATTTTCACGAAGTCTTTCTCCTATGTCATATTCTATCTTGTCGTTGATAAGAGCAATCTTGCTTTCAATCTGGATAACAGGAATGTTATTTTCAGCAGGAGCGGCTGTTACCGCATCTTTGATATACCGGCAGATAGCGTCTTTTATCTGCTTGTTGAAGTCATCCGTTGAGAACTGTGTAAGGCGATGCAGCTTTACAAATTCACGATAATTTGTTATTCTGAAGCTGACAGTACCTCTTACTGCTACAGGTACACCGAAGTCCATAAATCTCGGATCGTATACGTCAAAATACGGTATTCCGAACTTTGTCTGAATGATATTCGCTGTATTGATAAAGTATACTTCAGCCTGGAACGGTGTTCCGCCTGCGTAAGCAAGTCCTACTATGCTTGCAAGTACAGGCAGATTGCCTGTGTCGAGCTTTCTGTCGCAAGGACCTTCAATAAAGTCCTCCATAACGCCGTCGGGACGATTATAGACAAATACGGCTACCTCGCCGTCCTTTACACGAAGCGATGAGCCCCAGCGTATTGCATTTTCACGGCTGTTATTGTTAATCTCCGCACCCGCCGGACGCCATTTCCATATAAGATATGATTGCTCGTCGCAACGTATCTCATCCATAAATCCGCCTGCTTTTGGTTTGCCGAATAATCCCATAATATTTCTCCTTGACAGATTGTAAATATGTTACTTCTTTTTTGATTTGAACATTCGTGTAAGCATAATGATTGCGCATATAACGGCAACGACCAATATCATAATATATCCGACGCTGTCTTTGTCGGCGCATCTCGGAATCAATAGTCCGAAGCAGACGAGCAAGCCGATAGTTGCTATGAATTTAGGCATAGCCGAATCGCATCGTGTCATCGGAGGAATAATTATCGCACCGAGAATGAGGTCAAGCATAGTAACTAACTGTAACGGGCTGAATCCTGAACTGTCAACGTTCTGACAGCAGATTATTACAAGAACAGCAATACTTATCGACCATGCAAGAGTAATGATTACCTGAGGAAGAGAATTACTTATCTTTACAAGAAAACTTCCTGCTTTTTTAGCTGTTTTAACATATTTGTCACGGGTGAGCTTTTTCTTTGCCTGCTCGTACAGCTCGTTGAATTTTGCTTTGTCTGCATCGGCAGTAAGAGCGAGCTTAGCTTTTTGCTCGACCTGTCTGAACTTTACCGCCCATGCGTCACATATATTCTGTTCTGTATTGCCTGTTATGTTTGAGGATGCGAGAATGAGAAATTCAAATATATCTTCCTTTGTATTCGGAACGGGAAAATTTCTGATAAGCGATGTGCGCTGCTCGTCTGATGCTGCGTTTGCGAGTGACATAGAGAATTCATGTAAGGATGCCGATGATTTTCCGCCTCTTATTTCATAGCCGCATGACGGACAAGTGGTAACAAAAGCGCCCAGCACCTCTCCGCATGACGGACATTTATGTATTTCGCCTTCAAAAACAGTTTCACGTTTTGAGTTGCCTGCCTGATATGATTGTGAGTTTTCCGGAGAGCCGGAGCTTTGTGCACCGCAGTTCAGACAAAATTTTGCACCGTCCGGTAACTGCGAGCCGCATTTACTGCATATTGCCATATTTTTTCTCCCTCTGCTTCACGGCTTTATCGGAACTAAAGCCGTTTTTTAATTATGGGTAAGACAAATCAGTCCGTATACCTGTCGGTATCGGGGATTGCATCACATATATCGCCGATGTTGCAGTCAAGATACTCGCAGATACGGAGCAGTACCGATAAAGCCACCTCCTCGTTTTTGCGGAGCTTGGTCATTGTACCTGTCGCTATATTGAGATCTTTCCTGAGCGTCGCCGGGGATATATCTTTTTCAATTAGTCTGATCCATAATTTCTTATAGCTGATTTTCATGAAAACATACCTTTAAAGGTATGCCCGATCACTTAGTATTATACACTGCACAATTCAAAAAGTCAACAGATTTCAGCAAATTTATAGATAAAATTCGCAACTTCTTGCGAATTCTCCGGTTCCGACGGAAAATTCGTTATTGTTGACACTGAAAAATTATTCGGTTACAGCTATAAGAAAAAATGATCTGGCAGACCTTGTTCATATCAAGTAAAGAGTACGTATTCCGGTGCAATGGATTTTCGTACTCTAAAGTCGGCTCAAATACATATAATTATTTAATTCTAGTATACCATAAAAAAGTGATAAATTCAATAGCCCCTATGCTATGATTGTGACATACGGGCTGAGATTGTATCGGTAACGGAGATTTGCATTAAGTTGAAGGCAATTCATAGCATACACCATATTTGAACCATTTTGCAAGAACCGATGTACGCTTATGCCGTTTGAAAAAACCGCCCTGCTTTCGCAGGGCGGTTTTCGCTTAAAACTGTGCTGTTGTTACGTTTGATTCGCTGTTTGCAGAATCGGCAGTGTCGTATTCGTCCGACAGGTTATCCTCTATCCACTTAGCCATCATCAGCGGTGAAAGTATGATGTCCATCGTCTTCTGTTCACCGTCGCTGACGCTTTCCATAGTAACTATCTCTCCCTTTTCACGTCCCTCACTGCCTATTATATCGTAGGTCAGCTGACAACGGTACTTGATGGAGCAGAGCAGGAATTCGGGAGGAATAACCTCACAGCTTGCAATCTCGTCAAGCCATACGAAAGGACTCATTCCGCCTATGCTTATATCCTCGATAATCCAGCCGCTTGCCGCATAGGAATCGTTAGCGCACATATAAAGAGAGAATTTGAACTTTTCTTCTCTGTCGTCCTTGAACAGACCGACTTCAAAGCTCTTTATAACGTAGTTGTTTATAATGCTTGATTCAAATCCGCAGCAGGAGCAGGTTCCGCCGTAGCCGAACATCGTGCCGTTAATATCCTTTGCAAAATAGTTGCGGTAAACACGCAGGTTTGAAAGGCTGCGGAGCGACTTGTATCTTGTACGCAGGTACTGAAGCTCCTCAGCGGTAATTGACGGCAGAGGCTTATAGTAGTACGGAATCTGGTCAAGAAGTACCTGGTTCGGTTCTTCGGTGCTTGAGTAGAACTGGCTGAGAACGTTGTTGTTCTCGCCTACCAGCAGATATTCGACATATTTTGCAAATTCGGGTTTGGTGCAGTCGTCACGGAGTATAACATACTTTGTGATGCTCTGACGCTCTTCATCGCTTATCGGGTCGTTTATATCTATAATACGGATAATCTTGTCTTTTTCGCCGAGAAGTGCGATACGGGGAATTTTAAGGTCGCAGATATAAAGGTTAGGCATAGTTGCCGATACCTTTTCATCTGTCAGATTGCTCTCACGCAGAAGGCTCATAAGCGAAGCCTTTTCGAACGAATAGCCGGACTTCATAAACGGGAAGTCGAATACACGTCCGTTGAACATTCCGCAGTTGATAAGCGCATAAACGTCGCCGATTATCTCAAGAAGGTCGGCGTTAGTGATACTGCTCGGTATCATGAACTGTTTGCCGTAAGCGGCAAATCTGAACTTCTTGTTAATATCAAGCTGGAGCGTGATGTCACTGCCCTGCGATTTCATCTCACGCAGGAAGGTCATAGTATCCTTGCCCTGTGTGAAGCTGTTTATCAGCATATTTATGACTTCGTTGTATATCTGGTGATTTTCGAAGCTGTTCTTGTGCGCCACAATGCAGTCATAAGCCCGCTTGAGATTATGCACCGTCATTCTTGCAACGTCAAAGTTATGGGTGATGTCACGGTAGTGGACGTTGAACTGGAAGTATCTCATTCCTATCTTATAATCCTGACCGTACATAGTATCGAACAGACCGAGCGCTCCGATAAGTGCGTCCTCATCGGCAACAGCGTCATTTATAACATACTTGCCGAGCTTAAGGCTGACTATACTTCTGAAGCCGAAGCTCAAATCGAAGTCTTTGATAGCGGGATTCCTCTCGCTGTCAAGAACATATGTATTTCCGTCAAAATTGAAGTTGTAACAGAACTCTCTGCCTTCCTCGTCGCTGTCCTCGTCAACCCACTTATAGCTTGCCATTATGATGTTTTCGGGCATATCCGATACATCCTTACGCATCTTGACAAGCTCGTCTTCAATATACTCTGTAAATGCCGAGCCGTTCTCATGCTCCTGCTTTGAAACGTGGTCGGTGAGCGAGAAGAAGCCAATCTCTTTTACTTCGGAATATGGCATAGCCTCGCTTTTTCCGGGTAAAAGCAGTGAGATGCTGTTGTGGAAAACACTGCGCAGATCGCCTACCATAACGCTGGTAGAAAGATAATTGCTGAAGAATTCAAACACATAGTGCTTCGGACGCATATAATATTTGTCCGAATTCGTTCTCGGCAGCAGCTCGATAACGAAATAGCGTGAATACTTTTCAATCATATATTTGAGATCACGGTTTATAGCTTCCGAAACCTCCTCCTCACATTCGTGGCGGATGCCTGTTCTGTGAGTGGTAATATATGAGTTCGGCACACTGATGAAGAATGCCGACAGCTTTTCCTTGATGAAATCCTCTCCTGTTGACTTGATAAGACCTGTCAGCTCATAAGTGGAGAAGTAGTTATATTTATCAAGCAGGACTTTTACCAGCGTGTCACGCTTTGCGGAAGAAACCGCAAACGGAATAAGATATACAAAGCCCTCGTTTTCGTGCCAGATAAATTCGATAACGCTTTTGCCGTTCTGTAAGAAACGTACTGTCGGGTCATCGTCCGGTGTTTTCTGATAACGGATAACCTTATATACCGCAAGAGGCTTGCCCATATCCATAACGGCAACATTGAACGTGCGGTTGGGATTTTCCGCTTCACCGAATCTGCCAAGCTGCTTCTTTCTGATAAATGCAAAGCAGAATTCGACAAGATTTATATATTCGCCCTTGTGGATAGTGAGGTTTACGAGGTTTTCCTTGATCTTAGCCTGTTCTTCTTCGGAAACCTTGAAAACGATCTCTGTACCCTTGAAAACGGGTGCGGTAAGGTTAAGCTCTCTTATCTTGAGGATACCCGCATCGTTTACTATTCTGAAATTGAAGTTGTTCGAACGCAGCTTCAGCCACTCAACGTTCATAAATACGCTCTTTGAGCCTACGCCGAAACGTCCTTCACGGGATTTGTCGCCGTCGCTTCTGCCGATACTGAGATAATAGAGTATCTGCTCAAGCGTAAAGCCGTCCTCGTTGTATGTGAGCCTTACTTCGCCGTCCTGCTCAAAGTTGAAAAGAACCTTGATGTCGGGGTCGGAGTAGTAACAGCCGAATGTGTTCTGTAACAGCTCTCTTATTATTGATTCCTTCGGATAGTCGCTTACGGACAGCGAAGTGTTATACGGTGTGCGTCCGCCGAATACCGAGTTGAAGTAGTCTTTGAACGGGGTGCTGTCGGCTTCACCTGTGTAAAGCAGGTTCTGCATCTTCATCAGCGACTGTTCCATCACTTCACGGTTCTCGTTTGCGTGCGCCTGATAAAAATCGCCTAAAAGCCCCGCAATTTCTTCGTTACGAAAAGCCTCCACCTTACATCACTCCCTCGTTATATTTTTTCATGAATTGTCTGAATGTTTCCTGTATCATAAAGTTATCGGTAAGATAACGCCAGGAGTTGAGAAGCACAGGCATCTTTACCGTATCAGGCAGCATATTTACGCATAAACGCAGTTCTGCGTTCTTGTTATCGGTGATAAAGTTCTCAAAAGCCTTTTGAGCGGCTTTTATGCCCGCCGAAATATCAAGCGTGGAGCATTGTTCCTTATATGAATGGTACTGCTCGCTGTACAGACATTCTTCAAGCGCCGCTCCGCCGAGTGCAACTATATGCTGCTGATCGTCCAGGTAGAGCAGTGCTCCGCTGAAGCGTTCCAGTGCTTCCTTTATCATAGGCTTCAGCACCTTTTCTTCTGTGGAGGTGTTTTCCTTTATTCTGTTTTCAAGACCGAATGCACGGTAGATTTTGTCCAGCTTGAGCTTTGTATATTCGTGCGTCTTTGCCGCAGAGGAAATATCTATAGAGGGTGAAATGTTGTAATCGCTTTTGAATTGCGTTATTACATCGTGACAGTTTGAAACCTCGCCTGTGTAGGAGCAGACGTACTGCAGATCCCGTATAGCGTCGGTTATAAGCTGTGCGGCATTAGGAAGGTCGAAAAGCACGTTTCGTCCGGGAAGCCCCGCTACAATGCTCTTGTATATCTTTCCGAACAGAACCTTTGACAGCATTCTTGCATCGAACAGATTGTTCTTGTCGCACATAACTATGAATTCTCTTGATTGTTCGTTTCTGCCTCCGTGACGTGCGGCACGCTGTTCAAAGATAACAGGGCTGTCGGGAAGCTCATAGTTGAATATATGGGTAAATCTCTTTACCTGAGGGTTTATCGAGCCGATTTTGTCAACTGTAATCACTACTCTTGCGTTGTCACGCACATCGTTTGTGAAATTATCGTAGCGTGTGTTGAATATGTCGCCTCTGTCGATTTTCAAAAGACCGTTTATATTAGGATAAAGAGCGGATATAACTTTCTTCAGATACTGGATGGTCGAGCCGGTAACACAGTAAACGACTGCTCTGTTTTCTGAGCTTTTCAGCACCTCGTCCAGCTTTGTAAGGAAGCAGTCGAGCTTCTTGTCGACCTGACGAAGCTCCTGCACATCAGCTATATTATAGGAGGGCTTGGTGTAGGTTTTCTTTGCTTCCAGTCCGTATTCCTCAAAGACGTTACCGCCCTGCGCATAAAGAGGAAGGCCTGTCTTTATGTCAATAAGACGTCGTGAGTTCGAGATGAAATCCTGCGGGAATTCATATTCGAGCATCACAACATTTCTTGCTACCTCGCCATTATAGACAGATTTGTCGAAATAACGCATTACCGGAGTGTAGGGGTTGAAGCATATTGATTTTTCGTCAAAGCTGATGTCATCGACCGCATTGGCTTTATTTTCGTCGGCAAGCAGTGTCTTGACAAGTGACTTGATCTCATCGTAGCTCTGGTGATAACCGCACGGTACGGGGCTGAGAATAACGAGCTTGTTCGTTTTTGCTTTAAGGTGTTCCGAATAAAGTCCGCACTTTATGCCCGATGTGCTGAGGCCTGCGTCTATTATAACAAGGTCCCATGTAAGACCTGCGTCCGCAAATTTCTGCATCAGAGGATTGTCCGTCTCAAGCGCTTCTTCGGCGATTATATATGTATTTGACGCTTTTTCGTTAAAATATGTGATAGCCTTAGACGAGCCGGAGATCATCTTGAAGTCAACGCCGTTACCTGTTACGACACAACGGTACCAGCTATGCATAAGGTGTCTGGGGCATATCAGCAGAATGTTCGGTGTCTGAACCTCAAGCACCGTATCAAGTATACCTATCTGAGCCTTTGTCGCTTTATCCGAGCCGTATTCGTCAAGGACAAGACAAAAGCCGTATTTATTTAATTTTTCGTGAAAAGAACAGCTTATCGCACTTATGTCCTTGCCATAATACGATATCCATTTAATCTCTTCGGTATTCAACAAATCACCCTCCGCTCTCCTGCATCTGCCGACGCAGATTAAATAATATAACTATTATAATACATTTGAGCATTTTTTACAACAGATATTTCACATTTTATAGAAAATAAATAAAAAATGAAGTGCGATTTTAGCAAAAAACAACAAACTTATCTCCGGATTTATAAATACATTATTAAGAAAAAAAGTCAGTAATTCTTGGGTTTCGGTTCGACTTTACTTGACAAAAGCCGATAAATATAGTATTATACTGATATATGTAAAAGGGGAGTGGTGCGCTTGTATTTCGGTAGTGTCAGATTTTTTAAGCATCTTATTCTGACTGTAACTGCATTGCTGATAATAGTGCCTACGGTGCTTTGTATATTGCTTGCGGTTGACAACAGCAAAAAGTCGGATGAGATAGACAGGCTGAATTCTCAGCTTTCTGCACAGTCGCAGGTGTCACAGACATCGGACGATCAGAGCAGAACGTCTTCGGCGACAGAAAGCTCCGACGATGTTAAAGCGGAGCCTTCTGTGACCGAAAGCGCAAAGCCGGAAACATCGGCGGCTGTCCCGGAAACCACAAAGGCGCCTGAAACAACGCCGGCTTCATCATCGGCGGTTGAAAGCACCGACAGTTCCGTGTCCTCCGGTGCGGACAGCTATACTTCACTTTTCCCGACGCTGTATGCAGATAAATATGACGGCGAATACGAAAATAGCGAAAACACCGTTTATCTTACATTTGACGACGGTCCTTCGGTACTTACGGAAAATCTGCTTTATTATCTGAGACAGGAAAACGTCAAGGCTACTTTCTTTGTAGTTCCCGAAAAAACGGAGTATTGCTATTCATTACTGAGAGAAATAAGCAATGCGGGACACACGATAGGAATACATTCCGCATCTCACGATTACGAAAAGATATACGCATCTGTTGACGCATTTCTCGAAGATTTCAACGAAGCGTATAAGATAGTCCTTGAGGCTACGGGCAAAGCACCCGACATTTACAGATTTCCCGGCGGCAGTGTGAACGATTATAACGAAAAGACCCGTGATGATATTATCGCAGAGATGGATCGCAGAGGTTTTACATATTTCGACTGGAATGTGGACAGCAACGACTGGCAGGGTTACGGCTGGACAACACTGTACACAAACGTTTTAAAAGACGCTGAGGAATTTTCCTCGCCCGTGATACTTTTCCATAATACAGGCGACCGTGATAATACGGTGCTTGTGATAGAGGATATAATCAAGGCGCTTAAAAACAAAGGCTATAAATTCGGCAGTCTTTCTCAGAAGATAAAGCCGGTTCAATTTTAAATTCTGATTTCAAGAAAGGGATAACAATGGGAATCAAGGATAATTTCACACAGGCTATGAAGGAGCTGACGAATCCCAGACCGTCTGACGCTCGTAAAGAGGTCAGGGACGTTGCCTCATACATGAATGATACTGCCGACGCACAGCCGACAGAACCTGTACAGCCCGTACAGAATACTCAGCCGTCGGAGAACGAACAGCCCGAACAGCAGGCACAGCAGAGCGTGAACCCCGAAACAGCGGGCAACGGCTTTGCACAGCAGGAGCAGGCACAGGATTTTTCTCAGAGAATAGCCCGTGATATGAATGAACAATACACTCAGAGCAACTCGTTTGATCAGAATGTACGCAGTGATGCTTTTACGCAGACACCTCAGAACAACGGATTCACAGGCGGCCGGAACGGATTTGCACAGAGCGGTTCAGACAATGGCGGCAACAATCCTTTTATGAGCGGTATGAGGGCTGATAATTCGCAGGAAATGACCGTTATATCCAAAAACACTATGATAGACGGTAATGTGCGCTCGTTTGCAGATATGAAGATTGACGGCAATATTAAGGGTAACGTTGAAACGACCAAGAACATCACTATAAACGGCAAGGTCGTAGGCGACCTTACCTGTGACAATATCAGCATGAAAAATTCGGCTGTACAGGGTAATGTACGTCTTAAAGGACAGGCTGTAATGGCTAACGATTCGATGCTGATAGGCGACCTTTCATCACAGGTGGCACAGCTCAACGGTAAGATAAAGGGTAATATCGAGATTTCAGGCAAGATAATGCTTGACAGGGATTCTGTTATAATCGGTGATATAAAGGCAGGCTCAATCGCAATTTCCGACGGTGCGGTGATTAACGGCTTTGTTACCACGACTTATCTTTCAAAGGATGAAAGCGCCAACATCTTCCCTGAAAATATCGCACTCGGAGATTAAACATAAAAATATTGAAGCCCTGCGTTGCGGGGCTTTTATTTGACTTTATATGAAAAGGAGGTTTTGCAATGACGCAGAACAACGAAACAAAGGTACTCACACCCGAGCAGATTGAAAATAACAAACAGCAGATAATAGATATTTACAGAAATTGCGTTAAAAGAGAAGGCTCGGATAAACTGCTCGACTATCTTATAAACAAGAGCGATTTCTTTACAGCCCCCGCAAGCACACGTTTTCACGGTGCGTATGACGGAGGACTTGCACAGCATTCTCTGAACGTTTATAAATGCTTCAAGGCTTATCTTGAAAGAGATCGTGTCCGTGAGCTGTATAATCTCAATGCAAGTGATGAAACGATAGCTGTATGCGCTTTACTTCACGATATATGCAAGGTCAATGTCTACACAAGAGGCACAAGAAACGTGAAGAACGAAGAAACGGGTCAGTGGGAAAAGGTGCCGACATTCTTCTTCGATGACGGATTGCCTTACGGTCACGGCGAAAAGTCAGTTTATATGATAACGGGCTTTATGCGTCTTACCCGTGAGGAAGCCTTCGCTATACGCTATCATATGGGATTTTCTGGCGAAGAAAATGCAAACAACGTGGGAAAGGCATTCGGAATGTTCCCTCTTGCGTTTGCTCTCAGCACAGCCGATATGGAAGCTACATATTTCCTTGATTGATAATACGCAATAATATAAAAGAGCAGTCGCTGTCACACGATTGCTCTTTTTGTTATGTGATGCTCGTTCAGAAATTGATAACCCCTAAATGTTCCAGCAGGATTTTAGTACCGATAAGTATCAGTATGATGCCTCCTGCCAGCTCCGCCTTCGACTTGTACTTTGTGCCGAATACATTTCCGACCTTCATACCTATCGCTGACAGGATAAAAGTTGTTGCTCCGATGAACAGGACGGCCGCAGCTATATTTACATCGGGAAGAAGCGCAAAGGTTATGCCGACCGCAAGTGCATCTATGCTTGTCGCTATCGCAAGCAGCAGCATTGTCTTGAAGCTGAATGATGCGTCGAGCTTTTCCTCGTCCTTTGAAAGCGCTTCTCTTATCATATTTCCTCCGATAAAGCACAGCAGCACGAATGCTATCCAATGGTCAACGGCTGTGATATATTGCTCAAAGGTCGAGCCGAGAAGATAACCCACAGCAGGCATCAATGCCTGAAAACCGCCGAACCAAGCGCCTATTATCAGATAATGCTTAGCTTTAAGCTGTCGCTCGGACAGCCCCTTACAGACACTCACCGCAAATGCATCCATAGAAAGCCCCACAGCGATCAGAAATAATTCCAACAGTCCCATAATTTGTCCTCCGGTGTTTTATCTTAGGCAATACCGCATAATTATTGTCGTGCGATTGCGCAGTCAGATTTTTCGTCAGATTGTATAAATTGAGTGCAGGCAGGCCGGCGCCTGTCAAGCGAAATTTGTGCAAGATGGCGGAAAATATGCAAGCAAGCGTGTGGCAAAGGTGATAGCCGTTAATTATGCGGTATTGCCTTTAAGTTATCAAGGCGGTTTAGTCTATTATGCAACGCTGTATTGCTTTATTTCATAACGGGCTATTCAACATAGTAATATCGGAGGATTTGAAAAAATTTATGGAAATTTCAAAAAAACACTTGACAAACGGTTTTACAGTGGATATAATGAACACAGAATATGTTAAACCTATGAGTGAGAGTAGTAGCACCCGTCACTGTATGACAGAGAGTTGCCGGTCGGTGTAAAGGCAATGATACATACGCTTGTGAATGGACTCACGAGGGCAAACCGAGAATATCGTCAGGCGATATTTTAGGGGCGACGGATACCTCCGTTACAGGTCGCACATATGATAGTATGTGTAGCGAGTGACCGTGTTTTATTATACGGTAATTTGGGTGGTACCGCAGGTAAACTATACTCCTGTCCCAACTGGGACGGGAGTTTTTTGTTTTCCCGGACATTCAATCTCTACGTTGAAGCTATCATCATGGCATATGGCATGACAGCAGGGCATAGCCGACATAATGCGTTGCTGAATAAGATACAGGCTGTCGGACAGTGGAATGTTCCACGAAGAACTTAAGCACTCCGCCAAAACAGCTTTCGGGAAGGCTAAACGGCACGGCAAAACATAACGTTCAAAACACACCATGTTTTATCCCCGCCGTTACACAAGCAATTTCCTTAGCAGAAAGTGAATCAAAGGCGGAATATGGAGCGGCACATTGCCGCCGGAATATGAAGCGGCACATTGCCGCCGCTGCGTAGAAAGGAAAATTATTATGGCAAACAGAGAGATCCCGTACAAAATTTATCTTGAAGAAAACGAGCTTCCCCGTCAGTGGTACAACGTAAGAGCGGATATGAAGAACAAGCCTGCTCCGCTGTTAAACCCTGCAACACATCAGCCCTGTACGCTCGAGGAACTGAGCCACGTATTCTGTACAGAGCTTGCAAAGCAGGAGCTTGACGATACAACTCCCTACATCGACATTCCCCGGGAGATAATCGACTTCTACAAGATGTACAGACCTGCTCCCTTAGTAAGAGCATATTGTCTTGAAAAGGCACTCGGTACACCTGCGAAGATCTACTACAAATTCGAGGGCAACAACACAAGCGGTTCACACAAGCTGAACAGTGCGATAGCTCAGGCTTATTACGCCAAGAACCAGGGCTTGAAGGGTGTTACAACAGAAACAGGTGCAGGTCAGTGGGGCACAGCACTTTCAATGGCTTGTGCATATCTCGGGCTTGACTGCAAGGTATTTATGGTTAAATGCTCATACGAGCAGAAGCCCTTCAGACGTGAGGTTATGAGAACCTACGGCGCAAACGTTACTCCCTCTCCCTCAATGGAAACAGAGGTAGGAAAGAAGATAAACGCAGAATTCCCCGGCACGACAGGCTCGCTCGGCTGTGCGATTTCCGAAGCCGTTGAATGCGCAACAACGCACGAGGGCTACAGATATGTTCTCGGCTCGGTGCTGTCGCAGGTACTTCTGCACCAGTCGATCATCGGTCTTGAAACAAAGACAGCCTGCGAAAAGTACGGCATAAAGCCCGATATGATCATCGGCTGTGCAGGCGGCGGATCTAACCTCGGCGGTCTTATCTCTCCCTTTATGGGCGAAAAGCTCCGTGGCGAAGCCGACTATGAGTTCATCGCCGTTGAGCCTGCGTCCTGCCCCTCGCTCACAAGAGGCGTTTATGCTTATGACTTCTGCGACACAGGCGCTGTTTGCCCGCTCGCTAAGATGTACACGCTCGGCAGTACGTTCATTCCCTCCGCAAACCACGCAGGCGGTCTGCGCTACCACGGCATGAGCAGTGTTCTTTCACAGCTCTACCACGACGGATATATCACAGCACGCTCGGTTGAGCAGACAAGCGTATTCGCCGCCGCCGAACAGTTCGCAAGAACAGAGGGTATCCTCCCCGCTCCCGAGAGCAGCCACGCAATCAGAGTTGCGATAGACGAGGCTATGAAGTGCAAGGAAACAGGCGAAGAAAAGACTATCCTCTTCGGTCTTACAGGCACAGGCTATTTTGATATGGTCGCATACCAGAAGTTCAACGATCATGAAATGAGTGACTACATCCCCACAGACGAGGAACTTAAAGTCAGCATGGATCGTATGCCTAAGGTTGACTGAGTGTATAATACTGTCCTTCATAAAACTTGATATATGAAAATACCGCCGGGATGTGATGTTCCGGCGGTGTTTCTTATTTGGTCGGTATTTTAGTCTTTCAGGGCGGTGATTGGGACGATGTATACGTCGTCGGGGCGCTTGTAGGCGGCGTTACGAGAGATTTTAAGTTTTCAACCCGTGAGATTTCGTGTTTTCATTACGAGAGATTTCGGCTTTTCAACCCGTGAGATTTCGACTTTTCATTACGAGAGTTTTTGTTTTTGCGATAAAGGCTGACTTTTATATCAGTATGTCACAATATGGGCGACGGCATTCCGGCGGATTGGGAGATGATAGGGAAATACCGCCGGGGGTTATTGTAATCCTCGGCGGCGGATTTGTGTTATTATCTGCCCATTATGTCTGTATTTTTACCAGACTTCTTTTTCAATATAAGTATAATTACTGTAACAGCTCCGCCTATCAGCAACAATGCACCTACAGATATTCCTATTATCAGCATAAGCGGAGTTTCATCTTTAACGAGTAACTGCTTATAAGGTATCGTACCTTTTTCATCTGCGAACAACTGATCACAAACAGAACATTTCCAATGTTCCTGCACAGCTGAAGAACTTTCTGTTGCTTTTTTCTCAGCTATATGTTTGAGCTTATGCTTACCGGTTGCGGCTATCGTTTCCTGCTCCTTAAGAACTTTCTTGCAAACGGAACAATGACTGCCTTCGGTTTTACCGGAGCTGACACAAGTCGGTGCAACGGCTTTATCTGTAACCGCAATATGTTCTGTCTTGGGTACTGTTTCCTGTGGTATAATCACTTTATTACAGATATCGCAATGTGAGCCTTGTGTTTTTCCCTCTTTTGTACAGGTTGCGGCAACCGCCTTGTCTATAACCGCCTCATGTTCAGCAAGCGGTAATTCTTCATCCTTTGTTTTTCCGCAGACACAGTAATATCTTATTGTTCCTTTTTCTGTACAAGTAGCGTCTTTTATAACTTTATATGACGCATTATATTCATGATTTGTTTTCGGTATTTCCGACTGTGCTACAAGCACCTTTTTGCATACGGAACAATGTGAGCCGTCAGTAAGACCTGTTTCGGTACAGGTCGCCGCTTTTCCGTAATCTGTTACTTCATTATGAGATTTAAGCGGTATTTCTTCCGTATAAGAATCACCGCAATCGCAGGTGTATTTTATTGAGCCTTTCTTGGTACAGGTAGATTCGCTTGTTACTGTGCCGTAATACGAATGCTCATGAGATATTTTAATGCTACCGACACCGTCATAATATTCAATCGATATATAATTATAGCCTTCATCAGCATTATAGTAAATTGAACCGGAGTATTTATGCGTAATTTCGTTCACATACAGATTTAAATACGATACATCACCTGAAACAGTAGAATCGCCATAAGCTTCGCCCTGCACTGAATCTACATCGTTCCATACAATGCAATCACCTTTAGAATCGTACAGATAAATATTAGCATTCCACCATTGATAAATAACATATTCGGGTTCATCTTCTAATTCAAAATGTATTTGCACTAAACCTTTATATGGGGAGTTAAATTTATAAGTGATCTTGTCGGATGAATACGTAGCAGCATTTTCGATCCGGTATTCTACATCCATTTTTATTTCTTCATATTCAGCGGCACTTACCGTAACAGAAATAACCAACATCGTAGTAAGGCAAACCGCAAGCGACAATACCGCTTTAAACATAGTTTTGATTTTCATAAAAACCTCCTATTTAACTTATTCCGACACATAAATGTGTCTAATCAGACTGATTATAACTATATTATAATCTTTTCAGACACTTTTGTCAACAATTTTCAATCTGATATGATAAAATCTGTACAGGAGGGGTGAGTATGGCACATTATCAGAGATTACGGGATCTGCGTGAAGATGCAGACAAGACACAGCAGGAGATAGCCGACTATCTCGGCACATCTGCACAACACTACGGAAAATACGAATCGGGCAAAGCGGAAATACCGCTTGAGCGTGCAGTCCTGCTTGCTAAATATTATAATGTCAGCCTTGATTATATCGCAGGAATTTCCTCAAGCCGCCACCCTCTCGCTTTGGACAATTTACCTTCTCCTGCCGAGATACTTTCGGACAAAATAACACAGCTTTCCGATAATGAAAAGCAGGCTGTAAAAGATACACTCAGTTCTGTTATAGATATGATCAAATAAAGATACCGCCGCAGAGAAAATGCTCTGCGGCGGTGTTTTCGTGCATCAAATTGAAATATGAGTAAAAGCAAGAATAATATTACAGCTCCTATTGAATTTTTTTGCAACTTTAGCACTAAATTTTCAATAGAAAGCAATACCGCCGGGGAGCATTTGCAGTGATTCCCGGCGGTCTTTCTTATTCTTCCGTACCTATCTGCGCCGTACTATCCTCGCCGACGTTCATAAGCTGTTTGTTTATCGCTCTGGTTCTTACTCCGACAAGCGTTTCAAGATCGCTGTCGACCTGCTGTAAATGCTTCTTAGTCTTTGTCAGCGCATCTTCAAAAGTCTCAAATTCTTTCTTTACACTGCTCAGTATCTTCCATACCTCACTGCTTCGCTTCTGCACGGCAAGAGTACGGAAGCCCATATACAGTGAGTTCAGCAATGCGGACATTGTGGTAGGTCCTGCTATGCTCACCCCGTAGTTACGCTGTAGCTCCTCCACCAGACCGAGCTTTACGACCTCGGCATACAGTCCCTCAAACGGCAGGAACATTACCGCAAAGTTGGTCGTGTACGGAGGACAGATATATTTATCGTGAATATCCTTCGCACATTTCTTTATCGCCACAACAAGCGCCTTTGACGCTTCTTCGATCATTACCTTATCTCCGCTGTCATAAGCGTTGCAAAGGGCTGTGTAGGTGTCGCCGGGGAATTTCGAGTCAATCGGAAGGTACACTGTGTCATCTTTCTTGCCCGGCAGCTTTACCGCAAACTCAACGTGATTACGGCTGTCGGGAGCTACAGCGACCTCAGTGTCATACTGTTCGGGAGCGAGAATATCCGCAAGAATCGCTCCGAGCTGCATCTCTCCGAGTATACCTCTGTTCTTTACGTTGGACAGGACTTTTTTAAGGTCGCCTACCCCTGCGGCAAGGCTCTGCATTTCACCCAGTCCGCTGTATACCTTGTTAAGCTGTTCGCTGACTGTCGCAAATGAACGGCTTATCTTATCATCAAGCGTGGTCTGTAGCTTTTCTCCTACCATTCCACGCATTTCTTCAAGCTGATTTTTGGTATTCGCATTTATGTTTCCGAGCTGTACCGCCATTTCGTTACGCATATTCTGCATATCGGCGGCGTTCCTCTTCTCAATGCTCTGAAGACGCTGTTCAAACTGCGACAGCAGCCTTGCTGTTCCGTCGGAGTTCTGCTTTTGCGTGTCGGTAAGCGTGTTTCCGAGATTTGTCACAAGGTTCACAAGCTCGGTTCTTAGCACCGATTCGCCGTTTACACGGTTTGCCTGCGCCGTATCGAATTTTGCCGAAAGCTGTGCGGTACGCTCTGCAAGCATTTCAAGCTGTTTTGCGGTCTGCTCGTCCGTTATCTTGTTCACTCCGATATTTTCGGCAAGCCTCTTCTGCGTAAGAAGCGTTATCACCGATATTATCACCGAAACTACGCACGCAACAAGCGTTATTATAATAAGTATTTCCATATTCCTTGCTCCTTTTAAAGTAATCTAATGATATTATAGTAGATTTTCCGCCTTAGGTCAATGCTTTAAAAGCAAGCTGTACGGTTTATAGGACAGAAAAACGGTCACCCGAAGATGACCGTACAAGTATTATTATTTATTTCCGGCTGTATTCTTGCAACTTATAGTTATATGACATATTGCGAACACAACCGACAGTACAATAAGCGGGATATTCAGCGTCAGTATGCCGCTTTCAAGGAAAAGCACAGACGGCAGAATTGATAATGTCAGTGCCTTTGCCATGCAGTTTCCCTTGCGGAATACTATCCAGCCGCCGCAGTAGAGTGCAAGCAGAACTATGCCGAGTATAAGGTACAGCGTCTGTGCGCCGTCATATATATAACCGAGCGTCACAAACGGGAGCTGAATGAACATAAGTATGAAACAGCCGAACCTGCCTATCTGCTCACCTGCTTCGATAAACTTGTTATGATAATTGTCGGCAAAGCCGTCCTTGTTTGTCACCGCATAGATTATATTCGGTATCAGCAGGACAACGACAAATATCAGCCCTGTGAGATTAAACCAATCCACCTCGCCGCACTTTTACGCAACACCGAAGCCGAGAATTTCGACATATGTCATCTTATCCTCGCCGTTCTGTGTAACAGGCTTCACGCTGACCTTATGTGCTCCCGCCGCACCGGAATATGCAAGAGTTGCAACGGGATTGTTCCAGCCGTCGCTTGCGCTTGTGGCTATAGTCGTATACTTCTCACCGTCAACGGTAAATTCAAGAGAACCGTAGACCTTGCTGTTTGCACACTTATAGACAAGCATAAGATTCTTACCCGTGAATTCAAATTCCATAGGTTCACATTCTGACGGCTTGCCCTTGTAGCTCCAGCCGTCAGGGAAGCTCGTCAGCGTTTCCTTTTCAGTGTCAAACGTACCTGTCGATGATATTTTCAGCTTGTCGGAAGAATGAGTTCTGTCGATGAATGTCATATCAGCAAATCTGTCGGAATATACCCATGTATCCGGCAAGGGAGAGATAGTTACATCTCCCATTGTCTTTATCTTATCGGTCGCCTTGTCAAACATATTCATAATAAGGTCGGCTGTCATCTTGTGACCCCACTCGTTCGGGTGGGATTCGTCATCGGAATAATCCTCCCACTTCATTCTGCCCGTTTCAAACTCGTGGGAAAGTACGTTGTTCAGCGACACCATAGGCAGACCGTAAGCCTTTCCGACCTGCGACATATATTCCTCGCAGGTGTGTCCGCTCTTTATAACGGTGAAGTACAGTGCAACGGCAGGCTGATTTTCCTGCGAGAGAATTTTTCTTACCATTGCGTCATAGCTGTCCTTGTATATCTGATCGTTTCCGTCATTTACCGCAAACTCGACAAACACCATATCCGGCTTATGATCAAGCACATCACGCTGAAGGCGGATGTTTCCGAGTACGCTCGGCGTGCCGCTGAGTCCTGCGTTTACATAGTTTATCTTCGTATCGGGATATTTTTCGCAAAGGCGGTCATACGTCAGCTTTGCCCAACACTTTTCGGGTCCTGCCGTAAGGCCCTCGGTGATGCTTCCGCCGATGAAGGCTATAGTTACCTCCTGCTTGCTTTCAAGCTTTCCGATAAACTTCGACATTCTTTCAAGGTTTCCGAGATCCATAAGCGACCTTTCGACCATATTGTCATATATCTGCTCCTCGGTGAGCTTGCTTTCATCTATACTGCTTGTTTCAGACGATGTATCCGAACCGCTGTCGGTCGATTCCGATACAGATGATGTTGTCTGTGTATCGGACGAGCTGTCCGATGATACGGCAGAACCGCCGCTTGTGCTGTTATCCACACAGCCTGCAAGCATTGACGCACACAGCACCGCACACAGTGTTATCTTGAATTTTTTATTCATATTTACCTCCGTCAGAAAAAATATGTCTATACTATTATATATTAACGCCGACCGATAATCAACCGTTATTTACCCGAAAACGATCAATTTCACTAAAATCCGACTGCAGTAATATACTATATAAACCGACCGCCTTACAAACGGTCAGTTGCTGTATAATTCCGTGCAGACGGTTAAAAATAACCGTGTACATCAGATACGTTCAAAGCATCGCATACGAACAGAAAGGAAGAAAACCATGCTTGTAAAAAGAGGAGAGATATATTACGCAGATCTGAGCCCCGTGGTCGGAAGCGAACAAGGCGGTATGCGTCCCGTACTTATAGTCCAGAACGATGTCGGAAACCGCCACAGCCCTACCGTTATCGCCGCCGCAATAACAAGTCAGAAGGATAAATCACGGCTTCCGACTCACATTTCTATAAATGCCGACCGTTGCGGTCTTGCGAAGGATTCGATAGTCCTGCTCGAACAAGTAAGAACGCTTGATAAACAAAGGCTCAAGGAACGTATGGGCGAGCTTGACGAGGGAGCAATGAACAAGGTCGATAATGCGCTGTCGGTCAGCTTCGGGCTTTCGGGAAACAATTAATGAATATTACCTTAACATTATGTAACGCCGTTACACAGCATCTCATATTTCGGACTATGTAAAGGTTATCATTAACAGCCGCTTTAGCTAAAGCTACAAAATTCAAGCCGTTTTCAGTTTTCAGGTTGTAAAATTGTCATTATAATGGTACAATAATCACCGGAAATCTTGCAGTAATGCAAAAGACGAAACGGAGAAAAGATAATGAATATAGCAGTTGCACAGTCGGGCGGTCCTACGGCGGCGATAAATTCATCGCTTTGCGGAGTTTTTGACGAGGCGGAGAAGTACAACGAGATTGACAGAATATACGGCTCGCTGAACGGCATAGAGGGTATACTGAACGATAACCTCATCGACCTCAAGGAAGTGCTTATCACAGAAAACGACAAGCAGTTACTGAAGCGCACTCCCTCGACGGTGCTTGGCTCGTGCCGTTTCAAGCTGAAAAACAGCAGTGACGATGACAGCGACTACAAGCGTATCACGCAAACCTTTGCAAAGTATGATATAAAGGCTTTTTTCTATATCGGCGGCAACGATTCGATGGATACAGTAATGAAGCTGGACGCTTATTTCAGAGAAAACCACATTGATATAAAGGTTGTCGGCGTGCCGAAAACGATAGACAATGATTTACCGCTTACAGACCATACTCCCGGTTTCGGCTCTGCGGCAAAATACGTTGCGACAACACTGCAGGAAATCATCCGTGACAGCAGGGTATACTCCATTCCGTCCGTTACGATAGTAGAAATAATGGGACGTGACGCAGGCTGGCTCACGGCTTCGTCCTGCGTACTGCGTGCAAACGGCGAACCCGCCCCACACCTTATCTACCTTCCCGAAAGCGACTTTTCGGAAGAACATTACCTTGAGGACGTGAAAAGAATATCCGAAAGATACAAGGCTGTTATCGTAGCCGTTTCGGAGGGCATAGACTGCCTTGCGAGCCGCTCGGAAGCCACCGACGCATTCGGTCATAAATATCTGTCGGGCGTCGGTAAATATCTTGAAGAGCTTACCCGTGACCATATAGGCTGCAAGGTGCGTTCAATAGAGCTTAACGTAATGCAGAGATGCGGCTCGCATATAGCCTCTCTGACAGACCTTGACGAAGCGTGGAGAATAGGTGCGGCGGCTGTGAACGAGGCACTGAAATACGGCGGCAGCGGCGTGATGATGGGATTCAGACGAATCAGCAACAATCCTTACCGTGTAGGGATTGCTCCGCTTGACGTAAGAGAATGTGCAAACAAGGCTAAATATTTCCCGAAGGAATGGATAACCCCCGAGGGAAACAATGTTACGATAGACGCACTGAATTACTTCCTGCCTCTTATACAGGGCGAGCCGAAGATAGATTTTTTGAACGGCATACCCGTGCATTTCAGGCTTGACCAGTGAAAGATAAAAACAGCAAAACCGAGTCCGATTTTTAATTTTACAGTTGATTTTTCACAAATATGATGATATAATGCAAATAAGCAATATAACATATAGGGAGGAATAAATATGGGCTTATTTGATTTTTTATTCGATGTCGGAAGTGCTGTTTTTGATTCGCTTTTGGATTCTGCAACCGAAAACTACAATCGCAAGTGTAAGGAAGTAAACCGCAAAGTTAAAGATTATAACCGTAAAATAGACGAATACGAACGAAACGGTGGCGACAAGCAGAAAGTAGCACAGGCTCGTGCAAAAGTTGCCAACATTACAACCAAAACTCGTTCAACTGATGCACAGTTCGCCTCTAACGCCGAAGGAATGGATAAATCACCTTCCGATTTTCAGTGTGTAAGGAATGTTCCTCTCAGTTCTGCGATCGATATGGCTGACGATCAGCCCGGTGTATATATACTGTACCTGAACGGAAAGGTGATGAAATGCGGCAGAGCCGCCTACAGTAATGGCGTAAGGTGGAGATTGTCACAGTATTATAATCTTAATTACGATAACAGGGCAAGATGCGGTGAATACTGGTCGGTAAGCGAAGAAAACCGCGATAACATCACCGTTTCGTGGCAGTGCTGTCCCCAAGCAGTGTGTCAGGAGCTTGAATACAAGCTGTTTGAAAAATACGGAAAAGGTCCTTGGGCACACAGGGCACCAAAATTCTGTACAGACGATAGATGGAAATTGCTTATATAGAATACGAATAACGGGTATCGGTAAAAACCGATACCCGTTATTCGTATTTCAACACTTTCAGTCAAAGCTTGTTATCTGAGGATTTCTGCAATGCTGAAGAAGATACAGTACTTCTTCGCTCTTTACAAAATAAGACTTTGAATAGGTATCATCGACATAGAAGTCGAGCAGGAACTTATCCTCCCATTCGTGAAGGGATACCTTGAGCTTTTCCTTTATATCGTCATACTTATCGCCGAATAAAGCTCTCAGCCCTTTTCCTCTGCGTAAAAAGCCGTAAACGAACATTGCTCCCCGAAAGCACGGTAAAAGCTGCGAGTAGATCGGAGAGTCACGGCGGAACTCGATAACTACCTTCTGCTCTGTAAGGCCTCCGGGTGCATCCCTGTCCTCAGGGAGCACAGTCCTGAACTTTTCGGGCGGCATTATCGTGCCAAGCTCGATGAATTCTGCATTTTCATAGGGTGCTGTCATAATATATCCTTCCTTTCGTCCTCATATAAAACTATCGGTGTCTTTATTATATATGCGTCATCCGGCTACTTCAATGAGCCGCCGCACAATATACTTAAACTACGGCACAGCTTATAAAAACTCCTTTATAAAAAATGAAAGCATAAGCCTTAGCTTGTCCTCATAATTCAGCTCACAGCCCAGTATCTCCTTTATCCTTCTCAGCTTGTAGTTTACTGTATTGCGGTGAACGAATGTAATCCTTGCGACCTCCTGCACACTGCTGTCATTTTCAAGATAGCACTTGAGCGTTTCCATATAATCCGTACCGTTGGCGCTGTCGAATTCTTCAAGCGTACCCAGCGTTTCGTCATATATCTCGTGCAGTACCGATGTATCTTTTATATGTACAAGCAGCTTGTATATGCCCATATCGCTGTAGGCTACACAGTTTTCGCCGTGCAGGGTAGCCACCTTGTGCGCCATTACGGCCTTGCGGTAACCGTCCGAGATAGCCGCATACCCTTGCTTTGACGGGCTTATGCCGCAGGTGAGCGTCGCTCCCTCCCCGCCTGAATTGAAAATGGTATCAAATGTCGAAAGAATCTTCCGTACATCCTCCTCTTTACAGTCGGGGCATACTGTCACCAGATTTTTATCCTGAAAGAAGAAGCTGAATTGCCTTCCGCTTGTATTCAGCACCTTCTGCATGGCGCTTGTGGCGACTTTTTTCAGCTCATCGTCGCCAAGCTCGGTTTCAGAAAAGCCACATACGCCTACGCAATAGTCGGATGACGGAAAATAACTGCGCCGTTCAAGCGTCGATTTATATCCCGCCTCGTTCTCCGGCGAAAATATAAGGTTTCTGAGGGCGGTGGCAAGCGCCGTTTCTATCTCCTCGCCGGTTACTATCCTGTGGCAGAAGTCGTAGGTTATATCTATCAGCTTTACCTCCCACGGAACAGTAAACAACGGCAGGGAATTAATATCACAGCAGTCCTTTACGCTTTGCGGTATACTCTTTATATATTTACCTGTGTTGATAACAAGCGCACTGCAGCGTTTTGCTATCAGCTCCTCGACAAACCTCAGCAGGTGACCGTCATCGTTTATTCCGACCCCTGTCATAAAGACCATTTCGTTTCCGTGAAGAAAAAGTGACACATCAGCGTTTTCAACCAGATGCACCCAGCGGACGTAGTTCCCCAGTCCCTCTTTTCCCGCAACGAGCTTCATAACGTAATTTGCCTGTGCATTCGCACATAGCTTTGATACTGTAATCGACATATTCTCACCTCTTTTTCTTTTAAGATAGCAAAAACCGCCGAAGCTCCCTTGTTTCCCGACAGCTCCGGCGGTGTTTATCTCATTTATTGATATAGAGTATAGCACGGTTTTGCATAATTGTCAAGAGAATATTGCAAAATTCAACTGCAGCACAAACAAAACGCATTTCTTTAGGCGCTCTGCACAATTCAGTACAAATGCTATTGCAATGCGATTTTAAGCGTGATATAATGCAGTTAAACCAAAAGGAAACAGTGAAATAAAACAAAAAGAAACTTGCAACGGCGCAGAAAGTGATTTCTGCGCCGTTTTGTTTTGCAGGAATAAAAAGATAAGACTTGCAAAACAGGAAAGAAAGGAGTGCTTAGAAATGAGTGAAAAGGTAAATGCACCGGAGATTTCGGTAAAGAACGTCAGTATGGTGTTCTCGGACAGCAAGGGAAATCCGGTACAGGCACTTAAGAATGTAAGCATTGATATTCAGAAAGGTGAGTTCATATCGCTTCTCGGCCCTTCGGGCTGCGGTAAGTCCACACTTCTTCGTATAGTATCGGATTTGCTGACCCCCACCTCAGGCGAGGTTACGGTCTGCGGCAAGACACCGAGAGAAACAAGACTTGAGCAGAAGTTCGGTATCGTGTTCCAGAACCCCGTGCTTCTCGACTGGAGAACGGTAAGAAAGAACATAAGACTTCCGCTTGAGATGATGAAGGTTCCGAAAGAGGAGCAGGCGAGCCGTATCGAACAGGTACTGGAGCTTGTCGGACTCAAGGAATTCGGAAACAGCTACCCCGGACAGCTTTCGGGCGGTATGCAGCAGAGAGTAGGCATAGCAAGAGCGCTTGCGATACAGCCCGACATACTGCTGATGGACGAACCGTTCTCGGCACTCGACGAGTTCACAAGAGAAAAGCTCAACGACGATGTGCTTTCAATATGGAGAAAGACAAACAAGACGGTGCTTTTCGTAACACACAACATATCCGAGTCGGTATATATGTCCGACAGGATCTGCGTTTTATCTCCTCACCCGGGCAGATTATCCGCAATAGTGGACGTTAATCTTCCCAGACCGAGAAACGCAGACATGAGAGGTACTCCCGAATTTGCCGCTCTTGTTGAGAAGGTAAGAAACAGCTTCGAGGGTATATAAAGCCGAAAGGAGCGTTAAGAAATGATAAAAAGGATAACTTCCTCCAAAGGCATAGTAACTGCCGTATGGGTGCTGGGTCTTGTAGTGATATGGGAGATATGCGCATTTATAGTAGGAGCGACACAGCGTACACCCGTAAACGTTCTTCCGCATCTGTACCAGATAATCGGCTCGTTCTTTGATACAAAGTCGATAACCGGTTCGGGCGATACGATAGCAACACTGGTTTTCTCCAGTGCCGCAGAAACGCTTTCAAGAGCGCTTATCGGTTTTATAATCGGTATGGTGCTGGGCTACATACTGGCTTTGCTGATGCACCTGTCGCACATAGTCGAAAAGATAGCGTTCCCGTATCTTATGATAATCCAGATGATACCTATTCTCGGTATGGCACCTATCGTACTTTCGATAACGGGCGATATATCAAGCGCACGAATCATAATCGCCGCAATTCTCACATTCTACCCCGTTTCGACAAATACGCTGGCAGGCTTCAAGTCGGTCGGACGTGAAAGGCACGAGCTGATGAGATCCTACGGTGCAAGCAAGTTTCAGCTTTACACAAAGATGCTTATCCCGTCGGCAATGTCCTACTTCTTCACAGGTCTTAAGATTTCGGCGCCTATGGCGATAACGGCATCTATCCTTGTAGATACTCTTCAGGGAGGCAACGGTCTTGGCTGTATGCTCTCCCAGTCGCTGAAAGGCTCGATGACAAGATTTGTATTCTGGGATATAGTAATATTCAGTGCCGTTATAGGTGTGCTCAGCTTCTATCTTATGGGTGTTATCGAAAGAGCGATAACACCGGCGAAAAGAAAGGCAAAGAAAAAAGCACAGTAAGGAAAGGACTGATCGTACTTGAAAGGCAAGGCAATCAAAAACATCATAACAACAGTCGGTCTGCCCGTACTGTTCGGAGCATTGATATTCACACTGTGGCAGACAAAGATTCTGCACGCACTGTTTGGAACGGATGAGATAATCCTTCCGCTCCCGACAAGAATAGGCTCGATAATAGGCGATAACTTCACGAATATGTTACCGCAGATAGCGTCAACTCTTATAGTGGCGCTCGGAGGACTTGTACTCGGCTCGATACTCGGTTACTTCATCGGCGTTGCTGGTGCAGTATTCAAGAAGTGGGGCATGGGCGGTCTGACCATAGTATCCGCATTCAACGCAATCCCGCTCGTAGCACTCGCTCCGGTTATCAACAACTGGACAAGGGATCTGTCGAGCGTGGTAGATATAAGAAGTACAGTGGCTAAGATAATCACCGTTACGATATTCTGCACAGCTTCAATGAGCGTAAACGCATACAGAGGTCTGACGGAGGTAAAACCGTTCTCGGAGGATCTGTTCGCATCATACGGTTCAGGCAAGCTGAAAATATTCTTCAAGCTGAGGCTCCCGAACTCACTGCCCTATGTATTCACGGCTTTAAGAGTAAGCGTTCCGTCTTGTATAATCGGTGCGGTAGTAAGCGAATACTTCGCAGAGCAGGTAATCGGTGTCGGCAGACAGATAAGAGAGAACATAGTCAAGGGTCAGTTCCCGACAGCGTGGGCATATATAACGATAGCCTGCGTAATGGGCATACTGATGTACATCATACTCCTCACAGTTGAGGCAATCGTGCTGAAAAACCGCCGTGCAAGATAAGCAAAAGAGCGGTTTCAGATATAAGGCATATCGGCACTATCATTCAACGCCCATCCGATGCCATAATTTCCGTATTACTTCGTTGCTTTTTCTTGACATACAAAACAGTATGCCTACAAAAAAGCGCCTCGTTCTACGAAAATTCGGCTATCGCCTGAACGTTTCAGATAGCACCGACACACCTAAACTAAAACCAGTTTTAAAGACGAGAAAGGATGAAACATTATGAAAAACAAAAGAGTGTTAGCAGCATTACTCGCAGCAAGCTGTCTTGCAACATCGTTCACCGCTTGTTCCGGTGACGCCTCATCGAGCAGCACAGCAGAAAGCTCAGCCGCATCGGCAGACGCTTCTTCAAGTGCCGCAGAGGGTTCTTCGGAAAGCGCAGGTCTTATGAGCGATGAAGAAATCATCAAGAAGGCTTCAAGCGAAAACAAGGTCGGCAACTGGGGTCTCGGCAACGAGTACGAAATTCAGGCTCTGCTTTCAAAATACGGTCTGCCCACAGATTATATCACAATGGACTTCACAATGGATCAGATAGATAAGGATACTATTACGCTGGCATCGGCAATGACATTCAACGAGCTTGGTCTTATCAAGAACAACTATGACGGCGGTTATAACTACGGCGATGAGATCGGTGTCATCGATATGAACGACGAGGGTGTTGCGATGCTTGAAGATAACCTGTTCTGCACAAAGGAATTCGCAAAGAACAACCCCAATACAGTAAAGGCATTTGTTGCCGCATCAATGAAGGGCTGGACATATGCGTGCGAGCATCCCGATGAAGCCGCAGAAATCGTATTCAAGTACGGCTCATCGGTATCGGCTGACCACCAGAAGTATATGGCTTCAGAGGTTGCAAAGCTTGTAACGACAGATACAAAGGGCAATGCGGTTTCCGCTTCGGATGTAGGTAAGATGGACGAAGATGCAATGCAGCAGACACTTGACCTTGCTAAGCAGTACATCAAGCTTGATGACGCTACAGCGGCAGACAAGCTCGCTAAGCTTACACTTGATGACATCCGTTCTTCCGACTATCTGACATATGACGGCGGAGCAGTTGAGAAGTCTGACCTCAAGGTTCAGCTTAAATGGTTACCGCAGGCTCAGTTCATGGGCTATTATGTAGCGCTTGACAAGGGCTACTACAAGGATAACGGCCTTAACGTAGAGATTGTAAGCGGCGGCGGTGACGTTTCAGAAACAGTTGCAGTAAGCAACGGCACGGTTGACTTCGGTGTAACGTGGGTTTCTAACCTTATCAACGCCAACGCAGGCGGTATGGAGCTTATCGAAGTAGCTCAGGTATATCAGAGATCGGGTCTTGTACTTTGCTACAAGAAGAGCCGGTTCACAAAGTAATTCACGGTTTCGGATCACTCCGGAAGCTGAAAGGCGGTATATATGAGCGAAAAGAAAATACTTGTAAGCGGTTGCCTTTTCGGCTGGCATTGCCGCTATGATGACGGCGATACGCCGTGTCTGCACCCACAGTTCCTTAAGTGGAAGGAGGAGGGCAGACTGATACCGGTATGTCCCGAAGTGTTCGGCGGTCTTCCGACCCCACGTCCCGATTGTCAGCGTACAGGCGATAAGGTGATGAGCTGCGTAGGCGGCGACTGCACCGAGCAGTACACAAAAGGCGCAAACGAGGCGTTAAGACTTGCAAAGGAAAACGATGTTGTCCTTTGCATAATGAAAGAAGACAGCCCCTCCTGCGGAAGCACCCACATATATGACGGCACCTTCACGGATACTATCATCGAGGGACAGGGGCTTGCGGTAGAATATCTCAGAAACGCAGGCTACAAGGTATTCAGCGAGAATATGATTGAAGAAGTCATAAAGGCACTCGCAAAGTAAACACTACAGCAATTTATACAGTGAGTTCAGTATCGCACGAGCAGTTAAATACCGTTCGTGCGATCGGGAAAGACGTCAGGGCGGACGTATCACGGCACAGCGATCGTTTCGCTCCGACGTTTTTCCCGATAAAAATACAAACTTTATCAAGAGCAGAAGGAAAGAGGGTATAACAGTGGTATTCAGATCACCACCAACGATTATTTACGGCAAGGGTACAGTTACCTCAGTCGGAGAGCAGGCGGCTCGCTTCGGAAAAAAGGCGGTGCTTGTCTGCGGAAAAGGCTCGCTGAGAAAAAGCGGAGTGCTTGATATTATAGTATCGAGCCTCGAAAAAGCAGGCGTTTCCTGTGCGGTATATGACCGTGTAGGCTCAGACCCGACAACATCGGACGTTGACGAGGGTGCGGCTTTTGCAAAGGAAAACGGCTGTGATGTTATAGTAGCGGCAGGCGGAGGAAGTCCTCTTGATGCGGCAAAGGGAATCGGAATGCTGCTCACAAACGGCGGCAAGGTGACTGATTACGAAAAGACCGCTCCCGAAAAGGAGTCGCTCCCCATTATCGCAATACCGACCACAGCCGGCACAGGCAGTGAAGCGACAAGATACTCGGTTATAACAGATACCGACAGAAACATAAAGATGCTGTTATCGACAGACGGAATCATTCCGAAGGTAGCGATTCTTGACTTTGCGATAACAAAATCATTACCGCCGTTTATGACAGCGGCAACCGGAATGGATGCTCTGACCCACGCAATAGAGAGCCACATAAACGTCAACGCATCGCCTATGACAAAGATGTATTCGCTTGAAGCGATAAGGCTTATATCAAAGAGTCTTATACCGGCTGTCCTTGACGGCAGAAACGAGCAGGCAAGAGAGGATATGCTCCTTGCCGCCTTATATGCCGGAATCGCAATATGCAGTGCGCCGACAGCGCTTGTTCACTCAATGTCAAGACCGCTCGGAGCGTGGTTCCATATTCCGCACGGCCTCGCAAACGCAATGCTTCTAAGCACGGTTATTGAATATAACCGCCCGTCCTGCCCCGAAAAATTCCGTGACATCGCAATAGCGATGGGCGAGAATGTCGAGGGCTTATCGGTAAGAGAGGCAAGTATAGCGGCAGTTGAAGCTATCGCCGCAATAGCGGACGAAACAGGACTTCCGAAGCTGCTTTCTTCGCAGGGAGTAACAAAGGACAAGATACCAACCTTGGCAAAGGACGCATTCGCCGCAGGAAGTACGGCTAACAACCCCAGAGTTCCCACAGTAGAAGAAATCGAAACGATATATAAAAGTATTTTCTGATAAAAGAAAGGAAGAAACAGTATGAGATACGGATTCAAAAACGCAGAAGAGGTAAAGGAAACCTCCCTTAAGTACAACCTTCATTCGTGGAGCGTTCAGGGCAAGCTGAACCCCGCAGTAGTAGAAAAGGCGGAGGGTATTTATTACTACACCGCAGACGGCAAGAAGATGGCTGATATGTCAAGCCAGCTTGTAAACCTGAATGTCGGCTACGGCAACAAGGATATTATTGACGCTATCAAGGAGCAGGCAGAAAAGCTCGCTTACATCAGCCCGGCTTACGCTATCGACTGCCGTTCAAAGCTCGCAGAGATGGTCGTAAAGGTAGCTCCGAAGAATATGGGCAAGGTATTCTTCACCTTAGGCGGCGCAGACGCTAACGAGAATGCGATAAAGATCGCAAAGCTGGTTACAGGCAGATACAAGATATTCTCAAGATACCGTGCTTATCACGGAAGCTCATTCGGCGCAGGTACCCTGACAGGCGAGCCGAGAAGATATACTCTTGAACCCGGTATCCCCGGCTTCGTAAAGTTTACAGATCCTTATCTGTATCACGCTCCGTTCCCATTTGAGAGCGAAGAACAGGCTACAGAGTATTATCTCGGACAGCTCCGTGACCAGATTATATACGAAAATCCCGATGCGGTTGCCGCTATCGTAATGGAGTCGGTAACAGGCTCCAACGGTATCATCATTCCGCCCAAAGGCTACTTACAGGGCGTACGCAAGATATGCGACGAGTTCGGCATTATGATGGTTTGTGATGAGGTAATGGCAGGCTGGGGCAGAACAGGCGAATACTTCGCTTGCGAAAACTGGGGCATCGAGCCTGATATGATAACCTTCGCAAAGGGCGTTACCTGCGGATACGCTCCTCTCGGCGGTGTTATCGTAAGCAAGAAGATTGCAGAGTTCTTCGATACACACAAGCTCGACTGCGGTCTTACATATTCAGCTCATCCTCTGGGCTGTGCCGCAGGTGTTGCGTGCCTTAACTTCTATGAAAAAGAACACATTATGGATAAGGTAAAGGAGCGTGGCAAGCAGTTAGGCACACTCCTTGAGGATATAAAGGCAAAGCACAAGAGCGTGGGCGATGTACGTTATATCGGACTGTTCTCCTGCGTAGAGCTTACAAAGGATAAGGCAACGCACGAGCCTCTCGTTCCTTTCGGCAAGGACCCTGAGGGCATTATGGGCAAGATAGTCGGAATGTTAAAGGCAAAGGGCTTCAACACATATTCACACGAGGCTTGCATATTTGTCTGCCCGCCTCTCATTATCACAGAAGAAGAGCTTGCTGAGAATATGGCGATACTGGACGAAGTTCTGACAGAAGTAGACAAGATGGTCTGATTTAAAAACGAATTCAATACGGGAAAGGACGGTAAGTTATGGATCTCATAATCAAAAACGGTACGATAGTTTCACCAACGGCTACATTCAAAGCCGATGTGTGCGTGGATAACGGCAAGATAGTTGCAATAACGGCAGATGCCGGCACAGATGCCGACAAGGTGGTAGACGCAAGCGGCAAGATGGTGCTCCCCGGTGCCATTGACGCACATACCCACCTTGCAATGCCCTTCGGCGGTACAATTTCATCCGATGACTACTACGCAGGCACAAGAGCAGCAGCCTGCGGCGGTACAACAACGGTATTCGACTTCATTTTACAGGATTTCGGTGAAACGATGGTCGATGCCATCAAGCGCCGTGACGCATTGTGTGCTCCCGATGCGGCTGTCGATTACGCATTCCACGTTGCAGTAAAGGACGTTTCAAACGGACTTATCGACACTATAGAAGATGCTGTAAACTACGGTGTATCCTCGTTCAAGGTATTTATGGTTTACGATTTCGGCGTAACAGACGGCGTATTCTACAAGGTACTTGAAAAGGCAAAATCCTGCGGCGCTATGATCTCGGTACACGCCGAGAACAAGCAGTTAATAGACGTTCTGACAGAGCGTTATCTGTCAGAGGGCAAGACAAGCGCTTGGTATCACTATATGAGCCGTCCGGAATTTGTCGAGGGCGAGGCTGATATAAGAGCTATCCAGCTTGCAAAGAGTCTTGACTCCAAGCTGTACATCGTACACCTTGCAAATAAGGAAGGTGTGCAGGCGGTTGAAAGAGCAAGAAACGAGGGCTATCAGATATATGCCGAAACCTGTCCGCAGTACCTTGAATTTACCTCTGAGGTATACAAGAGAGCAGACGGCAGAAACTTTGTATGCTCTCCTCCGATGAAGGGCGAGGAAAGCAGACTTGCTCTGTGGGAGGCTATAAAGAAAGGTCTTATCACAACAATCGCTACCGACCACTGCCCGTTCCAGTCATACGAAAAAGACTGGGGCAAGGACGATTTCACAAAGATTCCCAACGGCTGTGCAGGTATCGAGAATATGTACCCCTATATGCTGTCAGCCGCTAACGAGGGCAAGATAACATTCAACAAGGCAGTTGAGCTTTGCTCATATAACCCCGCCAAGATTTTCGGCTGTGACGCAAAGGGCGCTATCGAAGTCGGCAAGGACGCAGATATTGTTATCTACGATCCCACGAAGGACTTCACTATTACAAATGACAAGATGCACAGCGACTGCGACCACACGATCTGGGAAGGCATCAAGGTCAAGGGCTATCCCGAGGCTACCTACTCAAGAGGCAAGCTCGTATTCAAGGACGGCGAATTCTTAGGCGAGCGTGGCTGGGGTAAGTTCATAAAGAGAAGCTCAAGCGGTAACTTATAATAAACAAAAGCCGATACATAACAGGGGAGAGCAATATCTCCCCTGTATCTGTAACAGCACAAAGGAAAAGGAGAGATACTTATGCCATTCGTAAAAAATACAGCTATAGAAGAAAGCGCCCGCTGCCTTTTATGCCTCGACGCTCCCTGTACAAAAGCCTGTCCGTGCGGCGCACAGCCCGACAGATTTATCCGCTCACTGCGTTTTGATAATTTAAACGGTGCAAAAGCCTTTGTGAAAAACTGTGCCGATTGCTCCGCTCCCTGTATGGCCGCCTGCACAAGAGCGAAAATAGACAGACCCGTTGAAATAAGACAGACAGCGGAGTATATCGCTTCTGCCGCAAAGGACGCAAAGCCGAAAGCCGATTTATCAATGACCTTCTGCGGTCTTAAGTGCGAAAACCCGTTCTTCTTATCTTCATCCGTAGTAGCAAGCGGCTATGATATGTGTGCAAAGGCGCTCGATATGGGCTGGGCAGGTATCGTATACAAGACGATAGGCTTTGCAAAGATGAACGAGGTATCTCCCCGTTTCGATATTCTGAACAAGGAAACGACACCCTATATAGGCTTCAAGAACCTTGAACAGATCTCCGACCACCCTCTTGAAGAAAACCTTGCTATACTCAAAAAGCTGAAGGAAAACTATCCCTCAAAGATAATCGTATCTTCCATAATGGGCGAAAGCGAGGACGAGTGGACAGCACTTGCAAGACTGTCCGAGGAAGCCGGTGTCGATATGATAGAGTGCAACTTCTCCTGCCCGCAGATGACAAGTCACAGTATGGGCAGTGACGTGGGTACGAATCCGGAGCTTGTCGCAAAGTATACCGCCGCAGTAAGACGTGGCACAAAACTCCCCGTGCTTGCAAAAATGACGCCCAATATAACCAATATGGAAATACCGGCTATTGCGGCAGTAAACGCAGGTGCGAACGGTATTGCGGCAATAAACACCGTCAAGAGCATCACAAACGTCGATCTTGACAGCTTCGTTCCTACTCCCGACATTAACGGCAAGTCCGCTGTCGGCGGATATTCGGGCAAGGCGGTAAAGCCTATCGCTCTGCGTTTCATCTCGGATATGAAAAGAAACGAAACGCTTGAAAATGTCGAGATCAGCGGTATGGGCGGCATAGAAACGTGGCGTGACGGTCTGGAGTTTATCCTGATGGGCTGTACAAACCTGCAGGTGACAACGTCTGTAATGCAGTACGGCTACAGAATAATAGACGATATGCTTGACGGATTATCACGCTGGCTCACTGCCACAGGCTACAGCAGTGTGTCGGAGGTAGTCGGCCTTGCAAACAAGAATATGACCGATGCCGGCAGCCTTGACCGTGACACCGTTACATATCCTATATTCGACAAAAACAAGTGTATCGGCTGCGGCAGATGCTACATCGCCTGCTATGACGCAGGACATCAGGCTCTCGGCTTTGATGCTGAAGCAAGAAAGCCCGTCTTCCTCGGCTCTAAGTGCGTAGGCTGTCATCTCTGTGCTACCGTCTGCCCCGTAAATTGCATTTCGAAGGCTAAGAGAGTTGCAAAAAAACACTGATTTTTCGATAAGAACTTTCATAAAATACGGCTGGTTCACAAGACAGCCGTATTTCAGACTGTCGATAAACCTCTATCGTTGATAAAAATGGGGTCGCAGGGGCGTAGCCCCC